>FSWQ01004732.1_pt1 | contig 14599 bp, 10 predicted proteins | sample 1637691 | NCBI WGS metagenome assembly FSWQ01 (sample SAMEA3914814, study PRJEB12502) | metagenome | biome: forest; material: soil | place: USA | collected 2011-09-16 | depth 0.1 m | reverse complement strand
TTCTCGGCTCAGTTCTCGCTTCCGGCGAACCCGCTGTCCTCGTTCACGGGTCTCAACTCGTCGTCGCAGTTGTACTTGGCGTCGGTCGTGGTCGACTCGACGGGTGCCGTGACCACCTATCCGGCCATGTACATCTGGAATCAGAACCGCACGCCGAGCACGGATGGTACGGCGGCCGCGGGCCTCAAGTACAGCAACCTGACGCCTGCCTGGGATCCGATCGCGCTGCCGCCGCTCGTCATCCCGCCGGTGCCGAGCGACGTGCCCGTCAAGTAAGCCTCGTTCGCCGCCCAGCCGGGAAGTGCTCGCCATCGCCGCGCGCTTCCCGGCGCGCCAGTGCTCGAACTAGCGCGCTTGTTTGGCGAACCTGCCCGCGAGCCAGCCACCGACGACCAGCTGCAGCGGGTGATAGATCATGATCGGCAGCAGGATCACGCCCAGGCCGGGATGAGCGCCGAAGATCAAGCGCGCCATCGGCACGCCTGAGGCGAGCGTCTTCTTGGAGCCGCAGAACAGCGCGGCGATGCGGTCCGGCAGGGTGAAGCCGAGCAGGCGGCTCAGGGTGCTCACGAAGAGCAGCGCCAACCCGAGCAGCACCATGGCCGCGAGCGTCGCGATGATCAGTGAAGTGCGCCCGGTGCTCCACACGCCGGCTTTCACCGAGTCGCAGAACGAGGTGTAAACGAGCAGCAAGATGGTGACGCGGTCGAGCACCGCGATGCTCGGCTTGTGGCGACCCGCGAACTGGCCCAGCCAGGGACGCAACGCTTGGCCGATGAAGAGCGGCAGCACGAGCCACAGCGTGAGGTCGAGCAGCACGCTCCCGAAGGGCAGCGTGTGGCCCGTAGCGCCTAGCACGAGGCCGAGCCACAACGGAGTGAGCAGCACGCCGATCAAGCTCGACAGGGTGGCGTTGAACACCGCGCCCGGAACGTTGCCGTGTGCGGTCGCCGTCAGTGCCACCGACGACGAGACCGTGGAGGGCAGCGCGCACAAGAAAAACAGACCCGTGCGCAAATCCGAATCGAGCGCGGAACCCGCGCCAAAAATCAGCAGCATGCCGAGCAGCGGAAAGAAGCCGAACGTGCACAGCTGCACCAGCAAGTGCAGCCGCCAATTGCGCGCGCCCGCTTTCATCGACGCGAACGACAGCGTGAGGCCGTGCAAAAAAAAGATCAGCGAGACGCCGAGCTTGTTCAAAATCTCCGGGTGAAGACTGCCGCCCTTGGCGCCTGGATCCGGCACCAGCCAAGCCAGCGCAACCGCGACGCCCATTCCGATCAGAAACCAATCAGGCCGCTTCATGCTGCTGCTTGCCTTTACGCGATTGCAGCATGCTTGAAATTATGAGGCTCAGCAACATTCTGATTGGTTACATCGTTGACCAGGGCGGCGTGCATTAAGCTTCGCGGAATGAAATTTCGTTCGAGCGCCGCGTCGCGCTGGGCAGTGCCTGCTGGCTTGTTGATTGGCTCGGTTGCGCTTTCGGCCTGCGATAGCGGAGACAAGAGCGAAACGCCGACGGCGGGCGCGGGCAACGGCAACACGGCGGGTGCCGCCAATCACGCCGGAGCCGCCAACACGGCGGGTGCTGCTCCCAGCGCGGGGGCAAGCTCAATCGCGGGCTCGGGTAATGGCACGGCGGGTGCGGCGGCCGCGGGCGCGGGTGGCGCGCCAGCGAGCGGCGGCGCTGCGGGCAGCTCTAGCGCGGGTGCGGGCGGTGTGGTTGCGAGCGGAGGCTGCGCGGGCGCGCTGATCTGCGAAGATTTCGAGAGCTATACGAGTAAACCGGCCGGGCCGTGGAAGGTAGACAGCAACGCGGGCACGGCCGTGACCATCGACAGCACGAAACACGTGAGCGGCAGCAAGTCCGTGAAGTTCACCACCGATGGCGTGAACACGTATCAGCGCGCGTACATCGGGCTCACGACTCCGACGTTCCCGATCGCCGGCAATGCCTTCTACGGGCGCATGATGCTGTTCCTCACCAAGGCCCCCACCGACGACGGCGTTCATTGGACGAACATTCAGGCGGAGGGCCCGGTGGCCGCGCAGGGCGTCACCAGCGCCAAGGTGCGCTACGGCGGCCAGCAGATGCAAAACTTGATGGCCAACTACGACTCCGAGGGCAAGGCCAGTGATTGTTGGCAGCACTCGGCGACCAAGATCCCCGAGGGCAAGTGGACTTGCATGCAGTGGTACTTCGACGGCACGACCAACACCCAAAAATTCTGGCTCGATAGCGTGCCGCTCGCTGACTTGACCGTGGTGGGTTCGGGTCAAGGCTGCGTCGCGAGCGACCTCAACGGCACTTGGTACTTCCCGCAAGATTTCACGACTGCGTATGTCGGTTGGGAGAGCTACCAGAAGGACGACCCGCGCGAAGTTTGGATCGACGACTTTGCGCTCGGCACTTCGCCCATTGCTTGCCCCGCGGTCACGCCCTGAGGCGCACCGCTGAGCGCTTGCGGGTGAGCAGAGTTCGGCGTGCTGGTCGCGATGCCGGTGAAGCCGCATCGCGAGCTACGCGCCGGGCTGTTTCGGCAGTGTCCGCTTACCCAAAAAATTAAAGCGACGAGTTTGCTGGACTGTGCTGGCTCAGGCCGATCACGCGTGTGGCGATCGCGGCGGCGAATTGGTGGTCGTGGGTGGCGATGAGGGCGGTGGTTTCGGCGAGGCGGCGCGTGACTTCGGCTTGCGTGGCCGCGTCGAGGCCGTTGCTGGGTTCGTCGAGCACGAGCAACTCGGGATCGCCGAGCCAAGCGCTGGCTAGCGACACGCGTTGCCGCTGCCCGAGCGAGAGCGCGCTGGCTCGCTTCTCGGTGAGTTCGTCGACACCGAAGGGCAGGGCGGCGACGTGGCGCAGCCCTTTGAGCGAGGCCATGATGTCGAGCCACTCGCCGACCCGCAGGTGCTCGGGAATGTCCGGTTTTTCTGGGGCAAAACCGACTGATTGGGGCGCGTGCAAGGTGCCGGCGTCCGGCTCGAGGACGGCCGCGATGATGTACAGCAACGTGGATTTTCCCGAGCCGTTTTCGCCGAGGACGACCACTCGCTCGCCGCGTTCGATGCTCAGATCGACGCCGCGCAGCACGGCGCGCCGGCCGAGTGACTTGTGAATGCCCCGCGCGTCGACGATCACCATGTGTAGGCTCCGATGGTGGCCAGCAGCGCGAGCACGCTGAGCCCTGCGACGAAGGTAGCGACGCCGCGCTGCGAGCGCCGTTCCAAATAGCGACCCCACAGCGCGACGGCCGTGCCGAGCAGCGCGGCCCAGCCCAGCAACGTGGCCGCGAGTGACGCGCTGCCGAGCTGCGCGCTCCGGGCGACCACGACACCGCTGGCCGCCGCGAACGCGGATGACGGCGTACTGACCGCGAGCAGGGATGCGACGACGACGGCGCTCCGGCGTGCGCGCAGGGAGCGCAGCAGCGGCTGGAGGCGGCGTTCGGTCTCGAGCAGCGGCGCAACACACACGGCGGCCGCGACGATCAGGGGCAGGGCCATCACCATGAGCGCGCGCTGCACGGGGCGCTCGCTCGGATCGTTACGCAGCGAGAGCACAACGCCGGCTGTCCCGGCGGCGGCCGTGCTGAACGCGCTGCTCAGCCGCGAGCGCTCGACGCGCAGCAAACGCAACAGATGGACGGTATAGAGTGCGCCCAACGCGGAGCCCGGGCGCGTGAACTTGAGGCGCAGCCCGGGTTGGTCGAGCGCGTTGCGCCAGGCGGCGTGCAGCGCGAATGGCGCGCCGAGCGTGCCCAAAGCGGCCATCAGCAGTGACGGCGGGTCCCCAGCGACGAGCAGCGCGCCGAGCCCGCACAGCGCGAGCGCCGAGCCGCGTGGACGTGCCCACACACTGACGAAGGCGGCGCCCAGCGTGACCGAAACCGTGAGCGCCGCATAGGCCGCGACAGCGCCCGCGCCGCGCGCGAACAGCGCCAGCCACGGGAGCTCGACGGCCGCGCACAACGTGAACAGCGCGAGCAAGCGCGGCGCCCGCGCCAAACGGAGCGCGCGCAAACCGAGTGAACCCGGTGCGACGAACACCGTGCGCAGCCCGGGCCCAGAGAGCACGAGCCAGCCGGCCCAAAGCAAGCCGCGCACCGCGAACGAGCGATGTAACCACGCGACCACGTCGACCGCCCGGAGCCCATTGCCCGCGCTCAGCACGAACGCCGGGATGCCTATGGCAACGCCGAGTGCGATCGCACGCTTCAGCACGGGACGCGCGAGTAAACGCCACGTGCCCGTCACGATCGAGCGGGTCGACTGGCTCGACCGGGCGCGGCTTGCAGGTTGCACCGCCCAAAAACCGCGACCGGGCTTGGACTATTCCCGCTGACAAAAACCATATTCCGCGCCCTCACGGGGCAGCGTAACGTGCTCGATTCAACGTCAGCGGAGGGTTCATCATGTCTGCACGACACGGCATTCCATTGCGCGGTCTCGGTTCTGCGGGGCGATCGGCCTCCTTCGAAGGGCGCTTCGGGCGCATGTTCCGGACGCTTTCTCCAGCCCACTATGGGCGGAGCGACGCGGAGAGCATCGCCAACCTCACGGCGCTCGGCAGCGCGATGTCTTCGGACTTCGACCCACCCAAGGACGGCTCGGACGACGAGGAGAGCGGCATTCCGGCGCTTTATACGTACTTCGGGCAGTTCATCGATCACGACATCACGTTCGATCCCGCGAGCAGCCTGCAGAAGCAGAACGATCCCGATGCCTTGGTCGACTATCGCACGCCGGCGTTCGACCTGGACAACGTGTACGGCCGCGGCCCGGACGACCAGCCCTACTTATACGACGGCAATGGCGCGTTTTTATTGGGCACCGATCTCGCCGGTGGCAACGCGGGCGCAAAGGACTTGCCGCGCAACGGCGCGACGCCCGCGCGCGCACTCATCGGTGACCCGCGCAACGACGAGAACACCATCGTGTCTCAGCTGCAGGGGCTGTTCCTGCGCTTCCACAACCGCACGCTGCGGGACAACCCGGGGCTCTCGTTCGCACAAGTGCAACAGCAGGTGCGCTTTCATTATCAATACGTCGTGCTGCACGACTTCTTGCCGCGCTTGGTGCAGGCCAAGGTGTTGGACGAGCTCAAAACCAACGCGCACTACGACCAGCGAGAGCTGCAGTTCTTCCATTGGCGCCACGAGCCGTTCATGCCGGTCGAGTTCTCGGTCGCGGCGTATCGCTTGGGGCATTCGATGATTCGGCCCGGCTATCGCCTGAATGATCAGATCATTTTGCCGATTTTCCCGGTGCCCGCCCAAAACTCGAACGACGGCCTCACGGGCTTTCGGGCCATGAATCCGGCCTGGGGTATCGATTGGGGGCGCTTCATCGATATCGACGTGCGCAAGCAAGACGGCAGCGACGCCGACAAGCAAAAGCGCATGCAGCTCGCCTACCGCATCGACACCTCGCTGGTGAATCCGCTGGCGACGCTGCCGGCCGCGGTGGCCAGCAACCCGTCTTCGCTTGCGCTGCGCAACTTGGAGCGTGGTTTCCGACTCGGTTTGCCCACGGGCCAAGCCGTGGCGCGCGCCCTGGGCCTCACGCCGCTGCACGACGAGCAGATCTGGATCGGCAAAGCGGTGGACAAGCCAGAAACACCCATCCCCAGCGTGGCCTCGCTACACCTCAAGGGCTTCAGCAACAACATCCCGCTCTGGACGTACATTCTGGCCGAAGCGATGCAAGCCAAGGCGTCCGTGGAAGTGAACTCGGTCGAGAAGAACAAGGTGAACACGCCGCAACTCGGACCGGTCGGCGGTCGCATCGTTGCGGAAGTGTTTTTGGGTCTGATGTTCGGCGATGCCAACTCGTTGCTCCGGCAACACCCCCATTGGCACCCCGCCAGCGGTGCCAACTACAAACTGAGGGACTTCGTGAAGTACGCGCTCGGGCTATGAGCCAGAGTCCGAACAATTGACTACAGGCAGCCACCGGCGCATCGCTAAACTTTGACGATGAGCCGGCGGTGGATTTGGGGTGCGGTGATCGGGCGCGCGGTATTGGTTCTGCTGGCTTCGTTCGGTTCCAGCGGCTGCTTTTTTTACGACTCGAGTTACGGGCAACAGAAAAAAGCGCAACGACACGAAGCCGAGCGGCTTGCGCCGCACAAGTTGGAACGACAAGGCACGCCGGGCAGCGTGTTGCGCGCTCAGCGCACGCTCTCGCTGCGCATCTATGCGACGCCCATCTACCAGGCGAGCATCGTGGATTGGCAGCAGCAGTTTCAGGATCAGCTCGACTGTGCGAATACCATCTTGGCCCCCGACTTCGGGGTATCCCTGAAAATGGAGGACGTGAAGACGTTTCGTCCGCACGCGAGCGAAGACAAGCTCGACCCGCTACTGCAAGAACTCAGCGAGCTCGACGCGGCGAAGGAGACCGACTTGGTGGTCGGTTTGGTCAGCGCACAGCCACATTTTGCGACGTCTGCCGACGAGCTGGGCAGAGCGCGCATGCTGGGCCAACACTTGGTGCTGCGCGCGATGAGCGACGCTCACGAATACGAGGCGATTCAGTCGGCATTTTCAGAGCTCCCGGAGGAGGAGCGGCGCAAGCTGTATCGCGTCCGCAAGCGACACAAGCTGTGCGTCACGCTCTTACACGAGTTCGCGCACAACTTCGGTGTCCCTCATGAACGGGATCCCACTTCGTTGATGAATTCGCGGTACAACACCGAATCCAAGGGGTTCAGCGACTCGAGCGCCGCGTTCTTGCGGATGTCACTGGCCGCTCGCGTGCCGGGACAACCGGTGGTCGTCGACGCCCCGCTCGCACGAAGCCTGGCGGAGGTATTGCGGCAGTCGAGTCAGGTCTGGGAGCCCCAAACTCGCGACTCGGTACTTGCGCTGCTGGCCTCCGTCGATTCCACCCCGGCTCTCGCGGCGAGGCCGCTGCCAAATCCAGTCGCGTCGAGGCCTGCGCCGCTCGCCCCAACGCCTGCGCTCGTGACCGCGCCCATCGCGGGGTTGGACAGCGCTGAGCAGCGCACTCTCGAACTCGCGCGGGCCGAACTGAGCGCGGGCCAGCTCATGAGCGCGCGAGCCATGTCCGAGCGACTGTGGGCGAAGTACCCCAATCTGCCTGCGGTGCAGGAGCTGCGCTGTAATGTCGCGATGGCGATCGGCGGCGACGCGGCCACGCTCGACGCGGCTTGCGCGGCGCTCTCGCCGTTTGGGACGGCGCGCTGAGCGCGCGCTTACTTCACGGGCGCGCCGAGGCATTCGTCGAATAGCGCGAGCATCGCGGCCCAGGAGCGACGGGCGGCGGTTTCGTCGTAGGCGAGGGCCGGATGCTGGTGCCGATCGCTGTCGGGGTCGGTGAAGCCGTGCTTGGCGCGGAGCAGCAGCATTTGAAAATCGACATTGCCGCGGCTCATTTCTGCGAGGAATGCGCGGCGTTGTTCTTCGGGCACGACCGGATCGTCCGCGCCTAGACAGACCAGCACTTTGCCGCGGATGTGGGCGGCGTCGGCCGGGTGCGCGGTGGTCAGCACGGAGTGGAAGCCCACCGTGCATTGCAAATGGGCGCCGCTCCGCGCAAGCTCGAGGGCGACGCGCCCGCCGAAGCAGAAGCCGATCGCGGCCGTGCGTGCGGGGTCGACCTCTTGCAACGCGAGGAGCACGCCGTAGGCCGCATTGGCTCGTGCCAGGAGCGTCTCCAGATCGCCCGCGAGTGTGCGCGATGCGGCGCTGGCCGCTTCGACCGTGTCGAAGCTTTGCCCATACAGATCGAGCGCAAAGGCGACGTAGCCCGCTTCCGCCAAGCGGCGCGTCACGCGGCGGGCCGGCTCGCGCAGGCCGGCGGCGTCGTGACACACGAGCACGGCCGGGCGCGGCGTTCGCCCACCTAGGTGCGCGAGGTAGCCGGTGAACGTCTGCTGACCGACCGCGTACTCGATGTTCTCGATGATCATGCGTCTATTCCTCTCGAAAAAAACGCTCATCCAAGTATCAGGATTTTAGCCTCAATTTCAAGCTCAATTGTCGTTTAGCCAAATCTGCACGGGCGGTTTGTCCGTCCAGTCCCACTCGGTCACGACGGCATCGAGATCGCCATCGCCGTCGAGATCACCCAGCACCACGTGCTGGAAGTTGCTGCCGCCCACGACACCGGCCGCTCGAAACCGGCCCTGCCCGTCGTTGAGCAAGACTTGGCTCGGCTCGCCCTTGGCCGTCGAGTACGGCGAGTGCTGCCCGGCGATGGCGTCCAAATCGCCGTCGCCGTCGAGGTCGGCGAGCAGCACGTGCGGGCTACCGGAGAGCGGCGCGTCGCCGGCTCGGAAGCGCGCCTGGCCGTCGTTGAGCCACACTTGGTCGGCGGGATTGCGTGCTCCGGCGGCACCCCAGCTGCCCATGAACACGTCGAGATCGCCGTCTCCATCGACGTCACCGAGGGCGAGCGCGCGCGTGGCGTCGACCTCGAGCCCCGAGTCGATTTCGACGAAATGCCCGCTGCCATCGTTGAGCAGCACGGCGCCGCGGTACACATCGGGAGTGCCGGAGCCCTCGACCAGCGCGATCAGCACCAGATCGAGATCGCCGTCGTTGTCCAGATCGCCGGCCTTGGCGTCGAAGACGTACGCTTGGTCCATGAGCACGGGGGCGAACGTCCCCTTGCCGTCATTCTGCAAGAGCGCCCATTGCTGCTTGTCTTGAACTTGGAAGATGTCGAAATCGCCGTCGGCGTCCGCGTCGAACACGGCGTGCACCTCGCCCAGTTCGACCCCGTCCGTGAAACCGAAGCCGCCCGCGTTCAGGAACACGTGATCGCTCGCGATGTCGATGGCGCCATCGCCGTCCAGATCCGCCAAGAACGGTTCGCCCACGCCCGGCACGGTGGCGCGCAGGCTGAAGGTACCCGTGCCGTCGTTCGCGTACACGCGCAAGAACATGTCGCTCGAGGAGCCAGTGACCAAATCCAAATCGCCGTCATGGTCGAGATCGGCGAGGGCGGCGCTCATTGCCGGCGCCAAGGCCTGCCCCGTGTCGCTGAAGCTCACGGCGGTTTTCGCGCGCACGGCAGCCATGAACTGCCACAGATACGGGCCCCCAAGTGGCATCGACAAGCGTGCGGTCAGCCACTCACCGGCAAAGTACGGATCTTTGCGCACGCCATCGGGCGCCGCTGGCATGAGCAACACGTCGTTTGGTTGCGCGGGCGTCGGGAACGACGCGGGCAGCGCGCCCGCGAACTGGCCAGTGACGGTCATGGCGGCGGGACGTGAAATGCTCGGATGCGGAGTGCACGAGAACGTCGCCTTCACGCCCGCGGCGCCGAGCGCGCCGTTCCGCGCGTTGGGCGGCGTGACGAGCAGCAGTCGAGGATCGAGACAGATGCAGCCGACGTCGGTGCAAGGCCCGCTGCCCGCTTCACCTGCCGCGCTTCCGCCGAAGCCGGCAGCGACGATACTGCCGCCCGCGCCGCCCACGGACGCGCCGCCCACGGACGCGCCGCCGCTGCTCGGCCCAGCTCCCGCGCCTGCGACGGGCGAGGCGGGTGCCCCCGCAGCTCCCGCGCTGCTCCGCGCTCCGGCCGCGCCAAACGACGCCAGCTCGCCCGGGTTCAACGTGGTGCGCGCGCCGCAGCCGATCAGAAACGCGAGTCCGCACCCGATTCGCGCGGCTGTGTGTCGCTTGGAGTGCATGGCTCAGCGGCAGCAGCCGCAACAGTGACACTTATCATCTCCGCAATGACAGGTGCAGCCCTGGTTCGAGCCCAAATCGCGACCTGTAAACCGTGCTCTATCGCCGTCTCAATCGCGGCGCGTTGCCCGGGTGATGCAGGTGATGAATGGTGCGCGCGTTTACGCGCTCGCCACGCAGCGCGCTCAGTCGCCGTGTCGTTCGAGTGTGCGGGCCTTCTCGGTGCTTCAGAGAGACTCAGCCCGCGTCGCGTTCGACGCCTAGCGCGCGTTCGATGCCTAGCGCGCGTTCGAACGCCGCTTCTTCTACCCGCTCGTGGCCGTTCGCCAACCGCACGCACAACCAGGTGGTGCCTGCCGAGACCAGGAAAATCATGGCGTACGGTAGCTCGCCAACCACGCGCATGGAGGTCCAAAAGCTGCCTTGGGCGAGCTGCATCATGGCCAGCAATACAACGGCGCGGCAGGCGCTGATGGCGGCGAAGCTGCGGGCCAGGCGCACCGCGGTCTTGTTTGGGTAAGACCACAGAAATGCAGTGCCGACGAGCGTGAGTGCGATCAAGTTCTTCCACACCAGGCAGAACGTGATCCAGCTGGCGGACACGGCTTTGTCGCCGAAGGCGCCCGCCGAAAAGTCCAGGTGGGTCGGGTCGATGCCGCCAGCGACGCCGATGCGCAGCAGGAAGGCGAGCGAGAACCAGAAGGCCAGCAGGGTCAGCCCGCGGCCGCGCTGCTCGACGACGCGCGCGCTCCGGCGACCCACGAGAAGGGCCAGCCCCGTCGTGGCAGCGACCGTGATCACCTCCAGATCCCGGGACACCCAAGAGAAGCCGCACAGCAGGTAGAGCAGCGCGAGCTCCACGCGACCGCGGCGCAGCGCCCACAGCGCGAGTACGGGCAGCACGAGCAAGGCGGGGCGGCCGAGCCAAGGAGGGGCGATGCGACGCAGCAATAAGCAGGCGATGACGGCGCTGCTGAGCAGCAAAGTCTCGCGCATGGCCGCGGGCGCACGCCGGCATAGTTCGAGCGCGAGTGTGCCGATCAGCGCCACGCCGACCGTCAGCAGCAGCAGCGTGTGGCGGGTCCAGCCGAGCCCGGTCAAGCCGTCGGGGTAGAAAACGCACGGGAACAGGGCAACCCACCAAACGGCCATCAGCGCTAGATCCACCCTACGCCCGCGCCGCCGTTCGTTGACGCGGATGCCCCAGCGCGTCAGCGACCCGGACGCCAAGACCGCGAGCGCCACGACCAGCACGACGAAGATGCCTTCGGGCTCGAGGTTGCGCGGGTAAGCCACGGCCAAGATCCCCGGCACCAACGCTGGTGCGCCGGCGCCGCAGCGCTCGAGCAAGGAGAGGAAGCGCTCCGGCGCAATCAGGAGCAGCAGCGTGGGCAGGTTGAGCACGCCGAACAAGATGCTCGCGGCGATCTTGGGCCATTCACCGGGCAGGCGCTCGACCGTCGCGGTAAGCCCCACGGTGACGAGCGCGATCAGGACGCTGAACGAGGCGGTGGGCGCTGGGAAGGGCCCGACCAAGAGCCACGACACGAGCGCGGCGCCCAGTGTAATGGCCCCCAAGCACCACCACGCACGCGGCGAGAACACCCCTTGTTGACTGCGTAGCACGTGGTCAGTGCGGGTCGCCAAGCCTCGCGCCTCCACGACGAGGCTCGTCGGATCGCTCGAGCAGCGCGTGCGTGCGGCGCGCAGCTGCTCCGTGAGGTCCGCCGCGGCGTCCGGGTCGATCGTCCGCGCATAGGTCAGCGCGCGTTCGACGTCGTTCGTAGCGATCGCGGCGCGTTCGGCGTCGGAGAGCGCGAGCCAGTCGACCAATACGTGGCCTTGAGAGGTGCACGGTGCGGGCACTCCGATGAGCGCCGACAGCGTACCCGCGACGTCGATTTGATCGAGGCGCGGACGGCTTTCGCTCGGCGGTGCAATGCCCGGACCGTAGCCAAAAATGGGCGAGCGACGGTGCACGAGCACGTCGCCGCCGTGGTCGCCCGCGTCGTTTGCGCCGTGGTCACTGGTGACGATTACGGTCCATTCTGGGTCGACTTCGGAGAGCAGCTCGAAGAGCAGCCGATCGAAATTGAAGATGTGCTTTCGATAGCGATCGGACTGCACGCCATACGAATGGCCTTGATGATCCGGCGTCACGAAGTGCAAGATCAGCGCGTCGGGTGCGTGTCCCAGGATCTCGCGAGCGTCGCGGAAAGTCTGCTCATTGTAGTCGTAGTCGATGGCCACGCCGGGCGGATCGGGGCGGCGCTCGCTGAAGTGGGAGCCGTACATCTCGAGCCACGCACGGTCACCCACCAGAGAGACCTTGAGTCCGCGGTCGAGCGCGTTCTCCATCCAGCTTTGGAAAGGTGGCGGGTCGGGGTTGATGTTGCGTGCAATTTGCTCCAAGCGCCCGCGCTGTCCGCTGCCGAAGCTCAGCACGGCCGAGCTCGTCATGCTGACGCTCCCGGCGAGAATGTCTGCGCTGCGCCTATCGTGCATGGCAGCCGCGAAGTGCGGCATGCGCCGCGGGTCGGTGGCGATGTCGTAGCGCAAGCCGTCGACGATCACGAACAGCAGATGCTGCGTTAGCCGCTCGTGCACCACCGCCGCCTTCGCCAAGATCGGCGGCTTTTGCGGCTTCAACAGCGCCAGTGACCCGTAGACCACCCCGACCACGTAGAGAGCGCCCATCACGAGCGCCAGCACAGTCCTCCTCACGCTTCGGACCCTAGCGATCGTGATCGCGACTGGCAAGGGCAAGAGCACGAGATAGTCTCAATTGCGTGCGGACGAAGCGGCGTCGCAGTGCTTTCATGAGCGACGCCGGAGCTCAGAGCAGCAGTGATGGCCCGGGCCTTACTCGTGCCGAACACGAGATCGGACCAGCCCGCTCTTGGTCGAGCGCGGCCGTCGCTTGTCCCGTCTGCGCCTGCGGCGTGACGGCCCCTGGGCTCGCATCGAAGAACCTCCGCCGAGTAAACCAATAAACCGTAACGCGCCTCGTACCAAGATCTTCCTACAGGCACGGTCGCACCTGCATGCAAACTCGATGCGAACCGATAAGCCCCTACATGGCAGCCCACTCGCTTCTGTGTTCGCAGGTTGTTAGGCTGCCCGCCATGAGCCGAATTTGGGGGTTCGTCCTCGCGTTTTTCGCCTGCTCGTTGCTCGTCATGTGCCCGCTTTCTGCCTACGCGCAGCGGCTCGATCCCAAGCAAGCGCCGGAAGCGTTGCGCTCATGGACCGAGTGGGTGCTGGCCGGCAAGGAAGATGCGCTGTGCCCCAGCGTGCAAGGCGCGGCCGACACCGTGCATTGCGCTTGGCCGACCGCGCTCTCGCTCACCTTGAACGAGAAAGGCGGGCGCTTCGAGCAGCGTTGGCATTTGGACGCGCGTGAGTGGATCCCACTGCCGGGTGATGCGACGCGCTGGCCGCTTTCGGTCGTCGAGGGCGGTAAAAAGCTGGTCGTCGTGGATCACGATTCAGTGCCGAGCGTCGCGCTCGCACCGGGCGATCACACGATCAGCGGCGCGTTCGCCTGGGACTCTCTGCCCGACTCGTTACAAGTGCCACCCGCCACGGGGATCGTGTCGCTGGTGCTCGAAGGCGCGCGCGTCAGCGAGCCGCGGCGCGACGACGCAGGCCGGTTGTTCCTGCAGAAGACGGCCACCGAGACGGAGGGGGATCGCTTGGAGATCATCGTGCATCGGCGCGTCACGGACGACGTGCCGCTCTTGCTCACGACGCGCGTCGTGCTCAACGTGTCTGGCAAGAGTCGAGAGCTGGTGCTCGGCAAGGCGCTGCCTCCGGGCTTCGTGCCGATGGCGATTTCGAGTGAGTTGCCGGCGCGCATCGAGCCCGACACGCGGCTACGCGTGCAGGCTAGGCCCGGCACTTGGACGATCGAGATCAGCGCACACAGCGAAGGCACGGTGTCCGAGCTGTCGCGCCCGGTGCCCGATGGCCCGTGGCGAGACGGCGAAGAGGTGTGGGTTTTCGAGGCCAAGAGCGCCCTCCGGCTGACTTCGGTGGAGGGCGCCCGCCCGGTCGATCCGCAGCAAACCTCCCTGCCCGACCCCTGGAAAGCGTTGCCCGCTTACGCGATGGCGGTGGGCGACAAAATGCTCTTGGTCGAGAAGCGGCGCGGCGACGTGGAGCCCGAACCGGATCGCTTGTCGCTCACGCGCAGCTTGTGGCTCGACTTCGACGGCCAGGGCTACACCGCGAACGATAGCATCACCGGCACGGTGCACGCGGCCACGCGCTTGGAGATGCTGCCAGAGGCGCTGCTCGGGCGCGTCTCGATCGACGACAAGGATCAGTTCATCACCCATCTGGCCGCGACCGCGGGCAAAGCCGGTGTCGAGTTGCGTCAGGGTGAACTGCGCGCGTCGGCGGACAGCCGCATCGTGGGCGGCGCGGACATCCCCGCGGTCGGCTACGACCACGACTTTCACGAGGTCACGGCCACACTGCACATCCCGCCGGGTTATCGGCTATTTCACGCCTCGGGCGCCGATGAAGTGCCGGGCACGTGGATCCGCCATTGGACGTTGCTCGAGCTGTTCTTGGTGCTCGTGCTCTCGCTCTCCTTCGCGAAATTGTTCGGGCCGGCTTAGGGCGCGCTCGCGGCAATGACGTTCACGCTCGTGTTTCCGGAGACGGATTCGGCGCGTTGGCTGTGGGCCGCCGCGCTCGTGTTCGAGGCGCTTTCACGCGTGATTCCGGCGGGCAAGGCGCGCGTTGCGTGCTCGGTCTTTCGGCTGGGAGCGCTGGTGGTGCTGCTCCTCAGCACCCTGCCGTTCATCGTGCAGCACGTGCGCGAGGGCATTTATCCGGCGCTGGCCGACAACGAGGGCGGCGCTGAGCGTAGCTCGAGCTACTTCGGGATGGACAAATCGGAGGCCGCGCCGGCCGCGCCGGCCGCG
>FSWQ01001133.1_pt1 | contig 14611 bp, 8 predicted proteins | sample 1637691 | NCBI WGS metagenome assembly FSWQ01 (sample SAMEA3914814, study PRJEB12502) | metagenome | biome: forest; material: soil | place: USA | collected 2011-09-16 | depth 0.1 m | reverse complement strand
CGGTCTAGCCATTCGTTTCCCGTTACATTTGCTGATTTCCGCGATGTCCGTCCGAAAGAAAGCTACTCCGAAAAAAGGCCGCGCCAAGGCGAAGGCCGCCCCTAGCCGCCGCAAGGAGGCTCGCAAACCGGCAAAGAAAAAGTCGGCCGCGAAGCCGAAAAAGCCGGCTGGGAAGAAGAAGCCTGCTCGCAGCGCGGCCAAGCGACCGGCCGCCCTGAAGAAGGGCAAAGGCGGGGCTTCACGCAAGGACGCGGCTCGCGAAAAAGCCGCCCTTCTCAAAGAGAAGGAGCGCGCCCTCAAAGAGCGCGACCGCGAGAAACAGCGCAAGGAAGCTGAACGCGAAAAAGCCGCCTCGCTCAAGGAGCGCGCCAAAGAGAAAGAACGCGCCCTCAAAGAGCGCGACCGCGAGAAGCAGCGCAAGGAAGCTGAGCGCGCCGCCGCCCTGAAGGCCAAAGAGGCCGAGCGTGAGAAGAAGGAACGCGAAAAAGAGAAAGCGCGCGAGCTGAAGGCCAAAGAAGCCGAACGCTCCGCTGCTCTGAAGGCCAAAGAGGCCGAACGTGTTGCCGCCCTGAAGGCCAAAGAGGCCGAAAAAGAACGCTTTCGCGCAGAGCGTGAAGCGGAGCGTCTGCAGAAAATTGCAGAGCGTGACGCGGCCCGCGACGAAGCCAAGCGCCTCAAGGATGAAGAGAAAAAAGCGAAGGACGCTGAGCGCGAAGCCTATCGCAAGGCCAAAGAGATCGAGCGTGAGCGCATTCGTGCCGACCGTGAGGCGGTCCGCCGTGCGCTCGAAAGTAAAGTGGCCAAGGCCAGCAAGCGCGCGCAGCGCGGTGACGGCATTGGCCGCGGTGTCACCACCCGCCAATATCGCGCCGATACGATTCCCAATCAGTCCGGCACCACTCGCCATGGCGAGGAAGAGCGCCAGAAGCTAGTCGGCGTGCGCCTGCCGGACATCGCTCAGGATCCGCCGCGGCACGCGCCCGTTGCGCTGCCCACGCCGGTCGTCCCTCCCCCGCCGCCGCCTCCCCAATTGTCAGTGGAAGAGCGCTGGGCGCTGATCAACGAGCGGCTCAACGGCCTCGACGACCAATTCCAGCGGGAATACCGCGAGAGCTTCGAGATGTCGTGGGTCTATCACGACAGCGCTTTGGAGGGCGTGGTCTACACCTTCCAAGAGCTGAAGACCGCCATCGACCCGAACATGAGCGTGGTCGCGGACTCCGGTTTGCAACCCGTGTGCGACGAGATTCGCCGGCATCGCCAGGCGATCGAGTACGTGCGGGAGCTCTCCGAGAAGAAGCGCGTGCCGATCAACGTCGACACGATCAAAAAGATCTACTGCATCCTCCATCCGGAGGAGGGCGACGTGAAGACGGTGAAGTACCGGAAGGACATTCCGCAACACCGTCTGTACTTCCACGAATACGCCGCGCCCGACAAGATCGCTTACAAAGCGCGTCAGGTGATTGATTGGCTGAACGGGCCGGAGCCGAAAAAGCTCAAGAGCCCGATCCGCATCGCCGCGCGTGTTCATTATGATTTGCTGCGCGTGTTTCCCTTCCCGCAAGACAGCGGCAAGGTCTCGCGTTTGCTGATGAACGTGCTCTTGATGCGCGCCGGCCATCCGCCGGCGATCATCCACTCCACGGAGCGTCAGCGTTATTACGAGGCGCTCAAGGGGCAGCTGCCGATCATCGTATCCATGGTCAGTGAATCGATCATGAACGCGCTGCTCAGCATCGAGAAGAAGATCGAAGATTACGACGCCTCCAAGATGCGTTCGTCGTCTCCCCCCAAAGCCGGCGAAGAGAAGCCCGAAAAGCCCCCCTCCGCAGTAGCGGCCGTGACCACCGCGCGCGACAACGATCTAGACGCAGATCTTTATCTCGACTCCGAGATGGAAGACTCGGACAGCGATAGCGATTCAGACTCCGGCGACGGCGGCGACGACGACTGATTCCCGCAGGCCGTGCAAAGCACGCCTGCGCTCTCGTCTCCCTCCCGCAGGTCGTGCGAAGCACGCCTGCGCTCTCGTCTCCCTCCCGCAGGTCGTGCAAAGCGCGCCTGCGCTCTCGTCTGCTCTCCTCTCCTCAGGGAAAGCCAACCCACCGCCTGGGAAGTTCCGGTTTAGGCGAGGCTTCGGCGAGCACCGGAGCGGAGCGCACTCCTGTACGTGAGCACCGGAGCGCAGTCGAAACGAAGCCCAAACCCGAACTCCCCGGGCTCGCTCCAGCCGAAACAACCCCTCCCCTCTCCAACCCCCACTCTCCTACTCCTCATCCCCCGTGACGACGTCCCAGCCGGTCGCTTGCGCTAATTTCGCCAGCGCCACGTTGTAGTCAAACGTCGCATTCATCTGCAGGAACCGCTTCGTCGCATACTCTTTTGCAGGATCGACGATGTCTTGGTCTTCGTACGTGCCGACGTCGATGCCTTCTTGCACCTGCACCAGCCACTGCTTCGCATAGCCAGCCGCGCGCGTGTACGCATCCAACCTGCGCGCCGCGTCTTCCGCCTCGAGAAACGCCTGCTCCACTTCCGTGCCCACGCCGCCGAGTGCGTAGCGCTCAGTCGCGCGCTGCTCTTCGAGCTGCGCGTTCGCTTGGGCGAGGCGCGCGGATTGCGGCAAGAAATCCAGTTTGTAGCGGAAGACGAGTGCGGCGCCGTAGCTCAGGTAATTGGCGCTGTCTTTGACGAACGGGTTGCGCTGATCTTCGACCAACGGCGCGGCGGAATAATTGAAGCTCAGGCCGAGCGCGAGATCCGGGAAGAACTTTGCGCGTTCCATGCGCATTTGCGCTTCCCGTGCCAGCACGCCAGCCCGGGCCATATTCACTTCCGGGCGATACAGCCGCGCCGCCGACAAGTAGTGAGCGAGTGGCGCCAGACGGTGACTGCTGCGCTGTAGCGGAGTGTCCCTGACGTCTACATCCGAACCGCCGCCGGTGAGAAAGCGCAGGCCAGAGAGCGCGATCGCTTGTTGGCGCGTGGCCTCGCTCTGTCGGGCCTCGAGCTCCGCGCGGTACATCTTCAATTTGAGCAGCTCGACGTCGTCGCCGTCGCCGCCGTCGACCTTTTTCTGCATGCGGCCGAGGTACGTGTCGATGCGCCCGCCGGCTTCGTTCAATAGCGTCAGCGCGTCACGTGCGAGCTGCACGCCGTAATACGCGCGCCGCACCGAGAGCTTGACGTCATTCTGCTCTTTCTTGATCTCGTGCTCGCCGACGCGCACTTGAGCATCCGCCGCATCCCACAGATTGGTGATCTTGCCGAAGGTCCAGATCGGAATCGCGCCGGTGACGCCGAGCTGCCAAGCGATGCCCATGTGGCTGGTGAGCGCTTTGTCCGTATCCGGGCTGTATACCGACGTGCCGCGGACGGTCGGTGCCGGACCGAGGCCGCCCGTCATCGTGAAATCGCTATACGGTGCGGTGTACGCCTGATCGAGCTGGGCGCGCTTTTGAGCCAAGCGCGCGCGCGCCTCGGCGACCTTCGGGTAGTTGAGCGCGGCCATCTCCAAGCAGCGCTTGAGTGACAGCACACGCGAGGTGGGCGCGGCTGCCTTGGGCAGCGAGCTCGCGGCGGCATTCAGGGCCTCCGTGGCGTCTTGAGCCGAGGCGCGCTGGGCCAGGGCTCCGAAACTCACGAGGCAGGCACCGAAGACCCAGCGGCGTGGCGTCACTCGGTCGGATATCCGGGAACGGCTCATTCGTCGTCGCGAACTCTTACGCCAGCTCGCTTCACCGCGCGTCGAAAATTCGAACGGTCCAGGCCGGCCTGCCGCGCGGCCTCAGACACGTTGCCCTCGGTGCGCGCCAAAAGTCCCTCGAAATAGGCCGTTTCGAAGGCCTCCAGCGAGCGTTCCTTGGCCTCCCGATAGGGCAGATCGAACAGGCCCTGATTGGCCGGATCACCGCCTGGATTGCCGCTGCCGTTACCGTTCACGTCCGGCGGGGCGCCGTTGCTGGGCCGGCCGAAAGGTAGTTCCGCCGGGGTCAAGGTGTCCTCTCGACAGAACACGACCGCATGCTCGATGGCGTTCTCCAGCTCACGCACGTTGCCCTGCCAATGATGCCCAGTGAGCAGGCGCATCGCCTCCGGCGAGATCTTCTTCACTTGGCTACCGGAGCGCGACGCGTACTTCTGTAGGAAGTGATAGGCCAAGAGCGGAATGTCTTCGCGCCGCTCGCGCAATGCCGGCAGCGAGATGGGTACGACATTCAAACGGTAATACAAATCTTCGCGGAAGCGGCCCGCCGCGATGCGCGTTTTCAGGTCCACGTTGGTCGCCGCGACCACGCGCACGTCCACGATTCGAGTTTCATTCGAACCGACGCGCTTCACTTCGCCTTCTTGCAGCGCGCGCAGTAGCTTGACCTGCGCCAGCGGCGGCAGATCGCCCACTTCATCCAAGAACAGCGTGCCGCGGTCGGCCGATTCGAACAGCCCGGCGCGCGTGGCAGTGGCGCCCGTGAACGCGCCGCGCACGTGCCCGAACAGCTCACTTTCCACGAGATCTACCGGGATTGCCGAGCAATTGACGGCCACGAAGGGATTGTTCACGCGCGGTGAGTGACCGTGAATCGCGCGCGCGGTGAGCTCCTTGCCGGTGCCACTTTCGCCCAGGATCAGCACCGTGGAAGACGTCGGCGCGACGCCAATCGCGAGCCGATACACTTCCTGCATCGCATTCGAGTTGCCGATCAGCTCGCCGAATTTCTCCATTTGCTCGAGACGACGCTCGAGCAACAGAGCGCGGTCGACCAAGCGACGACGCTCTGCGGCCTTGGTGACCGTGAGCACCACTTCATCGTTGGAGCGAAACGGTTTGGTGAGGAAGTGATACGCGCCCGCGCGCACCGCTTTGACCGCCGTTTCGACATCGCCGAACGCGGTCATCATGATCACTTCGACCCCGGCGTGGGACGAACGCACGTGATCGAGCAGCTCCAACCCGCCCACCTTCGGCATCATCAGGTCGACCAAGACGACGTCGACCTGTTCACGTCCCAAAATGTCGATTGCCTGAGCGCCGTCGTCGGCGGTCAGCACGGTCATATTGCGGCTATTGAGCAGCCGCGCGAGCGTGCGGCGCAACGTCGGTTCGTCGTCGACGACGAGCACTCGCGGCGGGGCCTCCTCTAGCTTGACCGAGCCGAACTCGCTCGAGCGAGGCCGTGCAGAGAGCGTCACTCCGGCTTCCTCCCGGGGGTGGGGTTGCGATCAGTGGTGCCCACGGCGCGCGCGGGGCTCGGCGGCGCCGTCGTGGGGCGATCGGATTTTCGGTACGGTCGATCGGAACGAGGACGACTGCCCTTCGCCTCGGTGTCCGTGCTGCTGGCCCCGCTGACTGGCGTGTACATGTGGCCCTGCTGTTGGTACACGCAAATTCTATTCCCGCCATCGCGCTTGGCGGCGTGAAGCGCTGCGTCCGCCCCGCGCAGCAGCGCGTCCTTCGTGCGCACGTCGCGCGAGGGAAATAGCGCGACGCCCAACGACAGCGCGACGGGCAACGGTGAACGCTGCTCCCAACCTGCCATGCGTTGGTTCGCATCCTGGAAAATGCGCTCCGCGACCGTAACCGAGCCCGCAAAGTGCGTACTGGGCAAAACCACCAAAAACTCGTCCCCGCCGAAGCGCGCGACCACATCCACCTCCCGCACTGAACGGCGGATGGTATCGGCCACGAAGCGCACCACGCGATCGCCCGCCTCTCGACCGCCAGCGTCATTGTGAGCCTGCAAGCGATCGATGTCGATGACCAGGCACGCTAGCGGATCGTGATAGCGCTCGGCGCGTTTGAACTCCTCATTGAGGCGAGAATGCAGGTAGCGATAGTTGTACAGGCCGGTTAGGTCGTCGTGCAGGCTGAGCTGCTCGAGGCGCGCGCGCGCTTCGACCACGTGGTCGTGCAGGCGCTTGATGCGCAACATCGCCTCGACTCGAGCCAAGAGCTCGTCTTCGTCGAACGGCTTGCAGACGTAGTCATCCGCGCCGATTTTCAAACCCTCCACGCGGCTCGCGCTGTCGGTTTTCACCGTCACCAGCACGACGGGCAAGAACGTATCGCTGGTCATGCCCTTCAGCAGGCGACACGCCTCGAGCCCCGACAGGCGCGGCATCAAAATATCCAGCAGCACGAGGTCGACCCCGCCCTTGCCGACGCGCTCCACCGCGACTTGACCGTCCGGCACGGTTTCCACGATGAAGCCGTGCTTGCGCAGCATGCCGGCGAGCAGCTCGCGCGTGATGCGGTCGTCGTCGGCCACGACAATGGTCGAGCCTTGCACCGGTGCCGGCGCAGACCTGGACGAGGACGGCTTTTCGCTCTCCGACACGATGCTATTGACGTTACTAGAATCGCCGCAAGGCGGCGACTCTCCGACAGAAAAGCCTGCGAAGGCGGCGCTATTTGCGCTCCGCCCGCCATCCGGCAGCGCGCCAGAAGCGCTCAGCGCGCTCAGGGCGAGAGATCGAAGCCAAGCCAGGCGTCGAAGCCGCCTCGGCCGACCCGGTGGCCCACGAAGCTCGCGACTGCCAGGCAGCCGCACGGATGGCGATAGCCAAACCCACCCCAAGCAGCGAGCAGCTCACGACTCGTGAGGTCGTAGTCCAGTGCGCCGGAGGTGGACAGGGCTCGAGTCCAAGGGACAGACAGCTCGGAACCACCGCTCCAGCCATTGCGGTCCAGAAACGGCCGAGCTGGGTCGAGCCATGCTTCGTCGAGCAGCACGCGCGCTTGCGCAGGCGAGCCGTGACTTGCGCCGTCCGCGTGCAGCAGCAAATGCAGCCCATCCGTTGCTCCCAAACGCAAGCGCGTGAGCGAGACCATCGCGGCCTGGTTGCCGAGCACGGCGAAGGATTGAGCGAGGCCGATGGCGCGAGCGTCTGCGCTGCTGCGAGCCAGCGCCACGAGTGCTGTTGCACCGGAGTGCTCCAGCACTCCGCCGCGCAGCGTGACGCTGACGGCCTGACGCGTGCTGCGCTGCCCCAACGAGGAATCCAAACCGCCGGCAGCGAGCACCGTGCGCGTGCCGTTGAGCTGGGCGCCAACGGGCGCAGCATCCAGCAGTCCTCGAGCCAACAACACTGGCTCCAGCAAGTGCGCGACGGACCCGAAATTCCGCAGCAGCGGCAAGCCCACCCGCACCTGCGCACCGCCGCGGAGCTGCGACTCATTGCGAAATTCCCCGACCTGCAGCGCGCCCGACTGCGCCGCCGTGAGATCGACGCCCAGTGGCCCAGGGCGGGCATTCGCGCTCAACGTGGCTCGTTCGAAGAGCGCGGATTGGCTGTGGCTGCCTTCGGTCACGGTAGTGCGCGCCGACACAAAGGCGTCATACGCCGCATTGTTACCGAGCGCGCGCGCCGCACCCAGATACAATTCGGGACCCGCAGCGCCGAAGTCGCGCAGCGCGCCAGCGCGCGGTGCATCCGCGCGCACGCCAAAGCCGAGCGCGAATTCATCTACGTGCGAGACGCTCACTCGAGCGCGATCCGTGCGCCGCGCGGCGGTCTCCAAGACCGAGGATTCGACGGGCGCGCGAGCGCCGCGCAGTGCGTCCACGCGATACGCGAAGGTCGCCTCCGACAATGCCGCACTGCCGTGCGCGTCGATCTCCAACGCGGTTCTGTCCACGTGATCCCAGGCCATGCGCGAAGAGCTGGCTTCGGTATCGAGCTCGGCCTCGAGCCTTGCGCCCCGCAATAGGTAGGCGCCCGCGCCAAGAGTGAGGCTGCGCGTGACGCGGCCGTCATCGACTTGCAGCGGAAGGTAGACGCCGCCGCCGGCAAAGAAGCCATCTTGCCCGCGGTAGGAAAGACGCGGGAAAGTCAGGCCCACGCGCGTGGGCGCGCGCAGCCAAAGCCCCGGCAGCCAAAGCACGGGCAGCCCTAAAACTTCTAGCTTCGGGTTGGAAAAAAGCGCGTCCGTGGGCGGCGCAAGCGTGGCGTGACTCACGCGCAAGCGCACGGGTGGGTCGTCGCACGTGCAAAACGCGACGTCCGCCGCGCCATCTACTTCGACGCCGCGCGGGCCTCGTTCCAAGTGCAGGTGCTCGCTCTTCAGTCGGTAGCGCTGCGCCTGCACGTGCACGTTGCCGTCGAGCTGCAGCGAGCCCAGCTCGCCATCGACTTGGACTTTGTCGGCGGCAAAGTCGACGCGATATTCATGCGCGGGCCGCGGCGGCACATCCGCCGCCTGCGCCAGCGGCGCAATGCCCACGCAAGCGAGACAGGAACCGAGCGCGAGGAACGAGTAGCGACGAAACACGGCGCAGGACTACGGGGTCCGCGGCCCGCTCGCGGCGCTTGCCGTCTGCTGCTCACGGTGCGTGAGGCTGCTGTAAGCGTGGTCCAGGCTGATGCTCAGCGTGGCGTAAAAACGCGCATCAGGGCTGTAAAACACGCTACGCCGACGCCCGTCCGGCCCGAGCTGCGCCGTTAGATTGGCGTACCCCAGCGAAAGCCCGAGCGTGTCAGTGAGCGAGATCAAGAACTCGCTCGTGAATAGCGTCAGCACCGAGCGCGTTTGCGGGTCGGAAATGCCGGAGGCCTGCGTGCAGCCGGTGAGCACGACGCCGCACACTTGCACGTCGTGTTGCACGGGGTACTTCCAGGCGGGGCGCAGGTCCAGTGAGCTGCTCAAGAGCACGTTTTGATGGATGTGCAGCAGCGTTGCCACGCCGAACACCGCGGCGTGGCGCGCGAACGTCGCGCCGCCCAGTTGGTCCGACACGATGGAGTGGCCATCCGGGTCCAGCCGAACGCGCTCCAAGTTCGAGTTGGTCGGCGTTTCGCTGCGCGTGAATTGGTAACCGTATTCCGCCTTCGCGATGAGCTCGATGTTCGAGAAAAAGGTCGCGTCACGGCCTTCCAACACGACGTCTTCACGCGCGCCGACGCGCACGCCCAAGCCCAACAATTTGCCGCCGTCGTAGCTGATTTTCGAGGTCGGCAGCGTCACGCGCGGGAGGCGCAGGGCCAGCTCCGTGAGATCCGATTTGCTTTCGCGCAGCTTGTAGCTGAACGCACCGTACAGCTCGAAATCCGTGGCCGACCACTCACCCTGCTTGGTGGTGGTGTCGCTGTTGGTGCGTTCGGTGACCACGCCCAGATCCGCGCGCACGCTGATCGATTTTTCTGGGTCTTCCAGCAAGTAATAGCGAGGCCGCAGGCCAATCGTCATCTCGTATACGGGATCTCGGCTTTGGTAGGCTTGGCCGACGCCGAGCGTGTTGGTGCTGAGCGAGTGATCCCAATACAAGTACGTGTCGTGCCAAGGCAGCGTGGTCGGCTTTACCCCCGGTGCTTCCGTGCGCCCGAGCGGCGCGGGATGATCCACCACTGGCGGCGCCGAGGCCTGCGCGGCAGGCAGCGCCGGTGCGGGCACGCCAGGAGATACCGGCTCCTGCGCGAACGCTGGGCGGGCGACAACGACCGCGGCGCACAGCAACGCCGCTCGCCAGTGCACGAAATTCATCTTTGCGGCCACGCGAGCTGCGAGGACCTTACTCTCGTCGCCTTTTTTTCGCTAGGATGCCCGTCATGCCGGCCCCCCTTCCCGCGACCGAAATCACTGCACTGCTCGGCCGGGGTACGCACTTCGAAGGCAAACTGCATTTCGAGGGCCGCGTACGCATCGACGGTAGCTTTCGCGGGCACATTCAAAGCCCCGATACGCTGGTCATCGGCGACGGCGCAGAAGTGGAGGCGGAAATCGACGTCGCCACGGTGATCATCAAAGGTGGAACCGTGCACGGCAACGTCCGCGCGGCGCGCGCCATTGAGCTGTACGTGCCCGCCCGTGTTTCGGGGACGCTGCACGCACCCGAAATCTTCATGGACAAGGGAGTGCAGTTCTCCGGGACCTGCACCATGGCGCCCCTTGATTCCAGCGACGCGGGTTAGCTAATCGGGCGCCGGTCATCCGTCACCATGGGCGTAACCGGGAGTTCGCTGTTACGCCACGTGTGTGGTGATTTTGCGACACTTCGAGCCGCGGGCCGCACACCTGCTCCGGCGGAAAAAGCATTTCTGTTGGCTGGCGCTTGGGAAAACCGTCACTATTGACTGTTTCCAGGGCGCGTCCGGGGTCGGCACGCACCCTGCAATGACGGGGCTTGGGCTGAGGCCCAGCCCGAGATTGCGGCCCGCAGGGAACTTTCCGCGAGCTCGGGCAGTAAAAAGTAAACGAGACGAGTAGGCGCATCATGACCAATCCCAAATCTGGCGGCTTCTTGAATTCTCTGCGCGGCATGAGCCGGGCAAGTGCTCTCACCCTCCTCGCCTGCACGCTGTTCAGCAGCGTGTCCGTGGCGGCCGCGCCGGGGCCTGGTCCTGAGCTTCAGAAGTGGCGCAAGGTCGATCGCTTCGACGTGAAGACGCCCTATTCGGATACCAACGCGGGCGCCGCGCGCGTGAACGTGGACGCTCCCGAAGACGTCGTGCGCGCCGTAGTGCTGGACTACAAAAACTACGCGAGCTTCATCTCCCGCTTCGAGAAGGCGCGCATCGTCGGCCGCTCCGGCGACAAGACGGACGTTTACCTGCAGGTGCCGATCTTGAAGGGGGCGGCCAAAGTGTGGGCCATCGTTCGCTTCGAGCCGGTCAAGCAAGTCGGTGGTGGCGAAGTCGTGGAGGGTCACATGATCAAAGGCAACGTCAAGCGCCTGGACGCCACCTGGCGTTTGAAGAAGCTGGACGACACGACCACCCAGGTGGTGCTCGAGCTGCTGATCGTCCCCGACATGCCAGTGCCCGATTCGTTGGTCGTGCCCGAGGTTCGCTTTGCTGCTGCGAAAGCGGTCGAAGGCTCTCGCGACGAAGCCGAGAAGCGCAAACCGCACTGACGTTGAATGTCAGCGCAAGGCTGGCGCGCCTTGACGGAGTTTCAAGGCGCCAGTACTCGCACTGGCAGTGACTTCAAACCGGCATACACCGTCTACGCTCGTCCTCGTGGCGAGCGAGCGGCAGGCCGAGCACGAGGCGGCTCGCGGCGCCCGCGTGCTGCCCCTGCGCGAGCTCGCGACGCGCCTGGTAGAGGCGGCGCACCCGGAATTGCGTGAGGCATCGAACGAGGCCACACGGCTACTCACGCGCCGTACGCTACGCGGGCAACCAGTTGCCCTTGCGCTGGCCGTAGACGAAGCGCTGGGCCAATTGCGGCGCGCAGGCGCACGGCCGATGGATCTGAAGCGCATCGCCGGTTCGCGCGGCGCCCTGCTCGCGGACGCGCTGCAACGCACGGGAGCGCGGCTGCTAGAGCTCGGCTTACGCGACACACGTGAGCACGCCTGGCTCGCCGCGCGTGCCCTGCCCAGCACCACCATTCGTGAGCTGGACGGCGTGCGGCACGTGCGTGTGCGCGGCGTGAGCCAATGGGAAAACGCCGATTTGACGCTGATTGAGGCGCTCCAGCACCACCTGCACGCCGCCGGCGGTGGCGTCGTGATTGAGCTACCCCAGACCCGTGATGACTTGGGAGTGGCGCTAAAAGAGGCGGTCGACGGCTTGGCAGCGCGCCTCGAGCAGCGCTGGGCCGGCGCCAATGATCACCCGGAAATCGAGTACTCCGAAGCGCGTGCGGGCAGCTCTGCGCCGGTCGTCATTCAAGCGGCACACGAGGCCAGTGAGGCGCGCGCGGTTGCTCGTTCCGTGCTGGACGCGCTGGCCGAAGGCGCAGCCCTGGACCGCATCGCGATCGTGCCGTTGGATGCCGCGGATGCGTTTCTGGAACCGCTACGTGCCGAGCTTTCGGCGGCTCGTTTGCCGTTCAGCGAGGCGTGGGGCCGTAGTCCGAACGCGGCTCCCGAGGCCCACGCTGCGCTGGAGCTAATCCGCTTGGCCCAAGGCCCGCTACAGCGCGACGCACTGGTGGACGTACTGCGCGTACCGGATCTGGAGCTGGCCACTTTACTCGGCGAAAATAGCCGGGTGGCCTTCGTCGACGCGATCGCGCGTTTGCCGGTGCGCGTGGATCGCGGTGGTGAGCTGCTGGCTGCGCTCGAGACTCGCTTGCGCCGGCTGGAGCCCAGCGCGGAACGCGAGCGAGAGGCGCTCCAGATCGCGCAGCGCGTGCTCTCGGCCTTGTTTGCGCGCTTCGAACGGCTTCGCAGCGCGAGCACGCGGCGTGTATTTCGCGATCGTTGGCGCGAGCTATTCGCGGAGCTTGGCCTGCTGTCCGCCTCACGCCGCGGCTTGTCGCAAGCCATTCGTTTTGCCGAGCGCCGGGATCACGCGCCGCTGGGCGCCTTGGGCCAGAACGCGCAAGCCGGCCGAGCCATCGATCTGGCCCTGGAACGCGTGGTCGCCGCCGCAGAGCTCTTGGGCCTTGCCGAGGAATCGCTCGAGCTCGCGGATTTTTCGCAGGAATTCGCCAGCGCGCTGGCCGCCGTTGGGCCCAGCCAAGGCGCTGGCCGCGCGGGCACGCTGCGCATCGCGCGCGCGGCGGACGTTGCCGGCTTGGACTGGGATTTGTTGATTGTTTGCCGCGCGGCCTCATCGACGCTGGATTGGCAAAGCTCGACCTCCGATAGCGTGCTCGACGCGGACTTGGTCGAGCAACTGCCCGCTCATTGTCGGCCCGCAACCGCCGCAGATCGCGCGTTGTTCAGCAAGCTCGCGTTGGCCAGCGCCATGTCTCGCGCGCAGCACACGCGCGTGACCTGGGCGACCCGCGATGCGCGCGGCGGCAGCGGTGCCAGTCGCCTGGTGATGAACTTGAATCCGCGTAGCACGCTGGTGGAACCGCCGTCACCGCTCGATCAAAAAGCGCGCCGCGTGCTCCCCCTGCCCACGCCCAGCCCGGAAGTCCGGGTACGAGCTGCCCAGGAGCTACGCAGGCAGGACTTTTATGCCAACCCCGAGCAAGCCCTGAGCTTCGAGAACGGCGCCGCTGGCCCGCTGGACCGCTGGGTGGGCGGGGATGCCGAGCGACCGCTCCCCGTAACGCAGCTGGAGCGCTACGCGCGCTGCGCTTTTCTAGGCTTTTCCGGCGTCGTTTTGCGCGCCGTGCGCGATGACGCCGTGGGCGACGGGCTGAGCGCCCGCGAACGCGGCACCTTGATTCACGAAGCCCTCGCGATCGCGCTGACCGGCACGCGGGAGCGTTTCGGCAGCGCCGATCCGGCCGAGCTCGAACGTGAAGCGCTGGAGCGCGCGGAAGCGTTCCTGCGCGCTCAGGTGAGCAGCAAACTGCGCGGCGCTGCACTCAGCGCGGCATTGGAAGACGTCGCCGCGCTGCTGCGCTGGTCCTTCGCAAACAATGACGGCGTGTGGTTCGCGGAAGCCGAACGCGCCTTCGGTAGCAAAGACGAATGGAGTGCCCTGCCCGTCGGTGGGCACTTCGTGTCGGGGCGCATCGACCGCATCGACCGCAACACGGACGGCAGCGTGGTGCGCATCATCGACTACAAGACGGGCAAGGTTTCGCTCGGCGGTGACCAGGCCGAGCAACTCTTGCAGCCCTGGTTGTATGCGAAGAAGGTCGCTGAGCAATACGCAGCCACACGCGTCAGCTCCGGCTATTTGAGCCTCGCCCGGCGCAAGCCTGAGTGGAAGGCGGCACTGGAGGAAAGCGAGCCCAGCACCTCGGCGATCGAGGAAAAGCTGCTGCGCGCCGAGGAGCTGATCTTGGGCTTGCGCGCCGGGCGCGTGCCAGCGCGGCCCGCGCTGTCCGGCTCGTGCGCGAAGTGCGACGCCCGTGACATTTGCCGCCGACCTCTGTCCGCCCCGCACGAGGCCGGCGAATGACGTTGCCCGGCCTGGAACGCAACGCCGTGATCGCCGCCAGCGCGGGCACGGGCAAAACCCAGCTGCTCACGGGCATCTATTTGGCGTTTGCGCTCGGCCTGAGTGAGGACGGCAAACAGGTACCCAGCGAACGCATCGTCGCGACCACGTTTTCGCGCGCGGCCGCCGCGGAAATCCGCGAGCGCTTGGAGTCGCGCCTGCACGTGCTGGCGAACCCGGATAGCCCAGAAAAAGACTCACTTACGGCGTTGGCCGCCGAGCGCGGGATTACGGACAAAGAGCTCGCGGCGCGGGCCCGGGGCGTGCTCGAAGAGTTACCGCAGGCCACCATCGATACTCTGCATGGCTTGGCCGCGAGCATCCTGCGTCGGCATGCGCTCGAGCTTGGCCTCGCACCCAATTTCACGATCTTGGACGAAGAGCAGGCGTTCACCGACGCCGAGCGCACCATCGACGACGTGCTCAACGATGCGCTGTCCGGTCCGCTGTCGAGCGCGGCATCGCGCCTGTTGGATGCATGCTTCGGCCTGGACCGCGCCCGCAACGAAATCACGGTGCTCCTGGGGCGACTGGACGAGGAAGGGTTGCCGGCGGAAGCGCTCAGCACCGGTGACCACGTAGCAGATGCCGCACGCCAGCTCGAAGCGCTACGCCAGCTCTGTCAAAGCATCGCCGTCGCCGAACCTTCGGCCCTGACGGACCCGGCGCGCGCCGCGCTGAATGCGCTCGAAATCAAGGACTTCGTCGCACTACGCGCGGCATTGATCGACTTCGCCGCGGTGCGCACCACCAAGACAATCAAGGCCCTGCCCTTTTTCGACGCTCTGGAAGCCTTCCACGACAGCCTATCGAAGTCCGG
>FSWQ01000364.1_pt1 | contig 14623 bp, 11 predicted proteins | sample 1637691 | NCBI WGS metagenome assembly FSWQ01 (sample SAMEA3914814, study PRJEB12502) | metagenome | biome: forest; material: soil | place: USA | collected 2011-09-16 | depth 0.1 m | reverse complement strand
GCCCTGCACACGGGGCAAGAGTTGCTGTACCGCTTGCGTGACTCGATCCTGGTTCAGGTTCAGCGCTTGGATCTTGGGTATCACCTGCGCCACGGTGTCGGTGAAATTGTCGCACGCACCACGCGTGACGCCGACAAAGTCCGTGATGCGCTGATCAGTTTTTGGCGCAACGTGATCGAAACGGCCCTCGTCATCGCGGCTTCGCTCGCGATCTTGGCGTGGTACAGCCCCGTATTGGCCGTCGTGCCCGCGCTGCTAACGCTGCTTGGAATCGCGTTGTTTTCGCGGCAAGCAGACCACCTCGTGCACTTGGACCGCGCCGTGGGTGATGCCTACGACGCCGTGAGCCAGGACTTGGTGGAGGGGGTGGGGGGTGTCCGGGTGATCAAGGCGTTCTCGCTCGAACGCCAACGCATCGAACGCTTCGACGCTGCCGTCGCCAAGTTCGCGGGGCACGCGGCGCGCGCCATTCGCTACTCGGCATCGCACATTCCTGTGCCGCAAATCGTGGTAGCGCTCGGCCAGGTTTGGGTCTTCGGCATGGGGATCGTGCTCGTGGCGCGAGGCAACTTGAACTTCGGCGAGCTGGTCGCCGCGACCTTGGCGATGAACACGCTCGTGTTTCGCTTCGAGGGCATTGGGCGTGTGATTCAGATCTTCGCGGACGCGCGCTCTTCCGCGGCCCGAATCATGGAATTTCTCGATACGGAATCTGCCATCGTCTCCAGCACGGAAGAGCTCCCGGACGGGCCGCTTGGCGTGCGCCTCTCCGGCGTGCAAGTCGCTACGCGCGCCGACGAGGGCTCCAGCATTCTGGATGATTGCTCGTTGAGCATCTTGCCCGGGGAAATCGTGGCCCTGGTCGGTGCCACGGGCTCGGGCAAGAGCACGTTGACCTCCTTGCTGCCGCGTTTGCTGGATCCGACTTTGGGGCGGGTCGAGATCGGCTCCGAAGAGGCGGGCTTTTGGGACGTGCGCTCGCTGTCACTGTCGAGCTTGCGTCGGCACGTCCACGTCGCGACCCAAGATTGCTTTCTGTTCTCGAATACGGTTGCAGAGAACCTGCGCCTCGCCCAACCCACGGCAACGGAAGCGGACTTACGCTGGGCGCTGCGTTCGGCTGCCGCAGAAGAGGTCGTTGACGAGCTGCCCGAGGGGTTGAATACGCAAATCGGCGACCGCGGCGTAACGCTGTCCGGTGGTCAGCGACAGCGGCTCGCGCTGGCCCGCGCTTTTCTCGCCAAGCCCTCCATTCTGGTGCTGGACGACTCCACCAGCGCCCTCGACGCCCTGACCGAGCAGAGGATCTTGCACAACATTCAGGACCTGGGTCGCGAGACAGGGCACGCGCTCACGCTACTGATCGTCGCCAGTAAGCCTTCCACGGTGCGCTTTGCGGATCGCGTCGTGGTGCTGGAAGACGGCGGAATTGCGGCGCATGGCAGGCATGAAGTGCTGAGTCGTTCGAGCGCGAGTTATCGCGAGCTGTTGGGGATCGAAGATGGCAATTAGAAGCGAGCGCAGACCGAAAGACGTCGTCGCGACGCAGAACGCAGACGCCGGTCGGGATCTGGACGTCGAACAAGAGCTTGCCCAAACTACCCTGGAGCGCAGCATGTTCGGCCGCCTTTGGCCGCTGCTGGCTCCTGTGCGGCGTGAGGTGACCGAGGTCATCGGCGTCGAGCTGCTCCTCGTGACGACGATTTTCCTGCGCCCTTGGTTCGTGCGCCAAGTGATCGATCACGGCTTCGTGCGTGGCACGCACGGCCTCAGCGTGCGCGTCGGTCTGGTGTCCGTGATGGTCGCGGCATTGGCCGTAAGCTGGGCCTTGCGCTTCGGGCTTGCGGGTCTCTCACAGTACATTGCGGGTCAAGCGGCCATCGTCGTGCTGAACGGGCTGCGCCGCCGTGTCTTCGAGCACATTCAGTCGCTCAGCGTACGCTACTTCGATCGCGCTAAAGCCGGGCGCATCGTGTCGCGCGCCGATCGCGACGTGGACACGCTGGAGCCGCTCTTGATTCAGGGGCCACCGGAGCTGCTCTCGGCGATCCTGCGCTGCGTGGTGTCCGGTGCCTTGCTGTACTGCATCTCGAGCCAGCTGTTCCTGGGCGTGGCGAGTATTATCCCCGTGCTAATCCCGGCCATTTGGCTGTTCAATCGCATCGCCAGCAAGAACTGGGGGCGTGTCGCCGAGCGCCGGAGCCGCTTCATGGCGCACCTGGTGGAGTCAGTCGCGGGCGTCAAAGTGTTACAACAAGCGCGACGCGAACAAGCCAACCGAGAGCGCTACAAAGCACTGTTGGAGGACTTCACCGGCACGTTGATCAAGGGCACGATCCGGGCAAGTTGGTTCTTGCCGTTGACGGCCGTGCTCTCTACCGCCGGCATGGCCGTCGTGCTCGTGGTCGGCGCCCGCGGCGTAACCCTCGGTCAGATGTCGCTGGGACAGGTGACCGCGTCGCTGTTCTACGTGTATCTGTTTCTCGGGCCGCTCCAAGAGCTCGGGGATCTGTTCGAGCGGTACGCAGCCGGCACCGCAGCCGCGCAGCGCATCTTCTTGCTGCTCGATACCAAACCGGAGATCGTGGACGCTCCAGTACCGCTCCGGCTGCCGGTCGCACCCGGCCGAGTTGTGTTCGACTCGGTCACGTTCGGCTACGACATGCAACGCCGCGGCCCGGTAATTCGAGACTTCTCGCTGGACGTGCGTGCCGGCGAACGCGTCGCCATCGTGGGCGCTACTGGCCACGGCAAGAGCACCTTGGTGCAACTCCTGACCCGGTTCTACGAGCCGCAGGCGGGCAAAATCCTGCTGGACGGCTGCGACATTCAACAGCTTTCGCAGGCTGATTTACGCCGTTTCGTCGGTGTGGTGCTGCAGGACAACGTGCTGTTCAGCGGCACCGTTTTGGAGAATCTGAGGGCGGGCGCGCCGCAGGCGACAGACCATGAAGTGTTGGCCGCAGGGCGCGAGCTCGGAGTGGACGAGCTGATCCTGCGGTTGCCGCTCGGGTATCGGACGGAAGTGGGGGCCTTGGGCGCGAACCTGAGCCACGGCCAGCGTCAGATCGTGTGTCTGTTACGCGCGTTTCTGTCCAACCCTGCGGTGCTGGTGCTGGACGAAGCCACCTCTGCCGTCGACATCCAGACCGAGCGACGCATTCAGCATGCGCTGCGACGACTATGCGCCGATCGCACGGCGCTGATCATTGCTCACCGTTTGGCTACGATTCGCGATGCCGATCGCATCGCGGTGATTCGGCACGGTGCGCTGGTGGAGCTCGGCACTCATGAAGAGTTGCTGGCCGCAGGCGGCGCATACGAAGAGGTGTACCGAGCCTATGATCAGGGGCAGCGCGGCGCGCCCGTGGCGCGTCCGCCCACGATTGCTGAAGCGACCGCCGCGCAGCTCGCAGTCGTTAGCTGATCGTGATTGCAGATCAGTGTCTAATATAATAGACATATGTCTATAAAACGCAGCGACAGGAGATCCAGATGAGTTCACTCGAAAACAGTCTCGGCCAGGGCATTGCGGAATTCGTGGCCAAAGCCACGGCAGAAGCGGAGCTCGCATTTCAGGTGTTTCGTGAGACGGGCACCATCACCGCCAACGGCACGGTTGGTTTCATCGAGCGCATTCCGGGTGAGAACAAGCTGCTCTCGCTCAATTACGGAGGGCCGTTTCACAAGAGCCGCCCGCTGAAGCCGACCATCTTCGGACTCGACGGTACGGTGTTCGTGGGCGAGGCCCGCGGTTCCGGGTCCGGTCGCTACAACAAGATCTTCGAGCAGCACCCCGGCATCACCACGGTGTCGCACGTGCACTCGCCGTACCTGGGGGCGTGGGCGCAAACGCATCGCACGCTGCCCATTCGTTATGTGCCGGTGCAGCGCTACCTGCTCACCAAGGAGCTGCCCGTATACATCGATCGTCGTCAGCCTGAGCAAGAGTACATCCTCGACCGGCTGCGCATCGACCCGCACACGCCAGCAATCTTGGAGGCCAACGGCGGTTCTACGGTGTGGGGCCGCGAGGGCCTGCGCAAGACGGCAGAGTTCATCGTCATCCTCGAAGAGGGCGCGCGCTTGCAGCACCTGGCCGAGGCGCTCGGCGGCTCGCGCGAGTACGGGCCGGGTGTGCTGGCCCAACAATTCAAGATGAGTGGTCTGACAGAGGAGGCCCGAACGCTGGGGTTTTTGCCTCCGATTGCCAACTGAAAGGGCTGAACAATGAGCAAAATTGACACTCTCTGGTACACCCGTTGCCCCGTCCCGACGCCGCTTGGTATCGCGGCACAACAAGGCCTCATCGAAGAGGAATTCCTGAAGGACGGCATTCAGGTTCGCACGTTGCAGGACGTGACCGATCCAAATCTGCGCGACTCTCACTACGATCACACGCTCGAAAACTCATTTCGACAGGGTGGCAACATCCCCGCGATTTGGGCGCGCGCGACCGGTCGCGCGACGCGCGTGGTTGGCCTCACGTGGACGGACGAAGCGCAGGTGATCCTGTCTCTGCCCAAGAACAAAGTGCGGTCGGTGGGTGACTTGAAGAACAAGCGCCTGGCCGTGCTCACCAATCCAAACATCAAGATCGACTTCTGGCGCGCCACCACGCTGCGCGCGTATGTGGCCGCACTCAAGCTGGAGGGGCTGACCGAAAAAGACGTCAAGCTCGTGAATTTCGAGCGTACGGACAGCCCGCGGGCGGGAACGCGCGGTTGGGGCCAAGGTGATCCCAAGGAATCACCGGAGGTTCAAGCGCTGCTGCGCGGTGACGTCGACGCGATCTTTCACAAGGGCTCGCGCGGACTGGAGATTGCCCAAGCGATTGGTGCGGAGGTCGTGTTCGATCTCGGTAAGCATCCGGATCCGAAGGTGCGCGTGAACAACGGCTCGCCGCGCACGCTCACCGTTGACGCCGGCTTGCTCGAGAAGCATCCGGACCTTGCGGTGCGGCTCGTGAAACGGGTGCTCTTGGCGGGGCGTTGGGCTGAAGCGAACCCGCGTGAGGCCATCGCGTATGTTGCGCGTGAAACCGGATCGACCGAACAGGCGGTGACCTTGGCATACGGAGCAGACGTGGGCAGCCACTTGCAAACGGACCTGTTGGAATCCTCGATTGCCGCGCTCAGTGACTTCAAGGATTTCCTGTTGGCGTGGGAGTTCTTGCCGCACGATTTCGATGTGCGTAGCTGGATCGATCCCTATCCGCTCACGCAGGCCAAGAAGGAGCTGGACCAGCGCCAAAAAGTCGAAGGCGAACTGCGCTCCGCCAGTCTGTGAGGAGGTAGCAGCCCTGTCGGGCCGCCGGCGGAGGTGGCGCGAAGCGGGTCTAGGGCGCTCAGTCGGGGTGCCCAAGGGTTCGCTTCGCCAAGCCAAACCTAGATAAATGGCGGCATTTAAGCCGTTTTTGCGCGCGACGCTGAGCGCGTATCATGGGGCGCAGTATGACTGCGCCTCGCCCTTCCGCTCCCGCGCTCGCCGCGGGCGCGCTGCTCGGTATGTGCCTGGCGACCCTCACGCCGGGACTCTTGTTCGTTGCGCAGGCCATCGATGCGTTGCACGGGCAGAGCATTGCGCTGGCCTTTCATGTGTTGATCGCAGCGTGGGGCGCGCTCACTGGCGGGCTGGTCGTGCGCGAGCGGTTCGCCGGCAATACGCGGCGTTCACTGCTGCTCGTTCCGCTTTACGTCGGGATCTATTGGCTTACGGGCACGGTGTACACGCTCGTGGTGTCGGCGCAAGCGGGGAGCCAGGCCGTCGCGGCGTTCGTGATGCTGGGTGCCATCTCGTTGGGCGTCAGCGCGGCCAGTATCGTGGTGGCGCTGGGCACGTGGGCCGTGTTGCGGCGCTTCGCGGCCGCGCTCGTTAGCGATTCTGCGCCATTGCCGAGCGCGGCGCCCCTCATCGCCAAGCGTTCGTCTCGCTGGCTACTCGGCGCGGCTGCCCTGCAGGTTGCGACCGGCGTGTTTGGCGGCCCGGTGCTGGCAGGTGTGCTGGGGGCGGTCGCCGTGATTGTATTCTTCCGGCGCGCGCGCCCGCTGCAGAATCCAGCGCTGGGGCTGATCGCAGCAGTTTGCGTGGCACTGACGGGCGCTTCAGTTCAGGCCACGTTATGGGACAGCCAAGCGCATGATCTACAGCGTGCCGCGCTTCCGGCCTGCGCAGACAGCGACTCCGAGCCGCGCGTCCCCGGCGCGTACGGCAAGCGAGCGCGTGCGCTGCCCGGCGTGGTCGACGCCGTGGCAGAGCTGCGGCTCGACCCCTCACAAATGCCCGCCGTGGTGTACAAGGTGTTCGTCACCGTGACGCCGACACCGACGGCGAGTGCTGCTGACGTGCAACGCGCAGTCGAACAAGCACTCGTCTCGGTGGACTGCAACGAAGGCGCACAACTCGGGCGAGTGCCGTTCGTCGTGCGCCTTCACTGAGAGCGTGTGCTCAGATGCCGAAGGTGCCCTTGGCGCCGAATGTGATCCATTCGTGCAGCGCCTTGTCGGTGATGTCCGCGCTCGTGCCGCCTGAGCTTACACTCGAAAATTGATCGAGGGAGAAGCTGAGGAACGGACCGGCGGTCAGTGCAGACACCACCTGGAAGTCCACGCCGCCTTGCAGGTTCAAGAACTCCCAGCCACTGAGGCTGCCGTCAACCGAAAGTCCGCCGCCCGACGTCGAGCCACTGAGGGACTCGTGGCCGAAGCCGACCCCGAGCCACGGATCGAAGGATTGGTCGGGAGTGAAGTGATACTGCCCTTGGATACCGATACGGAAATCGTGAGCCGAGCAGCTGAGGCCTGGGCCGCAGTTTTTGACCGATGCGAACCCGTATTGCCCGTACAGCCCGAGCAGGATATTCGGCGTGACCATGTAGCCGGCGTCCAGCCAGATAGGGACCTGCCCGGAGACGTAATCACCCAGTTTAGCTCCGGGGTTGCCTGCACTGTCACCACTGACTTTACCGGACGGCAGCGCGTAGCCGAGCCGCAAGCCCAACTTGATCTTGCCATCTTGGGCGAAAGCGGTGCCCGTAGCGCACAAGACCAGTAACCCAGCCAAACACGAACCCAATCGGATCTTCATCTATAGCTCCTCTGAGCGAATGGAGCCCACCGTGAGCCCCGCCTCAACCCGCTCATACGGCCGCCAAGCTAGCAGGCTTCCCGCCCAGACTACCAATTTCGGCGCTTCGCTAGAGGCAACGCGCACCTGCCTCTAAAGCGTGTGATAGCCTCGTGGCATGCTGAGTAAACGGAACGTCGCGCAGGCCTTTTTGGAGAGCGGCTGTCCGTTTCGGGCGAACCAGTGAGTCGAAGGTCGGATCTGCCAGGCGCCAATTTGGTGCTCACCTTTACCAACGGCAAAACGGAGCAGGTCGTGCAGGTGGTGCCGCCCTTGGGCACCGCATACGCGCGACCCAAGGCAGGGGCGGAACCGCTTTCTCCGGAGGTCGCGTATCGCGTTGCGGTTTACGAACACCAAGTTCACAAAAGCGTGACCGCGCGCGCGGGCTTGTTGCTGCAGAACGCGGGCGCTGACACGGCTGAGGAAGTGCGCATCGAGATCGCCGTTCCGGAACGGTTGGAGCTCTCGTTCGTGGAGCAAGAGCCGCCGCCAAAGACCGTTCGCAAAACGCCGATCGTGCCGATTGAACCTTCGCCGCGCTCCTGGAGCTCGGACTCAGAAACGCGCGCTCACTGCCGCGTGATGCGCGTGACCTCCAGCGTTGGTCTGCCCGCCATCTTCCTCACCCTGCGTGATCGCAAAGACTCCGGCACCTTCACGCTCGAAGTCAAAGTCACCGCTGAGCGCCCCCCTCTCGAGCAAACTAGTCAGCTCACGGTTCAGTTCGTGCCTCAGCCGCAGTGAGCGAGCGGCACGCCGCACACGTGGCGTGAGCGCGCTGACTGCGCGCACACGAAGAGCATAAATGGCGCAACTGGTGCCGCGAAGACCGCTTTCATCGAGTCTCAACGGAACTTAGGGGCTTCAAAAATTGCGTGCCTGACTCGCTCGCAGTAACACGCACTCTGCTGCTCGAACTAACATGTTTGTTTTCGTTCGATTCGTGTGCTTGAACACTATCGCGCTTGAAATCGTGGGCAAAGAGCAGAAGGTGGGCGCCGTGCGTGGGTCTATGACAGTTCGCGTTGGTTCGGTATTGGTGCTGGCGGCTTTGGCCTTCGGTGCGTTCGATTGCGCTGTGTACAGCGACTCCTTGCTCGGCTCAGCTGGCTCCGCTGACTCGGGCGTTGCTGGCGGCACAGCGGGTAACTCGAGTGCTGATCAAGGCGGCAACAGCGGCTCGACCACGAGCAGCGCAGGCAGCACGCCCGCCGGCGGCGGGGAGATTGGCCTCGGGTCAGCAGGGGATGACTCTTCGATTGCTGGTAACGGTGGGGATGCAGGGAATCCGAGCGGCGGTGCAGTCGCTGCCGGAGGCATGACCAGCAGCGGTGGTGCCGGCATGGGCGGCACTGCAGGCAAAGGTGGTGCTACCGCCGCCGGCGGCACGAGCGGCAGCGCGGGTAAGGGTGGCACCGGTGGCACTGCAGGTACCGCCGGCACCAGTGGCAGCGCGGGCGTCGGCAACACTTCGGGCACTGCTGGTACGGCGGGCACTTCGGGCACCGCTGGTACCGCGGGTACAGCCGGCACTGGCGGCACGTCAGGCAGCGCGGGTACCGGCGGCTCGGGCGGCAGTGTCGTGGTGCCCATGTGCAGCGACCACGCGCTCACGGCCAAGTCCGGTTGGAATGCGACGGCTTCCGCTTCCCACACCGGTGAGCCCGCGACATTCCTGACCGACAACACCACCTCGCGTTGGTCTAGCGGTGTGCCACAAGCAGGTAACGAGTGGATCCAGATCGACTTCGGTGCGGTGGTGACCTTGCGCAGCATCAACCTGCAGCAGGGGCTCGGTGCGGACGCCAATGACTATCCCCGCGGCTACGCGGTCATCATCTCGAACATCACGAAGGACCTGACCGGCACCGTGCGCGCAACCGGGGTGGGTAACAACTCCGCGTCCACCACCATCACCCTCTCGGGCGTGTTCTCTGGCCGTTATCTGCTGATCAAGCAGACCGGCACTTCGCTCAGTTGGTGGTCGATTGAAGAGGTCGAAGTCTCCTGCTTCGACCTTTGAGCGGCCGCGCGCGACTCGCTCAGAAGCCACCCAGCGAGCAATCGCGCGTCTCGATTCGCTCGCTGATTTTGCGGTAAACACTGCCGTCGAAGCGGTACAGGCTGACGGCGAGCTCCGGGCAGCAGGAGGGGCGGCAGGGTGTGCCCGCTTCCAGATCGGAAGCGCCGTTGGCCCATGTCTTGATGGGCGTGGGCACTGAGCCTTCCCATTCCCCCGCCCAATAGCCGCAGTTGCCGCGCATCAAGTAAACATAGCCGTGGTAGGTGGTGTCCGCGTCAGTCGTGTAGATCAGGTCGGCCTGCCCGTCTTTGTCCAGATCAACGCGCGCCGGCGGGTCATTCGGCAAGCGACCCTCCAGGCGCTGCTTCAGATCCGCACGCACGTTCACGCATTGTCCCGTGAGCTTCGGCGCGTGGCGCGTGCCGCTGCCGGCTGGGAGCGCGGGCACACCGGCGTCAGCTGCGGCTTCTATTGGGGGTGGGGGAGCAGGCGGCGGCGGAGCGGCGGTTACAAGTACTGCGCTGCTGGCGCTGGGCGGGGGCGCGCTTGCCGTCACAGCCGGAGGCAAGTGCGCAGTCGGCGCACTGGGCACGGGCGCTGCGGGCGGCTGCGCAGCACACGCCGCGAGCGTGCACGCGAGCACAGGCAGGGTGACTCTCATCGCCGCACCATACCCGCGTTCCACTCATTCATCGAGCTGACGCGCGAAAGCGTGACGCTAAGCTTCGCCCGCGAGGCGCTCGGCGCCGGCGTACACGTTGAAGCCCCCTGCGCGCGCAAAGCCGCACAAAAGCAGCCCGAAACGCGTCGCGGTCGAGACGGCGAGCGAGCTCGGCGCCGAAACGCCGGCCACGCCCGCGAGGCCCGCGGCGAGCGCTTTCTGTACCAGCTCGAAGCTGATGCGGCCGCTGACCACGAGCAGCGCGCCCTGCGCAGGCACGAGGCCGTCTAGAAGCAAGCGGCCAATCACTTTGTCGACGGCGTTGTGGCGGCCGACGTCTTCACGCACGCTGGCAAAGCCGGTACCCGGGCGCGCGATGCCCGCCGCGTGCAGGCCGCCGGTGCGGTCGAACGTCGGTTGGTGCGAGCGCAATTGAGCCACCGAATCCGCGATGAACGCGCGCGTGAAGGGCTCGCACGCCGGCGCGGGCGCCAGCCGCTCGAGCAAATCATTGATCAGCGTACGCCCACACAGCCCGCAAGCGGCGGTCGTGAGTGTGCCGCGGCGCGTGTGCCCCAGCGCCTCGAGGTCCAGCACCGTGCCGGGCGCCGCAGCCACATCCATCACATTGCCGTAGCCCTCCGTGCCCAGGTTGCCGCAATGCACGATGCTGCCTAGGTCTGCGCGGCTGCGAATCAAGCCTTCTGCAAGCAGAAAACCGGCTACCAGCTCGTGGTCGTGCCCGGGCGTGCGCAGCGTGATTGCCAGCGGCTCGCCCGCGATACGGATCTCCAGCGGCTCTTCTACGCTCAGCTCGTCAGCACGCGCTGCCAAGCCGCGCCCTGGCTCCGAGCGCAGCGTTTCCACGGCCAAAATCGCAATGCTCATGCCGAAGGCTCCACGCTGATGATGACAGACTTCGACACCGGCTGATTGCTGCCTTCCGAAACGCTGTTCACAGGCACGAGCACGTTGGTCTCCGGGTAGTACGCCGCAGCGCAGCCACGCGGAATCGCATAGGGCACGAGCCGGAAGCGCTCGGCGCGCCTGCGCTCACGTCCAAAACGACTGATTAGATCCACGAAGGCACCCGCGGCGAGGCCTCGCGCGCTGATGTCCTCCGCGTTCAAGAACAACACGCGCCGCCCACCGGAGATGCCGCGGTAGCGATCATCCTCGCCGTAAATCGTGGTGTTGAATTGGTCGTGACTGCGAATGGTGGTCAGCAGCAGCTCGCCCGCATTCAGGTCATGCGTGGGAATGGGGTGCACCGTGAACTGCGCGCGCCCTGATTTCGTGGTGAATTTGCCCTCCCGCGGGCCATTGGGAAGGTAGAAGCCGCCGGGCTCGCGCACGCGCGCGTTGTACTGGGCGAAGCCGGGCACCACGTGCTCGATGTGCTCGCGGATGCGGTCGTAGTCCGCGACCAGTGCCTGCCAATTGGTGGTGGCGCGCGCGTCGAGCGTTGCCTGGGCAATGCCCGCGACAATCGCCGGCTCACTCTTCAAGTGCTCGGACGCTGGGGGTAGCATGCCGTGCGATTGATGCACGACGCCCATGGTGTCTTCGACGGTCACGAATTGCCTGCCCGCTTCCTGCTGATCGAGCTCGGTGCGGCCGAGGCAGGGTAGGATCAGCGCCTGTTCACCGGTGATCAAGTGGCCGCGGTTCAGCTTGGTGGAGATTTGCACGGTGAGCTGGCAGCGTTGCATGGCCGTTGCGGTGTAGTTGGTGTCCGGCGTGGCGCTCAGGAAGTTGCCGCCCAAGCCGACGAACACTTTCACCTTACCGGCGTGCATACCCTGAATCGTCGCCACCGAGTCCATGCCGTGCTCTTTGGGCGGGCTGAACGCGAACTCTTTGCCCAGGGCGTCCAGGAACTCGTCACTCATCTTTTCCCAGATGCCGACGGTGCGATCGCCCTGCACGTTGCTGTGCCCGCGCACCGGGCATAGCCCCGCACCGCGGCGTCCGATTTGCGCCCGTAAAAGCGCGAAATTCGCGATCATTTGCACGTTCGCGACGCCGTTCTTGTGCTGCGTGATGCCCATCGCCCAGCAGAAGATCGTGCGCTCGGATTCAATCGCGATCTTGGCGGCCTCTTGGATTTGCTCGCGCGAGACGCCGCCGTGCTCGACAATCTCTGCCCAGCTGGTCGCCTCCAAGTCTGCCCGCAGTGCGGCAAAGCCTTGCGTTTGCTGCTCGATGAAATCGTGCGCCAGCACCTTGCCGCCCTGTCGCGCGTCCTCCTCCAACATCTCTTTCATGATGCCCTTGAGCAGTGCGACGTCCCCGTTGATGCGCACCGGCAAGAACAAGCAAGCGATGGTGGTCCCCGAGCCCAGCAGTGACAGCGGCTCTTGCGGGTTCTTGAAGCGAATCATGCCCGTTTCGGGCAGCGGATTGACGCTGACGATCTTGGCGCCCTTGCGTGCTGCCTTTTGCAGCTCGGTGAGCATGCGCGGGTGACACGTGCCCGGGTTTTGCCCGATGACGAAGATCGCATCGGCATGTTCGAAGTCCTCGATCTTGACGGTCGCTTTGCCGATGCCGATCGACTGCGTGAGGCCGAGCCCGCTCGACTCATGGCACATGTTCGAGCAATCAGGCAGGTTGTTGGTACCGAACTGACGCGCGAACAAACCGTACAGAAACGCCGCCTCATTGCTGGCGCGCCCGGAGGTATAGAACGAGGCCTCGTGCGGCGAGCTCAGCCCGTTCAGCTGCTGCGCAATCAAAGCGAAGGCCGCGTCCCAGCTGATCGATTCGTAGTGGTCGGCTCCGGGGCGCCGCCACATGGGGTGGGTGATGCGGCCCTGGAGCTCGAGCCAATAGTCGCTCTGCTTCAGCAGCTCCGGAATGCTGTGCTCAGCGAAGAACTCAGGGGTGATGCGCTTGAGCGTTGCCTCACTGGCGACGGCCTTGGCACCGTTCTCACAGAACTCGGCCGCCTTGCGCTTGCTGTCGGGGTCGGGCCAGGCGCAGCTCGGGCAATCGAAGCCGTCAGTCTGATTGACCTTGAGCAATGTGCGGAAGCTGCGCGATATGCCCATTTCGCGCGCACCGCGCTTCACGGTCTCGTAGATTGAATAGAAGCCGGCGGCGGATTCATGGCGTTTGACTACCTCCGCCGGTTGTTCCTCGGGCGGGGGCTGCGCACCGACCACGTCTTGATTCGAGATTTCCGCGTCTTCGGGTTTGCGATCCACGCAACGAGTGTAGCCCGGGACACGAAGGAGATTTGCTCGAAATGCCGAGGCCAATTTCCCCACTTCTAGGGATCGTAATTGGTTCTGAACATGCTAGTTGCTAGCGCATGTTAAGTTGGACAACTCGCGTGGGCGGCGCTGTTTTGTGTGCTTCGGGCTGTGTGCTGTTGGCACTCCCTGCGTGTTCCAGTGATGCAGCTCCGGGCTCGAGCTCGAGCGCGGGCAACACGGCGCTCGCTGGCGCAAGCGGCATGGTCGGCACTGCCGGCGCGAGCGGCGCAGTCAGCACGGCGGGCTCTTCAGGCGCGGTCGGCGCTGCCGGCGCAGCAGCTGGTGCAGGCACGGGCGGCGCTGCTGCTGGCGCGGCCGGCGCGGCGAGCGGCGGCACGAGCGGTAACGCAGCCGGTGGCGCAAGCGGTGCGGGTACGGCGGGCGCGGCAGGTAGCGGCGGCGCGGGTGGCACCACCAGCGGCAACTGTTCGAAGAACGCGATCTCTTTGTCGGCGAACGGCACGGGCACCGCTAGTGACGCGGCGCACGCGCGCGTGTCCATCGACATGATGGCGGATCTGCCCATCGGCAACGCGCATCGCACGGTCGAATTTTGGGCGTACATCAAGCCAACGGACTGGATGGGCGAAAAGAACGAAGTCTACGTGTACGGCTCGCCGATGACCGCCAACACCACGAACACCGCCTTCGGCTTGGATTTCGGGACCAATACGGTCATGGGCATGGCGACTAACCACGCCACTTTCAACCCGTACACCAATGGCAGCTTCACCGTGGACAGCACGGCGGACCTGGGCGTCACCTCCACCGCCGCTCAGTGGCTGCACGTGGCCATGAGCTGGGATGGCATGTCGTTCAAGACGTACGTGAATGGCGAGCTCAAGATCACCAAAACAGATGCAGCCACCATGCTCGCCACCGCGAGCACACCGCTGACCATGGGTTGCAACCCACCCATCCTCAACTGCTTCAATGGCATGTTTGATGAGCTCCGCGTCTGGAACGTGGACCGCAGCGCCGCAGACATCAAAGCCAACTTCGGCAAATCCCTAGTAGGGAACGAAGCCGGCCTAGTCGGCTACTGGAAGTTCGACGAAGCCCCCGGCGCCGCCAGCGCCGCCGATTCAGTAACCAGCACCGGCCACACCGCCCACTCCGGCCAACTCATGGCCGAAATGGACGCCCAAAAGCCCACCTTCGTCACCCCAAACCCGCCCGCACCGATCACGTGTCCGTGACAGCCGCGCGCGTGCGCGGTTTGCGGCTTCTTTGAGCCGAGTGCGGATTCGCGCGCCGAGCTCGCTCTCGCGCGCTCTGCAACGCGAAGAGTGGGCACGCGGCGTGAGGTAGCGGGGGACGCGCGCGCTGCGCGCTGAGTGGACGCGGCGCGCTGAGTGGACGCGGCGCGCTGAGTGGACGCGACGCGCTGAGTGGACGCGGCGCGCGATGGCACACGCCGACACTCCCAAAGAGGCGGTGGACCCAGCGAACGATTACGCCGACGACATTCAAGGCAACGTGCCCAGTGCGAGCGCGACGCGCTGAGTGGACGCGACGCGCTGAGTGGACGCGACGCGCTGAGTGGACGCG
>FSWQ01000928.1_pt1 | contig 14624 bp, 13 predicted proteins | sample 1637691 | NCBI WGS metagenome assembly FSWQ01 (sample SAMEA3914814, study PRJEB12502) | metagenome | biome: forest; material: soil | place: USA | collected 2011-09-16 | depth 0.1 m | reverse complement strand
TCGCGAGTAGTAAACACGAAACTGAGACGGCAATGTGGCGACGCACGGCTGTCAGCGTGCCTCGTCTCGGCCAGCCCGTCCGTGAAAATCACGCGTTGCGCCTTTAATAAAGTCACTTGACGTAGGGCGGGGTGCGCGGCGCGCCCTCGTAGTATAACTAGCGCATCATGTCGGCTCGTAAAGTTTCGATTGCAGAGGTCATGGATCACAGTGGTGTCGCTTTTGGCACCAGCGGCGCGCGAGGGCTCGTCACGGCCATGACGGACGAGGTCTGTTACACGTACACGCGCGGCTTCCTCCAGTACTTGGAACGCGAGCGTGACATCGTGCGTGGTGGTCGCGTAGCGGTTGCGGGGGATTTGCGGTCCAGCACGCCGCGCATCATGCGCGCAGTGATGAAAGCGATCGCGGATCACGGCTGCGCGCCGGTCAACGGCGGTCGCGTGCCTTCTCCCGCAGTGGCGATGTACGGCTTCGACAATGGCATCCCGTCGATCATGGTCACGGGCAGCCACATCCCGGACGACCGCAACGGCATCAAGTTCAATCGCCCCAAGAGTGAGCTCATGAAGCGCGACGAGCCGGGCATGAAAGAGCAGGTCGTGGAATTGCCGCCTGATTTCGACGCCAAAGGCGCCACGCTGAGCAGCGCAACCCGTCAAGAGCCCGCGCTCGAAGCCAGTATCGAAGAGCGCTACGTTCAGCGCTATTTCGAGGCCTTCGGCGAAGGCGCGCTCAGCGGCGCGAAAATTGGTCTATTCGAACATTCTGCGGTGGGCCGAGACGTGTGCTTTCAGGTGCTGAGCGGTCTCGGGGCCCAGGTCACGCGGCTTGGTCGCTCGGACGCCTTCATCCCCGTGGACACAGAAGCCATCCGTCCGGAGGACGTGGCGTCGGCCGCCCGCTGGGGGAGCGAGCATGACTTCGACACCATTGTCTCGACTGACGGTGACAGCGATCGCCCGTTGGTGAGTGACGAACACGGCAAATGGTTGCGCGGTGACGTGGCCGGCATCGTGACCGCGAAATTCCTGGGCGCTACGTTCGTGGCCACCCCGGTGAGCTGCAACACCGCAGTGGAAAAATGCGGCGCTTTCAAGCGCGTGGCGCGCACGCGCATTGGTTCGCCGTATGTGATTGAGGCCATGAACAGTGCGCTCGGTGGCGCCGAAAAGGTGGTCGGCTATGAAGCCAACGGCGGCTTCCTGACCGCGACGGATTTCTCGTTCGCTGGGCGCCTGCCTGCTTTGCCCACACGCGACGCGCTACTCGTTCACCTGGCCGTATTGCTCAGCGCACGCGGGCAGGGCATCAGCATCTCCAAGCTGCTTGCCGCGCTCCCGCAGCGCTTCACCGCCAGCGATCGCCTGGAGGATTTCCCGACCGCGCTGTCCAAAGAACGCCTGGGCGCGCTCGCTCAAGGCGGGCCAGCCGCGATCGCCAAGGAATTCCCGAACTTCGGCGCCGTGAAGGACGTCTCCAACGTAGACGGTCTACGCATCACCTTCGCCTCCGAAGAGATCGTGCACCTACGCCCCTCTGGCAACGCACCTGAGCTGCGTTGCTACACCGAAGCAGACAGCGAAGCGCGCGCCATCAAGCTGAACGAAGAAGCGCTCAGCGTGCTGCGCGGTTGGCGCTGACCTTCACGGCGGCGCTCGCAGAAGCGCCGCGAACACCGGCAAATTGAGCACGTCGACGCGGTACGTATAAACGCCGCTGTGCAACTCGCCGCTCAACGCGAGCGCGGTCGTGAGTCGGTCTGAGCCCGTCCAACGAAACAGATCGTGGTCCAGCCCGAGGTCATGAAGGCGGGGCGAGAACAACGGATTTTGTTGCACGGTGTCGACGATACGCCCCAAGTCCACCCAGGCGAACACCTGCGCGCTGCTCGGTAACGCTGCTCGTGCGGCGTGATGTGCCGGTTCCGTGGCAAGGGTGCTCTCGCCCGATGCAAACGCACGCATGCTGCGCTCGACGAGAGCGCTGTTGCCCCCCGCAAGGTACAGGCAGCCTTTGCTGAACCGGAGCTGCATGCCCACGCCGAGCGCGTTGTCCGTCGGCGTGGCGCTGTAGCCGTCCGCATCTTCGTGAATCAGCGCGGGGCCGTGTCCCTGCTCGAATTGCGTCTTGAGCTGCGCGAACAAAGATCGCCCGGCCGCTTCGTCTCTCAGCTCCTGAATGTACACGACCGCGAAGCGCGCGGCGGCCTGATACGGGCTGGCTAACTCGATGCGGTAGTCCGTTGGCGCAAGCAGCGCGAGCGCCCCCTGATCGCCGATGGAGCCCAGCAACTGGTCGAAGCTGATGTGAAGCTCTGCTTCGGCGTGCACGAGCTCCGCCGTGACGCGAGCCGCCACCGCGGGGTCGCTTTGCTGGATCTGAGTCAGCATCGCACGCCGCAACTCCACCCCGGAAAGCCCGGTTTTCGTCGTTGCTGCTACGTACGCAAACGTTTCGCTCGGCAGACGGTCGGTGATTGTCAGCGCCAGCGCGGGCACGGCCGGGGGCTTCGCGTCGGCTGGCGTGTCCTTCGCATCGAAGCGAGCGACGAGGTGCGTGAGCAGCCCCGCAGGAACTAGCGTGAAGCTGGCGCTGGCGGGCTCGGCTTTCTTGAAAGCCCCGGCATACGCCGCTGTGAGCTGTGGATCAGCGGTCAATTGAGCCGGGTCCAGGTAGGCGACGGCGTCGGGTTTGCCCAGCCAATCATGCTGCGCGCTCTTGAACTTCGCGTTTAGCTCCAACGAGGGCGCATCCAGGGACAGCGCGCGAGCAACGTCATTTGCGAAGCCGGCAGAACCCACGAACAACACCTTCGAGGTCTCGAACCAAACCAGTAAGGTGCGTGGGTCGTCCAGCTTGAGATCAGACAGGATCTTCGTCGTGGCGTTGCTCGTGCCGACGTCTGGCGCGGCCGCGGCAATCTTGTATTTCCTGCCATTCGTGGACACCAGGCCGTAATACGTGAAACGCTTGGAGTTCAAGAACGCGTTCACCGGCGTGGCAGTGCTGAAGGTCAGCACCACCCCGCCCTCCGGCGCGCTCGCCAGCTTGCGCATCCCCACGCCAAGCGAGCTCGCGGCCAACATCAGCGCACTCGTTTTGGCCTTCGTTACGCCAAAGCTCGCGCTGAGCGCGTTGGCAGTGTCGTCGAGCAACGCGAGCTTCTTGCTATCGAGCCCGCGTACGGTGCTCAAATTGCCGACGGCGCCGCGCATGCTCGTGATCTCGAAGAGCAGCTCGGTATCGCCCGGCATCGCGGCGTGTGCCGGCATACCGCCGGTGTTGAACATCACATAGCTACCGATGGCGACTGCGCCGATTGCCAAGCCGAAGAACGCCAGGACAGCACCGAACAACATGCCGCGATTGGTGCCCTTCTGTTGCCCCGCCGCAGGCCGGGCACGCGCTGCCAGTCCTTCAGGAGCAGGCGTGATGCCAGCCTGCGCCAGCGCCTGCTTGAACAGCGGGTGATCCTCGAGGGGCGTGAAGCGCTGCAGGCCGTCCTCGCACACGTGTCCGGCTTTCAATTTGCCGGCCAGGATCAGACGCACGATTTGCTGCTCCTCGAACGGTCCTTCGGGGACACGTCCGCCGCCGCGATTCACGAAGTACTTCGCCATGTTTTACGCCCGGCCAAACTGCGCCACGAAGGCGCGATGCGCGTCGAGCGCGGAGTCTTCAGTCGTCGCCAATAGTTGCGGTCGATGTCCGGTTTGGAAACCGAGCACGGTGATCGTGCGCTCGACGGCGACGAAGCGCGCTCGCCAATCCTTGACCGCGATCACGTAACCATCGCCATCGCGTCGAATGCGTCGGAACGCTTGCGGCTCAGGCCCGAGCTTGAGTGCAGCTACGAAGCGCTCCGCGATGTCGAGTGCGAAACGTGCGCTCAAGAACGCCAATTGTTCCTGCGCCAACGCTGAAAATTGTACTAGGTGATCCGGTTGCGGATCGCTCGGCGCTTCCAGCCAGCCACTGCTCGCGTCAGGCAAGCTATCCGTGTACGGAATGTACGGCTTCAAATCCAGCACCGGCGTGCCGTCCAAAATATCCAGGCTGCGCACGGAAAGCGTCAGGCCCTGGACCTTCACTAGCTCGACCACGCTCATGCCAATTGGGTTCGGGCGATAAGGCGAGCGCGTGGCGAAGACACCGCGCCGCAAGCCGCTGCGCGGTGGCTGAACTTTGGGCTTCCAGGTGGTGTTCAGGTGAAACCAGAACAGCACCCAGATGAAGTTGAAGCTCTGGATGTCCTCCAGTGCTTGCTCGAAGTTACGCCCCGAGAAAATCTCGATGCTGCCTTCGACGCCACGCGCGGCGCTCGGTTGACGGGGCGCATCCACGCGCTCGATGAACGGCGAGCGAACGACCCCGATGGGTTGAAGAGTGAGGGACTTTTCCAAGAGGTCAGAGCGCAGCGAGCACTTCGGCGGCGTGGCCTTCGGGCTTCACGTCCTTGAACACGCGCGCAATTTTGCCGGACTTGATCACGAACGTGGTGCGGTGAATGCCTTCGCTGCCGTTCTTTTTGGGACCCCAAACGCCGAATTCATCCGCCACGCGGTGACCGGGGTCGGACAAAAGCGGGAAGTTGAGCGCGTACTTGTCGCGGAACGCCTGGTGGCTCGCCATGTCGTCCGGGCTGATCCCGAACACGTGCGCTTTGGCTTCGAAAGCCGGTCGCGCATCGCGGAACTCCTTGCACTCGATCGTGCAGCCCGGTGTGTCGTCCTTGGGATAGAAGAACAGCACGACGGGCTTGTCGGGTAGCGCGGACAGCGCAACGTCCGACCCGTTGTCGGTCTTCAAGGTGAAGTTGGGGGCCTGCTCGCCTTCGTTCAGGATGGGCATGGCGGGGAGTCTAAGGCCCAGCGCCCAGCGAAGTCATGCGTTCACATTGGGGCCGCCCCCGGCGCACGAATTTTGCCGGCCCCCTTGTCAGCGCGAATCGCGATGGACAGGTTCTTGGCGTCCCCAGCTGAAGCACAGTTTGCCCGGGCGGTGCGTTTTCCCCCGTCGCCCAGCGCCAGCGTGCTCGGACTCGTGGCGACATTCATTTCCCAAAGGAGAATTGGTCATGCTCGTGCGTTTTAATGATCGCGCTGCTTTCCCGGTATTTGGTGGGTCTCGGTCGTTCCCCGTTGCCACGCTGAGGCGAGAGCTGGATCGCCTGTTCGGGGATTTGGAGCGGGCACCGTCTTTCGGCGCCCCGGCTACGCCCCGGTTTGATTTCGAGGACACTGGAGAAGCGTTGCGCCTGCGTGCGGAGCTTCCCGGGCTCACCGAAAAGGACATCGACATTAGCGTCACGGCCAATGTCGTGACCGTCAAAGCGGAGCGCAAGGTGGAGGCGCCTGAGGGCTACACCGCGCATCGGCGCGAGCGCCAGAGCTTCTCCTTCACGCAAAGCTATGAGTTGCCCACCCGCGTTGACCCGGAAAAAGTACAGGCTTCGCTCAAGCAAGGCGTGTTGACACTCACCCTGCCCAAGCTGGCTGAAGTGCAACCCAAGAAGGTGACGGTCACCGCGACCGCCTGAGGAGAATCAAGACCATGGCCCAGCAAATCCAAGAGAAAACTCGCCCCGCGCGTGAACTCACGCCCAACGTGGACATCTTCGAGAACGAGCAGGAGCTACTTGTCGTGGCTGACGTTCCCGGGTTGGATCCGAATGACATTGGCGTGCACGTGGAGCTGCCTGAGTTTCGCATCGAGGCCAAAGTGCAGGGCTCTCCGGACAGGCCCGTGGTCTACACGCGCACTTTCCGCGTGGACGAGCGCATCGACCCCGAGCGCGTGAAAGCCGAATACAAGGAAGGGGTACTCCGCGTGCACCTAGCCAAGAGCGCCGCCTTCCGCCCCCGCCGCGTGCAGGTTCAAAGCTCCTGACGCGTACCCCGCGGGGAGGCGCAGTGCGCAGCCTGCGGGGAGGCGCACTGCGCAGCCCGCCCGGAAATACCGAGACCCTAGGGGTCTTGGCAAGATCAGATCACGATCCGCGAACGAGAGGAGAGTACGAGAGCTGACCGAACAGGCGGACTACCGTTTCACCGGTAGAGCGAGTGGCCAAGCGCACCAGCCGATCCGAACGCAGAAAATCTCGACACTCGAAACTAGTCCCTCAGTTTCACCTGTAACTTTCCCACGAGCCGAGGCACTCTCCCGGGTGATGTCCGTTCACCCGCTAGCTGGTAAACCCGCTCCTGCAGAGATCCTGATCGACCCCGAAAAAGTGCTCGCGGCCTATTACGCCGTGCGCCCGGATCCGGAAAACCCGGAGCAGCAGGTTGCATTCGGCACCAGCGGTCATCGCGGCTCGCCGGAAGATGGCAGCTTCAACGAAGCACACATCCTGGCCACCACGCAGGCCATCTGCGAGCACCGCGCAGGGCAGGGCATCACGGGCCCGCTGTACCTGGGTCGGGACACGCACTGCGCGTCTGAGCCGGCTGAGCGCAGCGCGCTCGAAGTGCTCGCGGCCAACGGCGTCGAAACCATCCTGCAAAGCGGCGGCGCATTCACGGCCACGCCTGGCATTTCGCACGCCATCATCGTGCACAACCGAGGCCGTAAGTCCGGGTTGGCGGACGGCATCGTGGTCACGCCTTCGCACAATCCGCCGCGTGATGGCGGGTTCAAATACAACCCACCACATGGCGGTCCGGCAGACACGGACGTCACCGGTTGGGTGCAAGACCGCGCGAACGCGCTGCTACGCGAGAACAACGCCTCGGTGAAGCGCCTGAGCTACGAAGCCGCCAAGCGCGCTTCAACGACGCACGAGGTGGATTTTGCTGCGGCGTACGTGGCGGATCTGGAGCACGTCATCGACATCGCGGCGATTCGCAAGGCCGGCCTGAAGCTGGGCGCGGATCCGTTGGGTGGCGCGAGCATCGCGTACTGGTCGCGCATTGCCGAGCACTACCAACTCGACATCAACGTCGTGAACCCCAGTGTCGACCCGCGCTTCTCCTTCATGACCGTAGATCATGACGGCAAGATCCGCATGGATTGCTCGAGCCCGTACGCGATGGCCAAGCTCGTCGGCCTGAAGGACAAGTACGCCATCGCCTTCGGCAATGACCCGGACTCGGACCGCCATGGCATCGTGACGCCGTCCGCCGGTTTGTTGAACCCGAACCATTACCTGGCCGTCGCGATTCGCTACCTGTTTACGCATCGCTCCAAGTGGCCCGCGAGCGCGGCTGTCGGCAAAACGCTGGTCAGCAGCTCGCTCATCGATCGCGTCGTGAAGTCGATCGGCCGCACGCTGAAAGAAGTCCCGGTTGGTTTCAAGTGGTTCGTCGATGGCTTGGTGGATGGCTCGTTCGGCTTCGGAGGCGAAGAGAGCGCAGGCGCCAGCTTCCTACGCCTGGACGGCGGCGCATGGACCACGGACAAAGACGGCATCATCCTGAATTTGCTGGCCGCAGAAATCACCGCGGTAACGGGCAAAGATCCAGGCCAACACTACGAAGAGCTGCGCGCTGAGTTCGGCACGCCGTACTACACGCGCGTGGATCAAGCCGCGACGCCCGCGCAGAAGTCCTTGCTCAAGAAGCTATCACCGGAGTCCGTGAGCGCTAAGGAGCTCGCTGGCGAGCCGATTCAACACAAGCTCACGCGCGCCCCGGCGAACGATGCGGCCATTGGCGGGCTGAAAGTGGTAGCGGAAAACGGCTGGTTCGCGGCGCGCCCCTCGGGCACGGAAAACGTTTACAAGATCTACGCCGAAAGCTTCAAAGGCCCGGATCACTTGTCCGCGATCTTGGAAGAAGCCCGCAAGATCGTGGGCGCCGCGCTCGGCGCCTGAGCCGTTTCGATCCGGAGCCACGCTTCACTCGTACTGAAATAGTGCGAGCGTCTTGGGTTGTCTTCTTTTTGGGTTTGACCAGCGGCGCGTCGTGCTGCGCCCCAGCAACGGCGCAGCACGTCCACTTAGCGCACGTGCAGACAGCGCGGCCCGCGCCAGCGACAGACGTCGCCAAGGCGCGCGCGTCTGCCGAGCCACAGTTGTTCCCCTGGGCGCCGCTGTCCAAGGAAACGTTCGCGCGTGCGCGCGCCGAGCACAAATTCATTTTGCTGCATGGCGCCGCGGTTTGGTGTCATTGGTGCCACGTGATGGAGGCCATCACGTATCGTGACCCGGCCGTCGGTCGTTTGCTGCGAGACCGCTTCATTGCCGTGCGCGTCGACATCGATTCGCGCCCGGACATCGCCGAGCGGTACGGTGATTGGGGTTGGCCAGCCACGATTCTGTTTTCGCCTGAGGCGCAAGAAGTCGGCAAATTCCGCGGCTACATCGCGCCGGCGGATCTCGCAGAAGCGCTCGAGAACGTGACCACTCAGCACGCCAATTTGGCGCCCGCGCGTAGCGCCGAACCCGGTGCGGCTTCCGCGCCAGTGGCCGCGCTGCCCTGGTTGTTTCAGCGCGCCACGTCAGACATGGACGCGTTCTACGACGAAGCGCGCGGGGGCTGGGGCATGCGCCAAAAAGCGCCGCTCGGTGCCAACGCCGAATTCGAGCTGCTGCGCGGAGCCCGCGGTGACGCGGGGGCGTGGTCACGCGCGCTCTTCACACTGAAGCAACAATCCGCGCTGCTCGATCCGGTCTGGGGCGGCATCTACCAATACTCGGTGGATGGTGATTGGCGCGCGCCGCACTTCGAGAAGCTGATGCCATTCCAAGCCGCGAATCTGGAGGCCTACGCGCAGGCATTCCAAAGCTCCCACGAGCCTGAATTGCGCGCGGATGCCGAAGCCATTGCAAGCTACGTCGCGCGCTTTCTGACCTCGCCCAACGGCACTTTTTACGTCAGCCAAGACGCGGATGTCGGCGCTCACGACGAACATGCCCGCTTCATCGACGGTCATCAGTACTACGCGAGCAACGAACGTGAGCGGCTCGCTCTCGGTGTCCCGGACATCGACCGCCACGTGTATGCGTTCGAGAACGGCTTGATGATCGCGGCGCTGTGTCGTCTGTTCAACAGCACCGGCAACGAGGCCGCGCTGACAGCCGCGCGCAAGGCCGCCGACGCGATCCTGAGCTCACACCTGGAGCCCGCCGGTACCGTGCTGCACGACGCCACCAGCTCGGACAAGGTGCATTTTCTGGCCGACGGCGCGGCCTTCGGGCGCGGCCTGCTGCGCCTGTATTCCGCGACGCACGACGTCAAATACAAAGTCGCCGCCGAGCGCATCGCCAACGGGCTCGAACCGCTGTTCGACCCGAGCGTTGGCGCATACTTCGCGCACGATGCGGATCCGGATGCAGCGGGTGTATTCGCCACGCGCCGTCACCCCTTCGAGCACAACGTGCACATGGCGCGTTTCCTCAACGCGCTGTTCGAGGCCACCCGCGGCGCCGCTCATCACGCTCGGGCCGAAGCTGTTCTGGCGTCCATCTCTACGCCTGCAGCCTTGGACAGCCAGGGGCGCTTGCTGGGGGAGTACCTGCTCGCTTTGAGCGAGCTAGAAACCGGCTCAGCAAAAAAAGATGCTGCTGCTGATGTCTCGCCCAAAGAATCCGAGCTCGGACACTAACCAGTCGTTGGAAGCAGCAGGAAAGCCGCTACAGTTCTCAGCGGCAAGAGCGGCTCGTTCTTGGGTTTTCTAGCTTGGTTATCTGGAGGTTCCGAATGCGCAAACTCGTTCTGGCACTCAGCGTTCCCCTGTTCGCGTTGGCCGTCCCGGCGAGTGCGCATTTCGATCTGATCCTGCCGCCGTCGATCGCCAAGACCGATCCCAATCCTGGCGGCAAGGGCCCCGCACCCTGTGGTCCGGACACGGCCACAACCGGGACCATCACCCCGGTGACCGGCGGAACCGCGCTCAAGCTGAGCATCAAGGAGACGACACCGCACCCCGGTTTTTACCGGTTCGCGTTGTCGCTCACCTCGCCACCGCAATTTCCGGCCGACAACGTCGTGAAGAACCAAGCGGGCATGGTCATCCTGCCGACTGATAAGCTGGCCGAGTCCTATTCAGCGGACTTCGAAAATCCCGCGAAGTACCCGGTGCTTGCGGACCACATGTTCGTGCACACGAGCGGCGGCGCGCAGCCGTTCCCGTCGACGACGTATCCGGGTGAGGTGAAGATCCCGAATCTGAACTGCGACAAATGCACCCTGCAGGTGATCGAATTCATGGCCCAACACGGGTCGAACGGTGATTCCGCGGGTTACTTCTATCACCACTGTGCCTTGCTGAAGATTACCGCCGATCCGAACTTACCGATCTTCGATCCGAACGCCGCTGCTGGTGGCGCGGGTGGAGCAGGTGGCACAGGTGGCGCATCCACTGCAGGCGCGGCCGGTACGTCGACCGCTGGTACCGGCGGCACAGGTTTCGCCGGCAACACTGGTGCGGACACTGGTGGAGCGTTCAGTTTTGCGGGCGGCGGCGCGGGCGGTGCGGACACCAGCGTTGGTGGCACCGTAGCAACGGCGGGCAGCCCCGGCGCTGCTGGCTTCAGTCCCGGCGGTTTGAGTGGCGTTGCGGGCTCCGGCACGGGTGACGCACCCGCAAGTGACGGCGGCTGCAGCTACACGCTCGGCGCGCATCCCAATCCGGCAAAGCAAGCGCTTGCTCTGCTGCTCGGCGTGGTTGGCCTAGCGAGCGTGCGCCGGCGCCGCGCGCGTTCACGCCGCGGGTAAGCGCTGCGTATCCAGATCCCAAGCCGTGAACTCAGTGAGCTCATGGCTGGCTGAGTACCGCCCCGCTTTTTCTTGCAAGCGCGCGGCGGCGATCTGCGGATCATGCGTGAAAAACAGGAACTCTTCTTGCGCGAGAAGATCCTGAAATAGCGCGGTTTTTTCGTCGACCAGCTGCTCGGGAAAGCGGTCGTAACCCATGGTGATCGGCAGGTGCACCCAGGCCCTGCCGGGCACCAGATCCGCCGCGAAGAACAGCCGCGCCTGAGCGCCGCGCACGCGCGCGTGCAGCATGCCCGGCGTGTGCCCGAGCGTCCCCGCGAAGGCCACGTGCTCGCCGAGCAGGCTTGCTACGTCCGCGCCCGGTTCGATCAAGTGTAGCCGCCCGCTTGCGCGCAGCAGCTCGGGCAACTCAGGGATGTAGGAGGCACGGTCGCGCAAGTGCGGGTGCACGGCACGTTCGAACGCGGTGCCGCCCACCACGAACTCTGCGCGCGGAAACAACAGCTCCGCTTTCGCGCCCGCGCGAAACGGCGCGAGCAGGCCGCCCGCATGATCGAAATGCAAGTGACTGAGCACCACCACGTCGATGTCACGGTCGCTCAGGCCGAGCTTGGCCAAGGATTCGAGCAGCACGTGCTCGCTCTCCACCACGCCATAGCGCTCGCGCAGCTCCGGAGCGAAGAACGCGCCAATGCCGGTCTCGAACAAGATGCGCCGCGTGCCGTCTTCGACCAAGAGCGTGCGGCAAGCCAGGGCGACGCGCCCGGCCTCATCCGGCGCAGCCCAGCGGCTCCACAGCGCGCGTGGCGCGTTACCGAACATGGCGCCGCCGTCGAGGCGTTGGCTATTGCCGAGAACACTGGAGGCTTTCAACATGGGGACCCGCTAAATCTGCCTCATTCTGTGGAGCCGTGCACATCGCGCCGCGCCCTGGTGCTAAAACCGGGCCCATGCCGGAGACGATTTTCGACAAGATCTTGCGGGGCGAAATCCCCAGCCACAAGCTGTACGAAGACGAGCACGTGCTGGCGTTCTTGGACATCGCGCCGCTCAGCTTTGGGCACGCGCTGGTGATCCCCAAGGAGCGCGCACGAACGCTCGACCTGCTCTCTGACGAGGCCGGCGCAGCGATTGGCCGGGTGCTGCCCCGCCTATGCCGCGCGCTCAAGAAGCTGACGGGCGTGAGCGCGTTCAACGTGCTCGAGAACAACGAGCCCTTGGCCCACCAGGCGGTGTTCCACGTGCACTTCCACATCATCCCGAAGCCCGACGAAACGTCGGGTCTCGGTCTGCATTGGACACAGGGCAAGCTCGACCATACCCGCGCCGCTGAGTTTGCGGCGCAGGTGGTCCAAGAGCTCGCTCAGCCGCGCTGAGCGCGGTACCGACGAATCAAGGCATTCGTCGAGGCGTCGTGGGTCAGCGCGGGCTCGCTCTTGCTCTCGAGCTCGCTGCCGATGCGCTTGGCCAGCACTTTGCCGAGCTCCACGCCCCACTGATCGAATGAATTGATCTGCCAGATCACGCCTTGCACGAAGATCTTGTGCTCGTACAGCGCCACCAATTTACCGAGCATGCTCGGCGTGAGGTGATCACAGAGCAAGGTGTTCGTCGGGCGATTGCCGGGGAAGCTCTTGTGCGGAACGAGCTCGGGCTTGACGCCTTCTTTCGCTACCTCAGCCTCCGTTTTGCCGAAGGCCAGCGCCTCCGTTTGGGCGAAGAAATTGGCCATCAACAGATCGTGATGCGTGCCAATCGGATTCAGGCTTCGTGAGAAGCCGATGAAGTCACAGGGGATGAGCTTCGTGCCCTGGTGAATCAGTTGATAGAAAGCGTGCTGGCCGTTGGTGCCGGGTTGGCCCCAGAGGATGGGCCCGGTTTCGTAGTCCACGGTTTCACCCTTGAGGGTGACGCGCTTGCCGTTGGACTCCATGTCCAACTGCTGCAGGTAAGCGCTGAAGCGCGCCAGGTATTGGTCGTAGGGCAGCACCGCGTACGTCTGCGCGCCGAAAAAATCATTGTACCAAATGCCGATCAAGCCGAGCAGCACCGGTAAGTTTTGCGCCAGCGGCGCCGTCTTGAAGTGCTCGTCCATGGCGTGGAAGCCGGACAGCATGTCGTTGAAATTTTCGCCGCCGATGGCCAGCATCAGGGACAAGCCAACCGCGGAGTCGTAGGAGTAGCGCCCGCCGACCCAATCCCAGAAGCCGAACATGTTGGCCGTATCGATGCCGAATTTGGCCACTTCCTCGGCGTTCGTGGACACGGCCACGAAGTGCTTCTTGACCGCTTCCGGGTCCTTCAGCTTGGCGAGCAGGAAATCCCGCGCGGTGCGGGCGTTGCCGAGCGTTTCGAGCGTAGTGAAGGTTTTGGAGCAAACGATGAACAGCGTTTCCTCGGGGTCCAGGTCGTGCGTCGCCTCGGCGAAGTCCGTCGCGTCCACGTTCGAGACGAAGCGGAAGGTGAGGTGACGCGCGCTGTAGAAGCGCAGCGCCTCTGTCGCCATGTACGGGCCCAGGTCCGAACCACCAATGCCGATGTTGACGATGTTCTTGATCGCCTTGCCGGTGTGGCCCTTCCACGCGCCGCTGCGCACGCGCTCGGAAAACTCCGCCATCTTGGCCAACACCGCGTGCACTTCAGGCACCACGTTCTTGCCATCCACGATGATGGACGCGCCTTCCGGGGCGCGCAGGGCCGTGTGCAGCACGGCGCGGCCTTCGGTGGTGTTGATCTTCTCGCCCGCGAACATGGCTTGGATCTTGGCGGACAGCCCGGCGCTCTCAGCCAGCGCGAACAAGCCCTTGAGGGTCTCGTCCGTGATGCGGTTCTTCGAGTAGTCGAGGTAGATGCCCAGCGCTTCGGCTTGAAAACGCTCCGCGCGCGTGGCGTCCTGAGCGAAGAGATCGCGCAGCTGAGTTTCGTGGGTCGCCTGGTAGTGCGCCTGCAAGGCCTGCCACTCCGGGCTTCGCGTCAGTTCGGTTGTTTTAGCCATTTTTGCCGGCCCGGAGGCTACCACGACGCGCTGCGTGGGGGGCCAGCCAGGCCGGTTGCGCTAGGGTTCGGGCCCCAAAATCGCCCGCCCGCGACTACGCTTCCAGTCCCACCAATTCCAGATCTGCCACGAGGGGCAAATGATCCGACGCCTGTCGCGAGAGCTTGGTACGCGGCACGTGCAATGCGCGCGCTTCCAGATCACCGCGCGCGAAGATGCCATCCAGCGGACGCATTGGTAACGCGGCGGGAAATGTCTTGAGCAGCGCGCCGCAACGGCCGAACCCAGCCGGCGCGAGGTAACGCGGGCCGAGTGAGCCCCACACGTCGTTCAAATCTCCGCCCAGCACGACAGGCGTTCGGCGTTGCAGGTGCGCGAACGGGTGCGAGGCGAGGAAGCGATCCAGCTGCGCGCCGCGCTCTGAGCCCACGAGCCCCAAGTGCATGTTCACGAGCACGACGCTGCGCGTGTGCCCGCCCGCTTCCACGTGCGCGCGAGCCGTCAGCGCACCGCGTTTCTTTTTCTTACCGATGGTGAGGTCGACGCGGCTGATGTCGGTCAGCGGCCAACGGCTCAAGATCGCGTTGCCATAACCTCCCTCTCGAAAGCGATGCTCCGGGCCAAAGCCGAGGTGAGGCATGTTCAGCGCCTTCGAGAGTGCAGAAGGCTGGTGGTGTGAGTGCGCGCGCGGCATGTCCTCCGCTACTTCCTGCAGGAGCGCGATGTCGGGGGCGAGGCTTTCCAGGACCTCTACGATGCGTTCCAACCGATAGCGGCGGTCGATGCCGCCGATGCCTTTGTGGATGTTCCAGGTCACGACGCGAAATTGCATGCAATACTCGGATGCGGGCGCAGTAGCGCAGTCTGACTCTAGCGCGCTAAGCTGAACCCTGTCTGTAAGCTCGACCGAAGACGATGACTGATTCGCCGCCTGCTGATGTTCGGGGCACCACGATCGCGGGGCGCTA
>FSWQ01000698.1_pt1 | contig 14655 bp, 6 predicted proteins | sample 1637691 | NCBI WGS metagenome assembly FSWQ01 (sample SAMEA3914814, study PRJEB12502) | metagenome | biome: forest; material: soil | place: USA | collected 2011-09-16 | depth 0.1 m | reverse complement strand
GGCGTACAGCACCGCGGCGACCACGAACGCCCAGAAGGCGCGCTCGCGCACAGGCAAGGGGCCTGTGGGCGTGACTTGCGAGTCGCTCGTGGCGTTGCTGCTTTCGGCCCTGGCCAGCGCGAGGCGCGCGGCGACGATTAGACTCACCGTGAGCAGGCACAAGCCGAGCGGCAGGCAGCGCCACATTTGACTACGGATGAGCTGACCGGCGAGCACCGGCCCAGTTGAAAACCCGACGCCCATGATGGTGTGTAGCGCCAGCAAAGCGGTGTCCGCGCGCTTGGGAAACAGTTGCGCCGGCATGGCGTTGAGCGGTGCGGCGCTGAGCCCGAAACCCGTGCCCATGGCCGCAGTACCCGCGAGCAAGATGGGCAACGCGAGCGCGTGCGTGACGGTGGAGCTGGCGTAGAGCAGGAACGCGGCCAGCGTGCTGGCCACGAAAGCCGCGCTGAGCGTGGCGCCGAGGCCGATGCGGCGCGCCAGGTTGGCGCCCACGATGGACGCCAGCACGGTGAAGCCGACCTGCGGCAGGAACAGCGTGCCGTACTCCGCGTCCGTGAAGCCTTGGGCTTTGAACAGCGACGCGCTGGCGGGAAAGCTCACGACGGTGAGGCCCTGAGCGAGCGCCGAAAGGTACACGGTGATGATAGCGGCGAGCGCGGGTTTCGGCTTGCGGTTGGTCATGGGGCTGCTCACTCTCGAGGGTGGTGGTGCATTCAGCGCTGCACGAGGCGGAGCGCGTGGCCGTCGGGGTCACTCATGAGCAGCGCGCGGCGGTAGCCGAGCTCTGCGTTGGGGAATTCGGCGATGCGTGAGGAAATGCGCTTGCCGCCGTGCGCTTCGACGGCGAGTGAGGCGCGTTCGACGTCATTGACGAGCACGGTGATCTCCCAGTGCCAGAGATCATTGACGCGCGTGTCTTCGGGTGCCGGCCGCCCAGTGCCCGGTTCGAGGTATTGCAAAAACTCCACGCCGGGACCGGCGCTGCCGCGCAGACCAGTGATGCGCACGCGCGCGTTTGCCACGCCGCTGAGCGCCTCTTGTTCGGTCCCGAAATTCAAGCTCGTGCCGGCAACGCTCAAGCCGAGCGCGTCGCGGTAAGTGCTCAAGCTGCGCTCGGTGTCGCCGGTCGCGATCGCCGAGTGATCGATGCCCAGGAACAGCGGCGCCTTGCCGGGCACTTGCCAGCGTGGCTGACCTTTGCCCGCTGGAAACCAAATCAGCTCTAAATTGTGGCGATCCGCGTCTTCGAAGTAAAACGCGCGCACGCCGCCGGCCGCGGGATTGCTGACGGGAATGGTCTGCGGCGCAGGCGAGGTCGGGTAGAGCTCGGGGCCGCCAGTGGGCGCTTTGGCAAACCCGCCCGACACGCGCTGATACGCGGCATCCATGTCGCTGACGACGATGGCGACGTGCTGGAACCAAGCGTCGTTGCTGCGTGAGTCATTGGGAATGGCGCGGCCCGGTGTGCCTTCGAACGCGCTCAGCTCGATTGTCTCATTGCCCAAGCTCAGCTCGAGGGTGTGTGCGCGAGCTCCGGCTAGATGCGTCAGGGTTTCGAATGCGCTGCCCGAAAGGTCGTGGCGCGCTCCCGGTTTGAAGTCGAGCCGGGCGAAATCATGAGCGGCGCGCTCCAAGCTGGAAACCGTGAAGCCGACGTGCAGCACGCTGGCCGTGAGCGGAGCGAGCGGAGCGGGTGTACCGGCCGCAGATGCAGCGGGTGCAGCTGCGGGGGAAGACGAGACAGCATGGACCTCGGGCTGGGCGGCAGAGCAGCCGGTCAGCACCGCGATCGCAAAGAGCGAGCGGAACATGGGGATTCTCCTGGCGCCTGCGTGAGCCGCGGGCGCCGCAAATACTCAATCAGCGAGGACTTGACGAGTCAGGCGCACGAGCTCGGACACGGACCAAGCTTGGAACGGGCAGCCGCGCGGCGTGTGCGGCGCTTCAGCGTCAGTGATTTCCGAAACGTGGCCGATGCCCGCTCGATTCAGGTGCGCTAGTAGCGGCGTGATGAAGCGCTGTTCGGCCTCGCGCTTCGCGCTCGTGCTTCGGTCACGGCTCTTGAACCAGGCCTCCACGAACGGACCCATCAACCAGGGCCAGACGGTGCCTTGGTGATACGCCGTGTCACGCTGCCAAACGCCGCCTTGGTAGAACGGGACGTAGGCCGGATCTTTCGGGCTGAGCGAGCGCAAGCCGACAGGCGTCAGCAGTTCTTGCTCCACGACGTGAATCACGCGGCGTGCGCGTTCCGGCGAGAGCAAGCTCAGTGGCAAGCCGCCCGCGGCGAAAATCTGATTCGGGCGCACCGCGCTGTCCGTGCGCCCGGGTTGATGATCCACGTCCACGACGTCGAACAGGCAGCCTGTGGCCTCGTTCCAAAAACGCGCTTCGAACGAGGCTCGGGCGTCCGCGAGCCAACCCGAGAATTCCGGGGCGAGCTGGGCTGCGGCGGCCAGCGCATTGATCCAGAGTGCCTGAATTTCCACGGGTTTCCCGAGGCGCGGGGTGACCACGTAATCACCCACTTTGGCGTCCATCCAAGTGAGCTGCACGCCGGGTACGCCGCAGGCGAGTAGGCCGTCTGCATCGCGGCGAATGCCAAAGCGCGTGCCGCGTGCATAGCCGCTCACAATGGCCAGGATCGCGTCGCGTAGCGCGTTGCGATCCGTTGGCGAGAGCAACGCGGACCCTTGCGGATGCCCCAAGAGCTCACTGGCGGCGATCACGTACCAAAGTGAAGCGTCCACCGAGTTGTATTCGGGGTGACCGCTGCCGTCTGGGAACAGATTGGGCAGCATGCCTTCCGACACCACATGCGACCACTCCACCAAGATGTCGCGCGCTTCCGCGAAGCGACCGGTCACCAGGCACAAACCACGCAAGGCGATGAACGTGTCTCGACCCCAATCACCAAACCAGGGGTACCCGGCGATCACCGTGCGCCCTTGGCCGCGTGCGACCAGGTAGCTATCTGCCGCGCGCTCCAAGGGAGTGGGGAAGGCGCTGCGGCGCGCGAGCTCGCGGCGCTTGCTGGTCGCCCAAAACGCCTCTGCCGTGCTGGCTTCAGGAATGGCCTCACCCGGAGTCGTTGCGCTCAGCACCCAGACCGCGGGACGCGCGGAGAGATCGAAGCTCAGGATGCCCGGCGCGGCGAGGTCCTCGTCGCAATCCAAGCCTCGCGCTTGTTCCTCCGCGTAACGGAACTTACGCCACCACTCCGGCGCATGCGCGTAGCTGCCGTTGCTCAGCATGTCGATGCTGGGCACTCCGGGGTATGGCGAGAAGCGCAAGCGTGCGCCGTGCTGTTCCGGCTCGAAGTGGAAACCGCCGTTTTCACCCTGCAATGAGTGAAAATCCCGCCCGGACAGGAACGGTCGCAAACACAGCTTCACGCCCGCTGCGTCGCCTTCCAGGCGGAAGCTGACCAGCACCGTAGGACTGCCGTGAAGCGCGAAGGTTTCCTGCACGACGCGCAAGCCAGCCTTCGTGACGTAGTGCACCGCGGGCCAAGGCTCCGCGTCGAAGTTTTCGATTTCGGCGTCCGCTTCCGTGAGCACGTCAGGCGCAAAGTGGTGAAGCGTGAGTTGGACTTTGCCGTTCGGCGTTTCGAGCCATGCGGAGAAGCCGTTCACCAGCACGAAGCGACTAGAGGGCGGGTTTTGCGCGGACAACAACAGCGCGTGGTAGCGCCGCGTGGGCACGCCCAACGTGGAGTTGGACGCGAAGCCGCCCAGGCCATCGGCTTCCAGCCACTCACATTCCGTATCCACCGGGATCATGTGCTTAGCTTCGAGCGGCGTGTGTGCGAGCTGAGCGATGCGCTGATTCATTGCGCGCCCTCAGCAGTGCGACGCTCTGCCATGGCTTCCAAGCAGCGCACTGCGAGCGCGGTCCAACCGGTTTGGTGGCTGGCGCCGACGCCTTGGCCCGTTTCACCGTGGAAGTACTCGTGGAAGAGCACCAGATCTTGGAAGTGCGGATCGCTGGCATAACGCGGGTCAGTGCCGTGACAGGGCCGGGTGCCCTGCTTGTCTTGTAGGAAGATACTCCCGAGGCGCGCAGAAATCTCGTCTGCTACTTGCTTCAGGTTCATCATCACGCCGGAGCCCTTGGGGCACTCGACCTGCAGGGAATCCCCATAGAAGTGGTGGTAGCGCTCCAGCGCTTCGACCAAGAGGTAGTTGAGCGGGAACCAAACCGGCCCGCGCCAGTTGGAGTTGCCCCCGAATAGGCCGGTGTTCGAGTCGCCAGGCACGTATTCCACGCGGTATTCAGCGCCGCCGGCGCGGAACACGTACGGGTCGTTTTCCGGATGATGCACGCGGCTGAGTGAACGCAGGCCGTGCGGTGACAGGAACTCTTGCTCATCCAGCAAGTAGCCGAGCACGCGCTCGAGCCGCTCGCGCGAGGGCACCGCAAGCAGGCGATGTCCGTCTTGGCCGCCTGCGTGCTCCATGTACGAGATGTGGCGTGACAGATCCTTGCGGTTGGCCAAAAACCAATCCATGCGTTTCTTGAAGCCGGGCAGCTTGTCGATCACACGGTCTTCCAGGATCTCGACCGCGATCAGCGGCAGTGCGCCGACCATGGAGCGGGTGCGGAGCGGGATGGACTGGCCGTTGAGGTTCAAGCGGTCGTAGTAGAAGCCGTCTTCTTCATCCCACAGGCCCGTGCCGCCGAGCGTGTTCATGGCATCCACGATGGACACGAAGTGCTCGAAGAATTTGGAAGCCAAGTCTTCATAGGACGGATCGTCTTGGGCGAGCTCCAACGCCATCGAGAGCATGGTGGCGCTGTAGAAGGCCATCCACGCGGTGCCGTCTGCCTGATCCAGGTGGCCACCGGTGGGCAGCGCCTGCGAGCGATCGAACACGCCAATGTTGTCCAAGCCCAAGAAACCGCCGGAAAACAGGTTATTTCCGGCGATGTCTTTGCGGTTCACCCACCAGGTGAAGTTGAGCAAAAGCTTCTGAAAGGCGCGCGCCAGGAACAAGCGATCGCGTTCGCCGCGCTTGCCGGTCATTTTGTAGACGCGCCAAACGGCCCAAGCGTGCACGGGCGGGTTCACGTCAGAGAGCGCGAACTCATACGCGGCCATCTGCCCGTTCGGGTGCATGTACCACTCGCGCAGCATCAGCAGCAGCTGTCCCTTGGCGAACTCCGGATCCACCTTTGCGCACGGGATCATGTGGAAGGCCAGGTCCCAGGCGGCGAACCACGGGTATTCCCACTTGTCCGGCATCGAGATGATGTCGCGGCAATAGACGTGCTTCCATTCCTTGTTGCGCGCGCTGTGCTTGCGCCCTTCGGGCGGCGCGGGATTCGCGGGGTCGCCCTCTAGCCAATGCTCGAGCACGTAGTGGTAGAATTGCTTGGACCAGAGCAGGCCGGCGTAGCCTTGGCGAGCCACGCGCTGCTCATCCAGCGTAGCGCCCGGTGCGGTGATTTGGCTGTAAAACTCATTCGCCTCGGCGATGCGCTGGGCGAAATCCGCATCGAAGGAGCCGAACGTGGGCACGGCGGTGCCCGCCTTCAGACGGGCGCGCACCACGGCGCGGCCGCCTGCGGGAATGCTCAACTTGTAGTGCGCGGCGGCCTTGGTGCCGGTTTGGTTCGGATTCACGGCGGTTTGCTCGCCGTTGACCACGTAGCGGTGGAAGGCATCCTTGGTGTACGGGCTTGCGCTGGGCGAACCGTACAGCGCAGCGCTGTTGGTCTCGTTCTCCGTGAAGAGCAGCTCGCCCAGAGCCGACTCGGGATCGAACGCGAGCACCATCTCGCCGAGCGCATCGCTGTCCAGCGCAATGGCATTCTGGCCGAGCGCGCGCAGCACCGTTTTGTCGCCATAGCCTTCACTGTTGCGACCCCAGGACCAGGTGTTCCGGAACCAGAGTGTGGGCAGCAAGTGCAGCAGTGCTGGCTCGTTGCTGCGGTTCTCGATGGTGATGCGAATCAGGAGATCATCGTCATCCACCTTCGCGTATTCGGCGATTACGTCGTAGTAATTGCCATTGTCGAATACGCCACTGTCGCTCAGCTCGAACTCCGGATCGAGCTTGCCGCGGCTGCGATTCTCTTCCACGAGGCGCGCGTACGGGTACCCAGCGCGTGGGTACTTGTAGAGTGCCTTCAAGTACGAAGACGTGGGCGTCGCGTCCAAGTAATAGTAGTTCTCTTTGCAGTCTTCTCCGTGGTTGCCTTCTGGACCGGTGAGCCCAAACAAGCGCTCCTTGAGGATTGGGTCGTGGCCGTTCCAGAGCGCGAGCGCAAAGCACAAGCGGGCTTGGCGATCGCAGATCCCGAGCAGGCCGTCTTCACCCCAGCGATACGCGCGGCTGCGCGCCTGTTCGTGCGAGAAGTACTCCCAGCAATTGCCCCATTCCGAGTAGTCCTCACGCACGGTGCCCCACTGACGCTCGGACAAGTACGGGCCCCAGCGCTTCCAGTTCTTTACCCGCGAGGCATCTTCATGCAGGCGCACGACTTCTGCGGTGTCTGCGGCTTGGCTGCGTTGCAGGCTTTGATGCGTGGCATGTGCGTGCGCGTGGCTGCTGGCGTCGGTCTGGCGGTCGGGAACGTGGTTCATGATGCGGGTGGCTCCGGTTCGAGTGGAAATCAGCTGAATTCTGCAGAAATGGCGCTCAGGAGAGCGCGCTCGCGTGCACGGCGGTGCCCAGTGCTTTGCCGATGCGATCCGAAACGCGGAGGGCGTTGGCCATGATCGTCAAGCCGGGGTTCACCGCGGCCGAGGACGGGAACACGCTGGCGTCCGCCACATACAGGTTGTTCACCTCGTGTGCGCGGCAATCCTCATTCAACACGGACTGCGCCGCCTCACTGCCCATGCGCAGCGTGCCGCACTGGTGCGCGGTCGCCTCGATGGGCATGCGCTTGTCTAGCTTGAGCCCGAGCGGCAAGAGCTTGCCGACCAGGTGCTTCAACTTGGCCACCAAGCGGTCGTGCGCTTCCACGTTGTTGGGCGTGTAGCTGACCCGAACTTGGCCGTTTGGCTCGAGCGTGACGCGGTTTTCCGGGTCTGCCAGGTCTTCACTCGTGAGCCAGAAGTCGAACGAATGGCGGGCCATGGCGTTCAGCATGCCGAGCGGCACGAAGCCGGGTGCGCCCGCTTTGAGCGCATTGCCGTCTAGCTTGCCCAGCATGGAGATGTGACCGAGCGGCAACTTCGAATCATCAGCCCCGAAGTAGAAGTCGTTCAAGCCCATCGTCTTTTGAAAGACGGTGAGGTTCAGCCGCGAGCTCAAACAGACCATGCCGCTGTTTTGGTGCGACATGTAATTGCGGCCGACCATGCCGGAGCCGTTGGCCAGGCCGGCCTTGTGCTTGTCGTTCGCGGAGCGCAAAAACAGCGCTGCTGAGTTCACCGCGCCGCACGCCACGACCACGATTTCTGCCGAATAGTGCTCCGTTTTGCCTGCGCGCTCGAGGACCACGCGCTCCACGCGGTCACCTGCGGCGTTGGTTTCCAAGCGCTGCACGAGCGCACCGGTGAGCAGCGTGACCTTTGGGCTCTCCAGCGCGCGGCGTACGCCGATGACATGCGCGTCCGATTTGCCGTCTACCAAGCACGGAAAGCCGTCACATGTGCTGCAGCGCACGCACTGGCTGTGCTCGCGATCGCTCTCGTTCAAGTTGATCCCGAGTGGCATCGGGAAGGGCTTGTGGCCGAGCGCGGTCATGCCATCCACGAGCTCTTGCATGGCGGGCTCGTGACTCACGGCCGGGTGCGGGAAGGGTCCTGATGATGGCGGCTCGGTCGGGTCAGTACCGCGCGAGCCGTGCACCTTGTACAGCCGCTCAGCGGCGGCGTAGTACGGCTCCATGTCGTCGTAGCTCACCGGCCAGGCGAGCGACGTGCCGCCGTAGTGGCGAAGCTCGCCGAAGTCTTCTTTGCGGAAGCGAATCAGGGCGGAGCCGTACACCTTGGTGTTGCCGCCGACCCAGTAATGAATGCTGGGGTGAAACTCACGCCCGTCCTTGTCCAACCAGGTTTCGTGAGCCTTGTAGTGGCCTTTACCGACCACCGTCGCGGAGTCCCAGTTCTCCTTCTCACGCGGCAGGTATGCGCCGCGCTCCAAGAGCAGAACGCTTTTCCCGGTGGTGGCCAGGGCCCGCGCCAGGGTGCCCCCGCCGGCCCCAGTACCGATGATGATGACGTCGAAGTGCTGGTCAGTGTTCATGTGCATGTTTCCCAAATGCGGCGGGCGCCGCTTTTTACGCAGAAAACGGCATGGAGCACGCCCCTTGCGCCGCTCCGAGCCAACCGCCCGTGCACCTAACTACGCCGTTACCGAAAGGTGGTTACAGGCGAAACCAAACGCGCATGATCGCGTACTGAGGCCGTCCCGCTGTGTTTTCGGTGCGGACGACAGAACAGGAGCGGAGCGGAATGATGCGGGATTATTACAGCGAGCAGGGGATGCCCGAGCCGGAGAACCCGGCCTGTCCAATCGTGCGCAGTTTGCAGGGCCAAAAGGCGCTGGTTACCGGTGCCAATTCCGGCATTGGGCGAGCCATCGCCGTGGCCTTGGGCCATGCCGGCGCGGACGTGGTCGTCAATTACGTATCGCGTGAGGACGAGGCCGCGAAGACGGTCGAAGACGTGCGCAGTTGCGGCGGCAAAGCCTTCGCCCACCGCGCGGACGTCAGTAAAGAAGACGAAGTCGAGCGCATGTTCGAACGCGCGATCTCGGAGCTCGGCACGATTGACATCGTCGTCAACAACGCGGGCTTGCAGAAGGACGCGCCCTTCGACCAGCTGACGGTTGAAGCTTGGGATTTGGTGATGAACGTGAACCTCAAGGGACAGTTCTTGTGTTCACGCGCAGCGGTGCGTGAATTCAAGCGCCGCGGCGTGAACAAGGCCGTATCTTGCTCAGCTGGCAAGATCCTGTGCATTAGCTCGGTGCACGACATCATTCCGTGGGCAGGTCACGTGAACTACGCGGCCTCCAAGGGCGGCGTATCCATGATGATGAAGAGCATCGCGCAGGAGGTGGCGCCGTTCCGCATTCGCGTGAACGCGCTGTCCCCCGGAGCCGTGCGTACACCGATCAACGTGGACGCCTGGGACAACCGGGAGGCCTACAACTCGTTGATGTCCTTGATTCCGTACAAGCGCATCGGTGAGCCCAACGAAATCGGTCGCGCCGCCGTTTGGTTGTGCTCGGACGACTCCGACTACATCACCGGAACTACACTGTATGTGGACGGCGGCATGACTCTGTACCCCGGTTTCGAAACCGGCGGCTAACCTGCCGACCGCCTGCAGAAGTACCAAAGAACGTACGCAAGCAGACACAAACCGCGGCTGGAGCAGCGCGCGTAAAGGGAGTAACTTGGCGTTGATCGCCTGCTGCCATGCCCCTCGACCTCCAGCCCACCGAACCCATTGCTCGGGAGCAACAAGCCGATGCGGGCGGCGAGAAAACGTTCTCGCTGCTCGTGGTGCGCGACGGCGAAACTTCGACTTATCCGCTCGGTGATTCCGGGCGCCTGCTGATCGGGCGCTCTGCCGAGGCCGACGTGCGCATCGATCACGGCTCGGTTTCGCGTGAGCACGCAGCGCTGTACCTGGGTGAATCGTTGCGCATCGAGGACTTGGGCAGCGCGAATGGCACGCGCGTGCGTGATTTACCGTTGCACGCGGGCGTTGCCGTCGAGGTCTTTCCGGATGACGTGATCGACCTGGGCGCCGTGCTGCTCGTCGTGCAGTATCGGCGCATCGAGCAGCGCTTGCGCCGAGCCTGTGATCTGACGTTCTTCGAGCTGCGCGTGGATGAAGAGTGCGAACGCGCACTCGGAGACGCGACCCCCTTTGCCCTGGCCCGCTTGGAGGTGGACGGCGGTTTGAGCCGGCACGCCGTGCAGTTGCTGCTCGCCTCCGAGCTGCATGACGACGACTTGATAGCCAGTAGCGCGGCGGGCAAATATGAAATCTTGTGGCCAGGCGTAGTGCTCAATGAAGCCGAAAAACGAGTCGAAAATATCGTTTCTCGGCTCGGCCAGCGCGGGCTTTCCGCGCGCGTGGAGCTCAAGGCGTGCCCGCGTGACGGGCGCAGCGCTGCCGAGTTGCTCGGCCGCGGGCGCGTGGGCAGCGCGCCGCCGGCCAGGCGCCAGCCCGGCACTGAGCTGATTGCAGTGGATGAGACCATGCGTCGGGTCAGTAATCTGCTGTCGCGGGTCGCGCCCAGCGATCTCAACGTTTTGCTGTTGGGCGAGCGCGGCGTTGGCAAAGACTTGTGCGCGGAGCTGGTGCACGAGCTCTCGCCGCGCAGCGGTCAGCGCCTGCTGAGGCTGAGCTGCGCCGTGCTCTCGGAGAGCCTGCTCGAGGCCGAGCTGTTTGGTCACGAGCGCGGCGCGTACCCGGGCGCCGTGGCGGACAAGCCTGGCTTTCTCGAAACCGCCGGTGGCACGCTGGTGCTGGATCACGTGGGAGAGCTCCCGCTCGCCATTCAGGTCAAACTGCTGCGCGCCATCGAGACCAAAGAAGCGCTGCGCGCAGGCTCCAATACGCCGCGCCCGGTAAACGTGCGTTTCATCTCGACCACGCATCAGGATTTGAACGAGCGCATCACGAGCGGCCTTTTTCGTGAGGATTTGTACTACCGGCTGAACGGCATCTCGGTGATTGTGCCGCCCCTGCGCGAGCGCGTGGACGACATCGAGCCGCTGGCCAAGTACTTCTTGGCGCGTTCGGCGACCGCGCTGCCGCCGAGCCTCTCACAGGAAAGCATCGATCTGCTGGAGGCCCACGGCTGGCCCGGCAACGTACGGGATCTGAAATTGCTCATGGAGCGCGCGTTGATCTTCTGTGAAGGCGCGACCATCGAGCCCGTGCACTTGCCGCTCACCCGTTTACGCGCGCCTGCAACCCCGGCCAGGTTCCCGTCCGATCGTGATCTGCGCTCGGAGGTGAAGACCCTCGAGCGTCAGCGCATCGAGAACGCCCTGGCTGATTGTCAGGGCAACCAGCGCAAGGCCGCGGAGAAGCTCGGTATCTCACGGGGCGCGTTGCTGCGTCGGCTAGAGCTGCTCCAAATCGCTCGTCCTCGCAAGGGGAGCTGAGCGCATGTCTGAAGCCCTCTCAGAGCTCCACGTTCCTCGGCGCTTTCGGGTACTGCGCCATTTGGGGAGCGGTGGCATGGGCGCCGTGTTCGAAGCCATTGACCAGCACACGGGCGCGCACGTCGCCCTGAAAACGCTGCACGCTTCCAGTCCGGATGCGCTCTTTTACCTGAAGAACGAGTTTCGTTCCCTGCAGGACGTGGCCCACCCCAATCTGGTGAATCTACTGGAATTGGTCGAGGAATCAGGGCGCTTCTTCGTGATCATGGAGCTCGCTCCGGGGTTGGATTTCTTGTCCTACGTGCGCCCGGGTTTCGTGCCTCGGCTGCCCGTGGGCATGAGCGAGACGCGGCGTGTGGCCGCATCCCCACGAGTAGCTGAAGCGCGGTCGGAGCCGCATGGCGCGGGTGTCTCGCTGGGTGATGACGCACGGCTGCGCGCTGCGCTCGCGCAGCTGGTCGCCGGTTTGTGCGCCTTGCACGCGAGCGGCAAGCTGCACCGCGACATCAAGCCCTCGAACGTGCTGGTGACGGATGCCGGGCGCGTCGTGTTGGTCGACTTCGGGCTGGCCACCGAGCTTTCCGCGCGCGACGCGCAGGACGCCGGCCGCGGCGTCGGCACGCGTGATTTCATGGCACCTGAACAAGCCGCGGGCCAACGCGTCACGGCTGCCGCGGATTGGTTCAGCGTGGGTGTGGTGTTGTACCTGGCACTGACCGGTGAGCTGCCCTTTCAGGGTGCGGGCGTCGCACGGCGTCGGCTGGAGGGCTTTCGCCCCGTGCGGGAGCTGCGCCCGGATGCGGCACAGGATTTGAGTGAGCTGTGCGCCGCGCTGCTGGAGCTGGACCCCGCGCGCAGGCCCAGCGGAAGTCGTGTGCTGGAGTGGCTGGGCCTGGGAACCAGCCAGAAATCCAGCGGATCTGCGCTGTTCGTGGGCCGAGCCCAGGAGCTTGCGGTATTGCGCGCCGCCGCTGAAAGCAGCCGTGAGCACGCGGTGACTGCGTTCGTGGTCGGTGATTCGGGGGTCGGCAAGAGCACACTGGTCCGTGAAGCGTTGGAGCGCTTGGCCGTGCCGCACGCGCTCGTGCTTTCGGGGCGCTGCTACGAGCGCGAGCTGGTCCCTTACAAGGCGCTGGATGGCATCGTCGATGCGCTCAGTCACTGCTTGCTGGAGCTCGAGCCGAGCGAGCTCGAAGCGGTGCTTCCCGCGGGCGCGGCGATTCTCGCGCGCGTGTTCCCGGTGCTCGCGCGCGTGCCCGGCTTTTCGCTGGATGGTCCGATCAGCGGTGAAGCGCTGGAGCTCCGTGCGCGCGCTTTTTCGGCGCTGCGCACCCTACTCGCCAACTTGGCGGAGCGCCGCCCCGTGCTGCTGTACATCGATGACCTGCAGTGGGCGGATGCGGACAGTCACTTGTTGCTCTCTGATCTGCTGGCCGAGCCGAATTCGCCCAAGCTGTGCGTGGTCGCAACGGCGCGGCCGCCCGCACCGGGCGCGCCGGATCGCATTGCTGCGCTGAGTGAACAACTCGTGGACGTGCGCCACATTGCGCTCGAGCCGCTCACTTTGACCGATGCGCACCGCCTGGCCGAATCCGTGATCGGCGCCTCGGTCGAAGTGGGCATGGCGCGCGCGATCGCCGAGGAATCCGCAGGGCACCCGCTATTCGTCGTCGCGTTGGCGCAGCACGCGAGCAGTGCGGGTGGCTTGCCCAGCGGCCCCTTGCGCCTGGACGACGCGCTGTTCGCGCGTGTCGAGAGCATTACCCCCGCCGCGCGCCGCTTGCTGGAATTCGTTGCCGTGGCGGGCGCGCCGCTGGAGGCAGAGTTGGCCCGGCAGCTCGCCGCGGCCGACCACGAAAGTTACGCGGCAAGCAGCAGCGCGCTGCGCGTGGCGCGCTTGCTGCGCTCCACCACTGAGCACGACGACGCGCGCATCGAGCCGTATCACGATCGCATTCGCGAGACGGTGCTGGCGCGCTTGGGCATGGAAGAACGGCGCGCGTGCCACGCGCGCCTGGCGGAAGTGCTCGAAAGCTGCGGTTGGGCGGATAGAGACCCGCAAACGCTGGTGCGACATTTGGAGGGAGCAGGGCTCCCGGAGCGCGCGGCGCAACAGGCGGAGCTTGCCGCGGCGCGCGCGCTGGACACCTTGGCCTTCGATCACGCGGCAGAGCTGTTCAGCACCGCGTTGCGCTTGGGTCGCCATGACGCAACGCAGCTGAGTGCTTTGAACCTGCGTTTGGCCGAGGCATTGACCAACGCAGGCCGCGCCGCCCAAGCGGCCCGCGCGTACTTAGCGTGCACCGAGGGCGTCAGTGAGGCACAGCGCTTCCTGTATCGCCGTTTGGCGGCGGATCACATGCTGCGCAGTGGGCACCTGGAAGAGGGCCTGCAAATCCTGTCGGATGTGTTGCTCGACTTGGGCGACCGCCTGCCGACGCAGCGTGAGGCGCTATTTACGCTGCTTTGGCAGCGCGTGCGCAATCGCTTGCGAGGTTTGAGCTGGACGGAGCGGGCGGCGCGTGACGTGCCAGCCGCGCTCTTGCAACGCATTGATGCCTACCACGCGGTCGGCGTGTCATTGGCGTTGATTGATCCGATCCGCGGGGGCGCATTCGAAGCGCGCGCGCTGCGCTTGGCGTTGGATGCGGGAGAGCCCGCGCGCTTGGCTCTCGTGCTGATCATGGAGTCGGGCTACCAGGGTTCGATTGGCGCACGCGGGCTGCGCCAGACCAAGCGTTTATTGGCTGAAGTGGCGAAGATTGTCGCGCTCATCGCCGATCCGTACGTGACTGCCGCCGCCGAAATGATCCACGGTCACTTGGACGTGCAGGCCGGTGACTTCAGCGCTGCTCAGGCGCGCTTGGCCGGCAGCCTGCAGGAGTTTCGCGCCATCCCAGGCACGTACTTCGAGCAGGCGTTCTGTCATTGTTTTCGCCTGATTTCCTTGCGCAATCGGGGGCAGCTTGCCGAGTTGCAGGCGGGCTTTGCGGATTGGCTGCGCGAAGCCGAGCGCAACGGCGATCGTTTCACCGAAGCCTCATTGCGCTTCAACTTGAGCAATATTTGGCTGGCGCGCGACGAACCCGAGGAAGCCCTGCGAGACCTGGAGCGAGTCACTTGGGTGAACCCAGAGGGCGGCTACCACGTGCAGCATTGGTATGAACAGCACGCGCGTGTCGAAGTGGCGTTGTACAGCGGCAACGCCGCTGCCGGTTTGGCGCGCTTTCGCGAGGTGCTCGCGCAGCTCTCGCGCTCGTTCATCTTGCGCATGCGCCTGCATCGCAGCGTCGCCCATTGGTTGCTCGGTCGCTTGATCCTGGCATCGCTGGAGGGGCAGCCCGCGGGGGCGAGCGTGGCGCTGCGCGAAGTGGCGCGCCTGGCCAAGTCGCTGTGGCGTGAAGATGCTCCGTTCGCCCGCACGTTCTCGCTCTTGCTTTCGGCGGCCGTGGCCCACAAGCGCGGCGAGCTGAACGCTTCACGGAGGGAGCTGGAAGCGGCGATCGCCGAGGCTGGCCGCGCGGATTTGCCGCATTGCGCGCACTCGGCGCAGCTGCGTTTGGT
>FSWQ01001057.1_pt1 | contig 14663 bp, 13 predicted proteins | sample 1637691 | NCBI WGS metagenome assembly FSWQ01 (sample SAMEA3914814, study PRJEB12502) | metagenome | biome: forest; material: soil | place: USA | collected 2011-09-16 | depth 0.1 m | reverse complement strand
GTCAGCGGGGCGGGCCGCGCCGCCCCCCCGGAAACGGGGGACCCGCCGATGGGCAACGCGGACCCGGCCGAAACGAAAGAGTTTCCGAGCAAAACTCACGCAGGCGAGAGCGGCACTATGGCCACGATTCACGCGGCCGAAGCTCGAGTCACAGTGGTGTCCGAGCCCGATAGTAGCACGCTGTTCTTGCGCTCCGCGGCCGCCGGTTACAATAGCGCAAACGTTTCAGGTTACGACGAAGTGTGCACCGCCCCGTGCGATGTTTCATTGCCCGCTGGCACGCGCACCTTCGCAGTCAGTGCCGCCGGGCACGCGCCCCGCGAGGCGGACGCGGTCACCTTGCCCGCAGGCAAATCAACGTTGAAGGCCAAGTACGTTAGCCGAATCGGCCTCCGCATTGGGCTAGGGATCGCGAGCGGCGTGGTCATGGCAGGAGCGATACCGATTGCCGTTGCCGGAGCAGAGGCGCCCGGCAAGCGGGGCGCCAAGTACGTGCCCGTGGCTTCGGCATTCGTGGCCGTCGGCATCATCGGCCTGACCGTCACCTTCCTCATCCCAGACGGAGCGGAGGTCACCATCATTCCTGGAGCTCCGTCAGCCCGCGAAGGACACACTGCTTATGCTTCGACGCGACTCGAGGACAAACCGCTCGTCAGTAGCCTCGCCGGGCTGACCTTGCATGTGACATTCTGAGCATCGACCTCGCCTTCCCCACGGCTCAAATCTTGTTTGTGCACTTACATGAATTGTCACTGCGGGAGGGCAACCGTCGCTAAGCTGAGATCAGCGACCGCTCGATCACCATCAACAACGCCGCGCCATCCGGCGTTTTTATCTCCCGCACGCGCTGAAAACCGGCCTTTTCGTAGGCTCGAATTGCGCGCGCGTTGTTGGGCGCGGGATCGGTTTGTACGCTGGTGACGCGCGGGTCTTCGAAGAGCTGCGCCACGAACTGCTGCACCATTTGGGTGCCCAAGCCGTGGCCGAGTTGTGCGGCATTGGCCAGGAATTGATCGATGCCGCGGGCGCCGGGTTCTATTTCGTCGGTCCACCACTCGGGATCTGCGCCCAGCACTGAGTAGCTTTGGATGAAGCCGACCGGCTCACCCTCCAGGCACGCCAGCATTTGCTGCACGAGGGGCGAGTCGATTTCTGCTCCGTATTCTTCGACCACCACCTCTAGACTCACCGCGCCTTGCCACCACTGTGCAACGTGCGGGCGATTCAGCCACTCGTGCAGCAGTGGCAGATCGGAGTGCGTGAGGGGACGGAAGTGGAAACGGGCGCTCAGCGGCTGCTCACCAGTAGAAGGTGCCGCCCACGCGCAGTAAGCCACCACCAGAGGTGTTGGTCACGCGGTGCGAATCAGGGTTCTCGAACTCGGGTGCACTGTCCGCGTTGTCGTCCGTGCGGCCGCGAATGAAGCCGATGATGTCCCCTGAAATGGCGATGCGGTGCGTGACCCGCACTTCAACGCCAAAACCCAATTGGCCGCCGAAATACGAGTATTGCTCGTCATGGCGATGAAAATTTTGCCCGTCACCCGGCGAAATACTGACGTTTGCGCGGCTGACGCCGAGCCCCGCCAAACCGTACGCTTGCACGACGTCATGCGGGTTGAAGAACACCAGCGTGTTCAGCAGCAGCGCGGCTTCGCTGCGCGAGTAGCCGTTGAAGTCAGTACCCGTCAGCAGATCCACACCTGCTTCGAAGGCCAGGGGCGGCAACGGGCGATAGCGAAAGCCGAAGCCGAGACCGGCCATGCCCGCGTTGGAGGCGCGCTCCGGCTTGTTGCCGAGAATGGCGTCTTCCAAATGCAGGTTGAAGCCCCACTCGTGAAAACGACGATGATGCGGACGCGCGCGCGGCGGGGGCGGCTCTTCCGGTTCTTGGTCCGTGAACACGATGCGATCATCCGGCGCAGCACCGGGTGGCGGATAGCTGGGCGGATTGTAACCGGGCGGCGCATCAGGTGGCGCGCCGGCATCCGACGGCGGAGTCAGTGGCCGAGGAGGAGCGGGGCGAACCGGCGCCGGGCGCGGCGGCTGCGGGCTGGCGCCATCTTCACAGAACCAACCGTCTGGGCAATCACCCGCGCCGGCGGCCAAGGCGGAGGCCGGTGCCAGCGCAACGAACGCAAACAGCAGGGCGAAAGCGGGACACCGCGACTTTAGCAAGGTAGGGCTCCTCGAGCCGCGAGGGCTCTCCCTGAGCAGAGTAGCAACCTCAGTGCCAGTTGCCAGCACTGAAGAATCGCGGACAAAGCCCACTTTCGCCACACGATCCGTAAAGATCCGTTTACACCGGTGTGGCACCGCCGGCCCAGCATGCGCAAAGGCGAGTAGCGTGCGTGCATGGTCAAGGGACTCTACTACGGATTGTGTCTGCTCTTCTGCGCCTGCCAAGCGGAGCAGAGCCCTGCGCGCGATCCGAGCCCGGCCCCGGTTGCGAGCAGCGGGCCCGCGAGCGCCCACGCCGCTGACCCGAGCATCGCGACGCCAGCCACGTCATTCAGCGCTCCACCTGCGAACAGCGCTCCACCTGCGAACAGCGCTCCACCTGCGAACAGCGCTCCACCTGCGCTCGCTGCGTCCGCGTCGAGCTCGGGCAGCACCAACGCGAGCGCGGCAGCGGTGGATCCCGCGCGCAGTGCCGCGCAGGCAGCGCGCGAACATTGCGCGAGTGGCTACCCGACGCCCGATTGCTACGCCGCGTTCCCCGAGAAAGTGACTTGTCCCGCGCAACACGCGGACGTGCCTGTCGGCGAGTACTGCGGTTTGGAAGGCAAGACGCAACCGGCGCGCTGCCAGTACAGCACGGCAACCTGCAAGTGCACGCATATCCCGTACTGCGGCGGCGTCACGCCCACACAGCTCCAACAAATGGGAATGGTTTGGGTGTGCGCACCACCACCCAAGGCGGGGGACTGCCCGGAGAATGCGGCGCCCGGCGGGCACTGCTCGAATGCCGGGCAGCTGTGCAGCTATGGCGGCTGCGGCAGCCTGACCGCGTGCACGTGCAGTGCGGGCAAATACCGCTGCCAGGATCGCCTGCAGCAAACCCCGCCCTGAGATTCGCCCAGAATACTGGAGAAACCGCGCGCATCGCTGGAAAGCTTTCCTTTCTGGACGCGGATCGCACTACAGAGGGCGCTCGTCCATGGGCGCAGTCGTCATCAAGGCAGGTCACGTGCAACCGGTTTGGGCAGGGCACCCGTGGGTGTTCGCGCAAGCCATCGAGCGCATCGAGGGCGGAGTCGCGCCCGGTGATGAAATCATGGTGCGCGACGCGCGCGGCAACACGCTGGGCCGTGGCTTGTACTCACCGAACTCTGCCATCCCAGTGCGGCTGTTCACGCGTGATGCAACCACGCCCATCGACGGCGCGCTGTTTGCGTCCCGCATCGAGCGCGCGCTGGCCCGACGCGCCACGCTCGGCTTGCCTTCTTCCGACACCAACGCAGTCCGCCTAGTGCACGCAGAGGGTGACGACCTGCCCGGCTTGGTGATCGATCAGTTGGGCGACGTGGTTGCCGTGCAAATGGGCACGATTGGCCTGAAGCGGCGTGAAGGCGTGATCTTGGACCTGATTTCGCGCCTCTTGAAGCCGCGCGCAATCATCGACCGCACGCCGCTCACGCACGCCAAAACCGAAGGCTTCACGCCCGCGCAAGGCGTGGTGCGTGGGGACACCACGTTGAGTGCGTTCGACTTCACCGAGCGCGGCCTCAAGTTTCACATCCCCTTCTCACTCGGGCACAAGACGGGCTTCTACGTGGACCAGCGCCCGCTGCGCGCGCGCATCGAAGAGATCTCGCGCGGGCTGCGTGTGCTGGACACGTACAGCTTCGTGGGCGCGGTCGCGCTGTCCGCTGCCCGCGGCGGCGCAAAAGAGGTGCACGCGGTAGACGCGAGCGCTCCCGCGCTGGAAGTAGCCGCGGAATGCGCCGCGCTGAATGGCCTTTCCGAGCGCATCACGTTCGAGCGCGCGGACGCCGTAGAAGTGTTGAATCAAGCCGGGCGCCACGGCGGCTATGACTTGGTGATCTGCGACCCGCCCAAGCTTGCGCCGTCGCGCGCCGCGAAAATGCGCGCGGTCGAAAACATGCGCAAGCTCGCGGCCAGCGGCTGCCGCGCAACGAAACCCGGTGGCCTGCTCGTGGTGTGCTCTTGCTCCGCCGCGATTGGCTTGAACGAGCTCACACGCGCCGTGGCGCTGGGCGCCCGTGACGTTGGCGCGCACGCACTAGTGCTGGAACGCTTCTTTCAAGGGCCTGATCATCCGGTGCCTGCGGCCTTCCCGGAAGGGCTGTACTTGTGTTCGCTGCTGGTCGAAGTGGTGCCCGGCTGAGCCATGCTGCCCATCGCAGATTTACCCAAGCACGTGCCCGCCGGCTTGCGCGGCTTGTTGTTCGATTTGGACGACACTCTGCTGGATCACAGCAAGCTCAGCGAAGCTGCGTATTCTGCGCTGTTTCGGCTGCGTGAAGCGGGCTTCGAGCTGTACGCGGTCACCGGGCGCCCTGCAGGCTGGGCGGCCGTAATCGTGAACCAATGGCCGATCAGCGGAGCGATCGCGGAGAACGGCGCGCTCGCGTTCCATGCAGACGGCAGCGGCTTGCACACGCTGGATACCGTGCCCGCACCGGAGCGAGAACGCCGCATGCAGGCACTGGCCGCGCTGTGCGCCGAAATTCGCCGTGAGTTCCCAGATCTCGTCCCCGCTGACGACGTCCCGTTGCGTCGCACGGACTACACCTTCGACATCGGTGAGCATCAGCGTGTGCCGGCGGAGCGAGTGACCCTGGTGCGCCGTTTCGCCGAAGCTCGCGGCGCGAGCACGCTCGGCTCCAGTGTGCATTTGCACGTCAGCTTCGACCGCGCCGACAAGGCGTCCGGCGTCGTGCGGCTGATCCGCTCACTGCAGAATCTCGACCCGAGCTCGATCTTGATGCGCTACGCATTCATTGGCGATAGCGAGAACGACGCGAGCTGCTTCGCCGCCTTTCGGCACAGCATCGGCGTGCGTAATTTGAGCGGCCGCCCCTCGCTGGCGCCGCGCTACATCACCACGCGCGAACGCGGCGCCGGCTTCGTGGAAGCCGCGCAAGCGCTGCTAAAAGCGGGCGTCTCAGCGCCGCTGCGCTGAACACTCGACGCCCCCCACATGCCGGGGTCGACTCGGCCGCAGAAATGCTACAAAGCCGCTCGACATGCCTACCGAGAGCGAGCTCGTCCAGAGCGGACAGATGTACCTGTACCCGAACTACCGCCAACCGCCGTTCGTGTTCGTGCGCGGCCAGGGTTCTGAGTTGTTCGATGCCTCGGGCAAGCGCTACCTGGATCTGTACGCGGGCATCGCCGTCAGCACGCTCGGCCATGCTCACCCGAAGCTGACCGCCGCCATTGCCGAGCAAGCCGGCAAGCTGCTGCACGTCTCCAACTATTTTTACAACGAGCCGAACGTGCGTTTGGCCGCGCAGCTGTGCCGCCTCTCGGGCATGGACCGCGCCTTCTTCTGCAACTCCGGCACGGAGGCCATCGAGGCCACGCTGAAGCTCGCGCGCCGCCACTTTTACGCCAAGGGTCAAACGGAGCGGCAGCGCGTGATCGCGTTCCGCAATTCGTTTCACGGTCGCACGCTGGGCGCGCTCGCGGCGACCGGCCAAGACAAATACAAAGACGGCTTCGGTCCACTCCCAGGCGTCACGCACGTCACCTACGGCGACACGGAAGCCGTGCGCCGCGCCATGGGCCCGGACGTAGCGGGTATTCTCGTGGAGCCAGTGCAGGGTGAAGGCGGCGTGTTGCCCGCTCCGCCCGGCTTTTTGCGTGAATTGCGCGCGCTCGCGGACAGCCACGGCGCGCTGCTATTGGCGGATGAAGTGCAAACCGGCATTGGTCGCACCGGGAGCTTCTTGGCCATGCAGCAAGAGGGCGTACAGGCGGACGCAGTGGCGCTGGCCAAGGCGCTCGGCGGCGGCGTGCCCATCGGCGCCATGGTGTGCAAGAAGTTCCTGGAAGAAGCCCTGCCGCCCGGCAGTCACGGCTCGACCTTCGGCGGCAACCCGCTGGCCTCCGCGGCGGCGCTAACCGTGCTGGACGTGCTGGAGAATGATGGCCTGCTCGCGCACGTGAAGCAGCGCGGTGAAGAGCTGAGCGCGCTGCTCGCCAAAACCGTGGCCAAGTTCCCGAAGCTGGTGGAATGCGCACGCGGCCGCGGCCTGCTGCAAGCGCTGGTACTCAGGGAAGGTGTAGATGCACGCAAAGTGATGAGCACTCTCCAAGAGTCCGGCGTGCTCTTGACCATTGCCGGCGGGCAAGCCTTGCGCTTCTCCCCGCCCCTGGTCGTGACCAAGGCCGAGCTCGAAGAAGGCGTCACCGTGCTGGAGCGCGCGCTCACCTCTTACGCCTGAGCTGCGGAAGGCATTCGTGGATTCAGCCTCGCCCGAGAACGCTTCACCGCCCCCGCGCGAGGCACTTTTGCCCTGCTCTGCTTGCGGCACCCCGGTGGACCCGCTGCGCGCGTCTCGGGTTGCGTTTCATCGCGAGCGTTTTCGCTATTTCTGTAGCCTGCCCTGTCGGGATCGCTACGACATGAACGCGACCGGCACGCCGCTACCGCTGCCGCGGGAGAATGACGAGCTGCGCGCACGCTTGCGCGCGGCGGGCTTGACGGACGCTGGGCCCGCTCGGGAGCTGGCGCAGCCAATTCAAACCGCCAAAGCCATCGCGCTCGTGGCGCGTGAAGATCTGATTGAAGAGCGCAGCGCCGGGCCCGAGCGCTTGGCATTCGACTACGAAGCCGAGTCCTCACCCGTGTCGAGCCCGCTCAGTCGCAACGCGGCGCTGCCGCCCGCGGTAGACGTGGGCGGCGTGTTGTTGCTCCTGGCCGTGCTCGGCGCGGTGCTGTCGATCGCCTTGATTTTGGCGGGTGATTCCTCCTTGGCCGAAGCCGCGCGGCTCACCGTGACGTTGGTCGCCGCGTTGTCGTTGGCGGCGGAGTCCTTGCTCGGCGCACGCGAGCCAACAGAGCTGCATCCTGCGGCGCTACTCGTGGCGCCGCTCGCAGCCAGCGCGGTCGCGCTCGGGTCGCGTTTGTTTGCGGACCCACATACCGGTAGCGCCATCACCTTGGCGGCCGTGATCGTTGCCGGCACGGCCGCCAGCGCTGGCGCGATTCGCCGCGCTCGCCGACCACTGGAAGCCGAACGCGAGCAGATCGCCGCCGATCTGGACAAACCCTGTCACCGCGTCGTGGGTGATGAGCTCGTCAGCGCGCGCGCCGCGGATTTGCGACCGGGCGAAGAAATCGTGGTCGAGAGCGGCGAAACCGTACCGGTCGACGCGACCATCACCGCTGGCAGCGCAGATCTCTTGCCTTGGCGCGGCGCCACCGCACCTGCCACACGCCGCGAGGGCGACGCGGTCGTGGCCGGTGCACGCGTGGAGAGCGGGCGGTTACGCGCTGTCGTCGGCTGGGCGGGGTTGGATCGCGCCTTCATGCGCTTGACCAATGACCCGCGCCGGCGCGCCGACGTGCATGCGCCCATGGCGCGCGCGGGCCGGCTCACGGCCGAGCGCATCGCGCCGTTCATCGCCGGGTTCGCCGCGCTAGCGGCCTACGCCGGCAACGCGGACAACATGCAAATCCTGCTGCTCGGCGTGGGTGTGCTTGGGTCGTTTGCGCAGCCCGGCGTGGCTGAGGTGGGCGGTCTGCACGTGGCGCGCGCAGTGCTGGAGTCCTTGCGCCGCGGCATCGTGTTTCGCAGCGCTGCCGGCTTCGAACGCGCGGGCTCGGTCACGGCCACGGTGTTCTCGGCGCGCGGCACGTTGCTCTTGGGTGAGCCTGAGGTCGCAAACATCGAAGCCTTCGGCGCGCTCGAGCCCGAGCAAGTGTTGGCCTTGGTTGCTGGCGCTGAAAGTGGCGAGTCCCATCCGGTGGCCACAGCGGTCATGCGTGCGGCGCGCGCCCGCAATGTGCGGCCTGACGGCGTGCGCAGCCCCAGCGTGCAAGTCGGTCTGGGCGTCACCGCCGTGGCAGCCAGCGGGCAGGCCCTGGTGGTCGGCACCCGCGGCCTGATGCTCCGCGAGCGTATCAGCGTGGCCTCTGCCGAAGGGCGCATCACGGATCTCGAAACCATGGGCCGCAGCGTGCTCCTGGTCGCGCTCGGTGGCCGTTTGGTGGGTCTCGTGGGCTTGCAAGACGGCTTACGCCCAGGCGCGCGCGCCGCCGTGCAGCACTTGCTGGACGTCAGCGTGGAGCCCGTATTGCTCTCGGGTGACGCGCGCGACACCTGCGAAGCGATCGGTCGCGCCTTGGATATCGATCATTTGCGCCCCGAAATTCCGCCCAACGAGCGCGGCGACGAAATTCGTCGCCTGGCCGATGGCGGCGCGGTCGTCGCGGTCGTCGGGCGCAGCCCCACGGACGACAACGCGCTCGCCGCAGCGGACGTCGCCATCGCGCTCTCGGCAGCCGGCTCGAGCACCGCGGAATGGAGCGTGCAGCTCGCTTCTGATGACGTGCGTGACGCCGCCTACGCCGTGCGCTTGGCCCACGACGCACGCCGTGAAGCGCGTTTGGGCTTGGCCCTCACCTTGGGCCCAGCGCTCGTGGGCACCGCGCTTGCGACGCTCAATTTGGTGCCGGTGGCCGTCGCACCGTTACTCGCCATGTGCGGCACCCTGGCCGCAGTGATTCGCGCGCGACTCTGAGCACGCCGAACCGAGGTACGCACGTGTACCCCGGTTCGAGACGACAGGCCCTCAGCCAGGCATTTTCGAAGCGAGCACTTCGACTTGCTCGATCACCGGTGGCACCGCCAGCAGATCGGCAGCATTCGCCATCAAGGCGGCGGCAATCGGCCCGTTGAGGTGAGCTTTGCGGCCCGTGTCGTCCGGGAACGCATCGAAGATACCGAATTCATTGGCGCTGATCTTGATCGCGAACCAGGTAACCGTGGCCGGCTCGGCTTGAGCCAGCGGCAACGCACCTGCCAGAAAGTCTGCGACGACCTGTTCTTTGCCCGGCTTTGCAGTGAGACGAACCAGTAGACCAACTTTGACCATGGGTACTTCCTTCTGGCCCCAAAGGGCCGAACGCCACTGAACCTAGCGGGTGCGCGGCCTTTTGCTCAGTGGCGAAACCGACAACAATGCTAGAGTTTCCGCCATGCAGGTTTGTGTGCTCGTGTTGGACGGCGTGTTCGATACCGGCTTATCGACCATTCTGGACACGCTCCAAACCGCGAATGAGCTGGCTGAGGGCACGCGCGGAGAACAATTCCGCGTCACCGTCAGCGGCCTGCGGCGCCGCGCGAAAACGCAGCAAGGCCTGCAGGTTCCACTCAGCGCGTTGCCACGCTCGCGTCCGGATGTCGTCATCGTGCCAGCACTGGGCGCCAAATCCCCCGCCGCACTCGACCCCGCACTGCAACGCAAGGACGTGTCGGAAACCGGCGCCCTGCTGCGCACCTGGGCTGGCGCAGGCACGCGCGTTGCGGCGGCGTGTACCGGCACGTTCGTGCTCGCGCATGCCGGTTTGCTGAACGGCCAACGCGCAACCACCACGTGGTGGCTCGCGCCCTATTTTCGCGAACGCTTCCCACTCGTAGAGCTGGAAGAATCACGCATGGTGGTGGACTCGGGCGGCGTGGCAACGGCCGGCGCGGCGCTCGCGCACATCGATCTCGCGCTGTGGCTGGTGCGCCGGCGCAGTCCGGCGCTGGCACGTACCGTGGCGCACTTTCTCACCTTCGATGGCCGCCCGTCACAAACCGCATACGTGATGCAGGATCACCTGGCACACGCCGATCCGCTGGTGGAGAAATTCGAGAGCTGGGCGCGTCGCCACCTGTCGGAATTCTCGCTGGATCGCGCGGCTCGTTCGGTGGGCACCAGCGAGCGCACGCTGGAGCGCCGGCTACGCGCAGTATTGGGCAAATCCCCACTGTCGTTCGTGCAGGATTTGCGGGTGGAGCAAGCCATTCATCGCCTACACACCACCGCCCAAAGCATCGAAGAGATCGCGGATGCCGTGGGGTACCAAGACGGCGTCACCCTGCGCACCCTGCTCCGCAAAAAGACCGGCCGCGGCATCCGGGAGCTGCGGCTGGCCGGCAACCCCACTGCCCCTGACGCCGTATTCCGCAGCAGGGCCGCCGCCAGCGCTCGGCCCTTGACCGCCCGCGCTGCGGGGGGGAAAGTTGCCCAGTGAAAAGCGGGGAAGCCCATAGCCCGCACAGCGGAAAAAAGCTCAAGGCCCCAGACGCTGAACGTCTGCGCGCGGACCTAGAAGCGTACATGACCCGCCGCGGCCTGCGCTCCACGGAGCAGCGCCGGGTGATCATCGACACCTTCTTCGGCACGGCCGAGCACATCACGATTGATACGCTGCTGCGCGAGGTGCGCGCGGTGGACAAGCGTGTCGGCTACGCCACCGTGTACCGCACCATGAAACTGCTCACGGAGAGCGGTGTGGTGCAGGAGCACAAATTCGGTGACGGCTTCACCCGCTATGAGCTCTCGGATGACGACGCCCATCATGATCACTTGATCTGTATGGAATGCGGCAAGATCACGGAGTTCGAAGAAGACGCGATCGAAGAGCTACAAGCCAAGATCGCCAAGCGCCATGGTTTCCTGGTCCGCGCGCACAAGCACGAGATGTACGGCGTGTGCTCGGACTGCCAAGCCAAGGCCCGCGCAGCCCGGCGCTAGCTGAATTCAAACCTCAATCAAGCGCTTGTCGGTCACGACGAGCTGACTTGCGACGTCGTTTTCCGTGGCCGGCAATTCCCCGAGCAGCTGGAAGTCGAACACGACCACGAGCGCGAGTGCCGGCGGACAGAAATCCGGCAGCGTTGCATCGTAGAAGCCGCTGCCGTAGCCGAGCCGGTGACCGTCCGCTGCCGCAGCGAGTGCGGGCACGATCAACAGATCCAACTCGCCGCGCTCGGCGCTCGCTGTTTCAGGCGGCGGTTCGAAGAAGCGCTGCCCGCGTTCTGCAAGCTCCGTCACGCTCATTACTTGGCGAAAGCCGGTGCTGAAGCCGCCGGGCTTGGGCGTCAGATACGGGAAATACAGCCGCTTGCTCTCTGCAAGCGCGGCCTCCGCGAGCGGGCGCACGTCCACCTCACGGCGATCCGCCATGGGCCAAAACAGACCAACCCCGCGGGCGGCTTGATACTGCGGCAATTCGCGCACGCGCTGCACGATGCGCTCGGAAGCTTGCGCCAAAACGGCTTGTGGGTACGCGCCGCGCAGACCGCGCAAGCGTGTGCGCAGCTGCTTTTTGGCCCGGAACTTCAGATCGGCCAGGGTCTCCGCGTCGAATAACTCCACGCCGCGATCTTTAGCAGAAGGGCCTCGCTGCGCCGCGCCCGATTTGCGGTAGGTTCCGCCGCCGTGAAGGTCGGTTTCGTCATCCCCGCGTATCAGGCTGCGCGCAGCGTGGCTGACGTGGTGCGCGGCATACAGCTTGAGCTCGGGCCGGATAGCGATTGGCCGATCTTGGTCGTCGATGACGGCTCCACGGATGGCACTCACGAAGCCGCGCTCGCCGCAGGCGCGCAGGTCGTGCGTCACCCGCGCAACTTGGGCAAGGGCAACGCGCTGCGTACGGGCTTCGCGGCGCTGCACGCGGCAGGCGCGGGCGCCGCGGTGTGCGTAGATGCGGATGGTCAGCACCCGCCAGAGGAGGGCGCTCGTTTGGCGCGCCACGCAGCTCCCCGTGCCGCCTTGGTGCTCGGTGTGCGTGATCTGATTGCCGCGGGGGCTCCCCCAAAAAACATCTTCTCGAACAATTTTTCGAATCGCTTTCTCTCCTTCGCGCTGGGGCGCACGCTGACGGACACGCAGTGCGGCCTGCGGCGCTACCCACTGCCGGAAACGCTGGACCTAGGCGGGCGCGGCGATGGCTACGGCTATGAAGCGGAGCTGATCTTGCGCGCGGTTCGCCAAGGCTGGGAAGTGGTGGAGGTGCCGGTGCGCGTGATTTACCCGCCAGAAAGCGAGCGCGTGACGCATTTTCACAACGTGCGCGATCCGGCGCGCATCGTGTACCGCGTACTACACACGCTGGCGACAGCGCCGAGGCAACGCGGATGAGCTTCGTGCGCCGCCATTGGCGAAAGCCAGTGATCGCGTGCGCAGCGCTGATCGGCGTGCTGGGCGCGCTGCACCTTTGGGTCAATCAGCGCGCGCACCTCACGCCGCCCAGCATCACTCTTCCGCAGGGCCAGCCCACGCACCCGAGCGCAACGCTGCGGCGCTTCGGTGATTCGTACGCGCTGTCGCGCGGCAAGATCCTAGAAGTGGGGCTGCGCGGCACTCCGGAGCAGATTGGTTACGAGCACGCGCGTTTGTTGTACCCGGAAATGGTGCAAAACGAGGGCATTTTGCTGGGCCGCTTCCAAGCGCAAGTGTCCAACCCGGTGCTGCGCAACCTGCTCTTGGATCTCGCGGAGCTGCGTTACGCGCATGTGGACCGCGGCATGAGCCTGGCTCGGCGCGCGGAAATTGCGGCCGGCGCCCGAGGCTTTTCCCCAGACCCGTATGCCAGCGTGTTTCCGACGTATCAACGCTTCGTGTACTTGAACGCGCTGTATGACATGGCGCTCTCGTTCGAGCATTCGCCGCTGATCGGCTGCACCACGTTCACGTTTGGCGGTGACGCGCTCGAGGGTGGCGGCGGCATCTTGGCGCGCGCCTTCGACTTCGAAGTCGATGAGGTGTTCGACGACCACAAGGCCGTGTTCCTGGTTCGCGAGGAAGGGCGCATCCCGTTTGCTTCCGTGGCATGGCCCGGCTTGGTTGGCGTAGTCAGCGGCATGAACGCGAGCGGCGTGGCCGTGGTGGTGCACGGCGCGCGTGGCGGCACTCCGCAAGCCGAAGGTGAGCCCGTGGTGCACGCGCTGCGGCGCGTGTTGTCGACTGCGCACAATACGGAAGAGGCGCTGAGCGCACTTGCTGCGCAACCGGCAATGGTCAGCCACATCGTGATCTTGACCGACGAAAGCGGGCGCGGCGCAGTCGTGGAGCGCGTGCCCGGAAAGCCGAATTTCGTGCGCCTTTTGGCGCCAAAAGCCGTCACCACGAATCACTTCGAGGGGCCGAGCGCGGAGGATCCAAAAAACCTCACCGTACGCGCCAAAACCTCGACTCTGCCACGGCGCGGACGCGGCGATGAGCTGCTCGCTCGCTTGCCGCAACCACTGACGGCGCCCGAAGCAGTGCTGAGCGCAGTCGCACTGCTTCGCGATCACCAAGGCGAGGGTGGCAAACAGCTCGCGCTCGGCGATCGCTCCGCGATCAACGCGCTGATCGCCACCCACGGCGTAGTGATGGACACCAAACGCCGCGTACTCTGGGTCAGCGAAAGCCCGCACTTGCTGGGGCGCTTCGTCGCCTTCGACCTGAACCGTACGTTCGCACCGGATTACGATCCGGAGCACGCCGCGGAGCTACAGAGCATTCCGGAAGACCCCCTGCTCACGAGCGGCGCCTATGAACGGTACAAGCAAAGCGCGGGGCCAACGCCGAAGGGCTTGAAGCGCTGAAGGGCACACTCGCCTGGCGAGTGCGACTCAGGGTGAGCGAGGATGCGGCGCGTTCAGAACGCGTCCATCGACCACGCGTTGGTGGAGATGTAACGCCCTGGAGAGCTGAGCGAGAGAGCGGGGACCCGAAGCGCGCTAGCGCTCCAGCCCGATCCACGCGCCGCCGCAGGCGAGCCCGAACGCTAGCGGCGCGACGGCGAGGGCGAACAACACGCCTAGGGGGGCGGTCATGAAAAGCATGGCCACGAGTGCGGCCAGCGCTAGGCCAGCGGCCAGCGCGGGCTCCAGCACGCTGTGCGCGGCGCTGGCTTTTGCTACCAGGTAGCCGGCGATCGGGAAGGCCAGGAGCACGGCTGCGCCGAGCAGGATTAGTGGGCCGGAGGAGCGCACGTCGGATTCGTCGGCCAGCGAGAAATCCACACCTAGGCGATGGCCGAGCACGACGGCTACCGCCAAGAGCGCGATCATCAAGCCGAGGGTGACGAATGCGCCGATCAGGATCCAGCGCACCATGAGGTGGTGGTCCGCGGGGCGCAGCGCTTCGCGCATGCCACGCAAGGAGGGCGGGTCGGGCAAGAGCGAGTGATGATGGGGCAGCGACTCCGGCGCGACGTCGCGTAGCGCGATCCAAGAACCGATGCCCATGAACACGAACAACGGGATGACCGTGACCAAGAGGCCCGGGCCGCGACCCCAAACGATGTGATCGTACAGGCCGTGCAGCAGGGTTGCGGTCAGCCACGCCAGCGAGAACCAATGCCCGCCGCGCGAACGGCCGCGCGTGCCCAGCGCGTACCCCCACATGCCCGCAAAGAACAGCTGCGCCGGCGCACTGACGACCGCGCGCAGCACGACAATGCCCGCGCCCGCGCCCGCGATCACGGCAACCACGCCTTTGATAGCCGAGAACCCCGCCGCAGCCGCGCTCGCGTAACACACGCCGAGGCGTGGTCCGTCGATGCGGCGCGTGCGGTACAGCGGCCAAACCACGCCCACTTTCAGCGCTTCCCCGAGCGGAGCCGAAAGCAGAAACGTTGCCAGTAGCGCCCCGCCCGCCCCGCTGGTCGCGACGTCGAACGAAAGCCCGGTGAACGAGAGCACG
>FSWQ01000244.1_pt1 | contig 14677 bp, 8 predicted proteins | sample 1637691 | NCBI WGS metagenome assembly FSWQ01 (sample SAMEA3914814, study PRJEB12502) | metagenome | biome: forest; material: soil | place: USA | collected 2011-09-16 | depth 0.1 m | reverse complement strand
GTTCTTGCTCGACGGTCGAGACCATGCCGCTGCCTCGCAAGCGATCGCCGCCAGCATGGCTGAGGGAGATGCCGCGCGGCGCGAGCTAAACCGCATTGGTGCCGCGCGAAAAACCCTCGAAAACACGCTGCAAGCGCTACGTTTTCCACCGGGCGCGAGCGGCGCGTTGGACACCCTACACGAGCAACGCCTGGCGCTCGATCGCGAGCGCGATCGCTGGTTCCACAGCCAAGAGGCCTTGTTGGAGCTCACGCAGCTCTCGGACGCCGTGGACTCGCATGCGGAGGAACGCGCCGAACAAAGCGTCGCGCTCGTGCCTGCGCTCGAGCAGCAGCATGAAGCCGCGCGCGAGGCGCTCGCGTTGGCAGAAGCCAGCCTGGAACAAGCGGAGGCAGCCCGCGAGCAAGCGACGCTCGCCTGGCAAGCCGTGGAAGGCGAACGCGCAGCGCTCGTGGCCCAATGCGTGCGCCTGGATGCCGAGCTGAGCCGCTTGGGCGTGGCCGATTTTTCGACGCTGGACCAACGCTCGCAGGCCCAATTGATCCAAGAGCTGACGAACGAAGCCGAGCGCTGCGAGCTCGAGGAACGCGAGCTCGGCATGAGCTTGGCGACGTTCGAGGAGCGCCGCCGCGAGCTCGCGCGCGTGAATGACGGCGCTTGGCGTCAGCTCACCGCCGCCGAGAAACACGCTGAGCCCGGCGCGACCGTGTGGCAAGAGCTGCGTTCGCGGGTGACCCAAGGTGGGCTCGCGTCCAGCGCGCTGTTGGACGTTCCAGCGCCGCGCCCCAGCAGCGAGCTGTGGGCAGACGCGCGCAGCAAGTATGAGCTGCTGCTCGATCGCCTCACCACGGCACACGGCGGATTGGAGCTCGGGCCTGCGCTCAAGGCGTTGCTCGGTGATGGCCGTAGCGCGCGCGGTGACGGCTACTTACAGGCGTGGCTCGCCGTGCGCGAATGGCTGGGCAGCCGCGTCCCGGCGCAGGTCGCGGACGTGCAGGATCCGCTCGAGGCATTGGAGCGCTTGCGCGATCAGTTGTTCGGTTTGGAGCGCCGCCTGGCGCGTCAAGAAGCGGATTTGCGCGGCGCCACCGAGGACATCGCGCGCAGCATCGAAGTGCAGCTGCGGCGCGCGGGCAGCCAAGTGCGACGCCTGAACCAAAGCCTCGGCCCGATGCGCTTCGGCAGTATTCAGGGCATTCGCGTGCGCTCGGAGCGCGTCGAGCGCATGGCGCAGGTGCTGCGCGCCCTACGCGACGGCGACGCCCAGGAGTTACTGTTTCAGCCCACGTTGCCCATCGAGGACGCGCTGAATGAAGTATTCCGGCGTTACGCCGGCGGACGCTCCGGCGGGCATCGCATCCTGGACTACCGCGAGTACCTCGAGCTCTCGGTCGAGATCTTGCGTCAGAGCAGCGACACCTGGGAGCTCGCGAACCCCACGCGCTTGTCGACCGGTGAAGCCATCGGCGTCGGCGCGGCGTTGATGATGGTCGTATTGAGCGAGTGGGAGCGCGACGCCAACTTGCTGCGCGGCAAGCGCGAGCACGGTTCACTGCGCTTCCTCTTCCTCGACGAAGCCAATCGGCTATCGCCGGACAACTTGGGTGTGCTCTTCGACTTGTGCCAATCGCTCGAGCTGCAGCTGCTGATCGCCGCCCCGGAGGTCGCTCGTGCCGACGGCAATACCACCTATCGACTGGTGCGCACCGTCACCGAGGACGGCCACGAAGAAGTGATCGTGAGCGGGCGCCGCGCCGCCATGCCCGCCAGTTCCAGCCAAATCGGCCGCGAAATCGCGCCCGTCGAGCCCGTGCAACGCGCCCTCCCCTTCGAATCTTGAGCTCCAACGCCCGCGGGCTGTGATATTTCGAAAACAACGATGCCCACACCGGCCACCGTTGGCACCCCGCCGGGCGTGACCGGAGCCCGCTATGTGCCGGCGCTCGACGGCCTGCGCGCGCTCGCGGTCCTCGCGGTGATCGGCTTTCACGCGGAGATCCCCGACTTGGGCGGCGGTTTCCTGGGCGTGGAAGTGTTCTTCGTGGTCAGCGGCTACTTGATCACTTCGCTGTTGCTGCTCGAGCACGCCGCGCGTGGCGCCATCTCGCTGCCCCGGTTTTGGTTGCGTCGCGCGCGGCGTTTGCTGCCGGCGTTGTTCACGCTGCTGGGCGCGGCGCTCGGCGCGGCGCTCCTGCTCGCGCCGGATGCCTTGCGCCAAACTCGCACGGATGCGCTGGCAGCGCTGTTCTACGTGAGCAATTGGTGGCAGGTCGTGCAGCAGCGCTCTTACTTCATGGATGTCGAGCGTCCGCCGCTGCTGCTACACCTATGGTCGCTGGCCGTAGAGGAGCAATTTTACCTGATTTGGCCGCTGATCGTAGCGCTGTTGGCGCGTCACGCGCGGCGCCTGGTCGGGCCGCTGGCGCTGCTCGGCGCGGCCGCCTCCGCGCTGTGGATGGCGCGCCTCTTCGATCCGCACCTCGACCCGACCCGCGTTTACGTCGGAAGCGACACGCGCATGTCTGGCTTGTTGCTAGGCGCCGCATTGGCGGCGTGGTTGCCGAACCCGCTCGCTGAAACACGCGCTGCGCCGCGACGCATCGGCGTGAGCCGCGAAGTGCTCGCCAGCAGCGGGCTCGTTACGTTGGGCTGGGCCTTCTTTCACCTGAGTAGCCACGCGCCCGGACTGTACAAAGGCGGCTTGCTCTTGGTCGACGTAGCAAGCTGCGCGCTGATTGCTGGCATCGTCGTACCCAGCTTCGCGGCGCGTGTGCTGGGCGCGCGTCCGTGCGCGTGGTTGGGCAGGCGTTCGTATGGCTTGTATTTGTGGCATTGGCCGGTCTTTGCCCTGACGCGCCCGGAGCTCGACCTCGCGCTGACCGGTGTGCCGCTCCTGGCGGTGCGGCTTGCCCTGACCTTCGCCATCGCCGAGGTCTGCTATCGCTGGGTGGAAACACCGGTGCGCCGCGGCAGTTTGAGCCGCTTGTTGCGCACGCGGCCAGCGCTGTTCGGGGTCGCTGTCGCGCTGCTGGCCGCCGCTGCCGTCACCCTGACCTCGTTCTCCGGCGCGCGCCTCGCGCAAGCGCAAGCGGTCAGCGCGGGAAGGCCAAGCGCCGCCGCGCCCACACCTGGAACGGGCACCGTCCCGCTCGTGCAGGCCGCACTGCCCGCGAACACCGCCGCGCTGCCCGTGTTCGGTGTGCCGCTGGACCCAACCTGGCCCAAGACCCTCACGCTGCTGAGCGACTCGGTCACGTTGAGCCTCGGCAAGGCGCTGCCCGCGGCATTGCCGGACTGGAAAGTGGAAATCCTGGGCCGCCCCGCGTTGATGGTCAAACAGGTGGTACCGGAGTTCCTCAACGCGCGCGCGGTGGGCACGGTCGTCGTCGTTGGCCTGGCTTACAATTCGTTGTTCGAGAAAGATCGCAAGAATTACGAGCGCTGGAGCGGCATCTGGGATCGCAACGCAGAGCGGCTTTTCACGGATCTCAAAGCCTGCGGCGCCAAGAAGGTCGTGTGGGTCACACTACGCGAACCCTCCCCTGAGCTAGTGACCGACACCGGGCGAGATCAGTACGAGCGCTACGCCTGGTTTTTCCCGTACGTGAACGAGCGCATTCGAGCGCTCTCCTCACGCCACGCGGATCTGGCGATAGCTGATTGGCAAGCGGTGTCGAACATACCCGACCTCACCAAGGATCTGATTCATCTGAGCCCTGCGGGAGTCGAGCTGATGACCCGGACCATCACGAGCGCGGTGCTCGGCCCCGCAGCGCGTGCTACGCCATGAGCATGCAGCGCATCGCGGTCGTTGGCGGCGGCATCGCCGGGCTCACCGTCGCGCTGCGCCGGCTGGGCGCTGGGGACCAAGTGGTGTTGTTCGAGGCCGCGCCCAAAGTCGGCGGGCAGCTCACCAGCGAAACCGAGCACGGCTTCTTGATCGAGCATGGCGCGGAAGGCTTCGTCGCGCGCAGTGAGGCCGTGCCGCGCTTGGCGTTGGCCGCCGGCATTGCCGATCACCTGGTGGATCAGCTTGAACACCGCTCGTTCCGCTTCGACGGCCAGCAGTTGCAAGAGCTCGAGCCCGGTGAGGCCGGACGCCTGCTCGGCTTTCAGGTGCCCACGGACGAGCTCGGGCGTGGCATTCGCTCCTTTGCGCACGGCATGGGTGAGCTGCCGCAGCGGCTCGCCGAAAAGCTGCGTGGCAAGTTGGACTTGCGCCTCGGGTGCACCGTGACCAGCGTCACGCCGCAAAGCGACGGTGTCAGCGTGCTTGCAGGCGGCAACAGCGCGCAGTTTTCGAGTGTCGTCATCGCCACGCCTGCGCGCGACGCTGCTGGGCTGCTGGAGGGCGCGCTCGGAGCTCCTGCGCGTGCGTTGCGTGATTCCGCGTTACTCTCGAGCTTGACGGTGTCACTCGCTTACAAACGCGAGCACGTGCAGCATCCACTCGCAGGCAGCGGCTTCATCGTGCCCGCGCCCGAGCAACTACAGGGCCTGCGCGCGGTCAGCTTCAGCTCCAGTAAGCTGCCCCAGCGCGCGCCCGCGGATCACGCGCTGTTTCGGCTATTTTTCCGCCCCAGTGATGCGGACCTGAGCGACCTCGCTGACGCCGTTTGGATCGAGCGCGCGACCCGCGCGCTCGGCCGCAGCTTGCCGTTGACCGGCGCTCCGGTGCACCGCGCGGTCTCGCGCTGGCCCAGCGCGTTGCCGGTGTTCGATGACGCGCACCGCGCGCGCGTGGCCGCGCTCGAAGCCGCGCTCGCCGGCACACGCATTTGGCTCGCCGGCGCCGCGTTTCACGGCTCCGGGATCGACGCCGCGATTCGCTCCGCCGAACACACTGCGCAAAGCATGACGCCGTGAGCACCCCCCAAATCCTGGCCAGCCAACCCAAGCTGTCCGGCGTCGGGTCATTGATGCGCTATGCGAACCGCCCGCTGAAGCGCTTCGAGGACGCACGGAGCTACTCAGCGCGCGCCACCGCATTCGAGATTTTCGGCACGTACCACCTGACCGTATTCGACCCTGAGCTAATCGAGCAGGTGATGGTCGCGGACCATGCCTCCTTCGCCAAGGATCTGTTCGTGCGTGATCTGGAGGCGATACTCGGTAAGGGGCTGCTCAACAGTGAAGGCGCGCACTGGCGCCGCCAACGCAAGCTGACTGCGCCGTCGTTCCAGCGCGCTGAGATCGCCGCTTACGGTGAGCAAATGGTGGACTGCGCGCAGCGCTTCGTGGCCAAGCTGGAGCCCAATGCGGAGTTCGACGTGCATGCCGCCATGATGCACCTGACCCTGGATATCCTGGTGCGCACGCTGTTCGGCACTGAGCTATCGCGCGTGCGTGAGGTCGAAGAGGCGCTGGACGGCGTCATGCACGAATACACGCCGTTGCGTATCTCGCTGCGCAATGGCCTGCCCCGTTGGGCCACGTTTGCGAGCCGTCGTCACATCACCAAGCTCCGCTCAGCGTTGGATTCCGTGTTGCTGGAGTTGCTCGCAGAGCGGCGCCAGCACAGCCAGTCAGGGACGGATTTATTGTCGCGTTTGCTCGCTGCAGGCGACGCCGAAGGCGGCCTGACTGATGCCGAGCTCCGCGATCAAACGATGACGCTGTTCCTCGCGGGCCACGAAACGAGCGCGCTGGTCTTGACCTACGCGCTGCGACTGTTGTCCCTGCATCCGCGCGCCGCGGAGCGCGCTAAACGCGAGGTAACGGCTGTGCTTGGCGGGCGTGCGCCGCACGTCCAGGACCTGCCCGCGCTCAGCTTCACGCGCGCCATCTTGGACGAGACCATGCGCATGTTCCCCCCCGCCTACGCCATGGCTCGTGAAGCGCTCGTCGCTTGCGACTTGGCTGAATTCCACTGCCCGGCGGGCACTTCGGTGATCGTGGTGCCGTGGGTGATGCACCGCGATCAACGCTTTTTCACGCAGCCTGAGTTGTTCTACCCCGAACGCTGGCTGGCCAAGCCGGAGCTACCGCGCGGGGTGTACCTGCCATTCGGCGCGGGCCCGCGCGTGTGCATCGGCAGTCATTTTGCGATCGCCGAAGCCATGCTCGCGCTGACCGTGTTCTTGCAAAGCGGGGATTTTCGCCTGACCCGCGGCCCGCTGCTCCGGCTCACGCCGGCCATCACGCTGCGCCCCAGCGGCCCCGTGCCGATGCGCTTCACGCGACATTGAGCCGCGCCTAGCGCACGGGCACGCGCCGCGCGTTCTCGACTCGGCCCAGGAATGCTATGGCGGTCGGCATGCTGAATCACCGTTCCATCCTCAGTCTTGGTCTCCTCGCTGTTACCTTCGGCTGCGCCGGCGCGCCTCCGCCAGTCGAACAAACGCCGACGCCTCCGTCGTCGTCCTTGCCGCCGGCTCCGGTCGAAGTGGCGAAGTCGCCTGCGCCGCCAGAGAAGCCGCCGGAGCCGCCGAAGGTCGAGAAGCCTCCCGCGCCGACGCCCGTGTTCAAGATCACGGAGGGCATCGCCACTCCGGAGAGCGTGCTGTACGACGAAGCGAACGATCGCTACCTGGTCTCCAACATCGACGGCAAGCCGGATGGCGTCGACAACAACGGCTACATCACGGAGCTATCGCCGGACGGCAAAGTCGTGAAAGCCAAGTTCATCGCTGGCGGTGTCGGCAAGGTGAAGCTCGACGCGCCCAAAGGCACAGGCATCTTCGCGGGCGTGCTGTACGTCGCTGACATCAGCGTGGTTCGCAAGTTCGACCTCAAGACGGGTGCCCCAAAGGGAGACATTCCGATCCCGGGTGCAACTTTCCTGAACGACATTGCCGTCGCGAAGGACGGCCGCGTGTTCGTCTCTGATTCAGGGATCAAGTCCAGCGCCACTGGCTTCGACCCCACCGGAACTGACGCGGTGTATGTGATCGAAAAGGGCAAAGTGAAGCCCGTCGCCAAGGGCAAGGACCTGAACGGACCGAACGGGCTACTCGTCGTCGACAAAGGCGTGCTGGTCGTCACGTTCGGTAGCAATGAGCTATATCGCCTCGATGAAAAGGGCGTGAAACAGGACGTCACGAAGCTTCCCGGCGGCGGCTTGGACGGAATTGCGCAAACTGCCGACTCCCTGCTGGTTTCTAGCTGGCAAACCTCGACCGTGTATCGCGGCACACTCGGCGGCAGCTTCGAGCCCGTGCTCGCTGAGCTCAAGGGCCCGGCTGACATCAGCTTCGACAGCAAGCGAAAGCGCGTACTTGTGCCGCGTTTCCTCGAGAACGCGGTCGAGGTGTACGACCTCAAGTAACGGCACTCGACAGACGCCCCATCGGCAGAAGTCACAGGGAGCACGGTCACACTCTGTTGCGGTCGTGCTCACTGACCCTCCGTCACATCCGCGTCCGACATGTTCGCAATACGCCCAGCTGCGAACGATGCGTGGTAGCCTACGCAAGCTAGTTCGTTGAGGGACGAGGTTTCGGGAACGCGCATGCGAACCGTTCGCAGAGCGTGATGGGGACGACATGACCGCAAGAATCCTGGTTGTTGAAGACGACGAAGAGACGCGCGAAGCAGTAGCCGGAGCGCTCCGTGATCTCGGCTACGACGCCTCTGTGTGCCCGGACGCACGCACCGCCCGCGAGCACGCGGACGTGGACGTGGTCATGACGGACATTCGCATGCCTGGCGAAAGTGGGCTGGAATTGTGCGCTGACATCACCGGCAATCGTCCAGACCTGCCGGTGATTCTAATGACGGCGTTCGGCGACACGCGTGCCGTTTCGCTCGGGCTCCGCGCCGGCGCTGCGGACTTCCTCGCTAAGCCGTTCTCACTCTCGGATCTGGGCGCGGCGGTTGGGCGCGCGCTCGAGCGCCGCAAGCGCAGTGCACGCGTCACGCGCCTAGCAGACCCGACGAGCGCAGGCAGCACTGCGCTACCTGGCGTGATCGGCTCGAGTGCCGTCATGCGCGCCATCGCGGATCGCGTTCGACAGCTCGCCAACCAACGCGCGCCCGTGCTCATCACGGGCGAAACCGGGACGGGCAAAGAGGTATTCGCGCGCGCGATACACGCGCTGAGCGAGCGCCGTGAGCAGCCGTTCGTGGCCCTGAACTGCGCTGCGCTGCCCGCAGAAATCATCGAAAGCGAGCTATTCGGCCACGCTTCTGGCGCGTTCACCGGGGCCGCGCGCCAACACAAGGGCCTGTTCCGTGATGCCGAAGGCGGCACGCTGTTTCTGGACGAGATCGGCGCGATGCCGCTCGGCCTGCAAGCGCGGCTGTTGCGCGCCATCGAACAACGCAGCATTCGCCCAGTCGGTAGCGTCGACGAGATCGCGACCGATGTTCGGATCGTGGCTGCCAGCAACGCGCGCCTTCGCGATCTGGCGGATGCCGGGCGCTTCCGTAGTGATCTACTGTTTCGGCTCAGCGCGTTCGAGTTGGATTTGCCTGCGCTGCGCGAGCGAGACACGGATGTTTTGGAGCTTGCCAAACATTTCCTGGAAGCGTTCTCGACCACGGACACCCCCATCATGCTGGGCGAAAGCGCCAAGGAGGCGTTGCTTGGTTACTCCTGGCCGGGCAACGTGCGGGAGCTGGAGAACGGCATGCGCGCCGCCGTCGCCTTGACCCAAGGCAAAACGCTCGAAGCAGCGGATCTACCGCTGCGCGTGCGCGAGTCTCACAAGACCCGCGCGGGTGATGCCTCGCGCGTGGATCTCGACGCCCTGGAACGCAGTCACATCGAGCGCGTACTGCGCGAGACCGGCGGCAATCGTTCCGAAGCCGCGCGACAGCTCGGCATCGACCGCGTCACGCTGTATCGAAAAATGAAGCGTTACGAGGATAGCTGAAGCCGCGCGCGCGGCTGGCCAGCCCTCCCCGCGCGCCAAGACGTCCCAGCCCGCCGTTACTTCGACGGGCTTTCGCTGACGAGACCCGGACGGCTGCGCGGCGGGACATCAATCGACAGCCGATCGAGCTTACGATGCAAGGTCCGGCGGTCGATCCCCAAGAGCCGCGCGGCGCGCGCGCGATTGCCGTCTACTGAGCGGAGCACGGCTTCGATGTGTTGGCGCTCGACGGCCGACCAGCGCGGATCGTCAGCGCGCAGGTCAGGGTAGCTGCGCCGAGCCTGAACGCCCTCGGGCAAATCATTTTCGCTCAAGTGATCGAACGCAGCCACCGTGACGGCGTACTCGATCACGTTCTTGAGCTCGCGCACATTGCCGGGCCAGCGATACGAGAGCAGTGCCTTGGCAGCCGCCGTGGACAACGAGCGCACGGTCTTGCCCAAGCGCTGAGAAGCATCCTGCAGGAACATCTCCGCGAGCATCAGCGCGTCATGTTCGCGCTCGCGCAGCGGGGGCACGCTGACCTCCACTACGGCCAGGCGGTAGTACAGGTCCTCGCGGAAAGCGCCGCGCTGCACCAAATCCTGGAGCGGTACTGAAGTTGACGCCAATAGCCGGAAATCAGCGGGAATTTCATGCGTACCGCCGACCGGGCGCACGCTTTTTTGTTGCAGCACGCGCAGCAGCTTGGCCTGCAAATCTAGAGACAGCGAGCCAACGTCATCGAGAAATAGCGTGCCCTCGTGTGCGGCGCGCACCAAGCCGGGGTGCGCCACGAGCGCGCCGCTGAACGCTCCTTTGACGTGGCCAAACAGCTCACTCTCCGCCAGTGACGCGGGGATCGTTGAGCAACTCACCACGACGAACGGGCCGTGATTGCCGGCGCGTTTGCCGTGCAGCAAATTGGCGACCAATTCTTTGCCCGCGCCCGTCTCACCCGAGATCAGCACGGTGACGTCGGAAGCGGCGAGCTGCGTTACACGCTCCCGCAACTCGCGCAGCTTGGCGCTGTTGCCAACTAGCTCTAACCGCTGGCTCGGCTCTTGCCGCACGCCGGACAAGCTGCTGGCGATCGCCTGCTCCGAAACCAAGCGCCGCGCCGCGGCAGCGATTTCGGCGGCTGGGGCGGTAGTCTCGAGATAATCCGCCGCGCCTGCGCGCATGGCTTCGATTGCCGATTCCAAACCGGCGTCCCCAGTCACCACGAACGGCACGCCCGGGTGTGATTGCTCCAAGCAATCACGCACGTCAGTCGCGCTTCGACCGAGCCGCTTGGGATCGATCAACACCAAATCCACCTCGGAGGCTCGCTCGGCATCAGCAGCGCCTACCGCGCTAACGCCCAGGGCATCCAACTCGAGCCGCAACGGCTCGCTCGAATCTGGCATGAACAAGATTGACGGTCGTAACAAAGTGCAAAGCCCTCCCGCGGGAAATTGCCTGTCTTCAAAGTACGCGGATGTTCCACCTACCCGCAAGGAATTCGCACCGGAAAGTTCGAATCTAGACACACGCAGCACGGCGGGATTCGCACACTGGCTAGGTGTGCGCCACACCTCGGCGCGACAGGCGCTCTGGCGCGTGAGGCGCGCCACAGAGGCGAACTGCAACAGGTCGCGAAACGAGCCAGGAAATTCCCGGGCGAAGTGCCGGATTCCGACGGGCGAAGCACACGACTCGTGTTTCCCCGAGCCGGCACATTCCAATGTCGTGTCCGGAAAAGACTCGGATACAGTGCCTGAATAGGCAGTTCACCGTGGGCCCGAAGGAATTTTCATCACTGCTCGCGGTCGCTCAGGCCGCGCCGATCCCAGGCTGGCAAGCGCGGATCACGGCACCTTCGGCCTTCCTACTCGGGGCTTGTTGCGCTTCAGCCCTCGCCACGCTCGTTTACCTGGCGCGGCGCGTGAGCGAAGCAAAGCGCGTCACACGGCTCGATGAACGCGAGCGGCACGGGCAGCGACGCGAGGCCGAGCTCACCTCGATGGTCGAGCAGTTATCGCTCGCCTACACGCGCGCACAAGAGCTTGCCGAGCTCAAGACGCAGGTCTTCACCAACGTCAGCCACGAGTTGCGCACTCCACTCACGCTGATCTTGGGCCCGATTCAACAATTGCGGGAGGCCGCCGATACGACCAAGGAACAACGCGAAGCGTTGGGCGTGGTCGAGCGCAACGCTTCATTATTGCTTGGGCACGTCACGGATCTGCTGGAGCTATCTCGCGCGGACGCGGTCGGCGTGACGCAGGATCTTCGGCCCACGGATGTCGTGTTGATGCTCCGCGCGCTGGGCACCAGCTTTCGACCGCTCGCGAAAGACCTGGGCATCGCCTACACGATGCACCTACCGAGCGCCCGCCAAACGCTGCTCGTCGACCCCGAAAAGCTCGAGCGGATCGCCATGAATTTGCTGGCGAATGCCTTCAAGTTCACGCCACGGAACGGGCAGGTCGTGTTTCGACTCGAGCTCGCGGCAGACGATCCAGCCAAAACCGAGCTCACGCTCAGCGTGGACGACTCCGGACCCGGCATCCGCGAACAGGATCGCGAGGCGGTGTTCGAGCGCTTTCGTCAGCTCGACGCGAAGCCCAATCGGGCCTTCAGTGGCACGGGCCTGGGGCTCGCCATCGTGCGCGAGTTCGTATCCGCCGCGCGTGGCACGGTGCGCGTCGAACACTCGGAGCTGGGCGGAGCGCGCTTCGTCGTGTGCCTGCCGGTGGAGCAACTGGAGGCGCTCAGCGATCGCGCGCCGGACAGCTTCCTGACTTCCTCCGGCAGCGCCGAGATGTTGGCGTTGCGCCCGCGACCAACGCCGGAGCCGCCCGCGGGTCAGAGCGCGGACCTACCGCGGGTGTTGGTGGTCGAAGACAACCCCGACATGAATCGCTTCGTTAGCTCGAGCCTGCTGAGCGAGTTCGAGGTAGCCGCCGCGTTCGACGGGCCGCAGGCGCTCGCTCAACTGGAACACCTGACTCCGGATTTGATCGTGACCGATTTCATGATGCCGCACATGAGCGGAGACGAGTTCGTGCAGGCATTGCGCAACAAGCCGGAGCTGCGCGACGTTCCGGTGTTGGTGCTCACTGCGCGCGACGACATCGAGCTGCGCGTGCGCCTGCTCTCGGACGGCGTGCAGGATTGGCTCACCAAGCCCTTCACCGTCAGGGAGCTGGTCGCGCGGGCTCGCAACCTGATCAGCGCCCGCCGCGCGCGCGCGGTTTTGCGATCGGAGTTGGTCTCGCGCGAATTCGACGTCGAGAAGCTCGCGACGCAGCTCGCGGAGCGCAAACGCCAGCTCGAGGGCCTGCTCGACTCGCTGACTCACGCCTTGGAACAGGCAGAGGTCGCAAGCCGTTTCAAGACCAGCCTGCTGAGGCTCGTGTCACACGAGCTCCGTACACCGCTCGGTGCGCTCCAGCTGCAACTCGAACGGCTCGCGGGAGAACACCGCGGCCCGCTGAACGAGGCTCAACAACAACTCATCGTGCGCATGCGCCGTTCGCTCGCTCGCCTCACGGATACGATCCAGTCGCTGCTCGAATATGCACGCATCGAGAGTGGGCGCCTCACGCTGGTCGTGGAATCATTCGACCTACGTTCGGTGTGCCGCAGCGTGGTCGACGACTTCACGGTGCAGGCCGAGGGCAAGGGGCTGCGCTTGCGGCTGCTCGGGCCGGAGCAGCCCGCGGTCTTCGAAACCGACATGCGCCTGCTGCGTTTGGTACTGGTCAATCTGGTGGCGAACGCCGTGAAGTTCACGCAAACGGGCGAGATCACGCTGGCGGCGGAGTGCGACGCCGCGTGTTGCTCGCTGCAGGTTCGCGATACAGGCCCGGGCATCCCTGCCAGTGTGCAGACATCCATCTTCGAACCGTTCTTCCAGGGTGAGTCCGCGCACCACACGCAGCACTCCCAGGGTGCCGGTCTCGGGCTCTCGCTCGTGCGGGAAATGCTGCAAGCCCTAGGAGGCAGCGTCGAGCTGGAGTCGGAGATGGGTGTTGGAACTACATTCCGAATCTCCGTGCCCGTCGCAACGCAGGGCGTCGTGTCTGCGGGTCTGCCAACGCCGGCGCGAAACACCGCGTAGACCAAGAGGATTTTGCGACCGACAAAGTTACTATCGGGTCCATACGGAGCTCGAAATCGAGGCGAGCAATGCCATCGAGTGCCTGGTGGCGCCGATGGCATTGTCGAACGAAAAGAAACCGCACCAAGGACGAGGCGGAACGGCTTTTATCCGGCCCGTATTTTCCGTAGACTGCCGCCATCCAGGAGGGACGTCGCGCGCCGTTCACAGCGCGACGCGGAGATCATGCAATACGCAGCTCGCATCCATCTTGCTTCAAAACTTGGCTCTTGCACGAGCAGAGGTCGGTCATGAATTCACCGCACGTGTTGCTCGTAGACGATGAACAGGCCGTGCTGGACAGCCTTGGTCGTGAGCTCGTTCGCTTGGGCTGGCAGGTGGAAACCGCCAGTGACGCGGAAAGCGCGGCGCGCGCGCTGCAGCTTCGCGAGTTCGACGCCCTGGTGCTCGACTTGCAGCTCCCCGGTCCGGATGGCGTGCATTTGCTCGGCGAGCTGGACCGCTTGCCGACCCGCCCGGTGGCGATCTTGCTCTCCGGTTATCTGAACGTCGCAACCACGGTGCGTGCAATTCGCGGCGGCGCGAACGACGTCCTGGAGAAGCCCGTGTCCGGACAAGAGCTCGACACGCGCCTGCGCGCGCTGCTCGAGGACCGCGCGGCGGCGGCTCCCGCCACTCGCGTCACCGTTGCGAATAGTGAGCTGCGCAAGATCCTGGGCGAGACCTCAGGCATGCGCGCCGTGCGCGAGCAGATGCAAACTGCCGCTCGCTATCCCGAGCTGACCGTGACGATCGTCGGTGAGAGCGGCACGGGCAAAGAGCTCGTCGCAGAAGCGGTTCATTCGCTCGCAGGAACCAGCGGTCGCTACTTGCCGGTCAGCCTCGCGGCCATCCCGGAGCACCTGATCGAGGTTGAGCTGTTCGGCAGTGAGTCAGAAGACGGCCAGTCGCGCCGCCCGGGTTTGTTCGAGCTCGGCGGCACCGGAACGCTGTTCTTCAACGAGATCGGCGACCTGCCCGCTTCACTGCATCCGAAGTTACTGCGCGTGGTGGAAACGCGCACCTTCCGCCGCGTCGGCGGACAGGCGGACTTGCAGCTGCACGCGCGCTTGATCGCCGCCACGCGTCGTCGCCCCTCGAGCTACGACGCGCATGCGGAGCTCTATGATCGCCTGTCCGGCTTCACCATTGCGCTGCCCGCGTTGCGTGACCGCACGCCAGACATCGCGTTGATCGCCGCGCACGTGCTGGCTGAGTTCGCGGCCAATGCCAACGCCCCCGCACTCACGCTGACTCCGCAAGCGGTGAGCGCGCTGACGCTGCACCATTGGCCCGGCAACGTGCGAGAGCTGGAGATCGTGCTGTCAGAGGCCGCGGAAATCGCGACCGGCCCCAGCCTGGGCGCAGACGAAATCCAAGCCGCCATCCGCGCACACGGCATGCCCGCAGAGCGTGAGTTCGTGATCGAGACGGCGAGCGGCACCTTCCCCACTTCCCCGCCCACCTCCGAACCGCTGCGCATTTTGGAGCGCCGCATGATCACGGACGCGTGGCAGAGCTCTGGTCAGAACCTCAGTGCCGCCGCGCGCAGCCTCGGTCTACCGCGCACCACGCTACGCGATCGCCTGAAGAAGTACGGCCTGCGCTGAACACCGCCCGGCGCTAAGGTGCCGAACGCACGAGTCGCTCAGCGTGAGCGGCTCGTGTTGAGGCGCGCCAAGTGCAACGCAAGCCGGCGATACAGCTCCGCTGCCAGACGCGGGTCGCTGCAAAT
>FSWQ01000192.1_pt1 | contig 14677 bp, 10 predicted proteins | sample 1637691 | NCBI WGS metagenome assembly FSWQ01 (sample SAMEA3914814, study PRJEB12502) | metagenome | biome: forest; material: soil | place: USA | collected 2011-09-16 | depth 0.1 m | reverse complement strand
CCGAACATGCTGTTGCACGCGCCACCCGCCTCCGCGACGAGCGTCACGTTCGGGGTCTTGACCGGCGTTTGCATGCCCGTGCCGTCGTCGAACAGGAACCAGCTCCCGCCGCGGCCGGAAGTTGCGATCACGTCTGCTTTGCCGGATTCGAAATCACTCACCATGTCCGCGGGGTCGCCGGGACAGGTGCTTGTACCCGCGCCAGCGGCGCCTGCAGCTGCCGGCGCGCCAGCCGCGCTGCCACCGGCCGTGCCCGTACCACCTGCAGCGGTGCCAGCCGTGCCCACAGGAGCACCTCCAGTCGAGCTGCCTCCGCCGCTGGTGCTCGGTGCGCCAGCGGTGCCGGCGCCAGCGGCACCATTGTCATCACTGGTGGTCGCGGCGCAGGACATGGATCCCAGCGTCACGAGCGTAACTACGAATCGTACTGCGAACTCGGTTCGTCCCATTTGAAGTCCCTTCGTCGGTTCGAATGGGTCTTCAGCAAGATCGATGCCGATTGACGATCACCGCGTTTGCTCGCAATAGGAAGCATGCGAGTCGTTCGTTAGCGACGTTCGCGCTCAGATTGTGCAAGTCCGGCGCAAGCAGTGCGAAGCCGCACAATTTATCGGCAATTTACTGCGATATTTCCGGGTTTTCCCCGGCACTCTTATTGCTGGGGAGTTTCCAGCGGCGCACAGCGCGACGCGATCGCGAGGCTTCATGAAGTCGATTAAAGAGCAGTCTGGGTTCAGTGCCCGATACGCGGCGTGTTGTGTGGTCGTTGGGTTCGCGTGCGCGTGCAGCGCCGGCTCGACCGCGGGCTCCGGCTCACGCCCAGAGACCGGTGGCAGCGGCAGTGACGGCAGCAGTGGCGGAGCCAGCGCAGCCAGCAACGGCGGCTCCGCGCCCGGCTCCGCCGGTGGCCTGATCATTCCGGACATGAGCATGGGCGGCAGCGCGGGCGTGGCAACCTGCGCCAGCGACTCGCGCGCGGCGATGGACGTACCGCTCGCCATGTACATCCTGCTGGATCAATCCGGGTCCATGACGTTGGACGGCAATCGCTGGGCACCCGTCAGCACCGCCATGAAGGCGTTCGTGAGCGGCACTTCGCTAGCGGGCGTGGGCGTTGGGCTACAGTACTTCCCGCTGGGCGCGACCACCACGAGTGACCCGAAGATCTGCATGGACACCAATTACGCCATGCCCGACGTCGCCGTGCAGGACCTACCGAATAGCTCCGCCGCGTTGACCATGTCCATCGACAAACATTTCTTCACGTCTGCGCAAGGCAACGACCCAGCGCATTGGGGCACCCCCACCTATCCCGCGTTGCAGGGCTCCTACACCTACCTGCGCAGTTATCTCACAGCCAACCCAACGCGGCGCGGCGTGCTACTGCTGGCGACTGACGGCTTGCCCTCCAAGCTGTGCACGGGCGACACGTCCAAGGAAGTCACGGCGCTGATTGCCAGTCAGGCCGCCATGATGCCGCCCATTCAAACGTACGTCGTCGGCATCGGCAACGTCGGTAATCTGAATGATTGGGCCATGGCCGGCGCCACCGGACACGCCGCCTTCATCGTCGACGGCGCGGGCACGACCACACAAACGGATCTAACCAAGGCGCTCGACGAAATCCGCGTGCTGTCCCTGCCCTGCGACTACGCAATCCCCGCGCCCACCAGCGGCAGCATCGACCCCGGGAAAGTGAATGTGCGTTTCACGCCAGCGGGCAAGCCCGCCGTGAACTTCTTGAATGTACCGAATGTGGCAGCCTGCGCTGCGGACGCCCAGACTTGGTATTACGATGATGCGACGAATCCAACTCACGTGATCATGTGCCCGGCCGCGTGCGACGCATTGCATCAACAAGGCGCGAAGATTGAGGTCGTATTCGGTTGCAAGACCGAGGTGTACACCCCGCCGAAGTGAACCCGTTAGCCCGGAACGTGCGCAACTTGTCCATGTTCTGCACAGTTGTGCATCCGATGTACAGTTTGCGTCGGACGCATACTCAGAAGCGACGCCGATAGCCGAGCAACACCCCGTCACCCGCAGCGCGGACATCGAGCGCCGCCTGCTGTTGCGCCGGCTTCTGGCTCGTGAACGCGAGCCACGCGGCCACGCCGAACGAGACCACGGACACGCCCAGGGAGACATCCGCAACCAAGTAGTCGCGCTCGATGGGAGCGCGACTAGAGGACGGGCAGGCATCCTGGCACTGGGAAAGCTCGCTTTTTTTGTGGTTTCCGGACAGGCCGAAGAAGGTGAAGCTGGCCAGCCCGAGCACGCCGACGCCGCCCAGCGCATAAGCCGCAACGGGCACGGGGCGAGGCGCGGGCGGCGCGATGGGCTCGGGCTCGAGGGTAATGCTCAGGCGTTGTGCCTGGTGCCCCTCTACGACCACGAAATCACTGTCGTTGGGCAAGAAGCCGAGCGCCTCCAGGTGAATGTGGTGGCGCCCCGGATCGAGCTCGCGCGAGCGGCCGTCCAGGCGATCGCTGAACGCCGCACCGTCCACCTGGGCGAACACTTCAGTCAGTAGCTCACCAGCGCGCGTGCGCGCTTCAATCACCAACGAGGGGATGCTGTTCGAGGCTTCACTGGTCCATTTTGCGCAGTCCGTGCGCAGGACTTCGGGGCAGCTGGGCTGAGCGCAGAAGATGCCCGCTTTGCGTGCCGCTAGCAGGTGGCCCGCTGCACGATCGCGCTGCGTGGCCTCGTAGGCGTCAGCGCATTGGTTCTTGATGTCCGCGGGGTTGGGCGCGGAGGCCGGTGCGGGGTTGGGCACGGCGGCAGGCGCGGGTTCCTGGGCGAAAGCGCGGGCGCTATGCGCCAGCGTGCTCGCGATCAGCGCGCAGCACAGCCAAACCCCGAGCCCCCGACGCGCCGCAGAGCTAGAGGCATTCGCGCTTGGGGATGCGGACGCCATGATCATCGATCGTAAACGGAACCGCGCAATCTGTCTTCGATTTCGCAACGTTCGGCTCTGTTTTGGGTAAGCGCGGCATTTGTCGCGGCTTGCGTGACTGCGGGGGGCTACTCGCCGGGCCGGCCTCGGCATTGGCTGAAGCGGGCGGCTGGGGCACGGCCGCGGGCGCGGGGGCCTGCTCTCCCGGGCGCGCGTCATGCGGCACAGCAGCGCCCTGCGCGGTGTTCGCCAGGACTAGCTGCGTGGGCCCCGGCAGCGCCGCGCTGGGCGCAGGCTCCGGGCGCCGGAGCGCGCGGCCAACCAGAAGCAGCACACCGAGCAGGAGGGCGACCAGCGTGACCCAGCGCCACGTGCCGCGGCGTGCGCCGGGCCCGCTGGAAGCCGTGGGCGCCAGCGCACCCGAGCTATCCGCGGCTGGCCGTGGCGCGTCCACGATCACCGTCTGAGCTTCCGCACCGCCGCGCCGATCGAGCTTGCGCAGCATCGAAGCGTCGTCGCGCGCCTGCTGCGGGTCGAGCTCCGTGCGCGACCCAACGTGAGACGTGCCCCGCTCCACCTCTGCGAGGCGCTGCGCGCGCTCGGCCAGCTGCTCACTGCCGACTCGCTCGACCCATTCCCCGACCTCACGGCTGGAGGCCAAGAGCCCGGTTTCTTCGAGCGCCCGGGCCATGTCCCGCGCCGTGCCGAAGCGCTCTGCGCGGCTTCGCGCCAGGCCCTTCAAAACGATGCCATCCAGCAGCTGCGGCAGCTCCGGTGCCACGCGACTGGGCGGCTGAATGTCGGCTTCTAGAGCCAATTTAAAGGTCGAAACCTCGTCGTCACCCTGGAACAAGCGTTGCCGAGTGAGCAGCTCCCAGAGCACGATGGACGCCGCATAGATGTCCGCGCCACGGTCAATCGGCGCGCGCTGCAATTGCTCCGGCGCCATGTACGCGAGCTTGCCCTTGAGCTGATCGCCGCGCGTGGCCTGCATGCGGCCCACGGCTTTGGCCACGCCGAAATCCAAGATGCGCGCTGCGCCGTCGACTCCGACCAGAATATTCTGCGGAGATACATCGCGATGCACGATGCCCAGCGGGGCGCCGGACTCATCACGCGCCTCGTGCGCCGCGTGCAGGCCGTCTAGGGCGCCCGCTACGACGGCCAGCGCGACTGGCAGCGGCACGCGCTCGCCCTGCATGCGCGCTAAGCGGGCCAGCCGTGCCAGCGTTTCCCCGGGCACGTAGTCCATGACCAGGTACAGCTCGCCCTCGCGCGACACGACATCGAATACCGAGACCACGTTCGGGTGGCGAATGCGCCCGGCAAGCCGCGCCTCGTCCAAAAACATCGACAGAAAGTCGGGGTCTTTGGCGAACTGAGGGTGCAGCGCCTTGATGGCAACGATGCGCGAAAACCCCACCGGACCGAGCAACTTGCCCAGGTGCACGGTGGCCATGCCGCCGGCAGCAATCTCGGCGCACATCGCGTAGCGACCGATCGCGCGCTCGCCCGACCGCGCCGACGCCACGGTTAGGTCCCTTTACGGGGTCGCGGCAAGTTGTAGGCGTCCAAGCGATGAAGTAAAGCGCGCCGCGAAATCCCGAGCAAGTCCGCCGCGCGGGTCTGGTTGCCGCGGCAACGAGCGATGGCGTCTACGATGCGATCCCGCTCTAGGCGCTCTAGCTCATCGCGTAGCTTTTCCGGCTCCGCAGGCGGCGCGGGCGCGGGCAGGTAGGGCGAGGTAGGCCGACTCGGTTCTGCGGCCTCACGGAAAACCGACGCCGGCGTGGCCGGCGCGGGCGCACCACCCGACGCGCGCCATGCGCCGCCAGAGAACTCCGGATCCACCTGCAGGTGATCGATCTCCAACGTGCCGCCTTGGGCCAGCAACACCGCGCGTTCGATCACGCTGCGCAGCTCCCGGATGTTACCCGGCCAGGAATGGCCTTCCAGCCAATGCAGCGCCAAATCGCTGAATTTGGATGGGTTCAGGCCCAAACGCGCGCACGACTCCGCCGCGAAGCCGCGCGCCAACGGCACGATTTCCGAGACGCGTTCACGCAGCGGCGGAATGGTGAGGCAGATGCCGTTGAGCCGAAAATACAGGTCCGCGCGGAACGCACCGCGCGCGATCAGGTCGTTGAAATCCCCATTGGTGGCGGCCAGGAAGCGCACGTCAATCGTGCGCGGCTTGAGGCTGCCGATGCGCAGCACTTCCGCGCTGCCTACGGCGCGCAGCAGCTTGGCCTGCATGGGTAGCGACAGCTCTGCCACTTCATCCAGCAGCACGGTGCCGCCCGACGCAGCTTCCAACAGGCCCGCTTTGGCCTGCGCAGCGCCGGTGAACGCGCCGCGCTCATGACCGAACAACTCTGACTCGACCATGGACTCCGCAAAGGCGGCGCAGTTGATCTTCAGGAATGGCTGGTCCGCGCGCGCCGAGCGTTGGTGGATGCGCTTGGCCGTTACCTCTTTGCCAACACCTGTTTCACCCTGCAAAATCACGCTCAGGGTGCCGGTCGCCACCAGATCCACCAGGCGATACAGGCGGTCCATCTTGCCTTCGGCGTGGGCGCTGGGGGCCACGGTACGCCCGGACTCTGGCGGCGCTTCGGAGTCCTCTTCATCGTGCGCTTGCCCTTCTTGCAGGACGACCAAGGCGTTACCGAACTCCACCACGCGACCGGGGGTGAGTGGCACGCTTTGTCCTGATTCGAGGCGCTGGCCATCCACGCGCGTGCCGTTGGAGCTGCCCAAGTCCTCAATCATGGGCGGGGAGCCGGCGCGGATCAGCGCGTGCTCACGGGATACTGAGTTCGAAGAAATGCGCAGATCGGCGCTCATCGAGCGCCCGAGCACAATCTTCCCGGTTGGCGGAAGGAAGCAGCTCGCGTAGCCACCGTCCCAAATGGCCAGCAGCCTCGGTTGCGAAGCAAACCGCGGGTCAATGGAGATCTCCGAGCGCGTCTTGTCGTCAACGTCATCGAGGCGGTTCATGCAGCCGTGTTCAGCAAGAAGAATGCCAGGGCGCCCGACGCGCTAGACGCGCACTAGAAGTGGTGCCCCGCCGAATCCGAAGGGGGGGCAACGTCATCGGCGGGACACCGGCACTGAATCTAACACCCCACGTCTAATTCAGTATCTGAAATCAGACGCATTCAGAGATCGATAGTGCCCTACAGCACAGCAGCTCGCGAAGTGCAGATTCTGCACAATGCGGTCTGCACCTTAGCGCCACGTTTGGTGGCCACAGCACTACGGCGCGGCGGTCAACGTGACCGGGTAACGAATCGTTTCTGCGCCGAGCGCGAGATCGACGAACAGCACGTCCTCGCGCTCGCCGGAAGCGCTGCGCGCAAACGCGATGTCCAAGGTGCTCGAGGCGGCGCTTGCGATCTCGAGCGGCAGCGTGGTTTGCAGCGAGAAGTCAGGCAGGGCGAGGCGAGCGCGGTTGTTGCTGAGCGTAACCGCGGCGCCGCAGTCATTCTGAACCGAGAGCGAGCGCGTGCCATCGGCGGCGAAGGGCAGCACGAACCCGGGCGCAAGCGAGATGCAGGCGAAGCGCGCTGAGGGCATCACGTTCAAGCCTTTGCCGGCAGTCAGGAAGATCGCGTCCGTGGGCACCGAGCGTTGGCCGTCGAGCTCGAACTCGAAGCGCAGCTCATCGCCCGCGTTGGCCTTGACACCCGACACGAAACTGCCGTCAGCCGCGACGACGCTGATCGTCGGCGGATCTTGCTGATCCAGATTGGTCAGTCTGAACAGCGCGCCCGCGGGAGCGCTGCCCGGCTGGCCGTACACCGGGTCCGAAGAGAGCGCGGTCGGGTCCGGCTCATCGATGCGAATGTGATCCAGCGGCACCGCAAGCACCGGTGGCTGCGGAATGGGTGAAGCTCCCCTCGGCCCGCACGCGGCACCCGAAAGGCACACCGCGACGAACAGCGCGTGTCCGCCGCCATGCAGCGCGCCGCACAGGAGCCTGTGCAGCGCACGAGAGGAGCTTGTTTGTGTCATGAATCAGTGTTGAGCGAATGTGGCGTGCTGCGCGAAGCGATCACTTGCTCAGGCAATCCGGGTCGCACTCGTTCCCGCTGCATTTGCCATCGGGAATGTAGTCGATCCCGGCACACGGGTCGTTCACTTCAGGAGGCGCGCAATCCGGGTCGCACGCGGCATAGGGGGAATTCGGGTCGCACGTTCCATCGGGAGCGATGCGAATGTTGGCGCAAACGTCGGTGACCGGGATGTCCACCGGGCAATCCGGGTCGCATTGCTGCGACGAGTCACACGTACCGTCGGGAGCGACGTCGATGGCGGCGCATGGATCGTTCGCGGCGCCTGCTTCGCCGCCACCGTTATCCGGGTGGCAATCCGGGTCGCACTTCGCATAGGGCGAGTCGCTCGGTTCACACTTCCCGTCGGGAATGATGAAGATGGCGGCGCAGATGTCGGTCTCCGGCTCTCCGGCGTGAGGATCACTCGTACTGCCCTGCCCACCCGTAGCCACGACCTTCGAGCCAGCCGACTTGTCGTCGGCTTGGCCTGCGCCCGAGCAGCCAGCCAGAAACACGACGCCTAAGATTACTTTTTTCAGTCCGAACATTTTTGCTTTCTCAGCCTCCTGCGTTCCCTTCAGCAAGAGCGAGGCCAGCGAAAACTGGATGATTTTGTCAGTAATTTTAGCTAGTTACCGATAACAGCGGAATGTCTCAAACTGTATCAACCTGAATCATCTGGTGCCGAGTGATACAGTCGAGCTGTGCCACTCGTACCGGGCGATCTGCTGCATGGGCGCTACCGCGTCGGGCAGGTCTTGGGCGTGGGCGGAGGCTCGTCCGTGTACTCGGCGCGCGAAGAGCCGAGCGGTTTGGAACGCGTCGTCAAGCAATTGCGGCCCGGCACGCCGCAGGTGCTCGAAGCATTCCGTGCTGAGTTTGCGTTGCTCTCGCGCCTTTCGCATCCGCGCCTGGTGCGCGTCGTCGAGTTCGGGACCGCGCTGATCCGCGGCGAAGCCATCCATCATTACGTGGCCGAGCGACTCCCTGGGCTAACCCTGGCAGACCTGGCGCGGAAAGGCGCCAGCAGTCGCGAGCTGATCACGCCCCTGCTGGACGCCGTTTCTGCGCTGAGCGCGATTCACGAGCTCGGCATGCGGCATGGCGACTTCACGCCCACGAACGTGATGGTCGGCGAGGACGGCCGCGGCACGCTGATCGACGTGGGCTGCGCGGAGCCGTTCGGCGCGATCACCACGCTCAGCGGCACCGATCAATTCATTGCTCCGGAGCTGCTCAACGCCGCCGTTGGCGACGCGCGCGCCGACTTGTACGCGGTGGGCCGTAGCTTGGCGCGCGTGTTCGAGTTGCTGCGCAGAGAGCCGCCGCCCGAAGTAGCGCGCATCATCGAGCGCCTAACCCGTGCGGACCCGAACAAGCGTCCGCAAACCGCAGAAGAGGTCCTGGAGGCCTTCAAGCGTCGTCAGAATCGGCAATTTTCCTGGGCAGCCAAGCGTTTGTTGGGACGCGAGCCCCAGCTTGCTGCATTTGGGCGCTGGCTGGAGGAGCTGCAGCATTCAGCGCGTGCGCCGCGCGTTTTCGGGGTCAAAGGCAGCGCCAGATCCGGACTCACGCGCCTGGTGCGTGAGCTGAGTTGGCGCGCACAACTTCAGACGCAGGTGCTACGCGCCATGCCGAGCGAACCCGAGTCACTGGGCACGATGCTAGCGCTGGCTGCGGGGATGTCGCGACCAGTGCGTTCCTTGTCGGATCTGTTTTCGGCGCTGGCTCGCCTACGCGGCAGCTCGCCGCCGGTGCTCTTGGTCGTCGAGGACCACGAGCGCGCGAGCGCGGACCAGCAGCAACTGCTGGGTGCGCTGCTGCGTTCCTTGGCGGACGATGCCGGAATTTCAGTGTTGGTCGCCGGTCGCGCGCTGCCAGCGGAGGTAACGGCGCGGATCGTGGAATGCACGCCGCTTAGCCTGCAGGATCTCAAAGCTTGGGTCCCCGAGCTCGTGCCCGAGCGGCAGTTGCCCGAGCTGTTGAGCAAAACCGCGGGCCTGCCCGGCGCGATCGAGAGCGCCCTGCGCGAGCTGCACACAGCGACAGTCGGGCCGAGCGCTTCAGAACGCCCGCCGCCCAGCGCGGGTCCCCTGCCCGCACTCGCGGAACGCCTGGCCGTGCCCGAGCGCGCGCGTCGCGCGCTCGCCAAGCTGTTCGTGCTCGGCGGGGAGCACGAAGTCAGCGAACCCCTGCTGGATTGGCAGGCAATCGAACCGTTGATCGAGCGCTCGTTGGCCGAGCGCGACGGCGCGAGCGCACGGCTGTTGCCCAGCGGAAGCGCGCTGAGCAGCGCGCAGCTCGGGTCCAAAGAGCTGACGCGCGCGCACCTGGACGTCGCCGAATGGCTGGCCGGGGCAACCGCGACGCCGGGCGCGGTTGCGCAGCAGATCGCGCATTTGACGAAGGGCGCGGCACTCGCTCGCGCCGAGGCCGTTTTCCAGGAACAGCGTGAGTTACTCGAGCAATTTGCCGGGCTCGTCGGGCAGCATTTGTGGGATCTGCTCGAGGTGACCCAAAACGCAGATGTGCTGCTCGCCCTAGGCGGCCTGGCACTGAAAGCCGGGCAACCGCGTTGGGCATTGCGCGCGGCCAGTAGGGCTTCACGCGCAGCGCAGGTTCCGCTGGCCCAGGCGCTGCCGCTGGCTGCGGACGCGCTGATCCGCCTGGGGCATCCCGCGCGCGCCGAGCGACTGCTCACCCGCCACTTGGAGCGCACTCCCAACACGGCTTCGATCACGCTGGAGGACCGCGTCGGGCGCTCGCGCTTGGCGCGCGGGGACTACGCGGGAGCCAAACGCGCAGCCGAACGCGCGCTGGCTCTAGGCGGCGCGCCCGAGGCATTGGCGCTCGCCAACGAGGTGCTTGGCGTCGCCTGTACGTACCTGGGCGATCTCGAGAGCGCCGGGCGCGCACTGGAAATCGCTGCCGCATGGCTAGCGCAAGCAGGCACTCCGCGCGATCGCTGCCGCATTCAGAGTCACGCGGCGACGGCCGCGTTTCGAGCCGGAAACGTGAGCGTTGCGCTCCTGAGCTACGGCGCCGCGCTCGAGCTCGCGGAGGCCCACGACTTGAGCGATCTGATCGCGACTAGCCTGCTCAACCTGGGCACCGCCGAACAACAGGCGGGGCTATGGGGCGGCGCGCTGCGCCACTACGAGCGCGGCGCTGCCTTTGCGCGCGCCTTGGGCCGCAGCGATACCGAGCTGATCCTCGGCTACAATATGGCCAATTTGTACGCCGAAATCGGGGCAGCGGAGCGCGCCACGGAGACCATCCTGCAGCTCGAACCGCGCGCCTCCGCTTTGAAGCTCGGCCAGTTGGAGCTCGGCCTCGCCCTGCTGAGCGCCGAGTTGGATCTACTTGCTGGGCGGGTTGACCAAGCCGAGACGCGGCTCACGGCAACCAAGGCGACGTTGGAGCGTGGAGGCAGTCGTGAATCCTTGGAGCTCGGTCTGCGCTTCGTGGATGTCGACTTGGCGCGCCGGCACTTCCCCGAGGCCGAGCAGCGGCTGGTCCAGCTCGAGGCTGCGTTCGGTGTGGATTCTAGCGGGGAGCTCTCATTGCTGCGCGAGCTGGCACGCGCGCGAGTCGAGGCTGGTTTGGGCAAGCACTCGGCATTGACGCGGCTGGAACGCGCGCGCGATCGAGCGCGAGGCTCCGGCTTGGTCGCGACGGAAGCCGTGCTCGCCACGGCGCTATTCGAGGCCAGCGAAACCCTGGCGAGTGTCGACGAGGCGTTGGTTCAGCGCGAGCGTGCGCGGCGATCCTGGGACCGCGTGGCCGCGGATTTGCCGAGCGCTTTGGGGCAATTCTTTTGGAGTCACCCGCGCCGTAGTCGTTTGAGCGAGCTCTCGCGCCCGGCAGCCGCGATGCCTGACGCGCCGCGCGCCGCGGACGCACTCGCGTACCGACGCCTGCTGGCGCTCAATCGCCGGCTGAGCTCGCCGCACGCGCTGCCGCGCGTGCTGGATTACGCGGTGCAGGCGGCGGTAGATCTGAGCGGGGCCGAGCGCGGCTTCCTGCTGCTCGCCAGCACGCAGAACGGCGAGGACGCGATCGACGTCGTATCGAGCAGCGAGCCCTTTACGGCCGACCGCGGTCCGAGCCAGAGCATTGCGCGTCGCACCTTGCAGCGGGAAGAAGCCGTGCTGTCGACGGACGCGCTCGACGACCCGCGCTTCTCGGGGCAGCGCTCGGTGCATGCCATGCAGCTCAAGTCCGTGTTGTGCGTACCCATACTCTCCCCGGAGGGCACACTCGGAGCGCTGTACGTGGATAGCTCCATCCAACGCAATCAATTCTCGACCGCAGAACGCGACCTGTTGCAGGCCTTTGCGGACCAAGTGGCGATCGCGATCGCCAACGCGCGCCTGCGCGAACGGCTCGAAGCCCAGACCGAGGAGCTGGCACACAAGAACCTGCAGCTCGAGCAAACCGCCAAGGGCCAAGCCCTGGAGGTGGAAAAGCTGCGCGAAGAGGTACGTCAGCACCGCGAGGGGCTCACGCTACGCTACGACTACGCGCAGATTGTCGGGCGAGGCGAGGCCATGCGCCGCGTGCTGGAGCGCGTCGACAAGCTCGTCAGCTCCGAAGCGAATGTGCTCATCTTGGGCGAAAGTGGCACCGGAAAAGAGCTGATCGCGCGCGCGATGCATTGGAACGGCCCGCGCAAGAACGGTCCGTTCGTCGGCATCAACTGCGCCGCGCTTCCGGAAAATCTGCTCGAATCCGAGCTGTTCGGGCACGTGCGTGGCGCGTTCACGGGGGCAGACCGCGACAAGCCCGGCCTGATGCAAGCGGCCAGCGGCGGCACGTTGTTCTTGGACGAAATCGGCGAACTGCCCGCCGCGGTTCAAGTCAAGTTGCTGCGCGCGCTGCAAGAGCGCGAAGTGCGCCCGCTCGGCGCGCTGGCTGCGGTGCCGTTGGACATCCGCTTGTTGGCCGCCACACATCGAGACCTGGGGGAGCGCGTGCAGAGCGGCGCATTCCGGGAGGACTTGTTTTACCGCGTTGCGGTGGTGACGGTGGAGCTGCCACCGCTCCGTGAACGGCTCGAAGATCTACCCGAGCTCTCCAAGCAAATCTTGGAAAAGCTAGCCAAGGACGGCGGCACCAAACTGCCCAGCCTAGCGCCCGATGCCATTCGAAAGCTCAGCGCGCACCCATTCAGAGGCAACGTGCGTGAGCTGCAAAACATACTCACTCGTGCATTCGTCCTGACCCAAGGCGCGCGCATCCGCGCCGAGGACATCGAGCTGGAGGCCGCGCGGCCTAAGCGTTACGAGCCGCCGACTACGCCTGGCGCAACGCGAAAAGCCTTCGAAACCGATGAACGCCTGAAGATCCTGACCGCGCTACAACGCACGCGTTGGAACGTTTCGGCAGTATCCGCTGCGCTCGCGATTCCGAGGGCCACGTTGCATCGCAAGTTGAAGCGCTATGGGATTGAACGACAACGCTGAAGCCCCTAAGGCCGGTCTGAGCACGCGGTGTCGGTACCGCGCTCGGCGCACAGGGGAGTGTCCGGGTTCCAGGCGGAGGTGAAGAAGACATCACCCGCGGTTGCGCCCGTCGCGCAGTCGTAGGTCCCAGTGACGAAGCCGCCTTGGCATTGCGTCAGCGTCGAGCCGGCACAATGGCGCGCGTCTCCGCCCGTGCAGGTCGGCTCGGGCGTGCTGCCCAACGCGCAAAACGCGCTGGCGCCATCCACCTGGCACGAGCTGGTCCCACAATCCTCCGCTCTCCAACCGTGATAAGTCCCCTCGCCCGTTTCTCGGAATTCACAGGTCATTGCGACGCGACCGTCGCAGCGGAACTCAGAGGCTGCGCACTCGTCGCTGGGGAGCCCGCAACCGTTCAGCGCGCTCAAGAGCAGTGTCGCCAGCACCACGCCCGGCGCGATAGCGTGACTCCACGGCACACGTTTGCGGCCACTGCGTACGAACGGTTCCGGCAAAAGCAGCACAGAATCCCGAATTTTCGGGGAAGCTGAAGTCATGCCGGGGACATTGCATCTGGCGTACCAGCCTTGACCGGGGTCCCTCACGCAGCCTTACATGTGAGCCGCATGTTCAGCCACACCGGACCGTCACGCAGCGCCAAGCTCAACGGCATTCTGGCGGGCTACCTGGCGCTCACGGCGGGGTTCGTGAATTCGAGCGGCTTCGTGCTCTTGGGCACATTCACATCGCATGTCACGGGCAGCATTGGTCGGCTCGCGAATGACTTGGCCGCGCGCGAGTGGGGAGCAGCCGCATTGGCGAGCGTCTTCGTGGTGGCGTTCTTTGCGGGTGCGTTTTTCGCGAGCTTGCTGATTGAAGCGCGGCGCTGGCGTGCTTCGCGCACGTACGCCTTGGCGCTCCTGATCGAGGCCCTAGTATTGGGTAGCTTCGTCTTGATTGCGGTCGCAGGGCGCTTCGAGCATGCACGGGCGCTCGACGCGCAGGCGGCTCAGCTGTGCTTCGCCATGGGCATGCAAAATAGCTTGGTAACAACGCTGTCCGGCGCGGTGGTGCGCACGACGCACCTCACCGGCGTGGTGACGGACCTCGGCATCGAAGCCGCGCGCTGGCACTACTGGCTGCTGTCGCAACGCAAAATGACTCCCACCACTCGCCCTTCACCTGCGAGGGCCACGTTGTTGCTCACGATCTTGAGCGCGTTCACGGTTGGCGCGGTGTGCGGCGCGTTGTTCACGGCTCACCGCGGCCCGCTCGCGATGCTCATCCCGGCCGTCGCGTTGCTACTTGCAGCGGGCTACGCCTTTGCCGGAAAGAGCCGTGATGCTTGAGCTCCTGCGTAAGGCGGCGGTGATTGCCGTCTCGGTGCTGAGCGCAATTGGCTGTCATAGCGATGCCCCTTCGTCTGCCAACGCGTTGGACGACGCAGGTAGCGCACAAGTAGAAGGCCCTGCCTGCGGCTACCAAGGCCTTGGGCACTTGCTGCAGATCAGCGCGGACGAGCAAATCTGCGTGCCGCCGGTGGTGTGTACGCCTTCCGAGACGTGCCCGCGCGGCCTCGCGGATTGTGTTGCTGGCAAGTGCGTGTTCAAAACCGGTTACCACGGGCTGGCCACGCTGCCCGAGGCCTGGGCCACGTACTACTGTGATCTGCCCAGCGGGGGTTGTGATGGTTCCGTACAAAACCCAAAACCGTACGAGCTCGCGAAAGCGATCGCCGCGAAGTTCGGTCCCGTGTGCGCGGACTCGCCTGACGGAACCGGACCGTGCGTTGGCATCGCTGCGGTCCCACCTCTGCTCGCGGGAAACAGCCAAATCGCGCTGGACCCGAGTACCGGCGGGACCGTTTCGCCTTGGGGACAAGGCATGACGGCAGCCTCGGGTCTTTGCTACCGCATCACAGGGCCATCCGGTGCATCTGCGGTGATCGGCATCACGGATCGATGCGCTGGGTATTGCAAGTGCAGCCCTGCGAACACTCAGAACGAGTGCAGCATGTGCATCAACGCACCCGACACGACGACCGACTGCCCATGCGTCGGCAGCGCGCCGCCGCTGTACGGCAAAAGTTGTGACCAAGCGTTGCAGTGCGATTGGTGCGCCAGCAACAACCACGCGCATTTCGACCTGGACAACGCCACCTTCCAACACGTGTGCGGCGCCCCGGGCCAGCACGACGGAAGCTGCAAGCTCGCCCGGGTGGAGGTCGTGACGGATTGTGTCGCAGCGCGCGCGGATTGGCCGAACTGAGCGAGAAT
>FSWQ01004821.1_pt1 | contig 14681 bp, 14 predicted proteins | sample 1637691 | NCBI WGS metagenome assembly FSWQ01 (sample SAMEA3914814, study PRJEB12502) | metagenome | biome: forest; material: soil | place: USA | collected 2011-09-16 | depth 0.1 m | reverse complement strand
TCAAAACTCGATCGCCCCGTCGAGCGGCCGACGCCATCACCACTGCGTCGACGACCGTGGCCCCTTCACTGCCCCCGTCCAAACATGCCGTGCATGGACGGTGGCTCCCAGCTGGCCCCGTCCAAACACGGCATGCGTGGACGGCGGCTACGATTACCCGGTATCCGCGGAGTGAGGTGATTCGCCTCTTCGGGGCGCTCCGTCTGAAAGCGCAGACCAAAGCGGCTTGGTCGGCGATCAAGCGACAACTCGACGGCTTCAGCGCGGCCGATCTCGAAAGATGGCTGGCCGAGTCAGGGCTCGCGCCCGGGGTCGCCGTCGAACTCGGCGTCGCGCCGCTCACGAGCGCGCTCACTCCGAATCCCGATGCCCCGAACGGACCAGCGATTGAAGGCGCGGCCAACGCCTGGCAACGCACCGAGCTTCTTCCGGGGCTCGAACTGTGCCTCAGCCCAAGTGCGAGCGCCGCCGTGCAGCGCGCGGCTCAGCGGATCATCGACGAACACATCGGCCGCTGATCGGCGTCCTCACGGCTGGCGGAAAGGGCTGCGCCCGGCGGCCCCAAGGACCGTCGCGATCTCTTCTAGTACGAACGTGGGGCGCGGCGGAGGTACGGCATCCGCAGGGGTCGTGCCGAGGTGGATCCAGCCGAGCAGCTCCTCGTCTTCCGTGAAGCCCAAGATCTCGGAAAACGCGCGGCCCTTCGTGAACGGGACGCTCTTCCAAACGGCGCCCACACCGAGCGCCTGGGCCGCGAGCAGCACTGCGTAGCCAGCGCAGGCCGCGGTCGCACTCTGCTCCCAACGCTCGATTTTGCCCGGCTTGGGCGAGAACACCAGCGCGAGCAGGGCCGGCGAACGAAACGCCTTGTCGCGAACCTTCTGCAGACGAGCCTCGGGAGTACCGGGAGACAGCTCACCCGCCACCGCCGCGAGCGCGTCACCGAATGTGCCGCGAGCCTCGCCTTCCGCGATCACGAACCGGAACGGTCGAAGCAAGCCGTGGTCGGGCACTGAGCCCGCCGCGCGCAGCATGGCCCCGAGCTGACTCGAGCTCGGCCCAGGCTCGACTAACATCGTCGCACTGCGCCGCGAGCTCACCAGATCGAGAAGCGTTTTTTCTTCCATTGTCGACTTTTTCGGGAGCCAGCGCTCGCAGGCAAAGCATTGCGCCATTTTCCCGCCGCAGGTAGGGGTGTGCAGCTCGAAACGTGCCAACCCCGAAGAAAACCGGCCTCGAACAGAACATGACTCTCTTCCTAGCGCGACATGGCGAGACCGAATGGAACCGCATCGGACGTTGGCAAGGCAGGACCGACATCCCGTTGTCCGAAGTCGGCCGCGCCCAGGCCCTGACGCTGGCCGACCGCTTGCGGCATCACGGGATCACCCAGATTTACGCAAGCGACCTCTCGCGCGCCCGCGAGACGGCGGAGATTGTCGCGACAACGCTTGGCGTGGCTCGCGTGAGTCTCGACGAACGCTTGCGTGAGCGCGGCTTCGGCTGCTTCGAGGGATTGACTCGTGAGGAGTGCGCCGAGCGCCACTCCGAGGCCTGGCGACGCTACTTGGCGGACCGTCGCGACACGCCAAGTGACGCCGAACCACAAGCAGCCGTCGTCGCCCGGGTGCTCGCCGGTCTCACTGCCGTGGCCGAGTCGACCGAGTTGGCCGAGTCGCCAGGCCATGTGCTCGTCGTCTCCCATGGCGCCGCGATCCGCTCCTTCATTTACGCCATCACGGGCAGTGCTCCACCTCCGTTGGCAAACACGGCGCTGTTTCGGGTCGGCTACCGTGCGGGCGCGTTCACCACGATCGACCCCGAATAAGTCCGCGCACCGCCAACCGCGCGTGCCCACGCTTGGCCCGGGCATGGGCTCGGTGTCGATCACTCAGCGAGTACCGTGAAACACGCCATCACTGGTGGCGAGGTAGAGGTTGTCCTCTGCCGTCCCCCAGATATCGTAGCAACCGGCGCCGAGTGCCGGGTCGTACAGCCGCCCGCCCCATAGACGTGCGTCGCGTCGGCGCCCCAAATCTTTTGCATCTTTGGACCGCCCGCGGGCGTCGTCTGCAACTTCCAAGTTCCGTCACCCCGACATGCGCAATGACGACCGAGGACTGAGGCGCAGCATGGCTGACGGCGCGCTTTCGTTGCCGGCGAACGAAACGCCTTGTCGCGAACCTTCTCGCGCGCCGTCGTCACTTGAAGCGCGGTAACGCGGCGAGGCGCACTAGCTCGGCGCCAATCTCTTCAGCGGGCATGACCTGGTGCACGCCCGCGGCAATCGCCGCGCGAGGCATACTGCCGATCTGCGCCTGGGCCGGGCTCTGGGCGAACGTGATGCCTCCGACGGCGCGGATCGCGTGGCAGCCGAGGGAGCCGTCGCTGAGGGCGCCGGACAGGATGATGCCCACCGCCTTGTGCCGGTAGTACTCGGCGACCGAGCAAAATAGCGCGTCGATCAGGTGTGCCCAAGCGCCCTCGGGGCGCGGCGCGAGCCGGAGATGTCCGTCGATGACCGTCATGTGCTTGTCCGGCGGGATGACGTACACGTGACCGACTTCGACCTTTTGTTCGTCGTCTGCGAACGCGACTCGAAGCGCGCTGCGCCGTGCCAGAATTTCGGCAAGCAGGCTCGGGTAACGAGGGCTCATGTGTTGAGCCAAAACGAGCGATAGCTGCGCCGCGCGCGGCATATCGACGATCAGCCGCGATACGGCATCGAGGCCGCCCGTCGATGCTCCGACCGCCGCGACCAGGAACGGCGGGGTCAGGTAATCATCCGGTTGCCCGTGGCGCCTCGAAGGGGCGCTCGTGAGCTCTTTGTCTTCTGCCAATTGAGCGCCCCTTTCAGGCGACTCGTAGCATGAACTCGCGATCTTGCCCGCGGCATTCTCGCCTCGATTTCCGGTGATATCTTGACATCACGTTGGACTGACGAGCTCAATCGAACGACATTGGCGATAAGCACGAGCTCGCAGGCCGAGACGGGGGCGCACGAACGAGCGCCTTAGACGAACCTGCGGCGGTCGTGAACGGCCGCCGCAGTCGGGATTCTGTTGCTTCAATGCGGCACGGGCTACGCGTGGGCCTATTGCCCGTTTGCCGCCTGTTTGGCTCCTGGAAGACCGCCTGAGCGCGAAAAGTAGACTTCGATCTCGAGGTCGCGTTGATCGTCGAGGTGCGCGAAGAGCTCTGAATTGGCAGGGATCATCGAGGCGACGCGCTCGAGAAAGGCTTGCCGGGCGGCCACGTTATCGTGTCTTACGCCGACGCGACAGAGCGTGCTGGCGCAGTCCATACGCGTCATGGTGGAGCCGGTGAGTTCGGGCTTCTGGAAGAACTCATTCACGCGTGGCGTTACCTCCAGGCTAAAGTTGCGATCGACTGGCTCGCGTTGAATGCGATCATCGTAGCGGTCGGCCTCGGCTTTGGCTTCGGCGATCACGGTCGCGAGTGTGGCGTCTGGCGCGGCTTCCGGTTCGGGGCTCGGGTCGGCGGCAGCGGGCGCTTGCGCATTGATGGTCTTCACTTCGTCCTTCAAGGCGTCGAGCTCATTTTTGAGCTGCCCCACGGCTGGGTCAGGGCGATAGATGGTGACCAGCGGGGTCGCCGGGCGCGGCTCTGACGGAGGCAGCGCCTGTTGGATCCCTTCGCTCGGCTTCTCGCGCGAAGTGATGAACTTGAAACCGGTCAACCCCGAAATCACGAGGAGTGCCGCCACGGCTGCCGTTCCCTTTCGCGAGAATGTCATGACCCTTTAGAGCTCCCCAGACCGGTAGGCCCGAACCGTCGAGGTATTGAGAGTGGTTCCCGAAGCAAATTGAGGCGGCAGCGTGCACATGTAGGAGCGCGCGCCAAAAGTTCCCGTCCAAACTGGGCCACTGAAGCTCAAACCAGTGACGGTGCCGCTTCCGGTCGTGCACTGCGAAGCTGTCGCGTGCAGCGAACCGATCGGATCGAGAACCTGCGAGGAGCAGCACACGTTCGCGGTGAAGTGTTCGTCGAGCACCCAGATGGCGCCGCTCGCGTTGCCCGTCGAGAACGTGCTCATGTCACGCACGATCGGGCACACGAGCGTCATCGTCGAGGCGCTCACGTTACCGGCGTCACCTGCGCTGAACACGGTCAACGGCGTCGACGATGCGCTGACGCAACTGGCGCCGGGGTAGTTCTGCAGGGCGGCCGAGGCTGAGCCGGTGAGCAAGAGGCCGCCGGTGAGTAGCCCGAGCGTACGAAGCGTGAATGTCCATTTTTTCATGTTTTTCTCCAGGCAATCGAGTCGGTTGAACGTCGCGTGACTCGAGCGCCGTACTGCACGGCACGTGCCGTGTGGACGCGGCGTGTCGTGTTCGGCGCGATCGAACAGGAAAGCGGCGTCAATCATCGAAACGAGGCGCGCAGCCGAGCCTCGGCGCGGCAACTAGCGATCTCGAATTTCCACGATCCTCGTTCTCCGAGTCGACGAACTGTGGACGCTCTGCCGTGTGCACCGCAGCGGATGGCGAGAACCGCTAGGGCTCGCGCTCGATCGCCACCAAATGCCTATGCCGAATCGCAGTGAGTTTTCGCGGCTCCCTAGAGCGTTGGGCTATGATGCTTGTCGTAGAGGTCGTCACTCGGCCAACGGGACATGCCTACCTTCTTCATCTCCTACCGCCGCGAAGACACGGCCGGTTACGCGAGTTGGCTGAGCGAAAGCCTTCGCCGCGAATACGGTAAGGACAGCGTCTTCATCGACGTGCACATTCCGGGTGGCAGCGAATTTCCTCAGGCCATCGCCCGCGCGGTGGGTGCATGTGATGTCGTGATCGCGTTGATCGGCCCGGGTTGGCTCAACGCAACCGACGATGGCCGACGCCGTCTGGACGATGCGAAGGACTTCTTGCGACTGGAGCTCGTCTCGGCCCTGGCCACTGGTCGTCACATCATCCCGGTATTGTTCGATCGTACCGAGCTCCCCAGTGCGGCAGAGCTGCCGGACGCGCTTCGCCCGTTGATCCTGCGCCAGGCCGCTCAAATGAGCGGGGCGAGCTGGCCCACCGACATGGTGCGCTTGATCGGAGCGATCGAACAGCTGCCAGGGCCGGCGCGCCGTTCGCGGCGACGTCGCTCACTGCGGATCGGTACGGCTGCGCTGGTGCTCTCGCTTGCCAGCTGGGGCGTCGCGCGAGCATGGTCGTCTTCACCTCGTGCAGCGGCCAGTGAAGCGCCCTCGCGTGAGCCGACGGCGACTTTGAATTCGCTTCGAAGCGAGCCGTTGACGGTGAGCGACAGCGCGTCCGCGACGCAACCGACGGCCGCGCCGGCTGCAGCGAGCGCTCGTCAGATTTCGCTCGCCGCCGCTCCCGTCGTCAAAACACAGGTAATCTCAGCACCGCGCCAAGGACCAGTTCGGCTGTCCTTGATGATGACGAACAATCTCTACTCGGTGGAGTCCTTGCGCGCGCTAGGAGGTGGCATGGTGTCGCCGATCGCCGGCTGTTTCGAGCGTTCCCGTTCCCTTGCCATGCAAGTGATCTACGATATCTCGCTGACGGGCCAGGGGCAGGTCGTGCGAGTGCAGCCGCGCGCCGAACAAACACCGGGCGTGGATGAGTGCGCGGCCGCGGCAATCCACGCGCAGAACTTCGGGCCGACGACCACTCGACAATCCGGCCAGGTGTCGATCGGCTGGACACGCAGTCCCGGATTTGCCGGGTTCGCGGACTAACACGGGCAGATTCGGCGAGTTTTCATGTCCGATCGACGCGCACTCATCGTAGGCATAGACGAGTATCAAGAGCGCACGCTCGGCCTGCGGGGCGCTGCGCGTGACGCGGCTCGCATGGCGACCGTTCTGGCTCGCCACGCGGACGACGAGCGGAACTACGACTGTGAGCTGCTCCGCGCGAACGCGCGTGGTCAAGTCACTCGCGCGCAGCTGCGTTCACGCCTGGCCAGCCTGTTCGATCCGAATTTCGACGGCGACGCACTCCTTTACTTTTCCGGCCACGGCCTACTTTCGCGCGGTGGCGGCCTGCTCGTCACGTCCGACGGCGTTCCTGGTGATTGGGGGATCGGAATGGCGGAGGTGATCGCGCTGGCCAACGCCTCGCGTGCTCGAAATCTGTTGATCCTGCTCGACTGCTGTCACGGTGGCGCCATGACGCAGCACGCTGACGGTGCATCTGGACCGCTCAGTGGCATTCGCGAGAATCTGACCGTGCTGGCCGCGTCGCGCGCTGGAGAAAGCGCGGAAGAAGAAGAGCAGGGCGGAAAGTTCACGCTTGGGCTCGTCGACGCCCTTCTGGGCGGAGCCGCGGATCTCTTGGGCGATGTCACTCCCCAAGCCATTTTTCGCTGCATCGAGCGGCGCGCGGGTTCCTGGGACCAGAGGCCTGTCTATCAGTCGAACAGCTCGCGTTCACTGGTCGTTCGGCGCTGCCTGCCGATCCTGGAGAAAGCCTATCTGCGCCGTTTGTGCGAGCTCTTCGCGACACCGGAGGCGCACTTCGCGCTCGACCCCAGTTACGAGCGAGACGACGAGGTGAGCGAGGGAGTGGACTCGGCGCGTACCGCCAAGCTGCGCATTGCCCAGCTGTTCAAGGCGTATCGCGACGCAGGGCTACTGCGGCCCTGCGTGCCCGGTGAGCAGCTCTACTGGACCGCGCGCCGAGGTCACGGCGTGGAGCTGACCCCGGCCGGTAAGGAGTGGTGGTACCTCGCGCGAGACGGTAGAATCTAGTGTCGGATCGGTAATCCGAACTCTTGGAATAGCGGTCCCATGCCTCCGTCACTGAGCCAATACAGCTCGCCGGTCGCGTCGAACGCCGGCGTGTCCCCAGGCGGCAGCGCCAGGTTGCTCGGTCCACCGCGCGTGCGCTTGTCGCGCGGCCGGCCCAAAAAACGATCCACTAGGCCGTGAATCTCGCGCACGCAGTCCCGTGCGTCGAGCGCGCGAAAACCGTCGCCGTCGGGCAATAGCCAGCGCTCGATACTACGAAACACCTCCGCGTGGAACGCCTCGTCCGCACGAATCTTACTCAGATCCAGCTGCAGCGTGTACGCGAACGGCGCTTCGGCGCCCTCACGCTCGAGCTGCGCGGCGAGCGCCAAGATACGATCGTATCCAGCGCCCGCGGTGAGCTCGAGCTCCGTGCAAAACAGGCAAAACTCGCGCACGTTCATGGCGCTGAGCTCCTGTGCGAATTCCGGCACCTGGCGCAGCAAGACACCCGCCGCGATCGCTAGCCGCGCCAGAAGCCCCCCGCGCGCCGCGGCTTCGGTGACGCCGCCCTGGAGGCGGCCGAATATCTCGCTGAGCACGATATCTTCTAGCTCGGAGGCCTGCTGTAGCGCGCGCAGGTACCTAGTGTGCGTTTCCTCGTGTACCCAAATGTTGCGAATGGCCTTGCGCGCCACGTCGGCCACGTCGGGGCAGCCTTGGCTAGACAAGCGCAAGTCGATCGCGTCGAGACCGTAGACCCGGGTGACCATGGCCTCTCGAACTTGTGCGATGCGCACCCAAGCGCGCAGCTCCCGCAACGTTGCGCCGGCACAGCGCGTAGAGAGTTCGGCCGCGACTCGTTCTGTATAGAGCGTGATCGCTCCGTTCATCTCCGCTCCCTCGGTAGGTGAGCGAGCCGCGTTTCGCGCTCACCCGAACGAGACAGTAACTCAGTCGAACCGGGCGGCCAAGCGCAGCACGGTCGCGGTGAGAAGATACCTATGGTGACGATCAGGCCTGCCGCTCATCGATGCCGCGCCCTTCGCTAGGCGAGCGAGCTGCTCAGGAACAAGCCGCCGTCGCTCGGTCCCGCGGGCGAGCGGCGCGCCGCCAAGATCTCGTGACGCGAGAGCAACCGGTAGAGATAGGAACGACCGATGGCAGCGGCGCGTGCGGCCTGTTCGACGCACTGGCCGTGTTGGCGCATGAGCTCCTGCAAGTACTCACGCTCCCAGGCATCGGCGGCGCGTTTGCGGGCTTCCAGAAACGGTTCTGCCCTCCCGTGCGCCGCGAGCGAACGCGCCGGCGACCACTCGCGGCTGTCTTGATTGAGTGGCAGTCGGGAACCGAGGGCGACGCATCGCTCCAAGTAGTTGCGCAACTCGCGCACATTGCCGGGCCAGGTGGCGCGTTGCAAAGTGGCCAAAAATTGCGGACAGGTGAAGTCAGGCCCGGCCTGCGGATGGAAGCCGAGGGTCTCGAGAATACGGGTCACCAGCAAGGGGAAGTCTTCTGCTCGCTCGCGCAGTGGCGGCAAGCGCACTCTGAGCACGGCCAATCGGTAGTACAGATCTTGCCGGAAGCGCCCTCGGCGCACTTCCGCGAGCAAATCTCGATTCGTCGCGGCAACGACACGTACCGTGATTGGGCGATAATCGTTCGCGCCGACGCGACGGACCTTGCGTTGCTCCAAAACGCGTAAGAACTTCGGCTGAAGATCGAGCGGCAGCTCGCCGATTTCGTCGAGGAAGATCGTACCGCCCGACGCCGCTTCGAACGCGCCCACGCGCGTGTTCACGGCGCCGGTGAAGGCGCCCTTTTCGTGACCGAAGAGCTCGCTCTCGAGCAACGGCGCGGCGATCGCACCGCAATCCACCACCACGAACGGGCGCAGGCGTCGCGAGCTCGCTTGATGGATGGAACTTGCCGCCACCTCTTTTCCAGTGCCAGTTTCACCCTCGATGAGCACGGTGGCATCACAGCAGGCGGTGCGTTCGAGCAGCGCGAACGCCCTGCGCATCGGCTCGGCGTTGCCGACCAGCGCGCCAAATTCGCCGCGCGGCGACGCCGGTAACAGCTCGTCTGCAGACGAGCTACCAGAGGAATGATTTTCAATCATGACCAAATCTCCTGGCGAATTTCGCAGGCACGCCTCGACCCAGCTTCCGAGCCCGACAGTTGGCGTCTGCAGTATCGAGTGCGAAAAAGTCCCCGCTGGGATTAGTACTATGCGGTCTCGCAACACGAGAAGTCGCCCGCAAAACAGCGCGAGACTCGAACCCAGGGTAATACGCGCTCCAGCCGCTCAGGGTCAACGATGTCGGGGCTTACGGTGCGCGGGTAAGCCGAGCACCTCTTGCGTGTCGTGATTCGACACGCCGCGCATGCGCACGTTCACTTCGAGTGTCGAGTTGCGACATCGTTGACCACTCGAGGCGCGTGGACTACTGCTCGAGTAGTGAACTCGAAGGCGAACAACCTACTCGCCATCGTGGAGGCTGCCTATCGTGTCGAGGCAACGGACGTCGACTGGCTCGAAGGGATCGCGTCGACCTGCTGCCCGGTGTTGGATGGCGGCTTCGGGATTTGCGCGTTCGAGTTCTATTACCGAACCGGGTCACGTCCTCGGATCCTGCAAAGCAAGACGCTGCGCATGCCGGAAGCTCTAGAAAAGATCTATCCCGTCGTATTCGAGAAGATGGATCCGTCCATTCAAGTTCGTCCGTTCGAGTACGGCCCGTGCACCACGGCGAGTCAGATGATGGGGCTCGCTGAAGACTTCAAGAGCAATCATTTGATGCAGCTTTACGCCCAGAAGTTCGGGATCTACGACTCGATGTGGATCACCGCCGCGGAGCCGGGCGGATGGGGCTGTGGGCTACACGCGGGGCGAGCGCAAATCGGGCGGGCGTCGCGCGCCACCATCGAGAGCTGGTCACGCATAGCCGCGCATTTGTCCGCTGCGGTACGCCTGCGGCGGCGTCTGGCCCGCGAGCGTGATCCGGACGCGCCGCATCTGGTCGCGGCGGAAGCCGTGTTCTCCGCAGACGGCCGTCTACAACACGCGGAGAAGCCTGCCCAAGCTCCCCACGCAGTGGATCGACTACGGCAAGCCGTGCTGGACATGGAGGGGGCGCGCCGCCGGCGACAGGACGACGCGACGAACGACGGTTTGAAGAGCTGGAAGGGCCTGGTCGACGCGCGTTGGTCGCTGCTCGAGCAGTTCGAGAGCGACGGCAAGCGCTACATCGTGGCCACCGAAAATGCTCCAAGCCCACCTGGACCCGCTGCGCTCACGCTGCGCGAGCGGCAGGTCGTCGGTTATGCGGCGCTCGGGCACGACAACAAGGTGATCGCGTACGAGCTGGGCATCGCACACTCGACGGTCAGGGTGCTCATGGCGCGGGGAGCCTCGAAGCTCGGTGTCCGCTCGCGGACCGAGCTCGTCTCGGCTTATCGCCGCAGTTGCAGCGAGGCACCACCCGCGGAACCCGAAAGCCCCAACGTGGACGGCACTCGCATTCAGCCGCCAGGAACTTCCCTTGGCTGAACGCTGCGTGGAGCCAATCAATGCGGCAAAGAGCCCTGATCTTGCTCCCAGCGACGAGGTCCTAGACGCCTTTCGCAGCCAGGGCGATCGACTGATCGATCCGCTGGTCGCGGAGCTGGCTCATGGGGATTTATCGGAGCTACTCGGTTTGCTCTTTCGCTCCGATCAAATCACGACGAGCGATCCGCGCCTCCAACAATTGCTTCTGGCCTTGACGCCGGTGCCGCTCGAAGAGCCGGAGCTAGTCCGCGCCGGGCAGCAACTGTTCCAGCTCTACGCTCCAGAGGTCCTGCTCGTGCTCGGTTGTTATGGCTTGCCTGCTGCTTACGCGGCCGCCAACGGGGCTCAGGTGATCTACCGATCGCGCCGGCTGAAGGACGACGGACAGCGCCGGCTGTGCGAGACCGCGCAAATGCTCCTCAACGTGATGCAGCCGGGCGGGCTCGAACCGAACGGCATCGGTGAACGTTCAGCGCGCAAAGTCAGGCTCATGCATGCACTCGTGCGCGGACACGTGCGCGCGCTGGAACGGCCCGCGCCCTGGGCGCCCGCGTTCGGTGAACCGATCAATCAGGAAGATCTCGCCGGCACCCTGCTTACGTTTTCGGCGCTCACGCTGCACGGCCTACGCAAGATCGGCGTCCAGCTATTGCCCCAAGAAGAGGCAGGTTATCTCGCGGTCTGGCGCCACGTCGGCCTGCTCTTGGGCATCGACCGGCGTCTGCTCCCGCGTAACTCGGCGCATGCCCAGTCGCTCGCGAACTCGATTGGACGGCGTCAGTTTCGAGCCTCGCCGGAGGGCAGCGTGCTCATGCAAGAGCTGATCTCGGTGACGAATGCGCTCTTCCCAATCCCCGGTTACGGGCTGAGCCTGATGCATTTTTTCCTGGACGACAGCATCTTTGGCTTGAACCTTGCGACGATCCTCGATCTGCCGCCGGCCAATTGGACCCGTGCGCTCGTGCGCGCACGCGCGTTCGAAAAGCGAGTCATGCTGAGCTGGCTTGCGCGTCTCCCTGGTGCGCGCGCTCGGCGCCGCGCGTTTGCTGGGCACTTTGCTCAGCACTTAGTCTTGCTGCAACGCCCGGACAAACGCTCTCCGTTCGAAGTGCCGCCCGGGCTGTTCGAGCGCTTGCGCCGAACCGAGCCGGCCGCGTGACGTTTCGGCAATAGCCGGGCAGCCGACGTAACTCAGCGTGTGACGGTGAGCGGCGCCGGGTTGGTGCTCGACTCGCCATCTCGAACGGCGGGAGCCGGCGACACGGTCGGCCGTCGCTCCGCGCGAGGTTGCTCTGGATCGCGCTGGAGCGGGCCAGTGATCAGCCGCGCTCCGCGATCATACGAGATGAACGACCATGACCATTGAAAGAGGACGATCATGCGATTGCGAAAGCCAACCAAAAACATCAAGTGCAGCACCAGCCACGCGAACCAAGCCAGCGGCCCCGAAAGCTTGAGTCTGCCGAAATCGGCGACCGCGGCGCTGCGGCCCACCGTGGCCAGCGAGCCCTTGTTCCGATACTTGAACGGCAACATGGCATCGCCGCGTAGCGCGCGCAGGATATTGGCGGCGGTGTGCTGCGCGGCTTGCACCGCGGCCGGCGCGACGCCCGGCACTTGCACGCCGCCTTGCACCAAGCAAGCGACGTCGCCGATCGCAAACACCTCCGGGTGATCAGCGATCGTGAGATCGTCTTTGACGATGACACGTCCGGCGCGGTCGACCGGAACCGAAATGGCGCGCGCGAACCCGGAGCCCATGACCCCTGCCGCCCACAGCACCGTGCGCGTCGCAATTCGCGCCGCTCCCACGTCCACGCCCTCCGCGTCAATCGCGGTAACGGTCTGCCCGGTCCGCACGTCGACGCCCAGCCGCACCAGCTGTTTGCGCGCTTTCTCCGACAGCTCGGGCACGTACGGCGGTAGGACCCGCGCCGAACCTTCGAGCAAGATCACCCGTGCCTGCGCCGGATTGATGTGGCGAAAATCGGCCGCCAGCGCATGTTGGGCGATTTCGCACAAAGCGCCCGATAGCTCGACGCCGGTCGGGCCCGCACCCACGACCACGAACGTGAGCCAGGCCTCACGTTTCTGCGGATCCGCCTCTCGCTCCGCCTGCTCGAACGCCGACAGCACGCGCCGTCTGATCTCGAGCGCATCGCCGATGCTCTTCAAACCGGGGGCGACCGGCATCCACTCTTCGTGGCCGAAGTAAGAGTGCCGCGCGCCCGTCGCGATCACGAGGTAGTCGTAGTTGACCGAGCCTTCGTCGAGCACCAGCTTTTTCTCCGCGAAATCGACGCTCTTTGCCTCCGCCAGCAGCACCTCGACGTTTTTTTGGGAGCGCAAGATGCGCCGGATCGGAATCGCGATGTCGCTCGGATTGAGCGCGGCCGTTGCGACTTGGTACAGCAGCGGCTGAAACAAATGGTGGTTACGCCGATCGATCAGCGTGATCGAAACCGGGCTTTGGGCGAGCGAACGCGCGACGTTCAGGCCGCCAAAACCGCCGCCGACGATCACGACACGAGGTGGTGGAGGGCTCATGGTCGTATTTCACGGAAGTACACGACGCACTTTCGGTCGGACGCCGTTGCCGAGCCATATCGCGACCGTTTCGGCCGGCGCGCTCGACCAACTTCTGGCGTTGGTTGCCCAGCGCGACTAGCCCACGAAAAGCCACTCGACACTCTAAGGGCGACGCTTCTGAAGCTCGTCCAAGATCGCGCGAAGCAACCTGAGCATGGCCTGGTCCCTCCGTCGTCGGGCCGCAGCGCACCACTCTCCAGATCATCGTGCCGTTGGCCCCGGAGCAGGCCCCATGTGCCCGTCGCCGAACCTCTTCACCGCTCGCGGTATGGGCATCGCCCCCTACGCTCACCGGTTCAAACCGGCGATCACCGCGACGCTCGTTCGCCCACCGTCGACGTCGAGGATCGCGCCGTGTACGAACGCCGCCTCAGCGCTGGCCAGGAACACCGCGGCGTCCGCTATCGCCGAGGCGGGCCCAGGCTTGCCAGCCGGCGTGCCACGCATCATCGAAGCCGCCGGATGATCGTCGGGAAGATTCTCGAGCATGACGCCGGGTGAGATGCCGACGACTCGCACGCCTCGGGGTCCGAACTCGGCCGACCACACGCGGGTCAGTGTCTCGAGAGCGCCTTTGCTCGCGCTGTAGACAGTTCCGATCGGGAGGCCGAGGCGCACGACCCACGAACCCATGTTGAGGATCACACCGCCACCGCGTTCGACCATGCCGGGGGCGATCGCGGCGGTGAGGAAATACGGCGCTTTGACGTTCACCGCCATGACGCGATCGAACGTGGCCTCGTCGGTGGTGGTGGTCGTCGTCGCCGGAAAGATGCCGGCGTTGTTCACCAGCACGTCGATACGGCCGCCCAGCAAGGCCGCGGCGCGCTCGGCGAGCCGCTTCGCGCCGCGGGCGCTGCCGTCGAGGTCGTCGAGCGCGAGATCGGCGCGGCCGCCGTCAGCGCGGATCGTTTCGACCACCTCGATGGCGCGCGGCTCGTCTCGTCCGTGCACCACGACGTGTGCGCCCTCGCGTCCGAAGGCGAGCGCAATCGCTTTGCCGAGATTGCTCGTTGCGCCGGTCACCAGCGCTGTCTTGTCGCAAAGCCGTTTGCCCATGCCGCGACTGTGACCCATCTAGACTGATGTGTCCAAATAATTTGGACTGTCCTGTCCAAATTGGCGTTGCGCGTGTTAGGCTCTCGCCATGTCACGCGCCAAAGAGTTCGACCGGACAGCGGCGTTGCAAACCGCCATCGTGACCTTCGCGGCGCGCGGCTTCGAAGGCACGTCCACGGGCGATCTCCTCCAGGCGATGGGAATCAGTCGCCAGAGCATGTACGACACGTTCGGCGACAAGCGGCGCCTCTATCTGTCGGCGCTGCGCGAATACTGCTCGGCGAGCCTTGCCTCCGTGGTGCAGCTGCTCGAGAAAAGCGGCTCCCCGTTGGCCGGCATCGAGGCCGTGCTTTTGGATTTCGCGCGCAACCCGCGGCGCTTGGGCACGTCTTCGTGCCTGGGAGTGAATTCGATCTGCGAGTTCGGTCGCTCGGATCCCGAGCTTGCCGCGGTCCACGACGAGTTCGGAACGCTGCTCGAAAAGGCTTTCGAACGTCAGTTGCGCGCCGCAATCGCGACGGGCGAAGTCGACGCGACGCTGGGCCCTCGGGAGCTGGCGCGGTACCTGAGCCTCACGCTGTGTGGAATGAAGGTGGGAGCCGAGGCGGGCAGCTCGCCATCACAACTCGCCAGCGTGGCGCAGCTCGCTCTCCGAGTGCTGGCGCCCGCACAGAAACCCGAGCGCGGAGCGCGAAAACGCCGAACAGCCGGCTCTCGAGAGTGAGAGCTTGCCGAGAGAGTCGCGACAGGAGCGACATGCGAATACCTAGG
>FSWQ01002692.1_pt1 | contig 14684 bp, 12 predicted proteins | sample 1637691 | NCBI WGS metagenome assembly FSWQ01 (sample SAMEA3914814, study PRJEB12502) | metagenome | biome: forest; material: soil | place: USA | collected 2011-09-16 | depth 0.1 m | reverse complement strand
TCATCAATGGTGGCAGCACGAGCACGAGCACCGCGCAGACGCTGCGCTGGTACATGGGCGTTTTCTTCTGAGTCCGGGCACGCGCGCCCACCGCGAAACACCCGGGAAACGCGCCGGATTGGCGAGCGGGCGGCGCGTTGTGTACGCTTGGGCCGTCCGATGCGATCCCTTGGCCCATTCGCACTTGGCGCGCTGTGCTGCGCTGTCTCCGCTCTAGGCTGTTCGTCGAGCGACACGCCCGCCGCTAACACCGCGAGCGGCGGAGGCGGAGGCGACGCAAGCGTCGTGTGCAGCGCGCCCGGTTATCACGTGGATGCCGACGCGCTCGGCATCCAGCAAGTGAACGCGCTGATCACGGATCTGGACGGCGCAGCGCTGACGGGGGTGCCCGTGCAAGTGTGCGGCATCAACCAGTGCTACACGGGCGAGAGCAACGCCGTGGGTCGCACCAACGTCGTGGTCGAGACCCCGCTCGTGCTGCCCGTCTTCAAGTACGGGGACGGGCAAGACTACGCCGAGCTCGGCGCGCCGCTGGCAGGCGGAGCAACGCAAGACGTGGGCACGGTGGTCGCGCTGCCGCTGCCGAGCTTCGCCGAAGGCACGCCGTTTCCGAAGAGCGGCGACGTGAGCTACGGCGATCTGACGTTGCACTTGGGCCAGGGCACCACGGTGACCCAGAACGTGCTCGATTACCCGGACGACGAGCAGCACGTGTTCCGCAACGTCGCCGTGCCGCTCGCTCGCAGCACGAAGGCCCTGCCGCCGAGCTTCGGCTTCGAGCTGGCCTACGGCGTGGCGCCGATTTTGACCAAATTCTGCCCCGCAGCCCCGCTCAGCGTGAATAACACGCTGGGCTGGGACTCAGGCACGGCCGTGGAGATCTTCATCCAAGGCTTGGACACGAACGAGCAGTGGGCGCCCTACGGCACGTGGCTCAAGGTCGCAGATGCCGAGGTCTCGAGCGACGCCAGCAGCATCGATACGACCAGCGGCGGCATTCCGCTTTTGTCGTCCATTGCCCTGCGTCGCAAATGACGGGCGCGCTGACATGAGCCGCGTGCGCGTTCGGTCGCTGCTCTCGGCTTGGCTCGGCCCGTGCGCGCTCGGCCTGGCGCTGCTCGGTTGCGGCAGCAACACGCCGACGATCCCGCCGGAGCTCTTGGCATCGGGTGGCTGCGCCTCGCCCGACTACCCGAGCGGCCCGTTCGGGACCGAAGAAGGCGACACCCTGGCAAACCTCTGCTTCAAGGGCTTTCGCAATCCGAGCAAAGTCAGCCACGACCAAGCCTCGCTCGAGACCATCGCCTTTTCGGATTACTACGACCCGACGGGGAGCAAGGGCTTCCAGCTGGTGCTGATCAATACGTCGGCTGTGTGGTGCTCGGCTTGCCGCACCGAGCACGAGGGGCTTTCGGCCAAAAATGACGAGTATTCGGGGCGCGGGTTGCGCATTTTGAGCACCCTGTTCCAAGACGTGAAGCGCGACCCGGCGACCATCGTCGATCTGGGTAACTGGGTGGACACCTTCTCTTCGAACTACGCGATGGCCCTCGATCCGGATTACCAGCTCGGTAACTTCGCGCGCGCGGAGACCGCGCCGCTGAACCTGATCATCGACGCGCGCACGATGAAGATCGAAAAGAAGTTGCTCGGCGATCAAGCGACCGTGATGTGGCCGTTCATCGATGCTTCGCTCGCGCAACCCTAGCGCGCCGCGCACACCGGCAATTTTCCTGACGCTAGCCGCGCTGCTCGCGGCCTGCGCTCAGCTGCGCACGGCCCACGCGCTCGAACCGGTCGAGCTGTTCGGCGCTCCCGTCGCGTTCGACGTCACCGAGAGCTCCACGCTGCTGTACAACTTCGACAACCGCGACACGCGCCCGAACCAGGTCGCCACGCGCGCCAACGACGACTGGGGCTTGTTCTACAATCGCATCAACGTGCAGGCGAACGGCGGCGCCTGGCAGGCCGGCTTGCGCCTCGACAACGCCTGGTTCTACCGCTCGCCCAACGCGACGCAGATCGGCCTGGACTTGGTGAGCTCGCGCCCCGCCAGCGAGGGCGGCGCCGCAGCGCCCGTGTATTTTCGGCAAAAGGTCGAGGAATCCGGGGTCGAGCTGTCGAACCGCTACATCAATTGGCTGTACCCGGCGAAGTATTCGCTCACGTACACGAGCCCCGGCCTCGAGCTCGGCTTGGGCGATGGCTACGTCGCGTTCGGGCGCGGCCTAGTGCTGAGCTTGCGCAAGCTCGACGAGCTGGCGAGCGACACCACGCTGCGCGGGGCGCGCATCACCGCGCGCGTGCGCGGGAACGGCGTCGCGCTGCGCGCCACGGCCGTCGCCGGCAGCTTGAACCCGCTGCGCATCGATCCCGCGAGCGGCCGCTACTTGGGCGTCGACTCGAGCGTGACCCCGGGCTTCGTCGGCCTCACCGAAGCCGGCATGCCGCGCGCAGTGAGCACCGACTTCGCGCCGGACACCGGCAACTGCGCCACCTTCGCGACCTGTAGTTACGCGCCGGATCGCATTTTCGGAGCGCAAGCCGAGGTCAGCCACAAGGCCGCCAAGGTCGCGCTGCAGGGCTCGCTGCTCGAGCGCAGCACGCCGCTGGCCAACGACACCGTGCGCAGCGCCGATCGCATCGCCACGGGTAGCGCGTCCTTCGAGCTCGCCAACCTGGCCGAGCACGGCGGGGCGTACTTCGAGGTCGCGGTCCAAGATCTGCACCATGCCGACCCTTCGACGCCCAAGCTGGATTTCGGCCACGCGCTGTACTTGAGTGTGAACGTGCTGGCGGGGCCGCTCAGCTTGCTGTTCGAGGGCAAGCACTATCGGCGCTTCTTCCCGCTGCTCGCGAACATCAGCCCCCTTCGCGCGCGCGAGTTCAGCACGCTGGCCGCAAGCGCTCCGCCCACGACCGAAGCGCTGTTCACGGACACCGAGCTCGAGAGCTTCAACACCTGCGTCAGCGGTGGCCGCTTGCGCGGCGATCTGGCGCTATCTCAGCGCGTCAGCGTGTACGCCTGGGCCGGCTACTACGAATCGTACGCCGAGTCGGTCGCCAACGACTCGTGCCGCGTGGGGCGTGACACGCGCAATCGCATCTTGGACAGCGCGACCGGCCTCGAGCTACACAGCCAGGACAGGCGCTCCAAGGCCGAGGTCTCGGTCGGCAGCCGCTTCGACGACACCGATCGCGCGCTCGTCAGCGACGCAGGCGACACCCACGTGTTCTACCGCGAGGTGTACACGCGCCATCAAGCGGCGGTCGCGCTCGGCGGCCCTTGGGCGATCGAGCTGCAAGGCTGGCACCGGCGTCGCCACCAGACGGTCGGCGGCCCCGTATCGCCGTGGAGCGAAGGCGACGAGCTGATCGGCGTCGACTACGCGCCCAAGTGGTCCGCCGCGCTCGGCTTCTCCTACGACACGAACTCCGCCGTGCCGCCGACCTACGTCAACGGCCAGCTCGGCTATCGCCTCAGCTCGGATTCGAGCTTGTCTCTGTTCGTCGGCCAACGGCGCGGCGCATTGCGCTGCGTAGGCGGCGTGTGTCGCGTGTTCCCGCCCTTCGAAGGCGCAGCGCTCGATCTGACGTTGAGGTTTTGAGAGGGAAAAGGCTCTCGTTTATTGATGGTCACGCGACACTCGCGCCTCGGCACAGCCTTCGGCGTCGTGGCGCGGAGCGACTCTCTCTCTTCTTGCTCTCCCTCGGGGAAGCCAATCCACCCGCCCGCAGCCAAACGAAGCCCCAACCCGAATCGCCGGGCGTCGGTTCGGCTAGCGAAATCCCTCTTTCGAAATACAACACGCAACACGACGCCGAAGGCTATGCCGGCGCTCGACCCGACGCGTGACCATCAATAAAATCTCTACTCACGGCTTCGGCGCGCCGAGCGCGGCCACGATGTCGCGCTCGACCGCGTCGGCATTGCCGGTCGTGTAACCTTCTTGCTTTTTCAAGATGCGGCCGTCGCGACCGATGAGCACGCTGTACGGCGCGCTGGTCTTCGGGTTGTACAGCGCCACCACGCGCGTCTCTTGATCGAGCAAGATCGGGAAGCTGACGCCCAGCTTCGAGACCGCGGTCTTCACTTGAGCCACCGAATCCGGCCCGTCGATGGCGATGCCCAGAACGACGAAGCCCTCGGCGCGGTGCTTTCGGTACAGCGCGTCGAGGTGCGGCATGCCGGCCAGGCACGGCTCGCAGAACGTGGCCCAGAAGTCGAGCAGCACCACCTCTTTACCCAGGTGATCGCTGAGCCGCTCGCTCTGACCGTCGACCGTGGACAGCTCGAAATCCGGAGGCGCAACCTGCGCAGCAGAGCCAGCGCTCGCCGGTGCGCTCGGCGCGGCCCCGCTCGAGCAACCCAGCGCGCAGGCGGCAGCGCACAGCGCGAGCCGGCGCAAGACAGCGCGCCGCATCACATCTTGGCGAGCAGGGCTTGCACCCCGGGCCAGTAGCCCGTCGGGTCATAGCCCATTTGCACTTGCACGATGGTCATCGTGCGCACGTCGACCAACATGTTGAGCGGCGTGGCATCGGAATCGAAGAAGGCGCCCAGCTTGAAGCCCGGATCCAAGACCAACGGGAACTTCACGTCGTACGTGGTGGGCACGCCCCAGTTGTGCAAGTCCCGCGCTTGCGCCGGGTAGTACAAGGCGTCCTCGAACAGCGTGCCCAAGATTTCCACGCCCTGCGGGTGGTACGTCGCGTAGATCTTCTTGGTTGCCATGTCTTGGTATTCGCCGCGACACACGACGCACCACACGGCCGAGGCATTGATGGCCAGGATCTTCACCCCGGTATGGCCATCGGGATCGTAGAAGTCGGAAAGGCGCACGGTCTCGAGCTGGTCGGCGTCGTAGTTGGCGACGTCCGGGTGGCGCCAACCCAAGAAGGAGAAGTTCGCGATCGTGGCGCCGCGCACGGTGCCGTACGGGCCAGCCGGGTACGAAGCCAACGTCGACGTCGGGCCTGCGAGCGCTGGCGGGTCCCCGTCGCTCGAACCGCTCGGCGTGCTCGTGCCGCCGGGCTCGCCCGGCAAGGGGCTGCTCGAGCAGCCCAACGCGAAGCACGCCGCAGCAGCGATGGACGCCAGCGTGGCAACCGAGAGCGAAGCACTCACTACGGGCGGTTTCATGGGGGCTACCTGATCGTTGAGAGAATGGCTCGAGTTCCAGAAAAACCGAGTACTATCCAGCACGGTAGCCCCGTGGTCCGCCCCGTCAAGCGCTCGGTATTTTCTCGAATGGTTTCCAGCCCTGTTTTCGAGCCTCGCGCGCCCGGAAAGCGCTCGGCTATGTCGCGAAACATGAGCCTGCTCCTGCTCGCTGCCTGGGCCTTGCTCACCCTTGCCAGTTGTAAGAGCGAAGACCTCGACGCCAGTTGTGCATCGGGCGCGTGCTCTGCCTCCGGCAACGCGGGCAGCTCGGGTAGCGCAGGCGGCAGCGCATTACCTGCGAATCGGAGCTGCGCTTCGAGCACTGATTGCACGGCTGCCGGTGAGTCGTGCGTGAGCGGCACTTGTCGCATCGCGTGCACCTCGCATTTCGATTGCCAAGGCTTCGGTGAATGCACGAGCGGCACCGACAGTGACGGCACTGCGGGCCACTTCTGCGAGCTCGGCGTGCACACCCAGAAGCCCGGTCAGTTCTACACCCACTGCCCCTCGGCGACGGACGCCGACTGCGATGCTGCCAACGGCTTCTTCTGCGTCAGCGCGGGCGCCGATGACCTCGACGCCTATTGCACCCAAGATTGCACGGACGACAGCAGCTGCGCGCCCGGCTATGCCTGTACGCCGCTCACGCGGGTGCCCTGTACCGACACCTGCGGCCTGAAAGGCGACGCCAAGGATCGGACTTGCATTGCCGCCGATCAAATCGGCGAAGGCAAGCCGTATCAATGCGGCAAGCGCGGCGCCGTGCGCATGGCCTGCCGCACGCGCAAGTTCTGCAGCACGTGCGAGACCGACGCCGACTGCCTGGCAGGCACCGATCAAGTCTGCGCCAAAGACAAAAGCGGGCTCAAAACCTGCACTCAGCTTTGCGATCCGAAGCACCCCTCGTGCCCTTGGGGGAACGCTGCCCAGTGCGGTGTTTGGGACGACAGCCTCGGCGGCGCGGCTACTTGCGCGCACCGCTTCGGCAGCTGCCTCGGCACCGGCAAGAGCTGCGAGCCGTGCTTGAAAGACGCCGATTGCGGCGCAAACGGCGCGTGCAACTCGTCGAGCTTCACGGGCGAGCGCTGGTGCGTGGATCTGACCGTCAGCTGTGGCTGCGGGCAGGAGGCAGCCGCGAGCGGCCTGTGCCAAGGCGGCGGTTGCCCGATGAGCCCGAGCGGGCTGACCATGCTGTGCGTCGACTCCACCCCGAGCAGTGGCAGCGACGGCGTCTGCTACGGCGCCAACACGAGCACCGGCTTGTTCGCAGGCTCGACCTCATCGCAACAGACCGGCTGCTGGCCGCCGCTCTGAGCCTCGCCTCGCGCGCGGCGGAGCTCGCCAGTTGAATGCCGGCCGCGCGTCCGCCCCTCACGAACAGCGCGCGAGTGCGTTCCGCAGAAGTCGTCACTTCTCCGGCACAATGCGGCCTTACCTACACCAGGCGACAAGCCCGCCGTGCGAGGCCCGAGCGAGCGCGAGCGAGAAGAAGCGAGCCGAAGCGACGAAAGCATCATCTCGAGCAGTGCTCCGTCTAAGCAGCGTACGAGGCGGTAGCGGCGCTATTGCGGGTTCCTTCAGCAACGAGACCTGCTGTACACTGCCGCCTCCGTCTCTTGCGTTGAGTCGGAAAGAAGGGAACGCGCCGAACCGCATGGTGGTGGTGGGTAGCACCCGACGCTCGTTTAAGGAGTTCTTCGTATGAAGTCGAAAAGTCGCTTGAAGCCGTTTGCTGCCCTTGCCCTGTCCGCCGTCGCCGTGCCGCTCTTGATCTCGGCCTGTAACTCGGACAACCCGCTCAGCTCCGTACAAGATGGGCTGTGCTGCTCGAATTTCAAGATCGGTGCCGATATGTCCGGACAGGACTTCGGCTTGACGGGTCAGGTCAAAGGTCAGTTCGTGGCTCTCGCGCAAGCGAGCGGCGACTTGTCGGCAGTCGCGACCGGCGCGCTGGGTGACGTGGCTCTCGCTTGCGAAAGCATCGCGCGCGACGTGGGCGCCAGCGACGACGACATCACCCAGGTCGACGGCATGAAGGGTGATCCGGCTGCCAAGACCAAAGCCTGGTGTGATCTGGCCACGGCCACGATCAAGGCCAGCTTCAGCGCGTCTGGCAAATTCAAGGCGACCATCGGCGTCGATTTCCAGCCGCCCAAGTGCAGCGCTTCCGTCTCCGCACAAGCCAATTGCGAAGCTGGCTGCACGGTCGACGGGCACTGCGATGCGAGCGCCATGGTCACCTGTGAAGGCGGCAAGCTGCCGACAGTGGAATGCACCGGCAAGTGTGAAGCGACGGTCGACGTGCCGTCCGTCTCTTGCACGGGTAGCTGCTCCGGTGAGTGTACCGGCGGCTGCACCGGCTCTGCCACCGCGCAGATCGACTGCGAAGGCAAGTGCGACGGCACGTGCACTGTCGACGGCACCGCCGCGAGCGGTTCCGGCGTCCAGGCCGACGGCACCTGCAAAGGCAAGTGCGACGGCACCTGCACCGCCACCGGCGGCGTGATGGCCAAGTGCGACGGTACCTGCAGCGGCTCCTGCAAGGGCACCTGCGAAGCCAGCGGCGGCAGCGCCAAGTTCGAGTGCAACGGCAAGTGCGACGTGACCGCGGGCACGCCCCCGAAGTGCGAAGGCTCCGCAGAGCTCGATTGCGACGTGAGCGCCGATTGCAAAGCCAACTGCTCGGCGACCGTCAAGGCCAAGGCCGAGTGCACCCCGCCCAAGGTTGCGGTCGTGCTCAAGGCGAGCGCCGAGCTCGATGTCGACGCCCAGGCTCAGCTGAACGTGGCCGTCGCCTCGCTCGAGACCAACCTGCCGCAACTGCTCGTCGTGCTCGAAGCGCGCGGCGATTCGTTCACGGCTGGCATCAAGGCCACCTACGACGCGGGCGTGAGCTTGAAGGGCAACCTCGGCAGCTTGTCCGGCGAAGCCGTGCTCTGCATCATTCCGGTCGTCGAGGCGCTGACCTCGGCCACGTCGGACTTCGCAGCGGCGCTGAACGGCTCGGTCTCCGTCGCGGGCTCGGTCGGCGTGAAGGGCTGATTAGCCACCGTCCCTGAGTCGAAAACGGCGCGGCCCCTCGGGTCCGCGCCGTTTTTGCGTTTGTCTCAGTTTGAGTCACGGCCCTCGACGGGCCTACCCTCAAGTTCGAGCGGAATCGGCCGTTTCTTCAGCTTGGAGAGATGTCGGTCGCGCAAAATCTCGAATCGCGTCAGGTCTTGGACGGCAAGTATGCGCTCCTGCGCGAGATCGGCGCCGGTGCCAGCGGCAAGGTGTACGAGGCCGAGCACTTGGTGGTCGGTAAGTTCGTCGCCATCAAGGTGATGAACCGCGAGCTGTTCGCGGACCCCGCGCACCGCGATCAATTCGTGAGCGAGGCTCGCGCTGCCGCGCGCATCGCGCACGCGAACGTGGTCGACATCCACGATCTCGGCCTCACCCCCGACGGCGTGCCGTACCTGGTGATGGAGCTGCTGCGCGGCGAGACCCTCGAGGACATCATCGATGCCCGCGGCGCGCTTCCGGCGCAATACGCGTGCGAGCTGATGCTGCAAGTGCTGGCCGCGCTGTCGGCGGCGCATGCGCAAGGCTTCCTGCACTGCGATCTGAAGCCTGCCAACGTGATGATCACGCACCCGCGTCCCGATCGGCCGCACGTCAAGGTGCTCGACTTCGGCATCGCCCGGCGCATGTACGAGGCCGACGGCAGCCTGCCGCGCGGCGACGGTGGCACGCCCATGTTCATGTCCCCCGAGCAAGCGCGGGGCGACGCGGTGGACGCGCGCAGCGATATCTATTCGGCCTCCGCCATGCTGTACGCCATGCTCGCGGGACAAGATCCGTTCGCTGGCAACAGCGCGGGTGCGGTGCTGCAGCGCGTGGTGGCCGGCGACTTCACGCCGCTCGTCCAAGCCAACCCGCAAGTGCCGAAGCTGCTCGCGACGATCGTCGAGCGTGGTCTCTCGCTCGAGCCGCGCCGACGCATCGACAGCGCCGAGGAATACGCCGAGCTGCTCCACCCGTTCATCGGCGCGGCCTCGCACGCGCTCTCGCTCGGCCCCCAGCGCCGCATGATGAGCGACCCGATCCCGCTCGTCGCCGCCCCGCGCGAGGTCACGATTCACGAGTCGATCTCGCCCGAGCGCCCATCGCCGAAGTCGTCCGTGATCCCGATCCGCGTCGCCTCGTACGCGCGCGGCGTCACCGACTCGTTGCTCGTCGCGCCCCGCTTTCCGCGCTCCGCCAGCACGCCACGCCTCGAGGTCGGGAAAGATTTCATGCCCTCGCCCGGCGAGCCCGGCTGGGAAGAGGCACAGGAACGCCGCATTTCCACGCAAGCTCCCCGCCTCAAGCGCGCGGGGAGCAATGCCTGGCCCGCCTTGATCGCGACGGGCATCGGTTTTGGCCTCGGCGTCATCATCGCCTGGCTATCCGGCGCGATTTAGCGGCTTTCCGCTGAGGGCGCAGGCGCCTGCGCTGCGGCGCGATTTGACAGAGTGCAGGTTCGGCTCTACGCCCCCACGCGTCATGAGTGAACACCCGATCGCAGCGCGTGAAATCGGCCCGGATGATCCGGTGCCCGGCGCCAAACACGTGATCTTGATCATGAGCGGCAAGGGCGGCGTGGGGAAGAGCACCGTCGCGTCCAACTTGGCGCTGGCTCTGTCGCGCATGGGGCACTCGGTCGGCTTGCTCGACGCGGACATCTACGGCCCCAGCATCCCGACCATGTTCGGCATCACGGGCCAGCCGATGAGCGACGGCAAGCAGATCCAACCGCTGGAGCGCTTCGGCGTGAAGCTGATGAGCATCGGCTTTTTGCTGGAAGATCCGAAGGCTGCGGTGGTTTGGCGTGGGCCAATGCTGCACGGCGCCCTGCTTCAATTCTTGAAGGACGTGAACTGGGGCACGCTCGACTTCTTGCTGCTCGACTTGCCACCCGGCACGGGCGACGTCTCGCTCACGCTGTCCCAAAAGGTGCGCAGCACCGGCGCCGTGATCGTCACCACCCCCCAAGAGGTGGCCTTGCAGGACGTGTACAAGTCGGTCTCGATGGCCCAAAAGGTCGGCATCCCCCTGCTCGGCGTGGTCGAGAACGAGAGCTATTTCATCTGTGACGGTTGCGAGAAGCGGCACGAGCTGTTCGGCAGCGGCGGCGGCCAAAGCGTCGCCGATTTCGCCAAGGCCCCGCTGCTCGGGCAGATTCCGCTCCACCCCAGCGTGCGCCAGTGGGGCGACGCGGGTACCCCAGTGGTTCAAGCAGCTCCCGAGTCGGAAACCGCACAGGCATTCGTGGCCGTAGCCACGAAACTCGTGGAAAACCTGGGCCAGAGCGAACCCGAAGCCGGGCTCCTGATCGATCGCAGCGGCGGTGTAAACCGCCGCCTGCCCATCGCGCGCTGAACGGAGCTGCAGCGCTTGCAACGCTGAGAAACAAATCACGCCCCTTCCGAAGATTGGCAGGCGGCTGCAAGAGAGATATAGGGCACTCGCCCCCCCCGCCATGACGTCCACCGACACTATTTCAAGCGACGCACCGTCCACTCCGAGCGCCGAACAGGCCACGCACGGGAGCGCGCAGCCTATCGTGCTACCCAGCGAGGGCAGCACGAGCGAGGGCGCACCGCCAGCGGCAGCGCCGCTCGTGGCGGCCGAAGCCGCGCCTTCGACCGAGAGCGCCTCGTCGCCCGAGAGCGAAGGCGAGAGCGCTTCGTCGAACGAAGGCGAGAGCGACGCCGAAGGAGACGACAGCGAAGGCGGCGAATCGGCAGAGGCCGAGGGCACGCCAGGCGCGACTCCGGGCGACAAGCCCAAGAAGAAGCGCCGCCGCAAGAAGAAGCGCTCGGGCAGCGGCGCTGGCGCCGGTGGTGCCGAGGCTCGCGAAGGCGGCGCGCCGCGCCCGCAGCATCACCGCGCGAGTGATCGCGCTCCCTTCCACACCGGTGAAGAGGTGTTCGGCAAGGTCACCGCGGTGCTCGAGACCGCGATCATGGTCGACCTGTCCGGCAAGGCGCTGGCCATCTTCGATCGCAACGAGATGGAACCGGATGATCTGGTACCCGCCGTCGGCGATCGCTTCGTTGCGCGCATTCACAACGACGGTCTGCGCGGCGGCCTCGTCGTTCTGACGCGCAAGCCCCTCCGCGAGGAAGAGGCGAAGCCAAAGGTCGAGCAGGCGTCCAAGGACGGCACGCTGATCTCTGGTCTGATCACCGGCGTCATCAAAGGCGGCGTCGAGGTCGACATCGACGGCCTGCGCGCCTTCGCTCCCGCCTCGGGTATGGATCTGCACCCCGCGAACGCGAATTTCGCGATCCTGGTCGGGCAGCGCGTGGACTTCAAAGTCGTCCAATACGAAAAGAGCGGCCGGGACGTAGTGGTTTCGCGCCGGCCCATGTTGGAGGCCGAAGCGCACGAGCGCCGCAAGCACGCCATCACCTTGCTCCAAGAGGGCCAGGTCATGAATGGCGTCGTGCGCACGGTCGTGGAGTGGGGCGCGTTCGTGGCCCTGCCCGAGGCCGAGAACCTGGAAGGCCTGGTTCACGCTTCCGAAGCCAGTCACGACGCTCGCACGCCGCTCACCGAGCTGTTCCGCGCCGGTGATCGCATCGAGGTGAAGATCACCAAGATCGACGAGCGCGGGAAGATCTGGCTCAGCCGCAAAGCGCTGATCGAAGACCCGTGGGCACAAGCCAAGCAGAAGTACGCGCACGGCTCGCAGCACAAGGGCAAGGTCACGCGCTTGGAGAAGTTCGGCGCATTCGTCGAGCTCGAGCCGAACATCGACGGCCTGCTCCACGTGTCCGATCTTTCCTTGGAGCGCATCGAGCACCCCGAAGCAGTGCTCAAGGTCGACCAAGAGATCGACGTGATCGTGCATCACTTCGATCCGCGCTCGAAGAAGCTCACCTTCCACCTCGCTCCGAAGCCGGAGCACGCAGCCGAGGAACCGCAGAAGATCGTGCGCAACGCCTTGGTGAAGGCAGAAGTGATCAAGGGTGAGGCGGCGGGCGTGCTCGTGCGCTTGCTCGGTGTCACGGGTCGCGCGGCACGAGGCTTCATTCCCGGCGCCCAAACCGGCACCGCGCGCGGTACCGATTTGCGCAAGGTGTTCAAGCCGGGCACCGTGCTCGACTTGAAGGTGGTGGATCTCGATCCGCGCACCAACGAGCCCAAGCTCAGCTTGCGCGGCTTCAAAGAAGACGAAGAGCGCCGCGCACACAAAGAGTACCGAGCCAAGCTCAAGGCCGAAGGCGGCTTCGGCACGCTGGGCGATCTGCTCAAAGCTCGCCTCGGCGCTAGCGAATCGAAGTAATCGCGAGCCGGCTGGACGCGCCCAAGGCTTCAGAATTACTCGCGTTTTTCTGAAGCCGGGCGGTCGCTCGTCGCTTTTTGCGGGCGCGCGGGCCAAGGCCGAAGTGCGCTCGGTTGTCTGACTTGGCAGTGCTACTCTATCTTGGACCAAGGGCGAGCGAGAGCTCATCACCCCCAACGCACCTCCACGAGGTTCCCGCGCGGGTCACTGCGCGCTCAGCGATGTCCAAGCGTACGGATCGCGAACTGGTTGACGCTGCCCGAGCCGGGGACAGCGAAGCATTCGGAGCATTGATGCGTCGCCACCAGCGGCGCATCTATCGCTTGGCTTTGCATTTGCTGCGTGATGCAGCCGAAGCCGAGGACGCGACGCAGGAGACGTTCGTGCGTGCTTATCGCGCGCTCGATCGCTTCGACGGGCGCAGCGAAGCGTTCACCTGGATCTACCGCATCGCGGTCAATCTCTCGTTGAACGTGATCCGCGCCCGTAAGCCGAATCGCAAAGCAGTGTCCAGCGACGACCCGCGCCTGGAGGGCGTGCTGATCGAGACACGCGCAGGCAGCGCGAGCCCGCTCGGCGACAGCGAGAACCGCGAGCTCGGTCGCGTGCTGTGCGAGGGGATGGACGCGCTGAGCGACACCTTGCGCACCACGTTGATCTTGGTCGGCGTCGATGGCCTGAGCCACGCCGAAGCCGGCGAAGTGCTCGGCTGCCCGGAAGGCACCGTCGCTTGGCGCGTGCACGAGGCCCGCAAAAAGCTGAAGTCGTTCCTGGTCGAGCGCGGCTTCGCGCCCAAGGGCGAAGAGGGCGCAGCATGAGCGACCGGCGATCGGCGGCCGACCTCGGCGCGAGCGCGGAGGCCCTGCTGAGCTCATTTCCATTCCCGGAGCGCGATTGGGAGAGCGACGCGCGAGCCATCGAAGCGCGCCTCCCGGCCAGTGGCGAGACCGACGGCGCGCTGCTCGCCGCGCCGTTCCCAAGCGAGCCCGAGGAGCCGAGCACGCCATCGGCGACGACCACGCCGCTCACGAACTCCGGCGTGCGTACGCAAAGCCTGGCCGAGATCGCGCGCCGCAGCGTGGAGAGGAAGCAGCAGAGCGATCGCGAGATGGTGCGCGCGAGCCTGGCGATCGCCCAGCAACGGCCGAGCGCGGCGTTGCGCGCCGTGCGCGAGTCAGCGAGCACGCTGCCCGCGCCCGCATCTGCGTCTGCGCCCGCGTCTGCGCCGCCGAGCGTGGCGAGCGCCGTCGTCGCAAGTGCGCAGGCTCCCCTTGCTGCGCAGGCTCCGCTTCGAGCGGCGCCGAGCTCGTGGCCCAAGCTCGCGCTCGGTGTGCCGTTGCTCGCGCTCGCTGCGGCCGCGCTGCTCTGGATGCGCCAGCCAAGCGAGCCCACGCCGCTCGTGAGCACCGCGCTGCCCACCGCGTCAGTCGCGTCAGTCGCGTCAGTCGCGTCAGTCGCGTCAGACGCCAAGCCCGGTGCGGTCGCGGCGGCTCCGGTGACCACCACGCAGCAAGGGGCCTCGGCCCCGCAAGGCATCGATCCGAACAGCTTGCCCGAGGTCGCGGCCAAGCCCAGCGAGCCCGCGCATGCCAAGGCCCCTGCCGCGGGCCTCCCCGCGGGTCCCAGGGCCAACGCGGCCGACGCGAAGATCGTGCTGGAGGATCAAGATCCCGCTCCCCCGGCGGCGCCCGAGAAGCCGGTCGAGAAGGCACTTCCGCCGGATCCCGCGTTGCGCCCAGCCGACAGCAGCGGCGGTGAGATCCCCATGAAGCCGTCGACGGGCGCAGTGCAAGCCGCGCTCGGTTCGGTGATGAGCAGCGCCCGCCACTGCGTGGCCGGGGAAGACGGCCCTTCGAGCGCCGTGGTGCACTTCGGCTCCGACGGTCACGTGCAGAGCGTCGCCGTCAGCGGCCCAGCCGCAGGCAAACCGAGCGGAGCGTGCGTCCAGGCCCAGCTCGGCAAGGCGCGGGTCCAGCCCTTCGCGGCCAGCACGTTCAGTGTGAACGCCACGATCCGGCCCGACTGAGCCAGCGCTGAACACGCTTTCAGAAAAAAATCCAGAAACCGCGCCCGGAAAGCCGGTCCTTGCGTTGACAAGGCCCAAGGCTTCGCTCATAGTCCCGGCCCCTCGAGCCCAACCGGGCCTTTTTTGAAGGTATTCTGATGGTTTCTTCTACTCGGCAGACTGAACGTCGTCGGTACATC
>FSWQ01004586.1_pt1 | contig 14740 bp, 14 predicted proteins | sample 1637691 | NCBI WGS metagenome assembly FSWQ01 (sample SAMEA3914814, study PRJEB12502) | metagenome | biome: forest; material: soil | place: USA | collected 2011-09-16 | depth 0.1 m | reverse complement strand
GAGCCGCGTTCTGGAACGCGGGCCGGGAGGCTAACACCGCGCGCTTCGATCGGCATCCCCTGCGCATTCCTCGGAATTTTGTGGGCTTCCCAGCCCCCCTTCCTATTGATAGAGGGATCCCTGCATGACTCGAGGCGATCTCCAATGAGCGGCAACTTCAAAACCCTGGTCGAGCTCTGGGAGCGCAGCACTGAGCAGCATGGCCCGTTGGAGCTATTCGGCACCAAGGCGGATGGCGCGTGGCATTGGATCACCTACGCGCAGTTCAAGCTGGAGGTAGATGCGTTGCGCGCCGGGCTCGCGGCGCTCGGCGTCGGCGCAGGGGATCGCGTGGCCATGATCGCGGGCAACCGTGTGGAGTGGGCAGCGGCGGCGTACGCGGCCTTCGGCCTGTGCGCGACGTTCGTGCCCATGTACGAGGCGCAACCCCTGGAGGATTGGGCCTTCATCCTTGAGGATTGCGAAGCCAAGGTCGTGATCGGCTCCAGCGTGCAAGTCGTCGAGAAGATGGACTCGCTCAAAGATCGCTTACCGAACTTGCAGCACGTGATTGGGCTAGATCTGCATGAGAGCGGTGAGCGCTCGTACAAGAAGATCTTGGCCAACGGCCGCGCCACCCCGCACACCGTCACCTATCCCAAGCCCGAAGACGCGGCCTGTTACATCTACACCTCCGGCACCACGGGCCAGCCCAAAGGCGTGGTGCTCACGCACTGGAACATCGCCAGCAACGTGATCGCCTCCGGTGAGCTGTTTCCGCTGCGCCCCACGGACCGCTCTTTGGCGTTCTTGCCCTGGGCGCATGCCTTTGGCCAAACCTGCGAGCTGCACATGTTGTTCAGCGTCGGCGCCAGCATCGGCTTGAACGATGAAGTGCCGAACCTGATCGGCAACTTGGCCGAGGTGAAGCCCACGATTTTGATCGCGGTGCCGCGCATCTTCAACCGCATTTACGACGGCGTGAACAAGCAAATGACCGAGCGACCGAAGCCGATTCAGGCTTTGTTCCGCGCCGGCATTCGCGCCGCGACCCAGAAGAAGCGCGGTGAATCGCTCACGCTCGGTCAGGGCCTCGCGCTCGCCGCCGCGGATAAACTGATCTTCTCCAAGGTGCGTCAGCGCTTCGGCGGTCGTTTGCGCTTCTCGGTCAGTGGCAGCGCGGCGCTCGCGCGCGAAGTGGCGGAGTTCGTGGATGCACTCGGCATCGCCGTTTATGAGGGCTACGGCCTCACTGAGGCCAGCCCCGTGGTGACCGCAAACTGCCCGGACCACACGCGCATCGGCACCGTGGGTAAGCCGCTACCGCGCGTGCGCGTCGAAATCGACCGCGTGGTGACGGGCGATCAAAAAAACGGCGAAATCGTGATCTACGGCGACAACGTGATGCGCGGCTACCATCACCGCGAAGAAGAGCAGCGCGAAATGCTGCAGGCCGACGGCGGCCTGCGCTCCGGCGACATGGGCTTCATCGACGAAGACGGTTACTTGCACATCACGGGGCGCATCAAGGAACAGTACAAGCTGGAGAACGGCAAGTACGTGGTGCCCTCCCCGCTGGAGGAAGAGCTCAAGCTCTCGCCCTACATCCTGAACGCGTTGCTGTTTGGCTTGAACCGCCCGTTCAACGTGGCGCTGGTCGTGCTGGATGAAGCCGCGGTCACCCGCTGGGCGAAGGAAAAAAGCTTGGACGTCCGCGACATGGTGAGCGACACCGCCGTGAAAGAGCTGATTGAAAAAGAGCTCGCCACGCGCGCACAGAATTTCCGCGGCTACGAGAAACCCAAAGCTTTCACGCTGATCCGTGAGGATTTCACAGTCGAGAATGGCTTACTCACACCGTCGTTGAAGGTGCGCCGCAAGCTCGTGCTGGACCGTTACCTGCCCCTGCTGGAAGCGTTGTACTCACAGCGCTCGTCGTCTTAGCTGAACGTTCCTTGACGACTTCAGTGCCGTGTGCGACATTCTCCGTCGCCGGGGCGAACGCATTGTTGCGCGCGCCAATTGCTACGGCGAAGACCGAGGAGCCCTCCATGCGCTGCCACCACCCCCACTTCATGCAAGCTCCGCCCAGTTTTGGGCGTGCCTTCGCATTCGCTCGCGCGGCAGCGCGGCAAGCCAGCCTGAGTTAGAGCACCGCTCACTCGGGTTGAGAGCTAGCCGCGGCGCCGCAAGGTCCCGCGGCTTTTTGCATTTGGCGGCCTGTTTTGGCCGGTTTCGAGGTTCCCGTGTCTGTTCTCGAGGTTCGCAATCCGTTTTCTAGAGGCGCGCTCTTGCGAGAGCTCGTCGCATTGGCGTGGCCGATCACCGTTTCCAGTTTGTCGTTCACGGTGATGACCGTGGTGGACACGGCGTTCGTCGGCCGCTTGGGGCCCGCAGCGTTGGCGGGCGTCGGGCTGGGCGGCATCGCGCTGTGGACCGTGATCTGCTTTGGCTTCGGGCTGATGCGCGCGGTCAAGGTGTTGGTCTCGCAGGGTGTGGGCGCCGGTGAAGGTGACGGCGTGCTGCCGTTCTTGGGCGCCGGGCTGTGTGCGGCGCTTGCGTTGAGCTTGTTGTCAATCGCCGTGGGCTTGCCGTTAGCCCACTATTTGCCGCATTTTTCTGCGAGCCCAGAGGCGGGGCGCGTGACGGCCACGTACATGTCCATCCGCCTGTACGGCGCGCCGATCGTGATGCTGAGCTGCGCGCTGCGTGAAGCACGCTACGGCTTCGGTGACTCGCGCTCGCCCATGTACGTGGCGCTCGTCACCAACTTTCTGCACATTCCGCTCAACTACGCGCTGATCTTCAGCGCGGGCCTGGGCATTGCGGGGGCCGCGTACGCCACGCTGTTCGTGCAGCTCATCGAGCTGGTTTGGATGATCGCCATCCAAACCAAGCACGGCTTCGGTTTGCGCGACACGCGCCTGCAACACGTGCTGGACGTATTTCGCCTCGGCCTGCCCACGGGCAGCGAGTTTCTCCTGGGTGTAGGGGCGTTTTCCGCCTTGGTTTTGTTGATCGCACGCATGGGTGAGGTCGATTTGGCGGCGCATCAGGTCGCTTTGATGATCCTGCAGTTCGGCTTCATGCCCGCTGTGTCGATCGGCGAAGCGGCTTCTGTGCTGGCCGGCCAAGCCGTGGGCGCGAACGACGACCGGCGTGTGATGCAGGTCGCGAAGAGTGCGCTCCTCGTGGCCGGCTGTTACGCGATGTTGTCCGCCGCCGTGTTCATTCTAGCAGCGGTACCGCTGCTCAGGTTGTTCACGACGGACACGGCCGTGCAGCACGTCGGTGTGAACTTGCTGTACGTCGCGTCGGGCTTTCAGTTCTTCGATGCGGCGAACATCGTTTCGCGCTGTGTGCTGCGCGGTACGGGTGACGTGCGCGTGCCCGCCGTCGTCGCCATCTGCTCGGGCTGGCTGTTCGTGCCTGCTTTGACCTGGTTTTGGGGCATGCACCAGGGCCTGGGCGCGGTCGGCGGTTGGCTTGCGCTGACCGTAGACATCATGGCCGGCGCGCTGTTCTTCTGGTGGCGGCTCGGTCGGGGGGATTGGCTGCCCGCGGCGCGGGAATCGCGGCAACGGCTCGCACGCGAGCCCGCCGCGCCGCTCGTGCAAGCAGCGGAGTGATCACGGCGTCGGCAGCGGCACACCGCTGCCGACGTGGTGAACGAGCACGCGCCGAACCGTATCGCTCTGCGGCCGCAATGCCTTGGCGCCTGGCGTGCCGAGCGCCGCGTTCACCTGCGTGATGCGCTTGAAGATCGCGCTGTACGTGAAATCACTGATCCAATCGGGCGTGCAGTAGCCCATCACGTCCCCGTACACGCTCGGGTCCAGCAGCAAATGATTCAACGAGTCGAAGCCCCAGACCCCGATTTTCCCGCCCGGATACGGGAACGGGCCCGCATCCTGCTTGCTCACGTCACACGGCGCGTGATCGCGGCCAAGCGCGTGCCCCAGCTCATGAGCCATGGTGTCCGGCGCATCGCTATTGGATCCATCCGAGAAAATGCCGAGGCCAACTGAGCCGCGGTCCGCCACGTCCGAAGCGTCCGCCACTACCGAATAGCCAACGGTGCAATCCGTGACGCAGTAGTCGTAGAACGTGGCAGCTGGCGTGAACATGCCGTAGTAGAAAACGTTGTCCGCCGGTGCGTCTTGCGCGCGCAGCGCATACAGCGAATCCAAAAGCTCGTCCCAACCCGCGCTCGGGCCCACCGCAATGCCGCTCGTGACCGGATCATGCGTCGTGATGCTCAGCTCGGACAGCGGATACATGGACAGCACACGCGCCCGAAATGTCGCTATTTTCGCGGCGGAAACGTCCGGCATGACGCCGCCGACGACCAGCGGCACGAGCACGACGTGCAGTGTGCCCGCGCTAGCCACGCTGAGCCTGCTCACGTCACTCGCCGGGTAACGGTCGAGCTCCGGGCCGCCCTCACCATCCAGCAGGTGCACGGCGTAGCTCGCGCCAGGCACGATGCGCGTCGCGTCGATCGGGAAGTTGAACGTGGACCCGAATTCCGAGTGCTCAGAGGCCCCGCGGATCAACTTCGTGCTCGTGAACGGGGCCGTATTCCCCGCGCTGCCGAACGAAAGCTCCACGGACAACGCGCGAGCTTGAAAGCGTGCGCTAGGCGCAACGTACACGCGCAGGATGCCGTCTTTGTTGGCTACAATGGGCGCGTTCGGCGCGACGTCAGCGCCGTTCAGCTCCAGTGGGACGCGCAGCGTTTGCCACAGCGAAACCTCCGAAATCGTCACGGCAGCAGTAGTGCCGGCTTCGCCCGCGGCACCCGCTTCGGCGCTCTGCCCGGCGTCAGCGCCGGCTTGCGCGCAAGACGTACATGGAGTGTGCGTCTCAGCAGCAGACCGGTCAGCAACGCTTCCTCCACACGCGAGCCAGAAGCACGCGAGCGGCAGCGTTGAGCAAAGACCAAGTCGCAGCAAAACGAGGTCAGACTAACACCGCGCGCGGCCCCGCGTCGCAAACCACCCAAACAGGTGCTGCAACGCGGGCGCGCGTGGCGTCAGGCGCTCGTCACTTCGAAGGCGTAACGGGCTTCGCTGCGGGAGCAGCGGGCGCCTTCACGGCAGGAGCAGCGGGCGCCTTCACGGCGGGGGCAGCTGCTGCAGCCGGCTTGGCCGCGGGGGCCATCATGGCGGGCTTCGCCTCAGCGGCGGGCTTGGCTTCGGGTTTCGCCGCAGCCGCAGTCGGCTTGGCTTCCGGCGTGGGCTTGGCAGCAACGGGCTTCGCGTCTTTACCCTTCGCATCCGCCTTCGGCGCGGGCATCAGGCCGAGTTGCGCGGCAGCGGCAGCGCCGTTCTGGAAAATCCAGATGTTCTTGGTCTTGCCGGCGACGAGCTTGTCGATTTCGACGTAGCTCAGCGTGACGGACTTGCCCGTCTTCTTCAGGTGCATGGCAGGCATGTCACCCGTGTTGGTACCGGTCCAAGTGCCGGTCGACACCACGTAGTCGCCAGCGCCCCAGATGCTCTTCGCGTCGAGCTTGGCGTCCGGGAATGCCTTGAACATCTCTTCGATGCCCTTCAGCGATTCCTTCTTGCCCGTGCGATCGGCAGGCGCCGACATCTCCGAGAACACGAGGTCATCCGCGGCCGAGGCGATGGCGCCGGCAGCGTCGTGCTTGTTGAAAGCGGCGATCTCGCCGGTGATCGTGGCCACGTTGGCCTTCTCCACGTCACTGCCAGAGGCGATCACGATGGGCTTCTCAGTCCAGCCGGTTTCGACCACTTTGCGATGCGGCATCGGCATCAGCCCGAGCTGGCCGGCAACGGTTCCGCCGTCGTAACCCATCAGCTCTTTGACGGCCTTGCCGGAGTCATTGAAGTCGATTTGATGCACGGCGTAGAAGCCGACCTTCTTGTTCGTGGCGGGCACCGGACCCATCGGGGTCACGTTCGGGCCGGTGTTCGTGCCGCGCAGCAGGACGATGCCCAGCGCCGTGTTGCCGTTGATCAGGGTCAGCTCGAGCTCACCCGTGCTGTCGGGGAATGCGCCGGCGAAGCCTTTGGCTCCCTTTTCCACGATCTCAGTGGCGCCTACCAAGGGCGGGCCCATGTCCAGCATTTGGCTGGTGGCGTCGGTCGCCCAGATGGCCGAGAACTTGCTGAAGTCCTTGGCGTTGAAAGCAGCCCAACCGTCTTGGTAGAGCTTCACCTTCTGATCGCCGGTGAGCGGAACCGGCTTCGGCTCCTCCTTCTTGGCTTCGACCGCCACGGGAGCGGGAGCGACCGTCGCGGCGGGCGGCGGGGGCGCGAGCGGAGCCGCTGCGGGCTCCTGCTGACCACAAGCCACCAAACCGAACACAGACAGAACGGCGAAAGATCCCAGATTCCTCATCATCTCGATTCCCCTTACGTGGGCAGCTCGCGCCCCTTGCGCGAAAGCAGGCGGGCCTTTTACACCGTTCCAGCTAGGGCACCAAACGGCCCCAGCGCCCGGGAACTCGCCCGACCGATACCCCAGATTCGAACTGCGGGCCGGCACGCCGTCAGCGGCTGGGGCCCAGAAAACCGCGAAGATTATGGCCCCGGCGGTTCTTGACAAAAACGATGTGCCAATGCATATCGAGGGCGTGAAGCTGTCGAACAAGGGCCGCTATGCCGTGCGCGCGTTGTTCGATATCGCCTTCTACAACGAGGGCAAGCCGACCCAGGTCAAGGACATCGCGGAGCGGCAGCACATCCCGCCCCGCTTCCTGGAGCAGATCTTCCAAGACCTGAAGCGCTCGGGGATCGTCGGCTCCAAGCGCGGACCGCAGGGTGGCTACAGCCTCTCGCGGCGCGCGGTGGACATCCGCCTGGGTGATGTAGTGCGTGCGCTGGAAGGGCCCATCAGCCTCGGCGAGCGCGAGCCCGGGCCGAAGCGCACGCAGCCCTCCAGTGACGCGCGGCGCGTTACCGAAATAGTGTTTCGTGATTTGTCCACGCGCGTCGAGGCCTGCTTCGACGAAGTGACCATCGCTGATATCTGCACGCGAGCCGAAGACCAAGGTCTCAAACGCCCAGGGGCGCAACGCTACGTCTATGTCATCTGAACCTTCACTGCCTCCACTCCCGAGTCACCCGCACATTTACGGCAGCGTGTTGGATCTGATTGCCGACACCCCGCTCGTGGAGGTGCGCCGGCTCGGGCGCGAAGCGCCGCGCGGCAACGTGTTCGGCAAGCTCGAAGCCATGAACCCGGGCGGCTCGGTCAAAGACCGCATCTGCCAGGCGATGATCGAAGCCGCCGAGCGCGAAGGCAAGCTCGGACCGGGCGGCGTCGTGGTGGAACCCACGAGTGGCAACACCGGCATCGGCTTGGCACTCGTGTGCGCGCGCCGCGGCTACCGCTGCGTGCTCACCATGCCCGCGAGCATGAGCTTGGAGCGCCGCCAGTTGCTGCAGTCCTTCGGTGCGGAAGTGGTGCTCACTCCGGAAGAGCTGCAAATGGAGGGCGCCATCGCCAAGGCGCGTGAAATCGCCGCGGCCACGCCGCTCTCTTTCATGCCGCAGCAGTTCGAGAACCAGGCCAATCCGGAGGCGCATTTCCTCGCCACTTCGCAGGAAATCGTGCACGCGCTGGGCGCTGAGCCGGTGCACGCATTCGTGGCTGCGGTGGGCACCGGTGGCACCATCAGCGGCGTCGGCCGCGCGCTGCGTGAGCTGTATCCGAGCTGCCTCGTGATCGCCGTCGAGCCCGAATCCTGCGCCACCATCTCACGCGGTGAACGCGGCCCATCCAAGATCCAGGGCATCGCTGCCGGCTTCGTGCCGCGCAACTACGATCCCAAAGTCGTGTCGCAAGTGCGCACGGTCACGGATGAGCTGGCGTACCAAACCAAGCTCGACCTGGCGAAACGCGAAGGCCTCTTGGCAGGCATTAGTTCTGGCGCAAATGTCGCAGTGGCGCTCGAGGTCGCGCGCGAGCTGGGCGCAGGCAAGAACGTAGTCACCATGTTGTGCGACACCGGCGAGCGTTATTTCAGTCTGGATGAGTACTTCAAGTCCTGAGCGCGACGCGCTCCAGCACAAGTCGGCGCTCGTGGTCGGCGTAGGCGGCCTCGGCTGCCCGGCGGCGCTTGCGCTCGTGGAAGCCGGCGTGGGCCGCATCGTGCTTTGTGATGATGACCTCGTGGACGCGACCAACCTGCACCGTCAGATCCTGTTCAGCGAGGCGGACGTCGGCACGGACAAGCTGAGCGCGGCCGAGCGCGCGTTGTACCGCGCCGGCGCTCGCCCCGGCAGCATCCAGCTCGTGCGCTCGCGCTTGCTTCCGGAAAACGCGCGCGAGCTCGTCGCCGGGGTGGATGTCGTGCTGGAGGGCGCCGACAACTTTGCGACCAAGTTCCTGTGCGCAGATGCTTGTTACCTGGAGCAACGCGCGGTCGTGCACGGCGCTGCAGTGCGCTTGCGCGCCACGGTGCTCAGCGTGGCCGCGCAGGGCGCGCCTTGTTACCGCTGTTTGTTCGAGGATTTGCCGGTGGGTGACGCGCCGAACTGCGCGGAAGCCGGCGTGCTCGGCCCCGTCGTCGGCTTCGCGGGCGCGCTGATGGCCGACCGCGCCCTATCCGTTCTGCTGGGTGACACTTCGCTGTTCGGCACTATCGTCAGCTACGACGCCAAAACCGACCGCGCGCGAGAGCTGTCCTTCGCCGCCCGTCCCGAGTGCGCGCTGTGCGGCGCGCAGCGCAGCATTCAAAACATCACCTACGACCGCTACACAGCAGCGAGCTGTGCCGCCTGATTCATCAGAAAAGAAGGAGCATTACATGGCAACCGTGCGTATCCCGACCCCCCTCCGCGTGCTGACCGGCGGTGAAGACCAAGTGCAAGCCGCTGGTGACACCGTCAAAGACGTGATCGAAACCTTGGAGAAGAACCACCCCGGCATCCGCGAGCGCCTGCTCGACGACAAGGGCGTGCGTCGCTTCGTCAACATTTACGTGGGCGACGAGGACATTCGCTTCTTGGACGGTTTGGGCACCCAGCTCAAAGCAACGGACGAGATCAGCATCGTTCCGGCCATCGCAGGCGGTTGATGGAAGTCGAGCACCCGCTCACGCGCCAGATCCGACTGTCTGAAGTCGGGGAAGCAGGCCAAGCTCGGTTGTCCGCCGCCACAGTAGAAGTGTGCGGCACGGACGGCAGCTTGACTGAGTTCCTGTATCTGCACCGAGCGGGTGTCGAACGGCTGTCGATACGCCCCAACCAGCCCACGCTCGCGTTCGCGCACGGCGGGCTGTTCCGGCACGAAAGCACGCGTCGTCAGGCCGCCGGCGCGTGGCGCGCAGTCGCGCAAATTCGCAGTATTTTAGCTTTGGATTCGGTTGCAAGATGAGCATTCGCCTGACCCGTTCACGCCGCCTTTCGTCCGTGCTGGACGCGGTCGGTAACACGCCCCTGATTCGCCTGGAGAAGGTGGCGCGCTCGGCGCCCGGCGTTGAGGTGTACGTCAAGCTGGAGTTCATGAACCCGGGCGGCTCGGTCAAGGACCGCCCCGCGATGCGCATGATGCTGGACGCCATCAAAGACGGCCGGCTGACGACTGATCGCATCTTGATCGATTCGACCAGCGGCAACACCGGTGTGGCCTACTCGCTGATGGGCGCGGCACTCGGTTACCGCGTGCAATTGGTGATGCCGAGCAACGTCACCAAGGCCCGCAAGGACATCACGCAAGCCTTCGGCACCGAGCTCATCTACAGCGATCCGCTGGAAGGCTCGGACGGGGCGATTCGCCTGGTCCGCAAAATTGTCGCGGAAAACCCGGACAAGTACTTCTATCCGGATCAGTACTCGAACCCGTCCAATCCCCTCGCCCATTATGACGGCACGGGCGTTGAAATCTTGGACGCGCTCGGGGATCGCATCACGCACTTCTGCGCAGGCCTCGGCACGACGGGCACCATGATGGGCACCACGCGCCGCTTGCACACGCATTCGCGCCCGATCCACTGCGTGGCGATTGAGCCCGATCAGCCGCTGCACGGCCTCGAAGGCCTGAAGCACATTGCGTCCAGCATCGTGCCGCCCATTTACGATTCAGGCGTCCCGGACGAGATCATGCCGGTGTCCACGGAGGACGGCTGGGACATGTCGGATCGCGTCGCCCTCGAAGAGGGCTTGCACGTTGGGCACTCCACGGGCGCCAACATCTTCGGCGCTGTGAAGCTCGCGGAGCGCCTACACAAGGCCGGCCGCACTGGCTGCGTCGTGACTATCGCCTGTGATCGCGGAGATCGCTATTTTGCGCCCATGAAATGGGAAAAGCGTTACCTCTGGTAACGCCTGGGAAAGAGAACCAGATGACCGACACAGCTTGGATCGCAGGCGGCGTGAAGATCCCCGTGAGCGCGCTGCGCGAAATCGAACGCGCGGGGATCGCTGCCTACGCTCGCGACGAAGAAGCCTGCGGCTACATCACTGGCCCCGCCGCAGACCCGCTCTTGGCGGACACCGCGGTGGAGCTGGAGAACCTAGCCAACAAATACCACCAGGTGGATCCCGAAGGGCACCCGCGCACGGGCCGCGAGTACTTCAAGATCAACTCGCTGAAGTTCGAGCGTGCGATCTCAGAAGGCGTGCAGGGCGGGCGCCCTGTGAAGGTGTTCTTTCACTCGCACTTGGACTGCGGCGCGTACTTCAGCGCCGAAGACGCAGCGAGTATGACCATGGGCAACACCGGCAGCCCGAGCTACGCGCTCGCTTACCTGGTTACCGCCGTGGATAAGGGCGAAGTCACCGCGCATCGCTTGTTTATCTGGGATAATGCGACGAATGCGTTCGTCGAAGCACCCTTTTCCAAGCTCGGCTAAGCTTCCCGCCACGGCATGAAGTGGCAGCGTTGGCTCGGAGTACTGCTGGGCCTCGCGTGTTGGCCACGGCTTGCGCAGGCCGAGCTCGGCGCTGACGTACAAACCCTGAGCGCCGCGCGCTCCGTTTATGGGCGCGTCGTGCGGCTCAAACCGCGCCTACTGGAGCACGGGGATCGCTTGCCGTTTTCGATCGCGCCGGAGCTGCTCGACAGCAAGGACTCCAGCTGCGCCACGGTGTCGATTTTGGGCGTGCCGGACGCGCACTTTTTGATCCATTTCTCGCAGTTCGATCCGGGCGCGCTCAGCACTGCGTTCGCGGAAGCCAGCGCAGCCGGCGCGGCCGAGATCACGCGCTGTGGCTCGAGCAAGCCGTTTCTCGCGGGCATGGTCGTGGAAATGCGATCGCCGCGTGGCGTACTGGAAACGCTGCTCAGCATCGCTCCCGCGGGCGTCCCCAAGCTCACGGAGGTGCTGCCCGCACGCGACCCGGGCACCGACCTCGCACTGGGTGATCCCGGCGAACGCCCCGCGCTGCCGCCGCTCAACCAGCGGGTGCAGCGCCTAGCCGCGCGCGCGCGACGTGAGGGCGCGCAGAGCTTCGAGCGAGACACGCTGCAAGCGGGCGAAGATGGCACCGGGGCCGCGCCGATCACGCTTTCACCGGGCTGCCATGAGCTCACGTTACTCGGTGAATCGACACCTGCCGCGGGCTCGCCCGCGATCGATCTGGATCTAGAGCTCGCCGACCCAGACAGTAACGCGCGGCTAGCCATCGATCGCGCGGACGACGCAGACGCCACGGTCAGCTTTTGCACGGGCGAGACGGCCGCGCTGCAGCTGCGCTTCGTCGGTGCAACGCCGCACCTGCCCCTGACGTTGACACAAGCGCACTGGGACTTGCCGCCGGGCTTACCGGGTTCCTGGGGCGCGCAAGCACGCGGTCGACTCGCGAGCATAGCGCGCAGGCTGCGTTCGCCGTTGCTCAGCAAGCCGCTGTACGAGTCGCTGGGCGTGCAGGGCACGACCTCGCTGCCGCTCGAGGTCGAACCGGACGCTTGCTACACCGCGTTCCTGATCCCGGTACGCGGGGATGCCGCGCGCTTGTCTCTGTTCGCGCTCGCGCACGCACCGGGTGAGCTGGCGCGAGGCGCCGCGGACACAGACGGTACGGGCGTGTCGTTCTGCGCGCGCGGCGCAAAGCGGGCTACGCTGGAAATCGGCGGCGAAGGGGCCAACTTGGCCTGGCTGCTCGCGGTTTGGGAAACAGGGCGCGCTCCGCTCGGTGAGGGCGCCCGCTGATGTCGCGCGCGTTTTCGTGGCTGTTCGGTTGCGCGCTGCTGAGCTCACTCGGCTGCACGCGCGCTGCCGCTCCCGCAGTCAGCACGCAAACGCCCGCTGCGTTCGGCAAAGTTGCCGGCAAGCCGGATACCCGAGGCTGGTTTCGGCCCGAACGTGAGAGCGAGGTAGTGACGGTCGAAGCGGGCGTTGCTGGGGACCGCGTGGCCGCACTCGTGGATTTGCCCGTGGATTCCTGCGCAGTATTCATCGCGCGAGGCACGGACACCATCGAAGATCTCGACCTCTCGGCGTACGGCGAAGACGGCGCCGTGCTGGGTATGGATGAAGGCCCAGACAAAACGCCCGCCCTGCTGATCTGTCCGCCGCATCCGGCGCGCGTGTACATTGCCGCACGCATCGCTTCCGGTCAGGGGCTCGTGGCAGTCGGCGTCGAACGCATGCCGCCCAAGGACGCGGAACGCGCCGCCAGCGCGTACCACGCACGCCACGGTCAAGGTGATGGGGACGCCCGCCTCACGGCGTGGCCCGGCCTCGCCGAACGCATCGCTGAGCACCGCCAACGCCTGGGCGGCAGCTGGCAAGACGTGCGGCGCGTTGCCGTACCTCTGGATGCACGCATCCCCACCCGCATCAGCGCCACGGTGGAAGAGAACCGCTGCCTCAGCGCGTTGGTCCTAGCCAGCGATGAGCTATCGCATCTGGAGTTGTCCGCCCAAGATGAAAACGGCCAAATCCTAGGGCGAGCTGCCGCCCTGGGCCGGGATCGCTCGCTGGTAGTCTGTTCGCCCGTGGGCAGTACGCTCACCTTCGAGCTTCGTCCCCAGGGTGGCCGTGGCATCGCCGTGCTCGTGCTCTCGCAGTCGGCGCCCGGCACGGCCAACGACATCGACGACGCTTGGCGCATCGAACGCTACGAAGCGGGCAGCCTCGACGACGCTCGGCAGAAGACCGCTGCGCGCTTAGAGGGTTTGGGCTACCCGAAGGCGAAAGTGCTCAAGACTGGAGCACTGCAGCCAGGGCGACTCGATAGCGCGTCCTTTGCGCTGCCCAAAGGCTGCGCCCGTTTGGATATTCTCTCCGCTGCGCCCGTACGCGATGTGTCCGCGCGCTTGTGGAGCGCGGATGATTCGTTGATCGCGGAGAGCGAGCAACACGCCAGCCCGGTGTTGTTTGCGTGCTCGGGCGGCGGCACCGCTCGGCTCGACACCGAGAGCCTATCGCGCCCAGGTGAATACAGCGTGGAGATGCGTGTCGAACCGGAGATCCCGTCGCTTTTGCAGGGCTCGCCGCTCGCTGCCGGCCGCTTGCTCACGCACATGCTCGAGCACGGGCTGATTCGCAGCGGCGCGCAAGCCGGCAAAGTGACTCATCATGATCTGAGCCCAGAGCACTTGGACCATGAAGATCTACTGGTACCCGTTGGTCGCTGTATGGAGGTCACGCTGGCTCTCGGCCCGGGCAGCACTGGCGCGGAAGTTCGCCTATTGAACAACGACACCGGGGAAGAGCTAACGCTGGCGCGAGGCACGGTCGTCACGAGCGCCAGAGTGTGCGCGCTCGATGGCAGCACTGGCGGCACGCTGCATGCGCGCGCAGAGTTTCGCGTGTCCGCGGGTCACGGCGAAGCGCTCTCCACCAGCCGCATGTCGACGCCGTCACGCTGAGCGTTGTTCAAGGGCGCAGCGGCAGAACGTCGCGCACTGACGCGGAGTGCAGCGCGCCGCCCGCGTCAATCAGCTTGATTTCAGTGCCATCCACCGCGCGCACTTGCCAACGCGCCCACGGCTCCGACGCGGTTTCGGGGCGCAGCAAAACGAAATCTCCATGCCGGAGCTCCGCGGTAAGTGCGGACGGCGGCTCTGCGGCAAGCGCCGACATGGGCACGGTTGCGCTACGTTGGCCGGCGTTCAACGTGATCACCGCGTTGTCGTCGCCGAGCTCGTGCACGTAGCCAGTGAACCAATCCGCGCCGAGTTGAACCAGCACCCGTTCGCGCAAGCCAGGGTGCCACCCCGCCTCGGGGCGAGGACTGCCTGCGCGCTGCGCGCTGCGCGCGAAGCTGAGCTCCACTTCTTTGCGCGCGAAGTAGCGCTTCAGGTTGAGCTCCGTGAGCGCGGAGGGCACGAGCACGTGCTCGCGCGTCAGCTGGAAAGCCTCACCCGTTGCCGCGCTGACACTGATCGCCTCAGCTGCGATCTTCTGCACGCGGCACGGCATCCAGGTCTCGGCACGCCCGCAAATCACGAGCGCATTTACCACCAGCTCCCGCGGCTCCGGAGGCAGTCGATACACGTCACTGGCGACCACATTCGAGGAATCGTTGCCGCCTGTGGCTTGCACGCGAAGTTGCTCGCCCACGACAGCCAACACGCGGCCTTCGAAAAATTCGGCCGCCGCTTGTTCCACGAGCACGCGATCGCCGCGCGCGTAGGGCTCCTGAACCTTCGCTTTGAGCGCCGGGTCGTGCTTGGCGCAGGCCACGAGACCGACGGCCAGCAGCAGTAAGCCGCGGGCGCGGCAAATACTTTGGAGCGGCACCAGACTTTTGTCCTACTCTCGCGCGTTGACGCGGGCGAGTCACCATTTCGAAGGACCAACGATGACGAGTGCACACGACCCACGTCACGCCCAAGG
>FSWQ01002742.1_pt1 | contig 14919 bp, 11 predicted proteins | sample 1637691 | NCBI WGS metagenome assembly FSWQ01 (sample SAMEA3914814, study PRJEB12502) | metagenome | biome: forest; material: soil | place: USA | collected 2011-09-16 | depth 0.1 m | reverse complement strand
GTCTTCGGTTTGCCGGCGATCAGCTCGGGAGCCACGTAGTCGTGCACGCTGAGCTTGTAGTCGTCTTCGAGCGCGGCCCAATTCTCCAGTGTGGAATGGCCCTGCGCGATCTGAAGCTGGAAGCGATACGCCTCGGGACTCGTGGGCTCGAGCTTGAGCAGCAGCCGATAGGCTTCGATGCCACGCTCGTATTGGGCTTGCTCGTAGAACGCGTCGCCCAGCGCACGCACGATTTTCCCTGCAAACTTGTCGCCGCCGGCCTTGGTCAGGAAGCGGTACATGTCCTCGGCGCGGTTGTTCTCGTCTTCGACGAAGACCGCGACGAGATTCTTGAGCGCTTCGTTCTGCAGCTCGTCGAGCTCGTCCTTGCGCTTGCCGGAGGTCTTGCCGCTCGTGGTGTCGGTCGCCTGAAATACGATCAAGAAGCGTTTGGCCGCTTCTTCCGACTTACCCAAGCGCCAGAGCGTCCAGGCGCTTTTGAACATGGCCAAGTCGTACAGTTCGCTGTCCTTGTATTTGAGGACCTGCTCGTACTCGTTGAAGGCCGTTTCGTAGTTCGGGTTGTCCTTCGTGAACTCGTACTCGGCGCGGACCATGTGCGCGTCGGGAATGAAGCGGCTGTTCGGGAACCACTCGATGATCTTGTTGAAGCGCGAGAGCGACTCGTCGAACTTGGCCTCTTCGTTGGCCAAAAAGCCGTCGACATACAGCGCTAGATCGTATTGGTTGAAGTTTTTGTAGTTCTTGAGCACGCGCAAGAAGCGCGCGCGAGCCTTGACGTAGCTCGGCGTGGGCGGGTCTTTCTCGGCGCGTTGCTCGGGCGGCAGCGCTTCCCACTTCTGAAACGCTTGCAAGAAGCTGTCGCGAGCGTCTTCCCACTCGAGCTCCCCCATGCGCAGTAGCGCCTCGGGCATCTCGTTCGAGCCTTCGGGCGACTCGTCGATGAACTTCGAAAGCAGGCCCATGGCCTCGTAGCGCAGCTTCTTTTCTTGGATCAGATTGCGCTGAATGCGGCGATCGATTTTCCGGGCCAAGGTAGCGCGCAGGGCTTCGGGGATCTGCAAGCTGACGCGATAACCGCGTTGATCCTTGGCTTGATCGGCCGCCTTCTTCTTGATCGTCGGGCGCTCTTTGGTACCGATGGCGCGCTCGCCCGCGGGCTTGATGTGGGCGCTCTCACCCGCCATCGTCGGCGGTTCACCGCTCTCGGCGGCGCGCGCCGTGCTCACCCCGCACGACAGTGCAGACGCGAACGCGGCCCCGCCCGCGAGGCAGCACGCTCGCCCGAAACTAGTGCCATGGATTCGACGCATCATCGGTCATGGAGCCGGAGGCCCCGAGCCTCAGAGTAGCCGCTCCGGCGACAGCGAAGCAACGCCGGAACGGCTCCTCAAAACAAAGCCCGAGCCGTGCCCGACGGGCACGTAGTAGGCGTTCTCACTACATGTTGATTTTGGCGCAGGTTCAACGCGCGCTGGGCGCGCCGAGGTAGCGCGCTTTTGCAGCGCTCGCGTGGGTGTTCAGGCCCTCGTACTCCGCGAGTACTTCGATCGTCGGGCCGAGTAATTCGAGCGCGCACGGCGTGAGCTCGGCAAAGGTCATGATGCGTCGCATGTCGCGCGCCGTGATGCCCGAGATCGCGCGCGCAGCGCCGTTCGTGGGCAAGACAGCGGTGATGCCGATCGCGTAATTTGCGGCCGCGAAGGGCGTGCTCTCACCGATCAGGATCTCACCGGCTAGCGCGCTCGAAAGCGCGCGTGCGCGCTGCTCGGCGCGACACACGATCGACAAGTGCTCGGGCGCAAAGCGTGCGGCAAGCGCGCAGGCGCCATCGAAATCTGGACACACGACCAGCATCCCGCGGCCCGCCACACCGAACACGTGCTCTAGGTTGCTTCGCTGCGGCTCTTTCGCGGCGGCGATGATCTCGGCGAGGTGCGCCGCCACCGTGCGAGCCAAGCGTTCGGAGGGCGTGACGAGCAAGGACGCGGAATCTGGACCGTGCTCCGCCTCACTCGCCAAGTCCCAAGCGACGAGCCGCGCGTCGGCGCTGTCGTCTGCCAGCACGGCGCAATCGGTCGGACCGATGCCGACGACGGTCTTCAAGCCGTACATGCCGGCCACGCCCATGGCCACCGCAATGCCGCCTGGTCCCGGGCCGAACACTCCGTCGACGCGCGGCAGACTGGCCGTGCCGTGGGTCGCCGCGGCGATCAGCGCGACGCCATTTCCGAGTAGAAATTGCGTCGCACCCGCCAGAAACCCCGCCGCCAACGTGCCGGGGTCCGCGCTGCCATCGGCGCGGGGCGGCATCATCAGTACGATGCGCGGCACTCCCGCTGCGCGCGCGGCGCAGGTCAACATCAGCGCCGTCGACAGCAACGGCCCCTTTCGACACGGAACCCAGAGCGCTACGGAATCGAGCGGACGGAACAGTTCGCCAACCCGCACTCCGGGATCCATGTCTACGACGTGATCAGCAGTGAGCCACTGCTCGTTCACGCGCCGGATCCGCGCGCAGGCCACGTCGAGCGCCGCGCGCAGCTCGGGCGACAACGCCTGCACGGCCCTCGCCACGACCGCCGCGGAGATCGCGCTCGTTTCGAGCACCACCCCGTCGTGTTCGCGCGTCGCAGCGAGGAGCGCACCCTCACCTTGCTCGCGAACCCGCTCGAACAGCGCGTGGACGCTCGCGATCAGGCGAGAGTCGATGAGCGCCTCCCGGCGCGCCAAGCGCTGGTCGATCTGGGCTTGCTGCGTCGATTGAACGAGAATCGGGATCGCCGATGGGGTCGATGAGGTCGTCGGTTCGTTTTGGGCGTTCATGGTCATCTCCCGCCGCGGTGCCGGAAATGCCGAACCCCGCGACGATTGTCGAATCCGCTGCCTGAAGGAGGAGCGGGCTCGAAACGTTGCGGTTTCGGTGGTTGGGCTGCCGGCTCACTCCGCGCGATGCGGAACGTGTGCGGCGTGATGCTCGCAACGCACGACCACCGACGCACAGGTGCGTGAATCGGAGTTCGGGCGAGGGCTGAGCGGCACGACGCAGAATCAAGCATGCCCTGCGCCGCGGCGCAATTTCCGCCACTGATGCGCCCGATCTGCGCGCCTTGCCGAAAATCGACTGTAAGGGGGCCGCCGAGTCACACGTTGCTTGGTCATGACGCACCAGCGACGGCTTTTGACGGTAGGGCTGATTCTCTCGATGGGAGCGGCGGCGGCCTGTTCACGCTCGGAGGCGGTGCCGCCCAGCGCACAAGCCGCCGTAGCAGTGGGCGCCAGCGGTCCGACGGCAGTCGCATCCGCGGCCAGCCCGACGCCCGCGAAGTCTCCAGTCACTCACCGCAAAATCGTGCGCCAGGCGGAGCTCGAGCTAGAAGTTGCGTCGGCGGGTACGACGCAGACCGCGCTCGAGGAGCTCGCTGAACGCCATGGCGGCTACGTGGTCAGCGCCGCGCGTGACACCGACAACGGCTCGGCGGTCGACGTGCGCGTGACCGTGGTCGTGCGCGTTCCGCAAGCCGAGCTCACGAGTGCGATCAGCGAGCTGAAACGGATGGGGCGTGGTGTCGGCTCCGAGCGCATCACGAGCGACGACGTGACCGACGAATACGTGGATCTTGCAGCACGCACGGTGAGCCAAAAGCAGCTCGAACAACAGTACTTGGAGATCCTGAAGCGCGCGACGACCGTCAAGGACGCCATGGAAGTGCAAAAGGAGCTGGCCGACGTGCGCACGGAGATCGAGCGCATGCAGGGCCGCCAGCAGTTGCTGGAAAAGGAGAGCGCGTTCTCGACGCTCACGGTTCATCTCACCACGGCCGTGCCTCGCATCGCGGTCACGAGCACGACCTTCGGCGGCAGTGTGCAGCGCGCCTGGTCCGACGCACAAAGCCTGAGCATCGACATGATCACCGGCGCAATCCGCTTGGTCGGCGTGCTCGCGCCGGTGTTCCTGCTCTTCGTGTTGCCGAGTGGGCTCGCCATTTGGGGCATGCTGCGCAGCTCGCGCTGGCTGAGCGCGAGGAAGAGCCGGCGCATGCTCGCCGCAACCTGAGCGAGCGACAAAACAATCGGATTCGGCATGGAGCGAGCTGCACGCTAGCTTTTGCGTTTGCGAGAGCATCGCGTTCGAGAGCGTCTAAACAGACGACGACGACGACGAGGGCGACCATCGAGTTGATACTCGCGGTTGGTCCCCCGCGGCGGCCGCAGGCCGATGCTTGGGGGACCCGGCGTGCGGAGCACGCCGGCCGTCCGCGCCGTGCTCGCGCGCGGGGCATCCCTGAAATAAACAGCTCTATTTTGGCTCGGAGCGCCGACTACTTGAGGTTCTCTCCGCCGACGTATTCGTCGGACCAGTCTTCGCCTTCGAAGGGCCAGTACTCTTCGTCGTCACCGAGGTAGCGCGCGGCATCCAGTGAGTCGACGATGGTTTGGGGCAAGAGGCCTTGTGACAGCGCTTCGACTTCGATTTCCAGCGCCCGCTTTTTGCCGAGCACGGTCTCGATGCGACCGAGGCGCGCGCGGCGCAGCAGACGCGACAAGCGTCGATCGAGACGCACGAGGGCGTCTTTGGCCAGCGTCAGCTCCTGAGCTTCGACCGCAACGCGCAGCTTTTGGGCGTCGTTGTATAGGCCGGTCGCGCGCTCGCGATCGGTGGCTAAGATGCCGGCCAGATCTTCACCCTTCGGGCCGACCTTGGCGACGCTGGAGGGCAAAGCGGCGCGCGCCGCGCGGGCGCGGAATTGCAAGCCTTCGAGCTCTTTTTTGAGCGCGTCCAAATCGCCGGAGCTCTTGCCATTCGAGGCGCTCTCGGCCTCGCGGAGCAGCCGCTTCAGCTCGGCGATTTGGCCTTCGATGCGTTCGACCTTGTCGAGATCGGACTCTCCCAGGGCTTCGGTCGATTGCGGGCGCACCGATTTCGGCGAGCTGAGGCGTTCGCTCGCTTGATCGAGATCGCCCATCGCGCGGCGTAGGCCGCTCTGTTGGTGATCGAGCTCCGCCAAGCGACGCGCGGCGCGACCATAAGCGGCGTCGACGCGCACCAGCACGCCGAGGGCGCGCGCGGTGTCTTCCGAGAAGCCGAGCCCCGCGCTGGCTGGGTCGGCGCCCGTGCGCACGGCGTCCACCAACTTCTGCACGGCCGCGTCGTCGGTCGTCAGCTTGCGCGCGGCGTCACGCACCGGATCGTAGTGCGCCAAAAACGCGTTCAGTTTGGCGTCGGCCTGCGGAAAGCGGCACGTCGCTAAATCGATGTACGCATCCAGAATGTAGGTCTCGTCTTGGTAGACGTGGCTCACCTTCAAGCGTTTGAGCTCGTCGATCGACTCACGCGCGCCGTCGTAGTCCTTGGCTTCATAGCGAGTGGTGGCCGTCTCGTACAAGGCCTCCGGCAAGTTGTCCGAGTCGTGCGGGACCAAGTAGTAGTAGTAACGCGCATCGTCGAAGCGATACTGCTCGTGGGCCACGCGCCCGAGCCCGAGCCGCGCCAAGTCGCGCACCTGGAAGAAATCCGTACCGCCGAAAAGAGGGGCTTTCTTCGGTGTCAACTTGGGATCGGCCACCTTGCAAAACAAGGCCTCGCCTTGCTTGTAGTCCTTGCGCTCGACGGCGATCACACCCGACAGATAGGTGGCCTGGGCCCAGAAGCGCGACTTTTCGGACACGGTGGCATAGGCCGTGAGCGCGTCGTCCGGCTTGCCTTCGCGCTCGGCGACGCGACCGGTCAAGTACGCGACGTCCCCAGTCACCTCGTCGGGTGCTCCGCTGGCAGACACCGCCTTGAGATCACCGAGCATCAGTCGAGGTTCGTCGCTCTCCAAAGCCAAGTCGACCAAGCTGTGGACCGCGCGCCGATACCAGATGTCGCTCGGCGAGGCCGAGAGCAGCTGAGTCAGGTAGCCGCGCGCCGGCTGATAAGCGCCGCCGCGACCCAACGCATCCCCGAGCCAGTACACGGCCGCGCGCCCTTCGTCCGAAGATTTGAACGGCTCGAAGCGCGGCGACTCGACGATGTACACCAGATCGCCGATCGCTTCGTCGCGACGCCCGGACGAGATCTTTTCTTCGATCGTCGCGAGCTCGTCGCGGATGCGCTGCAAGCTGAGCGGCGCGCTCGCGGCGAGCTTTTGCTTGTCGAGGGCGGCCTGGTACACGCGCATGGCGGCGCCGCGTGTATCGGTCGAGTCCTGAGCGGGCGGAGCCTCGGCCTTGGCGGCCGGCGCGGGAGCCGCTTCTGGGGCCGCTGCGCTCGGCGGAGCGCTCTGAGCGCCCGCCGGGAAGCTCGCGACGCACGCGGCGCTCAGCATGCCGCACGCGCAAAGAAAGCGCGTGGAGCGCCTCATTTCTCGACTCGCGCGCGCAAGCGAACGCGCAAATCGTACTCGCCGTCTTGATCGCCCGGAAAGTCTTTGCCCATGTCGGAGCTGTCTTGGATGATCAAGTGCGCGTCGACGAGCTTACTCTCGGGCACGACCACCGAGAAGCGCGAGCTCTGCCAGGTGCGGTATTCTTTGTTGCGCGTGTCGAAGCGCTCGATGTCCACGCCGAGCACGTGGTGGCCCGGCGCGACCGAGTGTTCGTACACCGTGCGCTCGTCCTCGGCGATGAAGCGCTCGGGCGCGCTGAACACCACACCGTCGTCGAGCGTCACGCTGAAGCTTGCCACGCGCGCGTCGCTACCGCGCGTTTCGACCACCACGCGCACCTTGCTCGCGAACAGCGTGGTCGTGAGCGCCGAGACGCGGCTGCGCAAAGTCGCGATGTCACCGAGCAGCTTGTCGTATTCGACGGGTGGCGGCTGAGTGCCCCCATCGGGGAACTCGTTGGCCTCGGGATTCAGCGGCGAGAGCTTGGTCTCGGCCGAGCCCGCGGGCTTTGCGGGCGGACCACCCAAATCATCCGCGCTGCCATTCGCTTGAGCCGCGGCGGGCTCCGCCTTGGGCTCTGCCTTGTCGGGCTTGGCCGTCGATGCGCGATCTTCCGGCTCCTTCGCGCTGCGCTTGGGTTGAGCCAAGGCCACGAAGGAGAGCAGCAGGAGTGGTGCCGCGACCAATGCGGGACGAATGCGCATAGTCGCTCGACGCTATCATGCGCCCGTGCCGGAATGAAGCGCACGGGCGCACGGGGAACAGCTGCTATTTGCCGCGAGACCGCGGTTCACTCACCGTTCGGTACATGCGACTCGCGCGCGGCGTGCCGCGCGCGGGCCCTTAGGCTTTGCCTTGATTCGCGACAGCCTTGGCGGCCTTCTCGGCGGCTTCGGGATCGCCCAGGTAGTAACGCGGTTTGATCGGCTTCAAGTCGTCGTCCAGCTCGTACACGAGCGGGATGCCGGTCGGGATGTTCAACTCGACGATGTCGCTATCGCTCACGTTGTCGAGGTACTTCACCAAGGCGCGCAAGCTGTTGCCGTGAGCCGTAACGAGCACGCGCTCGCCGCGCTGGATCGCGGGGGCGATGTCGCTCTCCCAAAACGGCAGGAAGCGCGCAACGGTATCTTTCAGGCACTCGGTGGCCGGCAGCTCGGTCTTCGACAGCTTGGCGTAGCGGCGATCTTTACCGGGCCAGTATTGGCTCGATTCTTCCAAGACGGGCGGCGGGATGTCGTAGCTGCGACGCCAGGTGAGCACCTGAGCGTCGCCGTGGCGCGCGGCCGTCTCCGCCTTGTTCAGACCTTGCAGGCCGCCGTACATGCGTTCGTTCAAACGCCAGCTGCGGTGCACCGGCAGCCACATCATGTCGAGCTCTTCCAGCGCCAGCCACAGCGTCTTGATCGCGCGCTTGAGCACGGAGGTGTAGGCCACGTCGAACTCGAAGCCCCCTTCTTTGAGCAGCTTGCCAGCGTTCTTCGCCTCCTCGATGCCCGCGTCGCTGAGCGGGACGTCGACCCAGCCCGTGAAGCGATTTTCGTTGTTCCACTGACTCAAACCGTGGCGGAGCAAAACTAGCTTTTTCATGGGTATCCTCGGGCGGCCGGCGTTTACAGCGCGCTTCGAACGGAATAGTGCAAAACGCGTCGCGCGCAAAGGAGCGCGCTCGTTTGGCGTCGCGCGCGCGTCATTTTCGAGCGCGCGACGCGCTCAGCTGTGAAACGGAATGAACAGGCTCAGACCGCCGGTGGCGGTGATGTCGTTCACGACTTTTTCCAGACCGAGTTGCACGCGTTTCTGCTGATGCACGGCGTCGCGCACGTCCCAGCGCAGCGCGAGCCACTCGGTGAGGTAGAACTTCATGCCAAAGCCGCCGGAACCGGTGAGGCCGACGTCGTCCGGCTCTTTGACGGCGCCGCCGCCGACGGACAAGTAGAAGTCGTAGCGACTAATGCCGCCGCCCATCCAGCGCACCTTGCCGTAAGCCATGGACCAGATCAGGTGGCCCATGAAAAATTGCACGCTTTCGTCCGTGGACGCCGTCAAACCGACGAGGCCCTGCTGGCGAGCGATGATCGCGTCCAGAATGCCGAAGTGTTCGCGCGTGCGTAGGTAGCTCGCCTCGAGCCCCAAATCTTCGGTGAAATGGAAGGTATAAGCGCCGCCGTAGGTGGGCGCGCCGTCGGCCAAGTCGCCCGCGAACCAACCGCCCTGCGCCGACAGCTCGTGCCGCAATGATTTTTTGATCAAGCGCGGCACGACACCGCGATACGCGCGCTCGCCGATCAGTTGTTGCTTCAGCGCCTCGTCGACGCACTGTGCCGACGCTCGCGAGGGTCGACCAAGCAACACCACCGCGCACAGCAGCAGCGCGAACCAATGACGGGGGGCAGGACAGAGCAGCAAGTCGTTCCACCGGATATCATAGAAGGCACGCCTTCGTCGAAACCTCGGCGACGCACTCACGAACGACCGGCCGACTTCCCAGCAACGCTGCAACGAATGGCGTCTTTGTGCGAGAAAAACGCGAGTAGGACCCACTCGCACTCGACCCGCGCTAGCCTCACTCGATTCGATGACCCGTCGTGCCCGTCGCGTTTTGCGAGCCCTCGGCTTGCTCTGTCTGCTCTCGGCGAGCGGCGCGGGAGCGGAACCCGCGCGTACTCAGTCCAGCGCGAGCGCAGCTGCCACCGACAACTGCGAACGCGAGACGACGGCCATCGGACGCAGCGCCTGTTTGCTCGGCAGCGCCCTCCGCGGCCAAGCCGATTCGGCGCTCGTGGTCGCCGCGCCGGCCGCGGGCGACGAACGAGTGAGCGTCCCCACGCGCATCACCGAGCGCCTCGCGCAACTCGTCGCGGCACGTTTGGGACCTGACGCTCGACCAAGCCCACAAACGTTCGCGCTGGTCGACGCGCAACGGAGCGCGGGCTCGGCGCGTGGCCTGATTTACCTGAGCGTCGCCCTGTATCGCGATCGCTTGGAAGTCGCGGCTGATGCTTACACGGGCGCCGGACACTTTTGGCAGCGGGTGCGCGAACCTGGGCTACGCTTGAAGAGCCACGCGTTCGCGACGAGTCCGCTCGACCCAGAACTGCGCGCGCTGTTCCCGGCGATTCCACTGGTGGTGACGCGCGTGGACAAAGCGACCGGCTCTGAACGGGATATCGTGGCGCTCGCATGCGGCGACGTGCGCGGCGACGGCTCGCGCGAAATCGCGGCCGTTGGCCGCCGCCGGGTGCAAGTCGGGCGCCTGGAACATGGCCGTTTTAGCCCGCGCGCGAGCCTGAATTGGGCAGACTTTTCGGCCATCGCCCCGAGCCCGCTGCGAGAACCGATCGCCAGCTGCGCGCTGCCCGAGCCCGGTCGGCTGTGGGTCGGCCTGAGCGACCGCGCCGACGGTCTCGAGCTGTCCGGCACGCTGCAAGTCGAACACAAGTGGCACGGCGTGATGCCTTGGCCGGGCGGAGGCTGCACGCGCCGCGTTGCGCTGGGCTATGCCGGACAAGCTCGAGCTTGCCCGGGTTCGGCTCCGTCGCCGCTGATTGACTTTGCCACACCGCTGGATGCGTTCGCCAGCCGCTCGCTCAGCGATCACGCGGGTCTTAGCCACACGTTACGCGTCGCCCGCCCCGTCGGCAGCGACGTGGCACGCGCGCTCGATTCGCTGCACGCCGAAGTCAGCGTCCCGAATGTCGGCGCGCAGCTCGCGGTCGGCGATCTCGACGAAGATGGGCTGGCCGAAATCGTGACTTCACAGCCGAGCTTGGACCGCCGCGCCGATCAACTCGTGGTGCGCACGTTGACGGACGACGGGCAGCTACGCGAACGGCTGCGCTTGCCGGTTCCGAGCGGCATCGATGCGCTCGCGATCTGTCCCGGCGACGGCCGCGCGATGGCGCCGCTGGCGTTGGCGACGGGAGATGGGATCTGGGTCATTCGGTGAGGGCTCTCGGGCGGCGCGCTTTCTTGACCGCCGTGTGCAGCACGAGCGTCGCGAGCGCGCTCGGACGCACGCCGCTTTCCGGGACCCTACGCCTGCGTTTGCCGCTGTATTTCGGCGGCCTCGACCCACATTCACTCGATGATCCGCTGTCGGCGTTGTTCGCGCCGGCGATCGCCGATCCGCTGTTTGGGCTCGACGCGAGTGGCAAGCCGTACCCTGCGCTTGCCAGCAAACTACCGGAACGCAGCGCCGCGGGCACTCGCCTCAGCTTGCGCCCCGAGCTGCTCAGCGCGCGCGGCAAGGCGCTCTCGGCCGCCGATCTGGTGTTCTCGTTCAAGCGCGCGCAAGCAGCGGGCGGCGCCGCCGTGCTGGGCTCGTTTCGCGCGCCCAGTGTCGAACCCAAAGATCCACTGTCCGTGATCGTGCCGGACGCCGATCCGCAGCTCTTGGCGCGCGCGCTCGCGCACCCGCTCACGGCGCTCGTGCCGCGCGGATTTTCGCCGCTCACGCCGGACGGCACGGGCGCTTTCTCGGCCCGCTTCGGCTCCGGCACCCTGACGCTCACGCGCAACGAACGCGCCGCGCGTGCCGCCGCCTTCCTCGACCGCATCGAGCTGAGTCGCGCGCCGGACTTAGCCGACGCCCTGCGCGCCTTCGAGGCCGGGCAAGTCGATCTGGGATGGCTCGGCAACGGCTTGTATCGGCCGAAGGCAGACGCACTCCCGCTGGAAGGGCCTGTTTTCGGCTGGTTCGTGCTACGCACGGGGCTCGACGCCAAGACCTGGGGCTCGCCCGGAATCGCCCAGCAGCTGACCCTTGCCTTGCCGAGCGCGGCCTTGGCGCGCTTCGGGATCCGCACCTTGCCTGGCTCCGTCGAAGGAGTGCGCTGGGGCGGCGGGCCGAGCTCGCTCCTCGTCAGCGACGATGCGCCGCAGGCGGTCGAGCTCGGGCGTGCGCTCGAACCGCTGCTCGGCTCGCCGGGCAACGAAGTGCGCGCCACGCCGGTCGCGCGCAGCGCCTGGCTCGAAGCGCGTCGCTCGCGACGCTTCAGCCTGCTGCTCGACTTCGTGCGCGCGGGCAATTCGGACATCACCGAGTCCGCTCAAGCGCTGCTCGCCGCCGTAGACCCTGCCTTAGCCAAGCGCCCACCCCGGAATCTGCACTCGCTACTGGACGCGACGCGCACGCTTACCCTAGGCGTCGTGGGCGAAGTTCGCGTGACCGGCGCACGCGCCCCGGAGTTCGAGGGCTTGGACGCCTGGCAGCTGGGCGCGGTCTGGCTCAACCCCGAAAAGAAGTGAGCAAAGCGCGCCCGACGCTCATTGCGGCAGCTTGCTCGGAACCGGCAATTTGCCGCCTTTTCGTAGATAATCGACCATCACCTGAGTCAAGCGATCATCGGCTTTCACGCACGTGAGGCTGACGTCGCCGCTGACGGCGCCTTTGCACTCGCTCCGTCGCTTGTGCACCGCGCTGTCGATGGTCGGATCCTGACGCAGCGCTTCCTGCACGTTGTCGTCGAGGAAGCGCCACTCCACCTTGGCCGCTTTGGGCGACGGCGGCTTGTCGAGCGTGACTTCTTCTTTGGCCAACGTGACGCACGAGCCGTTCCAGCGTAGCGCCTCGTAGCCGCCACCCGCGCCGCTCACCTGCATGCCAGAAGCGTCGCCGCCACGTTCCACGAGCAACAGCACCTCTTCGTCGAATTCGAGGAACGTGTTGTCCGAAGCGCCACCGGCGGCGTTCCAAGCTTGTGTCTTGCGGGTCAGGTAGCCGCGCGTGAAGCCGAAGCCGTTACCGAATAGGTACAGCGCAAGCGACGGGTAACTGTCGTTGCACATGCGCTTGCTGAACTTTTGGTCCGGCAAGCAGAAGCGCCCCTTGTCGGCGCAGCCCGTGGGCACGCTGAGCGGCGCGGCCTCCTTTTTGGACTCGGCCCCCGGGGCCGGCGTTGCCGCGGACTCGGACGACGGCGCGGCGCTCTCGGGCTCTGCCGGTTTTGCCACCGGGGCAGCGCCGCAGGCCGCGATCAAGAACGGAACCAGGAACGAGGAGGGACGCCACATGTGGGCCCTTCTATCACGAACCGCGGGCTATTCCACGGTCACGACCTTGGCCAGATTTCGAGGCTGATCGACGTCTGTGCCTTTCAGATCGGCGATGTAATAAGCCAGCAGCTGAAGCGGCAGCACGGTCACGAGCGGGACCAGGGCGTCTGGCACCTTCGGCACGTACAGCACGTGCTCGGCCAGCTTGCTCGCTTCCTCGTCGCCGTCGGTGGCCACGGCGATCACGCGGCCATCACGGGCTCGCACCTCTTGCACGTTGCCCAAGGTCTTCTCGTACTGCCGGTCACGGGGCATCACGACCACGACGGGCATGTGCTCGTCGATCAAAGCGATCGGCCCGTGCTTCATCTCGCCCGCGGCGTAGCCTTCGGCGTGGGCGTAAGAAATCTCTTTCAGCTTGAGCGCCCCTTCGAGCGCGATCGGAAAGCCGAGCCCCCGGCCCAAGAACAGCATGTGATGGGTGTGCTGCCAACGGCGCGCCACTTCCCAGACGCGATCCTTGCGTTCGAGCGTGATCCGCATATCGTTCGGTAACTCGACCAGCGCCTGCAAAAGCTCACGGGCCTGGTCCGCATTCAGCGAGCCGCGACGACGGCCCAAGTAGACCGACAACAAGAGCATCGCGGCGAGCTGCGTCGTAAAGCACTTGGTCGACGCCACGCCGATTTCTGGCCCGGCGTGGGTGTACAAGGCACCGTGGGCGGCGCGTGGGATTGCGCTATCGACCACGTTGCACAGCGCCAAGACGCGCGCGCCCGCCTCACGCGCGGTCTTCAACGCCGCCAAAGTGTCGGCCGTCTCACCGGATTGGCTCACGGCCACGACTAGGTCCTTCGAGGTGAACACCGGTTCGCGATAACGCACCTCGCTGCCGAGCTCGGTCTGGGCGGCGATGCGGCTGATTTGCTCGACCCAATGCCGACCCGCGATGGTCGCGTGGTAGCTCGTGCCACAAGCGATGAAATACACCCGCTCGATGCCGCGCACGGTTTCCGCGTCGAGGCCGAACTCGGCGTCGACCAGGTCTCCCTCTTCGAGCAGGATGCGCCCACGCAGGGTATCTTCGATGGCCCGCGGCTGCTCGAAGATTTCTTTGAGCATGAAGTGCTTGTAGCCGCCCTTTTCGGCCTGCGTCGGGCTCCAGTCGATCTGCCGAGGCGCGCGCTTCACGCGTTCACCCGCGATCGTCTCCAGACGCACGCCGTCGCGGGTGAGCTCGGCCATCTCGTTGTCTTCCAGGAACAACATGCGGCGGGTATGCGCGAGCAGCGCCGGAATATCGCTGCCACACAACGTGGCCCCGTCGGCCAGGCCAATCACCAAGGGCGACGCATTCTTGGCCACGACGATGCGATCGGGCTCCGCGGATGACGCGACGGCGAGCGCGTAGGCTCCCCGCGTGCGGCCGAGCGCGGTACGCACCGCGTCGAACAACTTGGCACCGGCCGAGACCGCGCGATTGATCAAGTGAGCCACGATCTCGGTATCGGTATCGCTTTGAAAGCGCACGCCGTCGCGCTCGAGCTCACGCTTCAGCTCGAGATGATTTTCGATGATGCCGTTATGCACGACCGCGACGTCACCCACGAGGTGCGGGTGAGCGTTCGGCTCGCTCGGGCGGCCATGGGTGGCCCAGCGGGTGTGGCCGATGCCCATCGTGCCGTCGAGCGGCGTCGCCGCGATGGCACGCGACAAGTTGTCGAGCTTGCCCACCGCGCGCACCAGCTGCAGCGAGCGCCCGTCATGAACGGCCAGCCCCGCCGAGTCGTAGCCGCGGTACTCGAGCTTGCGCAGCCCGTCGAGTAACACTGGAGCCGCTCGATCAGGACCGACGTAGCCAACGATTCCGCACATGCTCCTTATCTGCCATCGAGCACGCGAATAGGCCCAACTTTTTTCGGCGTTCTCGGCAATTAATCGAGCAGATCTAGCGGTTTATCGCGCATTCGCGCTAGCGTGGCGCTGGCGCCGCGAGCAGCGACTTCAGCTGCGCAAGCAGGGCCGCGTCGAGCGAGGCCGAGCGCCGGACGATGCGCCGCTCGCGATCGACCAGCAAAATCGTGGGCAGCTCGTGGTCCCCCAAGGCATCGGCGATGCGAAAATCCGGATCGAGATAGTTTTCGTACGGCAAGGGATGTTCGGCCAAGTACGCGCCGACCACACTCGGCGCTTCACCCACGTTCAAGCCGATCACGCGCAGCCCCTGAGCGCGGTAGGCCGCGTCGAGCCGCGCCAGCTTGGGCCGTTCGCGCTCACACCCCGTGCACCAAGTCGCCCAAAGATCGACCACCGTGACCGCGCCGCCGGTGGCCGCCTGAAACGACGACGTTTGCCCGTCCGCGAGTTGCACGGCAAGGGCAGGCAAGCTGACGGCGGGCGCGCGCGCTGGCCTCGCCGAAGCGCAACCCACGAGCAAAGAGCAAAGCACGAGCCGAAAGCTCAAAAGCGATCTCCGTAACCGAAAGAGATGATACTCGCGTGAAAGTCGTTGCTGCGGCCGTACTGAAAGTAACTCACGTCGAGCGTGCTC
>FSWQ01003750.1_pt1 | contig 14971 bp, 13 predicted proteins | sample 1637691 | NCBI WGS metagenome assembly FSWQ01 (sample SAMEA3914814, study PRJEB12502) | metagenome | biome: forest; material: soil | place: USA | collected 2011-09-16 | depth 0.1 m | reverse complement strand
TCCAGCAGCGCGGATACGTCCGAAAATGAGACGGTGCCACCGTTCTTGACCGTCGCGTCGGCGCTCTTGGCGTACCCCACGCCGAGCCGCAGCAGCGGGCGCGACGCGAGCGAGGTGAGTTGCAGCTCGCCGAATGCCCCACCACCAAACGATGGCTGCGGAGCGCTCGCGCCTTCCACGCTGCCGAAGATGCCAGCGCTGCCGCGCAGCGTGCTCTCGCCGCCGCGGCGCGGCTGCGCTGTGGGCAAATGCGGAGCGCGAGCGGCTGGTGCGGCGCGTTCCTCGACTGGCTTTGCGGGCAGCGGCGCTTCATCACCCTTCTGGGTTGCATCTGGATCCACCGCGAGCGCCGTCGCGAACGCGAGCAAGCGGCTCACCTCAGCGCAGTCCGCGCCGCGCGCTTCGCGCACGCCCGCGCTGCCCCCATCAATCGTGAGCTTTCCGGTGAGGCCAGTGCCCGCAATGGTGATCTCGAAGCGGCGCGTGCCTGCTCGTGCCTGCTCGCCTGCGAGCTGTAGGCGTGGTGTGGAGCGCTGCACCTCGCTCAGGAACTCGCTCTGCGTGGGGCACTGCTTGGGCGCCTCGTAGCTCAAGCTCACCGGCTCCAGCGCGTCTTGCGCGGCGCCTGAGCGCGCCCACAAAAGCACACTGAGTGCGCTTACAGAGGTCGCAATGCGGAGTGGATGTCGGGTCAGCTTGGCCAAAGGAGCACCACTGTTTACTGGCAGAACTGGCAATCTGTCGACGTCGGCCAGCACTGGGTCTGTAAGGTGTGGCACTTTTGCGAACGCACATTGTCCGCTTTTGACCCGGTTTTTCCTCACAAAAGTCACAACGGGATGCCTTAGACTTAGTGTCGAGTGACCCTAGCCTCAGACGCCCCAGCCGATCTGCACGGACTCAGGGTCCTGGTCGTTGACGACGAAGAGGACGCGCGGGACATCGTTGCGGCCATGCTCAAGCATGAGGGCGCCGACGTCGAGACCGCGCCTTCGGCCCATGACGGCTTCGAGCTGGTGACCAGCTTTCTGCCGCACGTGTTGGTCAGCGACATCGGGATGCCGGGCGAAGATGGCTATTCGTTCGTGGCGCGCGTTCGGAAGCTGCCCGCGCAAACCGGAGGTAAGACTCCGTCAATCGCCTTGACGGCTTACTCGAGCCCGGAAGATCGCCGGCGCGCGCTCGCGGCGGGCTTCGATGTGCACCTGACCAAGCCGATCGATCTGGGTCATCTGATCTCGGTCATCGTGAAGCTGTCGCAGACTTCGCCGCGCGCCATGCAACCCTGAGCGCGCTCAGTGCTCTGCTGCAGAGCAACGATTCAGATCCGGATTGCAGTACGGAGCGGTGGTGCTCGAGCAGTCGCTCGAGTCGACGCATGACGCGCATTTGCCAAGCGGCAGCAGGCAACGCGGCGTAATCCCGTCACACTGGCTGTCATCCAGGCATTGCACGCAGGCCCCTGCCGAGCGTTGACACAGCGTTCCGCCTAGCTTGGGGATGCAGTCATTGTCGCCGTCGCAGGTGGCGCACACGCCGTCGTGGTTGCAATACTCGTTCAGCGCGTCATTGCAGTCCGAGGCTTGGCGACAGTAGGTGAGGCACTTGTCGCTCTGCAAATCGCAGAAATGCCCGTCCGCGCAGTCGGAAGCGCCATCGCACTCCACGCAACGCAGGATGCTGGGCGAGCAGGCCGGGCGTTCCGCGGGGCATTGTTGGTCGACTAGGCATTCGACGCAGTGCCCGGTCGAGGTTTGGCAGTGCAGCCCGCGCAGGCCGCAGTCGCTATCCGCCGCGCAGTCTTCGGGCCCGTGGACGACGTGCACGGCGCCGGCACTGTTTCCCGCACCCGCCGCGCTGCCGGCGCTGCCCGCGCCGCCGCCGGCGGTACCCGCGGTGCCCGCGCTGTTTGGGGGAGAATCGAAGGCAAGCTGGCCGTCGCAGCCAGCCACGCAGGACCATGCGACAACGAGGAAGAGCGCGAGCAGCGCGTGCAGCTCGACGTTACGGCTGCGCGATTCGCGCGGCATCGGTCCTCGCATACCCCTGAGGGTAGCGCGCCAGGTACTGACGTGCCGCGTTTTTGGCGGCGCTGGGATTGTTGCTCTCTAGCAGGCGCATGCGCTGCACAGTCGCGCTTTCCGCGAGCGGGCTCTGCGGGTAGCGGCTGAGCAATGCCTCGAACGAGGCGAGCGCGCCCGCGTTGTCGCCGCGGCGGCGTGCGGCGGCAGCGTCCGCGAACAGCTCATTTTGCAGGGCAATGCTGGACGTTTCTTTGCTGGCGCGCAGCGCTTGTGGCGCGGGCGCTGCGGTTTCGCCGTCGTTCGCGGGGCGCTCGTTGGCGACGGTGGCCGGTTCGGCGTGGCTCGGCAGGACGCTGCGCGTGCCTTCGCTGACGCTGGCCAGCGGATGGGGCGCGCTGCAGCCCGCGGGCCAGCTCTCTCCCGGGTGCACGTACGTGGAAGCGCCGGCACCGCGCACCTCTACCAAGCCCTCGGTAACGCTGACGCGGGTGCGCGCGCCGCCCGCGCAGGCCGCATCCGGGTCCACGATTTCTACCCGGAACACGGTGCCGCGCACTTCAATTTCCGCATCCGGCGTGCGCACGATGAAGCGTTGCTCGCGCGTGAGCTTGGCGACCTTGGCTTCCAAGACGCCTTGACCCAAGAAGAAGCGCTGCACCGGGCCAGCATCTTCGAACTCCACGTTGGTGTCGTGCTCGACGGAGAGCTCAGTGCCGCTCGACAGCCGCACGGTGGCGCCGCCGTTGGCACCAGCCACGAGATGCCCGCCTTGCGGGAGCGTGGCCGCGTTGAGCAGCGGCTGCGTGCCGGCTTGGTTGGTGATGGCATTACCGCTGCCGCTGGACACGACCACCGCCGACACCGTTTGCGTGCCGCTTGCTGATCGCAGAGACAGACCCTGATGAACGCCCACATAGCCGAGCACGGTGGCGGCGGCGGCACCAACGCACGCCAGCGCCCAACCACGACGCGCGCGCCGCTTGGTTTTGGCTGCCAATGTGTCGGCGATCACTGCGATGGCGCGGACGCGTTGCGTGTCCGTGACTTCGAGCTTCGCTTCGGGCGCGTCAGCCAATAGGCGCGCGCTGATTCGGGCGTAGCGCGGCGAATTCATGGGTCCCCCAGATCGCGTAGGTCATCCAGCGCGCTCGCTAGGCCCGGGTCGCATGCAATGCGCTCGTGCACTTCACGGCGGCCGCGCACCAAGCGCGTTTGCGCGGCTGACACGCTCACGCCCGTTATGTGGGCGATCTCTTTCAAGTCATAGCCATACGCATCGTGCAGCAGAAAGGTGATGGCGCGGCTGTCATCCACACGAGTCAGGTGCTCGTTCACGCGCCGCACGAGGTCACGCAGCAGCGAGCTGTGGCGCGCGGATGCCGCAACTTCAGGCGCGACCTGCAGCGGCGTGCGGCTGAACAAGCGCCGTTCCAACTTGCGGCGCCGCAAGTGCTTGTACACGATGCGGGCAGAAATCATGCTCACCCAGGCATCCAGCGGGCACTCACCGCGGAACTGCTCGATGGTGTTGACGAGCTCGATGAAGGCGAGCTGACACAGGTCCTCCGCGTCCGTGTCGCGCGCGCCGAGTAGCCGACGCACGGTGCGCTGCACCACCGGTCGCGCGCGATCATGCAGCGCGGTGGCGGCGCTCGCGTCACCGGCTTTGAGCGCGGCGAGCAGCTGCGTGTCGTCGAGCTCCGCCTTGGGCGGGGGCTGAGCGCCGGGCGTCAGCGGCTCGCGCCGGCCAACGATCAGCCTCAGGTGGTTTGCTTCAGACGCCACGGTTCACTGTTGCTTAGGGTACCGCACTGGCTGTGCAACCAGGCACATCTCGACGCTCAAAATTGCGCCTGAATGCCCAACTCAGCCAGCCCGCGCAGCACGGGGATCTGCGTGACTTCATTGCCTTTTACGAGCAGCGCGGTGTGCCCGAAAGCAAGCTCCGCACCTACACCTGCCACGAAGCCAGCGTTGGCGGAAAAGCGCAAACTGGCCTCCAAAGTGGCCTCCGCCCCCGGTATTACGCGGCTTTTCTGCTCCGCCGAGCCGCTGCTTGCGGACACGCGGTCCACCTCATGACGCAAAATGAGCGCGCTGCCGTGACCACCGAGCGCGAAGCGTGAGCCCGGCCCGAGCGGCAAAGCGAGGCCCAGGCCGAGGCTCGCGAACTCCACCTCTGTATTGGCGTTGGCCTCCGGCACCTCACCGCGCCGCAGCCCGCCTGCAACACGCAAAGACAGCGAGCGCGCGAACAACCAGCGCCCTGCGAGCCCCGCGCCGAAGCCCGAGCTGGGGCCGCCAATGCCAGTCGCCCCGAGCCCGAGCAGCTCCACCATGCCCACGAAATGCTCTGGTTTGGCAGGAGGCTCCGCAACGATATCGGGCACGCTTTCTTTTTTTGGGGGGTGCTCCTCAGCGGCGCGGGGCGGCTCGGCGACGTCCGGCTCCGCTTCGGGTAGCAACATGGAGGCGACCACGAAGCCGAGCATGCGTTCGCGCTCGCTCGGGTCCGCGTCTTCGTCGAAGCTCACCTCGCGCTTCACGACGCGGTGCAGTTTGCCCACGTAACAGCGCACCGTCGCCCGGCGATGTTCGTCATTCAGCCAGGCCACGTCCGCGACGGCATCCGCCTGCGCGGCCTCGCTGCTCAGGATCTCGTCAGGCAGCTCCGTGGCGCTCGTGCGCAGCGTGACTTGCGCCTGATTGCCCAAGATTTCCTGGGCGGAGCGCTGCAACACCGCGCTGTCTGGGTCGGCAGCCACCGCGGCACTGACGTAAATCACGAGCGTGACGGCCGAGGGCATCCCGGAGTGACCTTAGCATTGCCGCTCGGGGCTAGTGCGCCTGTTCCCGTTCGGTCTCGAGCAAGGCGATGTTCTGCGTAATGCCGGCGAGCGCTGGGTTCAACCGCAGGGCGCTGCGATAGCTTGCGGCTGCCTGATCCAGATCCCCGAGCACTTGCAGCGTTGCTCCGAGGCTGGCGTGCGCCTCGGCGAAGTCAGGGAACAGCCCGGTTGCGGCGGCATAGGCGCGACGCGCCTCACCGAAGCGGCGTTGGCGGCGGCGCTCGTTGCCGATGTCGAACTGAAGCACGCCCAGGGTCTCGCGTGTGCTGAGCGGGCGCCCGTACTCGCGTTCTGCGCCCGCGGGGATCGGGAAGCGGTGCACGTACCAGCTGTCCGGCAGCGATTCACCGCTGTGCAAGAGCTCTACGTTGCGCGCGGGACCGGGTGGGCCTGGCACGCCCTGCACGCGCACGTAGAAGTGCCCCGGCATCATCACGCCATTTGCGGACCAGCCGAGCGCTTCAGCGAGCGCCAGGAATAGCGTGCCCAAGCCAGCGCAACTGCCGCGGCGTTCGCGCAGCACGCTGGGCAAGAGCACGAAGCGCAAGTCAGTATCCGTGACCTCGCGCACGAAGCCCAGGCTGCCAAAGAGCAGCGTGCTGAGCACGTTGTCCGGCGGCAGGTGCGGCGCTCTCGCGAGCGCCTGCTGCGCGAGGCCGGCAATGCGGCCGAGCTCTGCAAGGCTCGCGCGTTCTTGCTCGGCGTTGGCTTCACCCGCTTCACGCGCGACGCCCAGCGCGGCGCGCGCGAAGGTGAAGGCGGGGGCGCGCGCGCCGTGGCAAGCGCAGGCGCCGAGCCCGAGCAGCAGCGCGCGGCGATTCACGGCTTTTTCAGGGCCTCCCAGTCCTCCCAATAGTCGTACAAATCGCGCGCCGTCATCATCCAGATGACGAGCTTTTTCGTGGTTAGGGCGGCTTCACCGCGGCGCATCAGCTTTTGCCGCACGTTGGGGCCGCCGCCGTAGCTCATCACCAAATCCAGCGGGTAGCTGATGCCGCGCGCGATGTGCGCCGAAACGCCGGCGTGCTCCGCGTCCGTCAGCTCATACACGCCCGTGAAGCTGTCGCCGAGCATCACGATTGGGCTCTCCGGATCGTCGTCGTACGGTTGTTTGTCGGCGCGGATGACTTGATGCGCAAGCAGTGTTTCCGGCGTGTAGTTCTTTTGCTCGGCCTCGGGCAAGCGCGATTGCAGATCGCCGAAACGCGTGAACGACGTGTCTTTTTCGGTGAACGCTTGCGAATGCTGCGCGAGCTTGGCAAACCACGGGTACTTCTTGACGCGCGCACTGAGCAGCTCCGCTGCCAAACGCAAACCGCGATCCGTCCAGTGCGTGTCTTGGTGTTGGAACAACCAGGGATCACCGTCGCTCGGCTTTTGCGCTTTGGCTGCCAAGAACGCGGGCAGCAAGTCCAGCACTTCAACGCCTTGCTTGCTCAAGCTGGCGATGAACTTGCGCCCGTACGGATTGACGACTTGCCCGGACAGGTTCTTGAAATCCGGATCCAGCTCTTCGGGGTAAATTTCGAGCTTGTCCGGCACGGGCACGAACAAGAAATCCACTCCTTGCGAGTCGAGCTCCTTCTTGAACTCCAGGATCGCAGGCACCGGGTTCTTACCCTTGCGTTGCTGTTCCAGATCACCACCAGAGGCGTATTCCAGGCCGTTCTTGTAGAACAGGAAGCCATCCTTACCGGACAGCGCTTTGATTTTGCCGGGCATGGCCTTGGCGCGTTTGCGCAGGGCATCGCGGAACGGCGCGACTTGCGCGGCCCACTTGGCCCAGCTTCCGCCGCCCTGCGTTTCGAGCTCGTGCGCGATGGCTTGCGCGACGGGCTCCGGGTTGGGCGTCGGCTTGCCGCTTGCGAGCTTGAGCGCGGGCGCGCCGCCTTTCGCTTTGCCGTTCGCAGCGGCAGCCGCAGGCGCTCCTGCGTCGCCGCTGATCAGGATCACGTTGTACGTCGGCTTACCTTGGGGCTTGCCACGCAGCACGATGCTCGGCTTGTCGAAGGTTTTGCCGCCCAGCTCCTGTTTGATGTTCGCTTCGGTTTGATCGTCCGGCCAGCTCGCGCCGACGGGCATCAAGTCCGTGTTGAACGACGGATACCAATACGACGAGAGCTGATTGGCCCAGGCTTTGACCTCGGCCGCGCTGAGCACGGGCGTTTGGTAATCCTTCTGGATGGCTTCCAGCAAGGCGGGCGTGACGGCGTCGGCCGCGACGCGGCCGTACAGCTCTGGGAAGCCGTCTCCGTCCTGATCGGCGGACGTTGAAAAGGGCGTAAACCAGGGCTGGAATTCGACTTTGGCCCACACTTCGAGCGAACCCCCAGCAGGCGCATGGAGATACAGCTCGCTCAGGGTTTGCCCCGAGCTGCCGGCGGGCAGATCCATGCCCCACTTTTCGTCGTGCACCGCGGCGCCCACTGCCGCGAGCGCGGGCGCGCCGTCGACCTTGTGGCTTTGCAGGAACTCAGACAAAGGCGCGAAGGCGAGCGGTTGTGCGCGCTCCTCGGCCGTTAGCGGTGTTTTGGCCAGGTCACCGGTCAAGCTGGAGGCGTCTAGCTTGGCGGCGAAGGGGTGAGACGTGTCCGGCTTCAGGTTGGGAGCCAGCGGAGTTTCCGGCTCCGGATCCGCGATCATGAAGTTGGCGTGGTACGCGGCGTAATCCAAAGCGGCGCGCGTGGGCTTGCTGATCTGGCGGACCCAAACTTGCGAGCGCGTGCGCTGATAATCCGTGTTCAGCGTGCTGACGTCCGCGCTTTCCGCGGCAGGCGCCTTCGAGGCACTTCCCCACGGGAATTGAGCGCCGCCCGGATGGCAGCTCGCAGCCAAAAACAAGGCAAACCCTAGCCCCCGCAGGTGGCGTTCAAAGCGCAGCATAGTGACCTCGGCGAAAGTTCCACATCACGCGCAAGACGCGCAGCCCGTAGCTCATTGGATTCAAGTGCGACACCTCAGTGCCGTAGTGGGTGGGGATCGGAGCCTCGCCGACCGCGAGCTTTCGGGCGCGGGCGCTGGCGATCACTTCCAGGTCGAAGTCGAAGCTGTCCGACAACGCGCGGAACGGCAAGGCCAGCGCGCGGCGCCCGTACAGCAGATAACCGCTGTGATAGTCCGTCATGTTGAGCTGTAGCGTGCGGTTCTCCAGCTGATTGAGCGCCGCGTTGGCCACGTACTTGTACAGCGGCATGCCGCCGGACAGCGCGGTGCCGGAGGCGATGCGCGAGCCCTGCAGCAAGTCCAAATCACGACTACGTAGCGCGTGGCACAGCCCGGGTAGCGCTTCCGGGCTGTATTGGCCATCGGCGTGCACGCAGGCAACCAGCTCGGGGTTGCTCGCGCGGGCGGCTTCTAGGCCGTCTTTCATGGCGGCGCCGTAGCCGCCGTTTTTGGGGCGATCGATCAAGGTGAGGGCGCAGCGCGTGAAGTGCGCTTGCTGAATGCGGGCGAGGGTGTCGTCCGTGCTGCCGTCGTTGACGATCACGACGCGTTCCAGCTCCGGCTCACGCAACGCAGCAATGCGCTGCAGCACGCCCGCGATGTGCGCGGCCGCGTTGTACGCCGGAATCACGATCACCAAGCTCATGCGTGGCTCGCTTGCAGATGCGACTCCGGCGCTTGCACGGCGAAGCGCGTGCCGTAACGCTGCACGTAGTCCGCCACGATGCCAGGCAACATGCCGGCCAAGCTTTCGGTGGGTTCCCAGCCCAGCAGCTTGCGTGCCTTCTTGATGTCCGGGATGCGCTCGTTGGTGTCGTCGTAGCCGGGGCCGTAGAAATCCGCCGCTGAAACACGCTCGAAGCGCGCTTCCGGCGCGCCCGGCACCAAGCTGGCAAAGGACTGCGCCATCAGCCGAGCCAGCTGCGCCACGCTGCGATTGTTGCGCGGGTTGCCCAGGTTGAAGATCTGCCCGTTGCACTGCGCGGGACGCCCGACGACGCGGCTGACCGCCTCCACCATGTCAGTCACCGACATGAAGGCGCGCTTCTGTTCACCGCCATCGACCAGTTGCAACGGCTCGCCACGCATCAACTGGCTCATGAAGCAGGCCAAGACGCGCGGCGTGCCTTCACCATCCACCCCCGGCAGGTAGTCCATGCGCGGACCGATGGTGTTGAACGGACGAATGATGGTGAACGGCAGCTGCCCGTGCTGCCCGTGCGCCCAGATCACGCGCTCCAGCAGTTGCTTGGCGCACGCGTACGTCCAGCGTTCGCGGTTCACTGGCCCCATCAGAAAACACGAGGAATCCTCGCTCATTTCCGCGGTGGGGTCGCCGGCCGCGTCCAGCGCGCGCCGGCCGTACACCTCTGCGGTGGAGAAGTGAATCAGGCGCACACCTTTGGCGGCGCAGGCGCTGACCATGGGCAGTAAATGCGTGAAGTTGGCGTCGATGACTTCGAGCGGGACCGTGGAGTACAGCGCGGGGTTGCACAGCGCGGTCAGTGACAGCACCACGCTGGCGCGACTGGTGATCTCACTGACGACGCTCGGGTCTTCGACCCGAGCTTGGATGCGGTTCACGCGCGGGTCGTTGCATTCGAGCTTGGCGAAGTCGATATCGACTGCGTCAATCTCGCCACCGAAGCGCTCCAGCAGCCCGGGCACCAAGTGCGAACCGATGAAGCCGCCCGCGCCCAGGACGGCGATGCGCCCTGGATTCACGACTTCGCTTTCTTATGCTTCTTTGCGCTCGGCGCTGGCTTGGTTGCGGGTTCCTTGGCCGGAGCTTCTTCTTTGCTGGCGGCCTCGGCTGTGTCCTTTTCCGGCGCGGCTTTTGCGCTTTCTGCGGCTGGCGCGGCAGACGGAATGAACACGTCCGGCCAGCGGTCGTTGCCCGAGTTGTAAGTCAGGCGCACGGCCTTATCCGTGGGCGAGCCCACTTCCCACAGGTAGATTTCGTAGTCCGCGATGTCATGGTCGTGGCCGCGTTGGGTGATGCCCCAGACCAGCCATTTGCCGTCTGCCGAGAGCTGCGGGAAGTACTCGTGCGAGCGCCGCCCGGGCATGTCCATGAACTCCAGCTTGTCTTCGTCCACATCCTTGGGCGGCATGCCGGATTTGATCGGCATTTTCAGGATGCGACTGCCGCCGTTGCCCGTGGGATGCACCCAGTAGATGGCTTCTTCGGTGGGTGACCAATTGATTTGGCAGCCGAGCCCGGTTTGCGTCCAGGTTTTCTTGGCGATGTTCCAAATGCCGGTCTCGCGCTTCGAGCCGCGCAGGGTGATCGCGATGTATTTACCGTCGTGCGAGAGCTCGGGTTGCTGCAGAAGCGCGCCGCTCAGGTCAGACACGCCATCGCTGTCCATGATCAGCGTTTCTTCACCGGAGCCGAGCTTGCTGCGGAAGATCTTGGTGCCACGCACGAACAGCACTTCATCTTGCGAGATCCAGCTGCCCCAGCTGGCGTCTTTGATCACCTTTTCCGGCTCGCCGCCGGTGCTGCCCACGGTGTACAGGTCCCACTTGTCGCTGTTGTTGGCGTCACGCTCGCTGACCCAACCGACTTTACTGCGGCAAAACAGCACTTTCGCGCCGTCTGGTGAGAAGCGCGGAAACCAATCCACCTGATCACCGCTGGTGATTTGCTTGATGTCCGAGCCGTCCGTTTTCATCGTGTAGAGATCGTGATTCTCCACTCGTGAGCTGGACCAAACGATCAAGCCGCCGGCTTTCTCGCCGACTTCTTTCATGCCCGCGATGGCATCGGAGGGCGGCGGGTCATCTGCGCCTTTGGGTGGTGCGCCGCTGACCGCGGAGCAACCCGCCAAAACCAACAGCAAGACGGAACCCGTGAAACGCAGCGGTCGAAGTATGCTCATGTCGCACTTCCTTTCTGAACTCGAGGGTCACGGAGCGCGAGTTGCGCGGGGGCGTCAGCCAAGCCCTTGCGCGTTGCACTCACTGTGCTCAATAACGGGAAACAGTGTTGAAAGCCGGCTCGGACGCTGAGCGGCTGGTAGCCGAGGTCCTGCATGGCCTCGCTGGGATCCAAATTAGCGTCGTTGACGACGCCTGCAATGGCGCTCAACGTAAGCGGAGGGCGTTGCATCACGCGCGCCAGCACATGTGCGGCGGCGCGAAACAACACCACCGGCAAGCGAAGGATCGGGCGCGCTGCCCCGTGATGACGGAGCAACAGCTGCGCTAGCTCTAGCATCGAGATCGCTTCCGGGCCGCTGAAATTGTAGGTCTTTCCGAGCGCGATCGACTTGCCGGCCAAGCTCAAGAGGCCACTCGCCACGTCTTCCGACCACACGGGGCGCTTGAGCGCTTGGCCCGCGCCGATGAACGGCACGACCGGGAAGTGGCGCAGGTAGGCCAGGAACATCATGATCTCCTGACCGCCGCCTGCCTCGTACACGAGCGTGGGACGCACGATGGTGTACGCCATGCCGTGCGCTTCAGCGACGATGCGCTCGGCCTCGAGCTTCGACTGTGCGTAGGGCGTGAGGCTTGGGTAGGTTACCGACGCGGAGGAGACGTAGATGAAGTGCCGCACTTTTGCGCGTTGCGCCTCAGCGGCCATGTGCGCAGTGCCGTTGCGGTTCACACGCTGAAACACGCTTGGATCATGGGAGATGATCACTGCGGCTAAGTGGTAAACGGTGTCTACGCCGTCGCACAGGCCGCGCAGTGAGGCGGCGTCACTGACGTTACCTTCGCGGATCTCGCAGCCGAGCGACTCGATGCGCGAGCGCAGGGGGTCATTGGGTAACACCAGCGCCCGCACCTGCCAGCCCGCGCGAAGCAGCCCAGACACCAAGCGCGTGCCCATCACGCCGGCGGCACCCGTGACGAGCGCGAGGGGCACTACTCAGCCTCCGTTTTGCCGGGCGCATCCCAGTCAATGAGCCGCCAATCACCCACGGACAATTCGCGCTCGGCGAACTCCCAGATCACGACTCGCTTGCCGGCGAGGCGATCCGAGCCCGCTGCCAGCTCTTTGGCGAGCGCTCGGCGCGTGGCGTGAGCGCCCGAATCATTCTGCGCAATCACATCTACCGGGCGCGACAGCGCGAATGAGAGCTGCGGCCCGAGACCGGCCGACTCACCCCAGCCCATGCCTTCCAAGGAGAAGATGTTGCTGAAGCTATCGCCGAGCAGCAGCACGTCTGCGTTGGGGTCAGACTGCCACGGGTTGCCCTCGGCATCTTGCACCTGATGCACGAGCACGGACTGCGGTTGGAACACGGTTTGCCCTTCGGGCAGCTTGAGCATGTCGACGATGTCGCCCACGCGGCTCATGGGCTGCTCGGCCAGGTGCTGCACCGGCGGCGCTGCCAACTCGGGCAATGGCGCGAGGCGCGAGACGAAGCGCGCGAGGTCTTTCGACACGTGCTCCATCCACGTGGGGGTCCAGTGCGTGTCTTGAGCTAGGTAGAGCGGCGCGGCTGGCTGCTCTGGCAAGCCTTCACGTGCGTCGAACACGGCCACGCCTTGGGCGCGCAGCTCACGCAAGAAGCGCGGAAAATCCGAGTTTTCTGGGCGCGTTGCGGGCGCCGCGCCGACCGTCAAGTGACTGGCTTCGAGCGCGGCTTTGTCCGGCATGGGCATCAAGACGAGGCGAATGCCGCGCTTGGCGAGGGCGGCATTGAACGCCAAAATTGCGGGGCGGGGGTCCGCGTGAATCGCGCTTTCGCCCGAGTCCAGAGCGTCTTTCTCGCGGCTGCGTTGCACGTCTGTTTGCAGGAAGCCGGGGCCGCCCACGTGGCGCACGCCCGGACCGTAATACAGCCAGCCATCTTTGCCGTCGATGGCGAGCTTGTTGCCGACGCGACCGTACCGGTCGAGCAAGAGCTGCAAGCGCGGTTGCGTGTAGCTCTTGGCGTACGACGCTTGCTCGATGTCTTTCTCGAACTGCCGCAAATTCTCGACGGTTGGCTTGCGCCGGAACAAGTCCAAGAGTGGGGAGTCGTCACCCTCACGGTGCTCCAAGTACACTTGGCTGAGCGGCACCGCGGCAATCGCGAGCACGAACGCGCCGGTCAGCAACCAGGCCACGCCGCGCGCGATGTCGGTTCGAATGATGCCGCGCCGCAGCAGCTCGTCGTGCGACGGGTCCGTTGGACCGCCGACGTGTGCCGTGGGAGCAAGGTTGGGGGTGAGAGAGCTTTGCATGACCAGCCCTTAGAATTGAAAATACAGGAAAGGGTTGGTGGTTTGGGTCCACATCATCATCGTGGCCAATGCCAACATGGCGAGTGCGCCGACCGCGCGCGGCAGCGACAAACGCAGCGTGAACTCCCAGGTGTTCGGCATGCCCCAGACCACGATGGCGGAGAGCACGAATAGCCAAGCGTAGTAGGGCGCGTACAGCACGCCCCCGGCAACGGAGGAGGCCGCCGAGGTGTGCGCTAGCCCGAACAGGGAACCGAAGTAGCTGAGCGCTTGCGGCAGCGTTTTCGCCCGGAAAAACACCCAGGACAGACACACGATCAGGAACGTGCTGGCGATGCTGACGGCGCGCGGCAGGCGACGCAGCGGGTGCTTTTTGCCGAGCTTGCGCTCGACGCCCAGCATGCCGCCGTGAATGCCGCCCCAGATCACGAAGTTCCAGCTGGCGCCATGCCACAGCCCGCCGAACAACATCACCGTCATCAAGTTCACGTACGTGCGCGCGGAGCCTTTGCGATTGCCGCCGAGCGGAATGTACAAATAATCCCGCAGCCAGGTGGAAAGGCTGATGTGCCAGCGCCGCCAGAACTCAGTGATGCTCTGTGACTTGTACGGTGAATCGAAGTTCTGAATCAGCACGAAGCCCATCATCAGGGCCAGGCCCACGGCCATGTCGGAGTAGCCGGAGAAATCAAAATAGATTTGGAAGGCGTAGCCGAACAACCCGAACCACGCGTCGTGCCAGTGCAGTGGGCCGGCGGTGAAGGCGACATCTGCAATGTGCCCCATGGGGTTTGCGAGCAGGATCTTCTTGCCCATGCCGAACGCAAAGAAGGACACGCCGCGTGCGAACTTCTCCAGCGTGTGCTTGCGCACGCGCATTTGCTCTTCCAAGGCCGCGTAGCGAATGATCGGGCCGGCCACCAAATCCGGGAAAAAGGCCTCGAAACACATGTAATCCGTGAAGCGGCGCATGGGCCGTGCGTCGCCCCGATACACGTCGATGGCGTAGCTCATCGCTTTGAACGTGTAGAACGAGATGCCCACCGGCAGCACCAGGTGCAGCACCGGCAGCAGGTGCGTGCCCAGGCCCAACGCGCCGCCCAGCGCGTTGATGTTTTCGGCGGCGAACCCGGTGTACTTGAACACCGCGAGCAGGCCGAGGTTCGTCACGATGGAAACCGTGAGCACCGCCCTCATCTTGCGTGTGCGCGGTACCTCCGGGCCGATCACCGGAGGTAGGCCGTCTACATCTGGCAAGCCCGAGAGCTTGACCAAGGCGAGACCGCACACGTAATCCACGCTCGAGCCAAAAAACATGATCACGGCCCAGAGCGGATTGGCCCAGCCATAGAAGACATAGCTGGCAATCGCGATCAGGGCCGTCCGCGCGCGAAACGGCAGCACGTAGTACAGACAAAGTACTAGCGGCAGGAAGTAGAAGATGAAGATCTGGCTCGAGAAAACCATTTAGAAATCCCTAGAAAAGGTCACTTCCAGGGGAACCAGCCCTTGCTTTGCATCATCGCCAGGGCGCGCTGCGCCCACAACTTTTGCCCGTCCAGATTGAAGTGATGGTCGTCCTGCATGCCGAGCCCGTCGCACGGGACGAGCGCCGAGTTGCTGACGGTCGTCGGGATCTTTTGGATCACCGGGAAGATCCCGTTGTACACGGTTCCTCCAACGAGAAACTCGCCCGTCCCTTCGACCTCATAGTTGTTCTCCAGCAACGGTAGGTCCGGCACGCCGACGTCCTTGCGGATGGCGGTCACCAAAGTGTTGATGCAATTGGCAAAGTTGGCTGTGTCCGCGGCGGTGTGGCCGTCCTCGTCAGCGCGCTCCGTGATGCCTAGATAGATGAAGATGCCGCCGAAGGTGACCTTGCCTTTGATGGCTTTGGGCGCGGCGATCAGCTTGTCGTAATAAAGGGCACCGGGCACGAACTGTGAGCAGTAGGCGGACGGTACGGCGAAG
>FSWQ01004561.1_pt1 | contig 15133 bp, 11 predicted proteins | sample 1637691 | NCBI WGS metagenome assembly FSWQ01 (sample SAMEA3914814, study PRJEB12502) | metagenome | biome: forest; material: soil | place: USA | collected 2011-09-16 | depth 0.1 m | reverse complement strand
TCACCGGTTACGGTCACGTGAACTACGACGCAATCCCCGGCGTCGTGTACACGCACCCGGAAATCGCCTCGGTCGGTAAGACCGAAGACGAGCTCAAGGCGTCGGGCATCCCCTACAAAAAGGGCATGTTCCCGTACCTTGCCAATGGCCGCGCGCGCGCCCTCGGCGCTACCGAAGGGCGCGTGAAGATCCTGGCGCACAGGGACACCGATCGCATCTTGGGCGCGCACATCATCGGCGCGCACGCGGGCGATCTGATCGCGGAGTTGGTCGCGGCCATCGAGTTCGGCGCGACCTCGGAAGACATCGCGCGCACCTCGCACGCCCACCCGACGCTCGCCGAGATCGTGAAAGAGGCGGCGCTCGCCGTCAGCGGGCGCGCCATCCACATCTGACGGCAGCGCACCCTTACCGTCACGCCGAGTCGGTTTCGCTGACGACTTTGATTTGCCAGCGGCTGCCTCGGCGGCGGAGTTCCTCGGTGTACACGGACTCCGGGTGGATGCGAAGTGACAGCACGGTGGCGATCGCGCAGGCCGTGAGCAGCGGCAGCACGATGGCGTAGTCGCCGGACAGCTCGAACACGAGCACGGTCGCCATCAGGGGCGCGTGCGTCGTGGCGGCGATCATCGCGGCCATGCCCACGAGCGCATAGGCGGCGATCGCGCCCGGGCTGCTGAGCGGGCCGAAGCGCAGCACCAAGTGGCCGACGGCGCCACCGAGCGCGGCCCCCAAAAATAAGGACGGAGTGAACACGCCCCCGGGGCTACCCGACGACACGGAAGAGGTCGTAGCCAGGGCTTTGGCCAGCCACAGCAACACCACGAGCCCGATGCTCATTCGCTCGCCCAGGATCAGATTGATGGCTTCGTAACCGTTGCCCGTCACTTGCGGCAGTGCGATCGCCATCAGCCCAACCAGCGCGCCGCCGAGCGCGGCTCGGAGCGTGCGCTGCTTCACCAGTCGACCGAAGAACAGCTCACCCTCGCGCAGCAGCCACATGAAGAGCGGCCCCGCCAAGCCCGCGAGCAGACCGAGCCCGGCGTACACCGCGAGCTCTGCGTTGGAGTTCATCGTGAAGCTGCGCTGGCCGTAGATGGGGCCGCCGCCGATGGCCAAGCGCGTCAATGCGGTCGCGATCGGCGTGGCGATGATCACGGGCAACACGAGATCGAGAGCGACTACGCCCGTGACCACCTCGACCACGAACAGCACGGCGGCGATGGGCGTGTTGTATGCAGCCGCGAAGCCCGCGGCCGCGCCGGCCGCGATCAAGGCCCGGATTTGGCGTTCACGTAAGCCGAGCGCGCGTCCGAGCGTGCTCCCGAGGCCGCCACCGAATTGAATCAGCGGCCCTTCACGTCCCACCGAGCCGCCGGAGACGATCGCGAGCAGCGAGCCGAGCGCCTTCAGCAACGTGAGCCGCAGCGAGATGCGCCCCTTGCCGAGCGCGACGGCTTCCATCACCTCGCCGACGCCGGCGCCGCCCTTGAGCTTGGACGCGATCGTACCGAGCAAGCCGGCCAAGCCGCCGCCGATCGCCGGCACCACGATGCGCGCGTACCAGGGCAATTCGCGAAAGGCCGTGAGCACGTCGGGCGCGCCGTAGCCGTGCGTGAAGGCGAGCGCGATCGCGTCTCGGAACAGGACCGCGAACCCCGCCGCGCCGACCGCGACCGCCACGAGCGCCATCGCGTAACGCAGAAAATTCCCCCAAAAGAGGCGACTCCGGGGGAACCGGGGCGACCAAGAAGGTGGACCTTTGGGAAAAGAGGCAGGAATCACACGAGCTTGCCCGAAATTTGGCCAATTCGAGGAATGTTTGCGAGATTTATTGGGTAAAGCGGGTATAGACCGGGACCTTCCATGCAAAAACCTTCGTTGTCAGATGCCCAACTCATCGTCGTCGAGTTGGGGGCCGAGTGGCCGATCGCCGCGCTCACCTCGTCGCCGAGCGCGCGCCGCGTTTTGGCCCAGGACGAATCCGAAGCTCCTGTCGCGTTCGCGGCGCGCGTGGGCGAGCAGTTGAACGACTTGCAAGCGCGCGGCGTCGCGCTCGGTGGTGCGGTGCTGGCTTGCAGCGAGCGCTTGGATCCTCCGGCGCAAGCGGCGCGCGCCGAGCTGGCTCGCGCGGCGGCCAGCGCGCTCGCCCGAAACCGCGGCGGCGAGCTCGACCTCGTGGCCAGCGATCGCAACGAAGGCCGCTCACGAGCGGCGCTGTCGGGTTTGGTGGGCGAGTTGTGCAAGGAGTGGCAGAGCGCCGCCGTCGTCACCACGTTGCGTTTCGGCGCGGTACGAGTCGAGGCGCAGGCGCGGGCCGATTCGGACGAGTCCAGCGCAGAGGCCAAATCCCGCACCGCGGCTCGCCGCGGCGCCGGTACCGGCAATGCCAACGGCAAAGGCGGTTCCCGCCGCGTGGCGTGAGCCTGTTTCGTCTAAAAACCCCTGCGCTTTTTGGAATTTCGAGCTGACGCTGCGCTTCATCGTATAGTTGAGCGCTAGGGATTCTCTGGGAGCAAGCCCCGCGATGTCGCTCGAAGTCGGACAGCTCGTAGACAAGAAGTACCGGATCATTCGCTTGATCGGCGAAGGCGGCATGGGGGCCGTCTTCGAGGGCGAAAACGTGCGCATCAATCGCCGCGTGGCGATCAAGATCCTGCACGCCGCGTTCACCGGCAACGCGGAGGTCATGCAGCGCTTCGAGCGCGAGGCTCAGGCCGCCGGCCGCATCGGCAACGACCACATTTTGGAAGTGCTCGACCTCGGCATTTTACCGGACGGCGACCGCTACATCATCATGGAGTTCTTGGACGGCGACCCGCTGTCCAATCGCATCCGCGCCCGCGGCCGGCTGCTGCCGCACGAGCTCGCTCCGTTGATCCGTCAAACGCTGGTCGGGCTCGGCGCAGCCCACGCCGTGGGCATCGTTCACCGCGATCTGAAGCCGGACAACATCTTCATTCAGCGCGAGAAGGCCGGCCAGAAGGACTACGTCAAGATCATCGACTTCGGGATCTCGAAATTTCAGCCGCTCAGCGGCGACGGCATGAAAATGACGCGCACGGGCGCGGTCATGGGCACGCCGTATTACATGTCACCCGAGCAAGCGAGTGGCAGCGGCGAGGCCGATGCGCGCAGTGACGTCTACTCACTCGGCGTGATCATGTTCGAGGCCGTGACCGGTCGAGTGCCGTTCGATGCGGGCACTTTCAACCAGCTGATGTTCAAGATCGTGCTGGCCGATGTGCCGCCGCCGCAATCGATCGTGCCGGATCTGGATCCCGCGTTCGCCAGTATCATCTCCAAGGCGATGGCGCGTGATCTCACGCATCGCTTCCAAAATACCAACGACGTGATTGTCGCCATCGACGACTGGCTGCGATCGGGGCGCTCGGTCACCGTGCCCCCCGCCGCCGAAGCCGCTGCCGCGGGCCACTTGCCGGCGGGGGCGCGTGGTTCGTTGTCGACGCAGAACGATGGCGTGAGCGCCGCTGCTTCCGGGCAAAGGACCGCGGGCAGTTGGGAAACGTCACAAGCCAACGCGCCCGCGACCGCCTCTCGAAACGGAAAGAAGAGCTCCGTGCTCGTGGCTGCGCTGCTCGGCGTGGGCGCGCTCGCCCTCGTGCTGGGCGGCGTCGCATTTGCCGCCTATTCGTGGCACACGAAGTCGGCGAGCTCCGGCGCGGCGAACTCCGCCGCGGCGAACTCCGCCGCGCCGAGCTTGGTCGAAACCCTTCCACTCGCGAGCGCCGCGCAGCGCGCGGCATCCGTCGCGGCAAGCGCGAGCACGCCCACGCCATCGACTGCCTCGGATGCGGCTTCCGTGGCCAGCAGCGCGGCCTCTGCGCCGCCGCCGCCAGCCGTCAGCGCGACCACGGCTGCGGCGGCTGTGCCTGCACCGGCCCGCGCGGCGGCCCTGCGTGGGCCCGCGCCGGCTCCGCGCAACGCGCCGCCACGCAACGCGCCAGCAAGCCCCGCCGCGCCGCCCGCCGCGCCGCCCCCAAGTCCCGCAAAACCCAGCGCTCCCGATTTCGGCTACTGAAGCGCAAATCGAGCAGCGGCCGAACGAGCTGACAAGCCGCGTGTAGGTCGTGCTGCGCACGGACGCTTTCGTCCCAGAAACGCCGGCGGCGGCGCGCGTCGAGGCGCGCGACAAACATTCGAACCTTACATTTAAGTCCAGTGCTGAATCCTGCTGGCGCGGCCCGGGAACGTCGATTGCCAGTTGACTGATTCCGAATTTTGGAGGCATCTCTTGGGTACGCTGGGATGCTATTTCTTCGGACTCGAATTTTGGGTTCGAACCGAAAAAGGTCCTATGCGTGTCATCGGGAAATGACTGAAGGCGCGCGGAGCAAGATCCGCGCGGAGGGAAAACTCATGCAACACGCGGACGAAGCACTGCTTTCGGTGGTCGTTCTCGAGCTCGGCTCGTCTTGGCCGCCGTGGCTCGCGGAGTACCAAAAACACGCGCCGAATTCGGTGGTGATCGCGCAATCGGCAGGCGAATCGGGCGCTCTGTTCGCGCAGCGCATCTCTCGCAAGATGGACGAGATAGGCGCGCACGACTCGGTGATTCACGCCGGCTTGCTCGTCAGCAACGGCACGCTCGACGAAGCCAGCGTCGCCGCCCGCGAGCGCATCTGTTCCCACCTGCTACGCGTGATGATCCAAAAGCAATGTGGTGAACTCGTGCTCGCTGCCGACGTCACGGCGGGGGATGCCATTCGTCACGAACTCTTCGCACTCGCGGGTACATTGTGCGATGACCTGCGCGGCAGCCCGGTCAGCGTGCGCGTTCGTTTCGATACAGTTCGCCCGAGCCCGAGCCCGAGCGCGGTCAGTGGCGTGATGAAGACCGCTGCCAGCACGCCGGACACCGGCGCCGTCTCGAAGAGTAGCGGGCGCGCCTCGAACGGTTCTCACTGACGCACGGCGCGCATTTCGCGCCGCGCGCCGCGCTCAGTGTCTTGACTCAGCGCGTCACGGGCCTTACTCGTCTGTAGAGGAATGGCAAAATCCAACGCGGACCGGCGTGTCGCGATTGTCGCGGGGCTGCGCACGCCATTTGCCAAGCAAGGCTCCGCCTACAAGGACTTGAGCGCGCTCGATTTGGGCAAGCTCGTGGTCTCCGAGCTGCTCCAGCGAAGCGGGCTTTCACCGAAAGAAGTGCAACAAGTCGTCTTCGGTCAGGTGATCCCTTCGCTCAGCGTGTCCAACATCGCGCGCGAGATCGTGCTCGGTACGGGCATGCCCCGCGACATCGAGGCGTACAGCGTCGCTCGTGCTTGCGCGACCAGCTATCAATCGACCGTCAACGTTGCCGAGTCGATCTTGGCCGGCGTGATCGACTGCGGCATCGCCGGCGGCGCCGACAGCGCGAGCGACGTGCCGATGGCGGTGAGCAAACCGCTGACGGCGGCGCTACTGAGGCTGAGCAAAGCGCGCAGCCTGGGCGACAAGCTGCGCGCCCTGACGAGCTTGAGTCCGTCCGATCTGCGGCCCATTCCCCCTGCGCTCAAAGAGCTCTCGACCGGCCTCAGCATGGGCGAGAGCGCGGAGAAGATGGCCAAGGAAAACGGCATCTCGCGCGCTGATCAAGACGCGTTTGCGCATCGCAGTCATCTGCTCGCCGCTCAAGCGTGGGCCGACGGTCGGCTGCGTGAAGAAGTGATGTCCGTCTTCGTGCCGCCGAATTACGAAGCGCTCGACGAGGACAATCTGGTGCGAAAAGACTCCGAGCTGGACGCTTACGCAAAGTTGAAACCAGTGTTCGATCGTCAGTACGGCTCGGTCACCGCTGGCAACAGCTCGCCGTTGACCGACGGCGCGAGCGCGCTCCTGCTGATGACGGAGAAGAAGGCCAAAGCGCTCGGCTTCGAAGTGCTCGGCTATTTGCGCAGCTACGCCTTTGCCGCGGTCGACCCCGCCGAGCAGCTGCTGATGGGGCCGGCCTATGCCGCGCCCCTGGCGCTCGATCGCGCAGATCTGAAGCTCAAGAACATGGACCTGATCGACATGCACGAGGCGTTCGCGGCGCAGGTGCTGAGCAACGTTCAAGCGTTCGAGAGCGACAGCTTCGCCCAGCACAAGCTCGGCCGCGACAAGCGCATCGGTAAGCTTCCTTGGGACAAGTTGAACGTCTCGGGCGGCTCGATTGCCCTCGGCCATCCGTTCGCCGCCACCGGCGCTCGCCAAATTTCACAAGCCTTGCATGAGCTCAAGCGCCGAGGCGGACAGTACGCGCTGTGCACCGCCTGCGCCGCCGGCGGCTTGGGTGCCGCGATGGTGCTGGAGGCCGGCGAGTGGAAATAGTGGCCGCCACGGCGTCGGCCGAATCGCTGACCGTGGAGTTACGCGCGGACGGAGTCGCCGTGCTCCGCTTCGATGCGCAGGGCGAGCCGTTGAACACGTTGCAGCAGAGCTTCGCGCTCGAGTTCACGGCGGCGCTGGACGGGCTTTCGCGTCTGGAGTCGCTCAAGGCGGTCGTGTTCATCTCCGGCAAGCCAGACGGCTTCATTGCCGGCGCCGACATCCGCATGCTGCGCGCGCTGGAGCGCGCCGAACAAGCCCGCGAGCTGTCGCTCGGTGGTCAGCGCGCGTTGCATTTGCTTTCCGGGTTTCGCGTGCCGGTGGTGGCCGCGATCCACGGAGCTTGTCTCGGCGGCGGGCTCGAGCTTGCGCTCTGTTGCACGGCGCGCGTGGCCACGACTGACTCACGCACGCAGTTCGGCGTGCCCGAGGTGCAGCTCGGCGTGCTCCCGGGCCTGGGCGGCACGCAACGCCTGCCGCGGCTGGTCGGCCTGCAAAATGCCCTCGATTTACTGCTCACCGGCAAACAGCTCGACGCCAAGCGCGCCTTGCGCCTGGGCCTGATCGACGAGCTCGTGCCGCCCGCGATCCTGCTCGAGGTCGCCGTGCGGGTGGCGCTTGCGCGCGCGGCGTCGCCCGCCCCGAAGCCTTCGTTGCGGCGCTGGTTCGGCAAGGCGCAGCTCACCGAGTTCGCGCTCGCCGACAATCCGCTCGGTCGAAAGCTGGTCTTCGCGCAGGCCAAAAAAAAGCTGCTAGCCAAGACGCACGGCAACTATCCTGCCCCGGAACGGATCTTGGATGTCGTCGAGCTCGGCTTGGCAGAAGGGCTCGAGCGCGGGCTCTCGGCCGAAGCGAGTGCCTTCGGCGAGCTCTGCGTCAGCGAGCAAGCGCGCTCGCTGATGCACGTGTTCTTCGCCAGTAGCGAGTCGAAGAAGGACTCGGGGGTCGACGGCGATCCCGTCGAAGCGCGGCGCGTGCGCCGTGTGGCCGTGCTCGGCGCGGGCTTGATGGGGGCCGGCGTCGCCTACGTCAGCGCGGCACGAGCCAAGGTCGACGTCCGCCTCAAAGATCGCGACGAAGCGGCGCTCGGCAGAGGCCTCAAGGCCATCCGCGCGATTTTGGACGAGCGCGTCACTGCGCGTCGCATCGACGAAAGCGCGCGCGATTTGACGATGGCGCACGTCACCGCGACCACCGACTACGAGGGCTTCGAGGCCGTCGACCTGGTGATCGAAGCCGTATTCGAAGATTTGGTTTTGAAGCGGCAGGTGCTCGCCGAGACCGAGCGCTGCCTCGGTAAGAACGCGATTTTCGCGTCGAATACCTCGTCTTTGCCGATCACCCAGATCGCAGAAGGCGCGCGGCGCCCCGAGCAGGTGATCGGGATGCATTACTTTTCGCCCGTGCATCAGATGCCGCTGCTCGAGGTCGTGGTCACGAACGACACGGCGCCTTGGGTGACCGCCACTTGTGTCGAGCTCGGCAAGCGCCAAGAAAAGACGGTGATCGTGGTGCGTGACGGCGCCGGCTTCTACACCTCGCGCATCTTGGGTCCGTATTTGAGCGAGGCCTCGTTCCTCCTCGCCGAAGGCGTGGCGATCGAGAAGATCGATCGCGCGTTGGTCGCCTGGGGCTTCCCGGTGGGGCCGCTCAACTTGCTCGACGAGATTGGCATCGACGTCGGAGAAAAGGTGGGTCACGTGCTGCACGCCGCGTTCGGCGAGCGCATGGCAGAAGCCCCCGGCATCGATGGGCTGCTCAAAGACCAGCGGCTCGGTAAGAAGAACCAGCGCGGCTTTTACGTTTATGGCGAGCCGGTCAAAGAGCACAGGCGCGTCGACCGCGGCGTGTACGCGGTGCTCGGCGTCGAGCCGGATCGCGAGCTGCCTGCGCTCGAAATCGTGAATCGTTGCGCGCTACGCATGATCAACGAAGCGGCTCACTGCTTCGGAGAAGGCATCTTGCGCAGCGCGCGCGACGGCGATTTGGGCGCTATCTTTGGCCTCGGCTTTCCGCCGTTCTTGGGTGGTCCATTCCACTACATCGACGCCTTGGGCGCGCCCGAGTTAGTTCGCCGTTTAGAGAGCTATCGCGACACGCTCGGGCCACGTTTTTCTCCCGCCCCCGTATTGATCGAGATGGCTCGCTCTGGCGCCACCTTCCATGGGCCGCGGGCTGTGGCCGCCGGGCAACACCGCGGCTGAATTGTCGCGGTGTTTGGGAGCGCGACGCGGGAAGAGTTTCGAATTCGCCTCCGTAGGAGCAATACGGAGGGCCGGCACTCCACTTGCATCGCACGTCCCTGCTGCGATAACCGTAGCCACGCGAACGATTGGGCGAGCTCGGGCGCCGAACTCCATGCCGAACGGCGAACGTAAAGAGGCACGATGACGAAATCTTTTGCTTTAACAATCCTCGGTGCGGCCCTGTTTGCACTGCCGCTGCTGAGCACGGCCACCGCGCGCGCGAACATTGCCGATTGCGGCAACATCGACGTCTCGGCGAGTGGCACCTGCGAAGTGCAGGTCGACGCGGCGTGCACCGCGAACTGCACGCCCCTCAAGGTGCAAGCGGCGTGTGCCGCAAAATTGCAAGGCACGTGTTCCACGAATTGCGACCGGGTTCCTTCCATCGACTGCACCGGCAGTTGTCAGGGCGATTGCGAAGCCAGCTGCAACGTGAAACCGGCTCAGTTCGACTGCAACGTCGACTGTCGGGCCCAGGCGAGCGCGAACTGCGACGCCGAGTGCTCGTCGAACGCAAATAAGGACCAGTGCACGGCCTCGTGCCAAGCCACCGTGACGGCCGATTGCGACGCCAGCTGCAAAACGACGCCGGGCAGCGCCGACTGCACCGCGAAGTGCCAGGGGAGCTGCACGGGTTCATGCACCGTGCAAAAAGAGCTCTCCTGCCAAGTGATGTGCCAGGGCGACGCCTACGCCAAGTGCGAAGTGGACCTGCAAGGCGGTTGTGAAGTCGACTGTCGAGACAGCCGCGGCGCGCTGTTCTGTAACGGTGAGTACATCGATCACAACGACAGCGTCGACAAGTGCATCGCCGCGATCCGGGCCGAGCTGCCCAAGGTCTACGTGGATGCCAGCTCACAGGGGGAATGCTCGGGCAACACTTGCGAGGGCTCGGCCAGCGTCTCCACCCACTGCGCGCTGTCACCGCGCGGCGTCGGCACGGACCGCCAGCTGCCTGGCGTGTTTGCGCTCGTCGCCGCGCTCGGCGCCGCTTGCATGCGCCGGCGCAAGGCACGCTGAGCGCTCTGCACCCCACAAAAGACAGCGAGCGAGGTGAGTTTTCGCCTCGCTCGCTGTTCTTATTTGCCGCGCGGGGCGCGCGTCACTTGTTCGGTTGCGGAGTCATGCGCAGGTACGGGCGCACCGCGTTGAAGCCCTTGGGAAAGCGCTCCGCGAGTTCTTTCGGGTCTTGCAGCGCCGGGACGATGACCACGTCGTCGCCGTCTTTCCAATCGGCTGGTGTCGCTACTTTGTACTTGTCGGTGAGCTGCAGCGAGTCAATCACGCGCAGGATCTCGCTGAAGTTGCGACCGGTGCTGGCAGGGTAGGTGATGGTCGCGCGGATCTTCTTGTTGCCGTCGATGATGAACACCGAGCGCACCGTCAACGTGTCGTTCGCCTCCGGGTGAATCATGTCGTACAATTTGGCGACTTTGCGATCCGAGTCGGCCAGGATCGGAAAGTTCATCTTGGTGTCTTGCGTTTGCTCGATGTCTGGTACCCACTTCAAGTGAGACGCCGCGTCGTCGACGCTGACCGCGATCATCTTCACGTTGCGCTTGTCGAACTCTGCCTTGAGCTTCGAGGCACGCCCGAGCTCGGTCGTGCACACGGGCGTGAAGTCCTTGGGGTGCGAGAACAGCACCGCCCAACTGTTGCCGATGAACTCGTGAAATTTGATTTTGCCTTCGGTCGAGTCCTGCTCGAAATCAGGGGCAATGCTACCGATGTGAAGTCCCATATGATTTTGTCCTCCGCTGAGCCGGGCATTATGGCGCTGGATCGAGCCACTGCCCACGCTCAAACGCGCCTCAGTTAGCGCGGACCAATCAGCAATGAATCTCAGCATTTGAGGCTGAGGGAGCCGGCTGGCCCTCGCGCTGAACATTCGCACGGGCCACGTATTCCGCGCGGGACCGAGCGGCTAGACTGCGCACTACTTTGCGGCTCCCAATCCTTTTACCGCGCTGGCCGTATCGGGCGGTGCTCGCCGCCCTTGCGCTGCTCACGGCGAACTGTAAACCGACGGCGGGCAGCTCCTGTGACAAGGGCGAGGCGCGCTGCATCGACGGCAAGCACGAGCTGGTTTGCCAAGCGGGAAAGTTCATCGAGTCGCCGTGCAGCGGGCCTGCCGGTTGCGGTTCGACCGAACGCGGCACGAGCTGCGACTTCAGCGGCAACAAGCCCGGTGACCCATGTAGCAGCGACGACGAGGGCGCCGCGATCTGCAGTGACCAGGGCGGCATGTTGGCTTGCCACGGCGGCAAATTCGCGCTCGTACCGTGCCGCGGCATGCGCGGTTGCCTGAACGCCGAAGGCCGAGCCCTGTGCGATACGTCACTCGCCGAACCCGGCGACGTGTGCAACGACGAAAACCTAAAGGCGTGCGCGGGTGACGGCAGCGAGGTACTGATCTGCAAGCAACACTCGATGCAGCGCTTCTACCTGTGTCGCGGGGAAAACGGCTGCGCTTCCAATGCAGGCAAGCTGAGCTGCGATACGTCCGTCGCCAAACTGGGCGACGCTTGCGACAAGAAGCTCGAAGGCCAAGCGTTTTCGTGTACGCCAGACGCGGCGGCGATCTTGGTCTGCAAAGGCGGCGCGTTCGTACTCGACCAAACCTGCAAGGCGGGCCAGAAGTGCGCCCTGAACGGCAGCGCGACGCACTGCGAACGGCCCGCGAAGTAGCCGCGCTCAGTCGAGCGACAACACCACTTTGCCGAATTGCTGCCCGCTCGCCGCGTACTCGAAGGCCGCGCGCGCCTCGCTGACCGGAAAGACGCGGTCGATGTGCGGCCGTAAGCCGTGCTCGTGAACGACCGCGAGCAGGCCGAGGAACGTAGCCCTGCTGCCCACGAACACGCCTTGCAAGCGGAGATCTTGCATCAAGATCGGACGCAGATCCAACTCGGGCAGGGCGCCGGACAGCACGCCGATCACGCTCGCGGTGCCGCCGATGCGGAGCGCGCGCACGCTTTGGGCGATGGTCTGCGCGCCGCCCAGCTCGAGCACGTGATGCGCGCCTTCGCCGTTCGTCAAGGCGCGCACGGCCTTGCCCCAGTCCGCTGTTTGCGACGTGTCGATCACGTGATCGGCGCCCAGCGCGTTGGCCAGAGGCAGCTTGCGCGCGCTGCGGCTCGTGACAATGACCTGGATGCCGAGGGCTTTAGCGAGCCCGAGCGCCGCGAGCGAGACACCGCCCGTACCTTGGCACACGAGCCACTGCCCGGCCGTCATCTGCCCGAGCTCGACGAGCGCGCGATAGGCGGTGACGCTCGCGCAGGGCAGGCACGCGGCTTCCGCGAAGCTCAGCTGCGCCGGCGCCGGCACGACGGCTCGTGCATCAGCGACGAAGTACTCGCACAAGGTGCCGTCGAGCGGGCCGCCGAGAGTGCTTCGTTGGGCTCGGCGAGTGAGCGCCCCGTCTGACCAAAGCGGCGCAAAAATAGGGCAAACGCGAGCCCCGACGGGCCACTCGCTGACCTCCGCGCCCCGTTCGACGACGACCCCTGCCGCGTCGGAGCAAGGGATCAACGGCAACGGTTGACGCGGATTGTAGCTGCCGCGGGCCATCATCACGTCGCGCGCGTTCAGCGACACCGCGTGCACTCGGACGATCACCTCGCGCGGGCCGCAACTCGGGTCGGGCCGCGTTCCTAGGCGCAGGTTCTCGAGGCCGAAGGCCTCATTCAAGCTCACGACGCGCATGGCTCGCCAGTTTATCAGCGCGCGCGCGACAGCTGTCGTTCAATCTCGGACAGGCGCGCGTACGCTTCGGCATAGCCCGGCTTTCGCCAGCGTACGTAGTCGTGCAAGTAGTGACGAATCGCGGAAAGCTTCGGGCGGGGCAGATCGGTGACCCGCGGCTGCGCAAACAGCTCGGCCAGCCGCGCAAATTGCGTGGGCGGCGCCGCTTCGAGTAGCGCTTCGATGCGCGCAAGCTCGCTCTCTTCACTGCCTTCGAGCAGCCGCACGAGCTCGCTGCCTGCGTGATCCGGCACACGCTGCCAGACGGCGGCGAATAGCGCCTTGCTCTCGACACCCCGCTGCAACGCGTCCCGTAACACGAAGTCCGGCGCGAGCGCGAAGGCGCGCGCGTCGGCGGCGCGGGCGGGCGCGGTGTCCAGCGCGGCGCTGAACGCGTGCCATTGCGCTTCGCCGAAGCTTTCGTACGGGATGTCCGTGGCGCGCGCGTCGCACAGCAGCGCTTCCAGGAGATCCGCCGGAATATGCGGCCAAAACCAGCTCGAGTGAGGCGAGTCGGTGGCTAGGAAGGCCGCGCCATTGGCGGGGCGCTGCGCGTCGTCCCAGGCCTCCCAAATCGCGCTGGCCACGGCCGAGAACGGCAGCGCGCGTTCTGCGGCCATGGCCTGCAGCGCCGGTAAGCCGAGCTCCGTCTCGGCGATGCCGCTCACGGTCGGCCAACTGAGCACACCGTGGATCACCTCGTCCAAAATCACGGCGGGTCGCTCCATGACTTCGGGTGAATCGACCGCCCCGAGCGCACCGATCTCGGAGCGTAGCCGGCCAATCAACGAGAAGGCGCGCAGTACCCAGGGGCGGTCCGCGGCGGCGGTAGGCAAATCGCGGGCGATCACCGAGCACAGTTCGCGCAGCTGTGGATTGGCCTCGCGCGCTTTCCAAGGCCGAAGTAAGCCGTGGCGCAGCCCCGCGCGTTGTCCGAGCTCGCTGCTCAACGCGAACGCGGCCAGGTACCAAATGCCGAGCGACAGCAGCGCGTCGCCCTCCGGCGTCGGATACTCGATGCGTGGCCGGGGCAGCTCACCGGAAAATTCGAGGCGCGCGTCGAGCGCTTCGTCCCACAGCGCTTCGATCGAATCCGATGCCAGCTCGGCGCCCTCGAGCACGGCGATGCCTGCGGCGCGGAAGGTCATTTCCACGGCAGCGGTGTGGCCCGCGCCGCCTCCGCCCTCGAGCTCGAGCACTCCTTCGATGAACGCGCTGCCGCGATCGGAGAGGCGCCCGAGGAGCTCACGCGCGATGCTGGGCGCGGCGTGTCCCCTGAGCAAGGCTTCTCCGAAGTCGTTCGGAGAGCCGCTGATCAGGGCGCGTGTCGCATCCAAGCGCAGCGCGTTCGAGAACCAGCGCGGGCCAAAGGCCAGGTGCGCCTCGGGGGGACTGCCGCTGGCCGCGTCATTCAAGACTGGGCGCAGCAACTCGGCCCGTTGTAGCGAGCGTGCGATGCGAAACGCGCCGGGCGGGATCTTGCGCGCTGCCTTCTCGATATCCGACGGACGAATGCCGGAGTCGACGCGGCTCAACGACAGCCGCATCCAATCCAGATCGGCGTCGCGCTGATGCTCTTGCGGCACGAGCTCCAGCCATCGTTCGAGCGAGCGTGGCTCGTCCCAGGGCGCGCCCGAGTCGGCGAGCAAGCGCCGCCCCAGCCCGACCAGCACGTCGTAGCCGTTCCGCTTCAACCAAGCGGCGTGCGAGGCTTCCGGGTCGAGGGTCGCAAGCAGTCGGTCGCGACAGAAGCGCTCGGCCAGCTTTTGCGGCGACCTTCCGCGCAACGCTTGGGCGCCGTGTTCGTCGACCAAACCACACAACCCGAGGGCTGCGCCCAGCCCGTCGAGCACACCGCTCGGTTGCATCTCCTCCTTCAACCACAGCAGCGCTGCTGCGGCGTCGAAGCGGCCGTCGCTCGGCAAGCGCGCCGCGACCCAGGCCACCAGATCCACCAAGTAGCTGCCCACGTCCGGCGATTCGACCATTTGCCAACTCGGATCGCGCGGCTGAAAATCAGCGGCGACGCACACGTCCGAGCGGGGCGGGGGCGGTAATGGTTGCGTGCGCTGCCCGAGCAGCTCGATGAACGCCGGGCCCCGCTCCGGCAAACGCGCGACGGCTTCTTCGAAAGAGCTGGCCTCAATCACCTGCGCCAAGCCGCGCGCCTGCAGAAAGCGCCCCACGAGCGAGCGTCCAGCGCCGCTCGAAGCGCGCCAAAACGTGTTTGCGTAGCTGCCGGGCGCCAAGACCTGCGGCGGCAGCCCCGGGCACAGCGGCTCGTCAACCAGGTCCAGAGCCCGCGCCGAGCGAAGCGAATTGAGCCGGAGTCGCCGCACGTCGCCGCGCGTGGACCCGCTGCTGGGAGTTCCAGGCGCCCTCAGGTCGTCGAGCGGCACCCCCAAGACCTTGGACAGGACTCGCTGCACCCCGACGCGCTCCGCCAGCCAGTCTGCCTCTTGGCTGCGGTCGAGCTTGCTCAAGATGCTCGCCAACGAGCGCTCCGCCATTTGAGATTCGGCCGGCCAATCGTTGTTTTTTAGCGCCGCGCGAGCCAGATCTCCGTAGCTTCGACAGCCCGAATCCGACTGGTCCATTAGGTCTCGGAGCCAGCCCATGATTTTCAGCTCCAAAAGCGCTGCATCTAAAATGAATTATGCACGAATAATTGAAAAAGATGCAATCGAGTGTCAAAAAGATGGCTGTCGCGGCAGTAGGTGCCGGCTGCGTTCACCCGCCCGACGGCAGTGTCCGCGTCGACATAAGCCCAGGTCCCCGGGGCTGTGGCCGCGTTCAGGCGGCCGACCAGGTCGGCGATCGCGCTGTCC
>FSWQ01001825.1_pt1 | contig 15146 bp, 12 predicted proteins | sample 1637691 | NCBI WGS metagenome assembly FSWQ01 (sample SAMEA3914814, study PRJEB12502) | metagenome | biome: forest; material: soil | place: USA | collected 2011-09-16 | depth 0.1 m | reverse complement strand
CAGTCTGGCGATGTTAGTACGAAGTTCGTCGTGCACACGGTGCAGCCAGTCGTGAATGCGGTGTACCAGCTCGGCGGCATGTACGCGGCAAGCAGCGGCGCATACGACTTCACGAATCGCCCCTACGGCATTCGGTTGCCGGCGAATTACGACAAAACCAAGCAATACGCTGTGACTTTCAGTGGTTCTGCATGTGGTAGCAATGCGTCGGACTTCGCGCAGAACCCGATTGGCGGGCTCATAATCGACCCCAGCCAGAGCACCATTCAGATCGGGCTCGCTTACATCACGACGTGCTTTGTCTACGGTGGCAATGCCATCGGTAATCGTAGCGACTCCCCTGAGGAACCGTATTTCCGTGCTGTGTTGGCTGACGTGGAGGCGCACTACTGCGTCGATCGCGCACGTGTCTTCATGTCCGGTGTGTCTACGGTCGCTTCGCTCTCTTACGTGCTTGGTTGTGCCGCATCTGACGTCGTTCGCGGCATCTACACGGACGAAGGCCAGCCGCCCGACGCGCACCCTGCATGCAAAGGTCCGGTCGCTGCCGTGTTGGTTGCGGGCGCCAGTGATTCGACCGATCCGATCGGTCCGCTGACGGACAGCACGGATATCATGAAGATAGGCAGTCACGGCATTGCGCCTGCGCGTGACGAGATCCTGGCGCGGAACGGCTGCGTGGGCACCGCGACCGTGGCTTATGATTCACCGTATGGCGCATGCGTGAAATACAGCGGCTGCCCCGCGAAGTACCCCGTGCTCTGGTGCGAGTTGCCTGGCATCGGGCACAACTCGAGCACGTACATGGGCGTGAATTACGCTCCGGGCCCGGGCTGGGGCGTGTTGGGCACGCTCCCCGCGCCTTAGCTCGGGTCTGCTCTCCGCGAACGGCGACCGCTGCCACGCGAACGGCGGCAGCGGTACCACAGCGTGTGCTCCCTGCGTGCTCTCAGGGCGTCAGGCGCCCAATCATGCTGCTGTTATGTTCCGTGTACCAGATGGCGCCGTCGGGGCCCGCCGCAATTCCCATGGGATGGCTGTTGGCGGTGGGCGTCGCGTAGCTCGTCACGACGCCGGCAGGCGTGACCCGACTGATGCCGAGCGCGGCGGTAAACCACACGTTGCCATCAGGCCCGGCAGTGATTGCTTCTACGAATCCGAGGGACGCCGGGAACGCAAACTCCGTGACCGCACCGCTGGTCGTGACGCGCACGATCTGTGACGTTTGACGCTCTATCGCCCAGATGTTGCCATCGCGCCCGAGCGTGATCGGTCCAACTGCGCCATTGGTTCGGGGCAGCGCGAAGTACACGAGGCCGGTCCCAGCAGTCGACATGCGGCCGATGGTGTTCTTGCCGGTCTGCGTGAACCAGATGTTGCCGTCGGCGCCGCTCGCAATCCCGCCAACTTCATCGGCGACGGCAAACGAGCTGAAAGTGCCAAGTGGCGTCATCCGAAACACGGTATTGCTCCCGTCGAACACGCTGCGACCGACGTACCAGATGTTGCCGTCGCTCCCCGCGGTGATGGAAGTGGCTTCGGTGCCCGAGATGAAGTTCGCCGCGGTGCCCGTGGGCGTGAGGCGGTCGATGCCGCCCGTGAGCGGTGACGTGAACCATAGGTTGCCGTCTGCGCCTGCTGCGACCTGTTGGGGGGTCGCCGAAGCAAGCTCTTTGATCACGCCGGTCGTAGTGATGCGCCCTACCTTGTCTGCTTCGGAGAACCAGAGCGCGCCGTCAGGACCGCTGGCGATATCGAAGGGCCCCGCGCCCGATGTCGGGATCGGGAACTCCACGCTTTGGCCGTGAGCCGTGGGAAACTCCACCACCGCGCCGCCACCGCCGACCGAGCCAGCCGGGCGCATTTGAAAAGTGAGATTGACCGGTGTGCCGGCCACCACAGTTGCCGTCACCGGATCGCTCACGTACGTCGCCGCGTTCGAGCCGATGCTGGCGCAGGCAACGTTGTAGGCTTGGGCGGTGAACGTGTCACTTCCGAGCGGCAAACCGCTCAGATTGATGAACGTGCTCGCCCCCGGCGACACACTGAATGATTGGGTGACGGTGCTCGCGCCAACCGTCTTGACGGTGATGCAACGTGCATCCGTAGGCGCGAGCCGAACTTCACCCGTTGCCGTCCCCACGTCTTCACTGGGTGCTCCTGCGCCGCAACCCACGACAAACCCCAGCCCCATGAACAAAGCCAATCCCGCACATTTCATTTCGAATACTCCCCGGTTGTGCGGTGCTCCTACACACCGGAGAGAGCGCGCGTCAACTCGAATCCTTCTCCAGCAACTCCAAGCGACAGCTCGTCTCCAGCCGAAACTGACCGCGACACTTGCCAACCAGCTTGAGCTCCGGACACTTCTGCTCCAAGCGCTTACGCAGGAGGATCAGCCGGCTTTCCAGGTTGTCCTTGATCGGCGGCAAGCCGAGGCTTGGGTCGAGGCGTAGCTCGCGGTTGCTGAAGTCCGCGCGCGACGAGTCGACGAAGCTGCGCAAGATCTTCCACAGGATGCGACCCGGCACATTGCGAATCAGGTACTCGTCGTCCACGAACACGCAGTCATCGTTGCGGTAGAAACAGAAGCGGAGCACGCGAGGTTCGGCATTGGCTTCGGCGTTGCCCGGTGGCGCCGAGCGCGTGATGGCCAGCGCTTCTTCAGTCTCGGCGCGTAGCATCACGTTTTCGAGCGCGCCCGCGACTTGGTGGCCAATCACGTCCAGAAAGGTCTCGTGCCATTCCTCGAAGCCCAGCGGGTTGCGGCTTTCGACTGCCAACACGCCGGTGAGGCGACCTTGACTGAGCAACGGAATGGCGAGCTGGCTTTGCGCGTCGGGCAGGCCCGGTAAGGGGATTTCCCGGGAAGGCATGGGATCCCCGCTGCTTTGCGCAGTGCGACCAATGGCGCGCCCGTAGCGCAGCTCATTGCCCATGTTGGTGAGGCGCACCGTCTTTTGGTGCGCGGCCACCGTCCCGATCAGGCCTTCACCGAGCTGCACCTCTGCGCCGATGCCTGCGTCACCGTAGCCGCGGCTGGCCAGCGTCACGAGGCGGTTCCCCGTTTCGTCCGGCAGCAGCACCATGGTGTGTTGGAAACCGAGCTCGTCGCGCAGCGCATCCAAGAGCGTTGCCAGCAAGGCGTCCAAATCGCCGGCGCGACGCAAACGCTCGGTCACGACCGAGAGCGCGCGCAGCTCCGTGCGTAGCGAGGCCGGCGGTTCTTCCTCCGCGCTCGCGTCTTCGGGCGCCGGTGCTTCCAACAAACCGTCGATCGCGCGAATCTCCAGCACGTCGTAGACGTCCGCGGATAGCAACTTGAACACGCCGAGCATGCCCGTATGCGAGGCGATGGCTTGGATGCGCGTGGCCATCGTCTCGAACAACGGCCCGCTGGTTTCGGAATGCACGAAGCGCAGATCCACGTGGTAGATTTGGAGCGTGACCGGGTCGATCACTTCCAAGCTCGCGAACGGATTTTCAGCTACGTTTTGCCGAGTTTTGTTGAAGAACTGGCAAGATAGCGCGACCTGCCGCTCGTTCACCTGGAAGATCTGACTCAGGTACGTCACGTTCGGGATGCCGGCGAGCGAGCACGTGGTGACCGTTGACGGCATCACGCCCGAGAAGCAGCGCCGCAAATCAGCGAGCGTGGTCACGCTGGCCCTGCGACGAAGCCGCGCCCTGCTCCGGGCCCGGGCGTTTGCTCAAACATGGCCTGGACGCGAAACCCGAGCGCGTGACTCGGGAAGTAACGCACGCGCCGTAGCATGGCGGGGCGATGGCCGATGAAGCGCAAGCCCTCCGCGAACTCCGCGAAGTACTTGTCTTGCAGCGCGCGTTGCCGAGCGCTCGTGTCCGCGATGGAAAAGCAGCTGCCTTTGACCTGCAGCGAACGGTGGTCGATGCCCCGGGAAAAGGTGAGCGCGATCTGCCCGTTGTTGCGCAGGTTCGCGAGCGTGATGTCCGAGCCGGGTACGGGCAGGAACACGGTCACGCTGCCCGCCTGAGCGTCGACCTCGATCCCGAACGCGCGCGCGCTCGCCGGACGCAGCGCCGCGTCTCGCGTGCCAATGAGCAGCGAGACCCCGCTTTGCATGTATTCGACCAAGTCGGTCGTCAGGATTGTCGGAGTCAGGGTCACGGCTTAGGATATCACGGGTATTCCAGGGTTTTAAGCGCTGCCCGGCCTAGTACGGCCGAGATCGCGAATCGGACTGGCGGAGACAGCGATTGGGCTGCATGACCTGAGCGTGTCCAAGTCATTGCCGCTCTCCGCCCTCGATCTCGTGCCGCTGGCCAGCGGTAGCACGAGCCATGCCGCTTTGGTCGCCGCGGTGGAGCTCGCGCGCACCGTTGAACGCCTGGGGTTCGAGCGCCTTTGGTATGCCGAGCATCACAACATGCCCGGCATCGCGACCACCGCACCGGAGATCCTGATTGCGCACGTGGGGCAGGTGACCAGCCGTATTCGCCTGGGCGCGGGCGGTGTCATGCTGCCCAATCACGCTTCGTTGAAAGTGGCAGAGTCGTATCGTTTGCTGGAAGCGTTGCACCCGGGGCGTATTGATTTGGGCATCGGTCGTGCGCCAGGTACGGATCCGCTGACCGCGTTGGCGCTGCGCCGCACGCGCAGCGCGCCGCTCGCGGAGGACTTTTTGACTCAGCTGGCGGAGCTGAGCGGCTTCGGCGCTGGCGCGTTGCCCGCAAGCCATCCGTTCGCAAAAATAAGAGCCATGCCGGATGACGTCGCGCTGCCGCCGATTTGGTTGCTTGGCTCCAGCGACTACAGCGCAAACGTTGCCGCTGAGCTCGGTCTCGGCTTCGCCTTTGCCGGTCACTTCAGCCCGGACGCGCCCGAACGCGCGATGCGTTCGTACCGCGAGCGGTTCCAGCCCGGCGCCCTGCAAAAGCCCCACGCTATCCTCGCCTTGTCCGTGTTTTGCGCAGACACGGACGCCGCGGCCGAACGCATGGCATCCTCCGTGTTGTTGTCGTTCGCGCAGCTGCGCGCGGGAACACCGGGGCGGATGCCGAGCCCAGAAGTTGCCCTCGCTCACGAGTACACGCCCGAAGAACGCGCCACCGTCGCACAATTCCGGCGCCTACAAATCCTGGGCACCCCCGATCGAGTGCGCGCCGCCATCGAACGTGTGGTCGAGAGCACCGGCGCGGACGAAGTCATGTTGGCGACGCACGCGTTCGATCCGGCCGAACGAGTGCGCTCCTTCGAGCTGGTTGCAGGCGCTTTTGCGTGAGCCCGCGGCGCGCGCCCCGTTAGCGCTTCACGAACCAATCCGTTGGGCGTATCGTGCCGGGCATGCACGGGACCAGCGATGGACAAGGCGATGAGGCTCCGCCGCGCTCGGAGGCATTTCGGAGCTCCTACCGTCTGACAGCGCTTCGCCCCAGCTCGGCGCCGCCGCCTCCGGATGAGCCCGTGCTGCGTGCCGTAGCGGATGTGCTGCTGGCTGCAGCGCAAGCGGACGGCACGGCCTGCCATCGTGAGCTGCGCTCGCTGCGCCGTATCCTGAAGCGCCTCACGGATAGCGAGTTGCTGCCGGATTGGCTGGAAGCGCACATTGCGGCCTTTCAACCAGGTCAGTTCCAGCTCGAAGCCGCGGTCGCTCCGCTGCGTGAGCTGCCACGTGAACAACGTCGCCACGTGGTCGAGCTCGTGCGGGAGGTGTGTGACGCCGACAACGCGTTCGACCTCGAGGAAGAGCGCTACCTGCTCGGTCTGGTGTTCGTGCTCTCGCTGGCGCCCGAAGACGTGGCAGATCTCGTCGTGCACTCGGCCACGGGCATTGATGGCGTGGCCAAGCGCGTGTTCGACGTCGCGTTCGCGGGCGCGTTCCTGGCAGCTGGTTGGCCGCTCTTGGCAGGCATTGCTGCGGGCGTGAAGTTGACGTCACCCGGTCCGGCGCTGTTCAGGCAGCGGCGCTACGGCCGCGGCGCGGAGGAGATTGACGTCTTCAAGTTCCGCACCATGCGCGTTACCGAAAACGGCGCTACCGTCCGCCAAGCCACGCGCGGTGATTCGCGCATCACGCGCTTCGGCGCTTTCTTGCGCCGCACCTCGCTGGATGAGCTGCCGCAGTTCTTCAACGTACTGCGTGGTGACATGTCGGTCGTGGGTCCCCGGCCGCACGCGGTCACGCACAACCAAGAGTATCGAAAGCAGATCTTGGAGTACATGTTGCGCCACAAGGTGAAACCCGGCATCACCGGCTGGGCTCAAGTGAATGGCTGGCGCGGTGAAACGGACACGCTCGATAAGATGGTGCAGCGCGTTGCACACGACATCGAATACATCCGGCGCTTCAGCTTACTGTTTGACGTGCAGATCATTCTGCGCACTGTATTCAGCGGGAAAACCCGGCAAAACGCGTACTAGGCGCGCTCAGCGCCGCTCTACTCGCAGCTTGTCCGGGCCCAGCCGGATTTGCCGCGTGCGCGCGCGCCGCTCGATGATGGTCGTTGATTCAGCCAAGCCGTGACTGGCGAAGTGTTTGCGGATGCGGAAAATTTCGCCGTCGATCAGCTGCGGCGTGATGCGCAAGCCTTCGGCGAGCTGGTCCTTGTCCATCCAACCGCTCGAAGCAGCGGGTACGTTGTCGGCCAAGTCTGCCAACTTCTGCCGGGCGAGGGTCAGGAGCAGGTAGTTGTGACCACGCGAGCCCAGGGGCACGCGGCGCTGCTCGTACTCTAGTGTGAGCTCCACGAAATCCTCATCCGAGGAGACCAAGAACTGCAGGGTGGGAGCGCCAGTGGCCGCGTGCTCGACACCGGCGGTCATGTCACTGGAGGTTGGGCAGGAGAACAAATAGCTCGTTCCCCCGGATTCCAAGGTCTGTCCGTCGTGCAAGGCAGAGAGTGCGCCGTCCGCGTCTTCGAACTTCCACAGGCCGTCGGCATCTTGGAAGATGGTGCAAACCGGACTCTCGTTGGAGGGAATGCCGATCATGCCGCAATGCGGGAAGCGCGCCTCACCCGAGGCGAGCGCCAGCGCCATCACCTGCGGTTCACTGGCGTCAGCGAGAGCCCAGCGCTCCTGCGGGTGGCCGAAGCTGAGCACCGAACCCTTCAGCAAGCGGTACGCTCGGCCGGGCTCTAAGGGGGCGCCGTCCAGGCGGGTGCCATTCCGGCTGCCTCGGTCGATGGCCTCCCAGCTGTTGCCGGACCAGCGGATTACGGCGTGCTGCGACGACACGTAGTTCTTGTCGGTCAGCCGGAGCGCGCATTGCGGCCCGCGGCCGATCAGGTGTTCCGGCAGCAAAACGCAGGACCGCGCGCCGCTTTCCTCGTGCAACTTCGCCATACGAAACAGCGGGGATTACAGCACAGGACGGGCGTCACTGCGAGCCACTGCGATCGACGGCCGACCCGGGTTGCCGGTATCCAAGAGGGTAGACGAGCGTCGACCCCGACGCCCGCACCAGCTTCTAGGAGTCGAAGATGGATCATGGCTTGATCGACCATGGGGCGGAGCCCGTGCTTTCGGCGGTAGCGCTTGGACCCAAAGGCCCTGTGGCGTCGCGGCTGGCAGACGAGGCCGTCACCCTGTCCGCCCTATGGACGGAGCTGGTCACGGGCTCGTGCAAGGTGGATGACACGCTGTTTTCCGCTGAAACCTGCACCCTGGTCGTGCGCCGGGAGAGGCCGGCCGCTCGCGGGCGGGTTACGGCGCTCAGCCAGCGAGACATCGAGATTCTGGAGCAGGCGTTGCTGGCGGGCGTCAGAAAATCGGTCGCAGTGGACTTCTGCTTGTGCCCGTCGAGCATCGCCGAGATCTTGCGGCGCTGCTTCTTGTTCATGGGGCTCTCGTGCTGGCCGTCCCGCATCCCGCTGCTGTTGGTCATGGCGGCCCACGCCAAGCATGCCGAGGAATCCGCGTTGCCCGCCAAGCGCGTGTTGGCGCAAAACCAGCGGCTCACTCGCCAGAGCATCACCGCCTCGCGCCCCGACATCCAACTGGCTCACGAGCTCTCGGCCGCCGAATACGGAGTCACGAGCCTGCTCGTCGAGGGCAAGAGCTACGCGCAGATCGCGGAGTTGCGACGGACCTCGCGCCGTACCGTCGCCAATCAGGTCGCCGCCGCGTTTCATCGACTCGATATCTCCGGCCGCGCCGAGCTCTTGTGCCTACTCGCCAAGCGCCAGGTCACGCATTGGCAAGCCGACGGGCCCGGCCCCATTTCGGGACGTGCGGCGTTAGCGCGTGACGAGGAACCCACGAGCCTGGCCCGCGTCGCCGGGTGAGTGCGCTGATGTGGGTGACGCGTGATTCAGATTCGCTCTCGCGCAGCGTTTGAATTTGAACTAGCAAAGAGAGTGCGATGCGTAGGTTGATGATCTGGGCGGCAGCAGCGATGCTGACAGGCCTTGTCGGCCAGCCCGCGTTGGCGGAAGACGCCCAGAGCGCGAGCAAAGCGGACGAAACATTTCTTGCCGGGCGTGAGTTGCTGAAGGACAAGCGCTACGCGGAGGCGTGCGCCAAGTTCCAGCAGAGCGAAGCTGAAGATCCGGCGTCGGGAACGCTGCTGGCGCTCGCCTATTGTCAGGAGCTTTCAGGCCTGTTTGCGACATCTTGGGCGAGTTATGGGGCTGCGGCGGATCTCGCCCAGCGTGAGGGGCACCCGGACCGCCAAGCCGCGGCCGCCGAGCGCATTCAGGCCCTCGCTGCGCGCGTTTCGAAGCTGACCGTGGTGGCTCCCGCCGAGCTGGTGGCGATGCCCGGCTTCCGTCTGACCATGAACGGCATCGAGTTCGAACGCGCGTCGTTTGGTGTTCCCGTCCCGCTCGACGGGGGAGCACACGTGTTCATCGCCACCGCGCCGGGTCGCGTTGCCTGGACGAGCACCGTAACGCTCTTGCCGGAGCACGACCAAAAGACGCTCACGTTGCCTTCGCTTGACGCCGCGCAGCCGGCAGTGGTGACGCCAGTGGCGAAATCCGCCAGCGAGCCCGCGCTCGCGCCCCCACCGCCGGTTAGCACTTCGTCGGACGTGAAGCTGCAGCGCGTGAGCTTGGCGCTCGCGGCCGGCAGCATCATTGGTCTCGGTGTGGGCACGGCCTTCGGGCTGGCCGCCAAATCGAAGAACGATGAATCGAACACGAACGACCATTGTGATAGTCGCGGCTGTGACCCGCAGGGCGTCCAGCTGCGCAATGATTCGCTCTCTGCGGCGCGCGTCTCCACGTGGTCGTTCATTGCGGGTGGCGCGTTGGCTGCAGCCAGCATCTCGCTGTATCTGGAATCGAATCGCCATCACCCAACTGCGAGTGCAACCAAGGTGCAAGCCAACGTTTCGTTGGGCGAACCAAGGGTCTTCCTGATTGGGAGCTTCTGATATGGCGCGCGGCGTGGGTCGAGTGGTACGCACTACCTTGGGACGCCTGTGCGGCGCGGGCCTGTTAGCCCTCGGCTGCAGTGATTTGCTCGGCATCCACGATCCGATCCCCCGACCGCCTGACGCCGAGGCCGGTGACGCCGGCGACCACGCGAGCAATCCGCCGCGCGCTGGTAGCAGCGCGGGCGGCGCAGCAGGCGAACCGGACGCGGGTGGCGCTGGTGACGCGGGTCATGCTCCCGCAGCTGGCGGCAGGGCCGCTGGCGGCGAGGCAGGCGCCACCGGCGGTGATGCACCCGCGGGCGGCGGCGGCAATAGCGGCGGAATCGGCGGCGGCGGCACTAGCGGCGGAGTCGGCGGCGGCGGCACTAGTGGCGGAGTCGGTGGCGGGACGAGCGGTGGTGGCACGGGGGGCTCCCCGCCAACGCCCGCCTGCACCTTCGGTGGTCCGCTGCGCTGTGACCCCGCTTCACCGAAAACACCTCAGGTGTGCAGCAGCGCCGGAGAGTGGGTGCAGAACCCTGCCCAGAACAACGGGCTGGATTGCGCAATCGCATGCAATGCAGGCGTGTGTGGGGAGTGCGTCAACGGCGACGCGAGCTGCAAGGATAACTACGCACGAACGTGCGTGAGCGGAACCTGGGTGAAGCCGCTCAATAGCTGTTCGGATGCGTGCGTGAAGGGCGCCTGTGTGAGCGCTGCAAGCTGCGCAGGCGTGGTCGCTCCTGGCTCGTGCAATCAGGAGAGTTGTTGTTTGTCTTTGGAGGTGACTGGAAACACCTTCTTCCGCGATGGGAAGACCGCATTCCCGGCGACCGTCAGCTCGTTCACGATGGACAAGTATGAGGTTACGGTTGCTCGTCTCAAGAAGTACATCGATTGGTATTTCGGACCGGAGGGCAGCGCTCCGCTGCCAGGCGCCGGCAAGTCGGCTCATTTCGCGGCGGATCCGGGTTGGGTTGCTAGCTATTCACTGCCGGCGCGAACGCCTCAAGGCGTGCAGGACATGCAAGACATGCTGAGCTGCGTCACGACTCACGGAGATCCTGTCGCCACGAACGCGACTTTTTTTGGCCCCGGACCCTTAGCACCGGCAAACTGTGTGTCGTTCTACGTCGCGTATGCGATGTGCATCTGGGACGGCGGCCGGCTGCCCACTGAAGCCGAATGGGATTTCTCGGCCACGAGCGTCGAGCAGCGCGTTTACCCGTGGTCCGTGCCCGCCAGCAGTACATCAATCGACGCTACGTATGCGGTGTACGCAACGACCGCCCCCAAAGACGTCGGCACGTTGTCCGCTGGGCACGGCCTATTCGGGCAGTTGGATCTTGCCGGCAACGTCAACGAGTGGACGCTGGACTATTTTGCCAATCCGTACCCTGCCGCTCTCACGCCGTGCACTGATTGCATCAACACTGCGATCAACAGCGCGCGTTCAGTGCGGGGCGGTTCATTCATGAGCGCCGCACCGACCGTGAAGACAACATTTCGCACGTCGCTCAGCCTGGATAGCGTGAGTGTGAACGTGGGATTCCGCTGCGTGCACGACCTCTAACAAGCCATAAGAAAAGGACGGACATCATGACTAGACCCAGGCCGCGTCGACTCGTTTTTACCAGTCTATTCGGGTTAACGCTGCTTGCCGCCTCGAGCGCGTTGTTCGTCAACTGTACGCCGACCGACCACGCCAACGCACCGACCGCCGACTGCAGAAAGCCGGGCGGGCACCATGGTCCTCGCCGGCACCCGCGGACCGATACATCGGACGGCGGTCCGCCCAACATCATCTACTGTCGTGGCGACGTGGATTGTGCAGACTCGGAATGGTTCCCGGTGTGCGGGGATTACGATATGGCGACCTGCATCGCCCCGAACACCCCACCCTACGCGCTCAAGGAATGCATCTTCCGGGTCTCGGAGGACACTGGCTGTTTCTGTCTCGAGCGCGATATTCGCGCCTGTACCACGACGAGCAACACGGCCGGCATTCAGCACTGCGAGGCGACGGGCGCGTGGAGCACCGGCTGGGGTACCTGTTCGTAACAGCTAGTGACGGTGCTGGATCAGGCTCTCGATGAGCACTGATTGACCCGGCTCGCCCGGTGTCGCTTCGGCGGCGCCGGGTTTGGTTTCCGGGCTCGCTCTGGTGGCTACTGGAGCCGACTCTGCGTTTCGCTGGTTCTGCGCGAGAGCGCGGTGCGGCGCGGGCTTGGCGGGTGAAGCCCCGCTCGCGGTGGCACTGCGCGCCGTGTCATGCGCGAGCAACGTGCTAGCAACGTCAGGGGGACGTGCGGCCAACGCGCTGCTTTCGCTGGGCAGCGCGAGCGGCGCAACCCGCTGGGGGATGCTGATGGTTGCCACGCTGGGCTGAGGCGCGTCTTTGCCGTGTTCCTGCAGCAAGACCACGACGCCGACGATCACAGCGGCCGCAGCCGCACCCAGCCCGAACGCCCGTCGATTGAAGCTTGGGCTCGCGGTAACCGCCTGAGCGTGGCTGGATGTTGCTGAGTGTAACGGCGCGAGGGCCGGATCGGTCGCCACGGGCAGTGTGGCTTCGCACGCCCCAAGCTCATAGATGATGCCCGTCGGTGTGGACGAGCGGGGGCGCGACAAACCAGTGACGCGCGTCAGTGACAGGCGCGCGTCATCGCTGCCGAACGGCGCGAGCGCCATCGCGAGCTCCGCGGCGTTCGCGTAGCGACGGTCGCGATCCTTCTCCAGGCAGCGAGCGATGACGCGCTCCAGCCCGTCTGGAAGCAAGCGCGTGGTCTCGAGCAACTCCGGCGGTGCGTTCAGTACTCGGGACACCAGATCCACGTAGCTCTTGCCCTTGAACGGCTGCTTCCCGCTGATCAGCTCATACAACGTTACGCCCAGCGCCCAGATGTCAGCGCGCGCGTCCACATCCCTCGGATTGTGAAATTGCTCGGGCGGCATGTACGTTGGCGAGCCGAGCTGCAAATCTTCCGAATTTGTCAGCGAAAAATCGTCCGGGCGATCGCTCTCCAGCGTTTTCGCGATGCCAAAGTCCAGCACCTTGATCAGCGGCGTGCCGTCCGCGCGCTCGGTCAGGAACAAGTTGCTCGGCTTTACATCGCGGTGAACGATGCCGTGCGTGTGCCCCTCTGCGATCGCCTGCAGTGCTTGTAGCAAGTGGTCGACCGCTTGTCCGGGCGCGAGCGGGCCGTCCTCGCGCAGCAGGGCGCGCAGATCCCTGCCCTCCAAGTACTCCATGACGAGTAGCGGGGTGCCGTCGGGAAGTGTGTCGCTCTCGAGCAACTTCACGACGTGCTCACTGGTGATACGCGTTGCTGCGCGCGCTTCACGCAGGAAGCGCTCGCCCGCCACTTTGGACGCGACTAGACGCGGCAGCAGTACTTTGAGCGCGACGCGCCGATCGAGCGAGATATCCCGCGCAGCGTGCACCACGCCCATACCACCGACGCCGAGCAAAGCTCCGACTAGGTACTTTCCTGCAACGGTCTGCCCCTCACGCACTGGAGGCAAGAAGCGAGCATCGCTCTCTGCTGTACGGCTTGCAGACTCGTTCATCGGCGACGTCCCACACTTACAGGACTATCAGCCCAGAATATCAGTGACTTTGCCCTGGCGGAAGTTGCCACCCCCCTCACGGCTCAGCTCGATTTGAGATTCGGGCAGTTTTGCCGCCGCACCCAAACCGGAATGGTCAATTATTTAGTCAGTCGATTGGCCACTGGACTCCGCTTCCGTCGGCTGCTGGCGGCAATGACGGGGCCTCTTCGGGTGTCGCCGCTGGCGACGGAGGATGACTCTCCAGCGCGGTGGTTGCGCGCCACCAAGGCTTCACTTGCTCCGCTCGCGCGGGCTCTACACTCTCGCCGAGCCGCGGCATCACCAGCTGTGCGCCGAGCTTGGGCGCAAGACGAAGCAGTGTTTCGGCGGGCTCGTCCCATGCGTGAAGCGCCAAGTTGAACGTACCCCAATGCACCGGCAACAGTTTGCCGCCGCCCAAGAGAGCCAGTGCCTCGAGCGCATGCTCCGGCCCGAGGTGAATGTCGCCCCAGGCTTCATGAAACGCACCGACCTCGAGCAGCACCAAATCGAAGCGCCCGAAGTGTTCGCGAATGGCGGCGTACTCCTGCGTCAGCCCGGTATCACCGCTGAAAAATACGGTGTGCTTCGGCCCGCGCACCACGAACGACGACCACAGCGTAGCATTGCGCCCACCCAAACCACGGCCCGAAAAATGCTGTGAAGGCGCTGCGCTGAGCGAAACAGCGGTGCCCGGAACCTGCGCCTGCTCCCACCAATCCAACTCCGTGATGCGTTCCGCCGGCACGCCCCAGGCTTGCAGGTGTGCGCCCACGCCCAGCGAAGTGAAAAAGGGCACCTCGCGCTTGGCGAGCTCGAGGATGGTCGGGTAGTCCAAGTGATCGTAGTGGTCGTGCGAGACGATCACTGCGTCGAGCTCGGGCAGCTCCGAGACCGAGATGGGCACGGGCTGAAAGCGCTTCGGGCCCGCGAACGTGACTGGTGATGCTCGCTCGCCCCACACGGGGTCTGTGAGCACGCGTGCGCCGTCGATTTCGAAGAGCACCGTCGAATGTCCGAGCCAAGTCGCACGCAGACCGGTCTCCGGCGTGCGCGCCCAACCGGACAGCGGATTCACGGACGAAAGCGGGCCGCGCGGCGTGCGTCGTTCACCGCCGCATAGGAACTCACTCAGCCCAGGCATCGGTCCCTGCTTCAGCCCCGGCGCCACCGGCAGCGTGTTCGCGAACGCGCCGTCGACATAACGAGGTGACGCTTTCATGCGCTCGAGCCGCAAGCCTGTCGCGTGGGCACCGAAGGACTTCATCCCGTTTTTCTAGGACTGCGGCCCGTGCGTTGCCAGTGGCCCATGAAACGCCACAAAACGCGGCCCAAAAACGCGAAAACCCCGCGAACCTGACGATTCGCGGGGCATCACTGCAAAGCCGGGGGGCTTACTTGCGCGCGGCCTGTTCCTTGGCGAGCTTCTCGCGGTAGGCCTTGATCATTTCGTCCTGCTCTTGCTTCGGCACGGGCGCGTAGCGAGCGAACTCCATCGTGAAGTTGCCCTTGCCCTGCGTGGCGCTGCGTAGATCCGTGGAGTAGCCGAACATGGCGTTCAACGGAACTTCGCAGGTCACGGTCACGTTCTCGTCGCTGACCGTTTCCAGGATGAGACCGCGGCGCTGGTTCACCTGACCGACGACGGAGCCCTGGAACTCGATCGGGGCAGAGATTTCCACCTTCATGACCGGCTCCAGAATCGTGGGCTTGGCGCCCGAGTACGCTTCGCGGAAGCCCATCAGTGAGGCGGTACGGAACGCCTGATCGGAGGAGTCCACCGCGTGCGATTGACCGTCGTTGACGACGCAGCGCACTGCCACAACCGGGAAGCCGATCAGATTGCCGCGCTTGACGCCATCCTTGAAGCCCTTGTCACAGGCCTGAATGTACTCCTTCGGGATCGAGCCGCCGGTGGTCTCGTCCACGAACTCGTAGTTCTCGACTGCGTCAGCCGGAAGCGGCTCCATGTAACCGCACACGCGCGCGAACTGACCGGAACCGCCGGTCTGCTTCTTGTGCGTGTAGGCGATCTCGCTGCGTTGCGTGATCGTCTCACGGTAAGCCACCTGGGGCTTGCCCGAGATGACCTCGCAGCCGTACTCGCGCTTCATGCGCTCCATGTAGATGTCGAGATGCAGCTCGCCCATGCCGCTGATGATGGTCTGCTGCGACTCTTCGTCCTGATGCACGCGGAAGGTCGGGTCCTCCTTGGTG
>FSWQ01000627.1_pt1 | contig 15174 bp, 13 predicted proteins | sample 1637691 | NCBI WGS metagenome assembly FSWQ01 (sample SAMEA3914814, study PRJEB12502) | metagenome | biome: forest; material: soil | place: USA | collected 2011-09-16 | depth 0.1 m | reverse complement strand
TTGTGCGTAGCACATGGCTTCGAATTGCGCGGGCGCGGCCTGTTGCTCGCGCTGGTGTTACCGAGCGCGCGCGCCGAACAGCTCGTTCAGGCCTGTTTTTCTCGGGGATTGTTGCTCAATGCGCCGCGCCCGAACGTGCTGCGCCTGATGCCTTCGCTGCGCGTGTCAGCGGCCGAAATCGACGAAATGGTGTCGACGCTCGCGCAGGCTTTGTATGACTGAGGAGTTATGAAACCGCTCATAGACTAGCGAGTCGTGCGTCGCGAGCGCGGAGATTCAATTTCATTTCTGCGCTCGCGCGCGTCGCGATCTACGTCGTCTCGAACTGTGCGCAGCTCGAGACGCGTTCGATCGCGCTTCACTCGTTACTACGCAATTACCGATTCCAACGCAGAAACGAAGCTAATTTCAGGAGTTGTACGCAGCCTTTGTCCGACGCTTGAAGCACGTTGGATCGTGAGATCTTCATTTGCTCAGAACGCGGCGATCTATCTTTCGCGTGCATTCAAATCTCTATTGCAAGATATCGAGTCGATCGTATAGCGATAACACTGGGCGTGTTGTCCACGAGGTAAGAGCGATGAGCAAGTCCCGAACGTTATCCTCCATCTTTGCGCTGGGCATCGGCCTGTCCGGCTGTACCGGCTTGGTTGCCGGTACCGACAACGCAGGCCCCTCGAACGTGGCGGGCACCGGCAATGGCGCTGCGCCAAGCAGCGGTGGTGGCAGCGGCAGCACCGGTGGTGGCAGCGGCAGCACCGGCGGCATCGTCGACGGCGCCGCGCCGGACCCGGGCGTTGCCGCAATGCACCGCCTAAACACCGCAGAATACAACGCAACGGTGACGGACGTGCTCGGCACCACGATGCAACCCGCGAACGCGAACTGGAGCGGCGGCGAGATTGACGGCTTCGACAACATCGCCTCCACGCTCAGTGTCGACGACGCGCAGTACAACCTGTACGTAGACGCTGCCGAGGGCATCGCCACGGACGTGTTTGCGTCGCCCACGCTCCGCGCAAAAATCGTCACCTGCACCACGGCTGACGACATGACTTGCGTCAAGAGCGTGATCTCGAAGACCGGTCTCAAGGTGTTTCGCCGTCCGCTGGCTGACGCGGAGGTCACCACCTACTCCAAGGTGTACACCGCGTCCCGCGCCCAAGGGCAGGACCACAATGGCGCCTTGCAGGACGTGCTCTGGTCCTTCCTCTCCAGTGCGGAGTTCCTGTATCGCATGGAGTTCGACGGCGGCGTCCAGACCAAGCACCTGATCACCGGCTACGAGCTTGCCTCGCGCCTGTCGTACTTCCTGTGGAGCAGCGCTCCGGATGACGCCCTGCTCGCCGCCGCTGACTCGTTGAATGCGGATGTCGCGATCAACACCACGGTCGAACGCATGATCGCGGACGGCAAGTCCGGCCGCCTCGTGCAAAACTTCGCCGGCCAATGGCTGGGCGCCCGCAAGACCTTGGCGCACCCTGTCGCACCGGACATCTACCCGGTGTGGAACGCGGACATCGCCACCGCCGCCAGCAACGAGATCTACTCGTACTTCGACGAGTTCCTCCGTAAAGAGCGCCCGTGGACGGACTTCCTCACGGCTGACCTCAACTTCGTGACGCCCGCGCTCGCCGGCTTGTACGGCATCACCGGTGTTTCCGGAACCACTGCTCAGCGCGTGGAGAATTTCGCGGGCGACAACCGCGCGGGCTTCATGAGCCTGGTCGGCTTCCTCGCGGTATCCTCGGTCGATCGCCGTTCTTCGCCAACGCTCCGTGGCAAGTGGCTGCTCGTCAATCTGATGTGCTCGCCGCCACCTCCGCCGCCGCCCGGCGTGAAGCCGCTCGAAAACACGGGCCCCACGGACACCACGGACGTGCGTGCCGTGCTGGAAGCGCATCGCGCAGCGCCGGCATGTGCGGCCTGCCACTCCGTGATGGATCCGTTCGGTCTGGCCCTGGAGAAGTACGACGGCATCGGTCGCTACCGCGCTACGTACGCCAACGGTTCGGCGATCAATGACGCCACGTCGCTACCCAAGACGTCCGCGTATCCGAACGGCGTCTCGTTTCAGGGTCTTGCCGGCGCCGCCAAGGCGGTCGGCGACAACCCCATGTTCAAAGAGTGCGTCGCGGAGAAGCTGTACACGTACGGCCTCGGCCGCAGCTTGACCGATAGCGACAAAGCCAACACCGCCGCCATCGAAAAAGGTTGGGAGGCGAGCGGCGGGCTCACCCTCAATCACCTACTCCACAGCCTCGCACTCGCTGAGGCCTTCCGTTACCGCAACCCAGCCGCGCACTGAGCTCAGTGAGGAATACCCTGATGAACAAGTTTTTTTCTCGCCGTACTTTGCTCCGTGGCGCCGGTGTTGCTCTGGCCCTGCCGTGGCTGGAATCCCTCGCACCCCGAATCGCTGGAGCCGCCACCGGCACCGCGCCGATTCGCTACATGCCCATCTTCCTTCCCAACGGCGCCCCCGAAACGTTCTGGCCGACGGGCTCGGGTACGAACTGGGCACTCAGCTCGGTGCTTGCTCCGTTCGCCGAGCTCAAGGCAAAGATGCAGGTGATTGCGAACCTCGAGAATGGCTCGGCGTTCAACGCGAACGGCGGGAAACCCGTGGGCCTCGAAGGCTTCGGTGTCGAGCCTAGCCACGGTCGCCAACCCGGGGGCTGGCTCACCGCAACTGACGCCGCCACTGTCCGCGCAGCGAAAGGCGTGCAACAGGCCAACGGTATCTCGGTCGACCAGATCATGGCGCAGCACGCGCTGTTCAAAGGCATGACCGCGCTCGACTCCATGCAAGTCGGCTTGTCCACGGTGTACAGCTACTGCGACGGCCAAGAGTGCTCGATCAGCCGCAGCGTTTCCTGGAGCTCCGAAACGCACCCGACCGGCAAAATGGTCGACCCGCTCACCGTGTTCAACGCCATCGTCGCTGGCGTGAAGCCAACTGGCAGCCCGACCACGGACATGGCCGCCATGAAGCGACTGGCACGTAAGAAGAGCGTGCTGGACGCCGCGCTAGAGAACGCAACCGCCACGCGCGCTCGGCTCAGCATCGCTGATCAATCCCGCATGGATGAGTTCTTGTCCTGCGTGCGTGATGCCGAAAAAGCCGCCACGAGCGTGTCCATGGCCATGGGTGGCGTGGCCTGCAACGTTGGCTCTGCGCCAACGATGAAAACAGTCACCCCAGATGGCATTCGTCAAACGACCGCGAACTACAACAAGGGCACGCACGCTGACGCGATGAATGCGCTGGTAGTATTGGCTCTGCAATGTGACGTGACGCGCATCATCACGTACATGCTGGAGGATGAGCGTTCGGAGTTCGTTTACGACCACGTGACCAGGCGGACGTTCACCCAAACCACCTCCACGCAAACCTCCGGTACCTGCCCGGAGTACCACACCGGTGGTCAGCACGGCGACGCGAACGACTTCGCCGCCATCACCTGGTGGAACATGGGCAAGGTGGCTGACTTGTGCCGCAAGATGGACACCATCAAAGAAGCCAACGGCCTGAGCCTCTTGGACAACACGGTGGTGTTCTTGGGCGCTGCCATGCACGGTAGCGATCACGCTTGCAAGAGTCTGCCCACGGTCTTGATTGGCTCGGGCGGCGGCAAGCTCAAGCAAGATCAATACATCAAGTTCAACGCTGACGCGCAGCGGCCGCTGCGTGACCTGCACTTCACCGTCATGAATTCGGTGATGAACATGGGCGCAACGGATTTCGGTCATAACCTGACCGGCGCCAAGATCTCCGTCATCAACGAAATCGTGGCACCCGCGACCTGAGGTCCGTAAGCGCGTCCGGTCGCCGGGCGCGCGCCTCGAGCGGGCTTAAGGTGTTGCGCCTTCGCCGCTTGGACGAAGCCAGCGTTTTCTCGTATCGTGCCGCATCGAAAATGCGGAACACGGCGGGTCGGCTTTCGGGGGTGGGATTTTGTTTGTTCCTGTGCGGGTGCCTGAATGCCCACACAGAGCTGGCGCCTGCGTCTGCCGGCGGCAACGCCTGGCAGGAGCTGGATAGCGATCACTTTCGGGTGGTCACGGATCTCAAGGAGCGCGACGCAGTGAACGTGCTCGCTGAGTACGAGCACGTTTATGATTTGCTCGTCGCCGCGACGCACGTCTCCGAGGCGGGCGGCTCTACTGCGGAACCGTCGTTTGAGACGCAATCGATCGTGTTTCGCACGTACGATGAATTGCAGCCCTTCGTGCCGGCGCAAATCGTTGGCCAGTATCGCAGCGTTTTGCCCAACGACATCGAGGGCGTGCCGACGATTTTGGCCTCCGGCACGGTGTCCCCGTTTGGTCGCGTCACGCTGGCGCACGAGCTGGCGCATCGCTTCAATCACGTTGCCTTGGGGACCATGCCGGTGTGGCTGAACGAAGGCCTCGCTCAGTACTACTCGACCATCCGTGGTGACGTGGCACACCCGGTGGTTGGTGAATCAGACCCGGACAACGTGGCGGCCTCCGGTAGCGTGCGTCACTCGCCCGGTGACATGGTCTTTCAGGGTGAGTTGATTCACGCCGCCGCGTTGCCCAAGGCTTCGCAGCTCCTCGGTCTGGATTCAGACGGTTTTTACGCGGAAAGCGGCCAGAATCGCGTGCCGCTCACGTACGAGGCCAAAAATACGCAAACTCGCAACTACGCGGCTTCGTGGATGCTCGTGCACATGCTGCTGCATGAGCAGACCGACTACGCCGTGCGCTTTCGCGAGCTCCTGGAAGCCCCAGATGGGCTGGGTACCGGTCAGGCTCTGCAAGGCGTGTTGGAAAACGTCGATGCCAGCCGGCTGGATCGCGATTTTCACGCCTACTTGCAGAAAGACATTCCGTGGCGGCAATACCACGCGGGCCTCAGCCCGCGCCCACGGCTGACCAATCGCGGCCTGTCGGACGCGGAGGTGCTCTTGTGGTGGGCTCGCCTGGATTCGTTCACGGGGGATGACTCGGCGCGAGCCACGAAGCGCTTGAACGACGCGCAGAAGGCCAATCAAGCCGACGCGGACGTGCAGTTTTGGCTCGGTCGAAAGGCAGCACGCGACGGGAACTTCGTGGCGGCCGCAGAATCCTACGAGCACGCCGCGCAAGCGGCGCCCGATCGCCCCGAGTTTCTCTTGGGTCTGGTCACTGTGTACGAAAGCAATGCCACCAAGAGCGTGTGGCCGGACCGCCAGCAGCGCCTGGATCAAGCGCTGGCGCGCCTCTCACCGATCGCCGCGTCACCGATGCAGTTCAACGTGCTCGCGATGCAAGCATTGTTCGCGCACGACGCTGCAAAAGCCGCACAGCTTGCGGAACGAGCACGACACGTTGGCCCGGATTGTTGGCAATGCTGGCACACGGCTGCGGCAGCCGCAGCGGTTGGCGGTGACACGCGTCACTCGGTGGAATTCGAGCACGTGGCGTTGGCGCGCGCGCCCGAAGACTTGAGTGTATCCGCATTGCGCGTGCTGCAGGACGCGCTGCGGTTCTACGAGCGCATCGCGCACAAAACTGACGCTGCGGAGCGCCTCACGCTGCCGCCGCTGTTCATGCCCGAATGATCAGGGCTTGAACAAGGGCGCGAGCTTCTCGAACCAGCGGGTGGCGACTTTTTCGGAGCCGGTGGCGTTGAGGTGCACGCCGTCGGAGAAATCCTTCACGGGGTCTAGGCCCGTGTACAAATCAACGACGATCACTGGGGACGCGCTGGTGCCGTTTTGCATGGCCCAGGTAACGATGTCCGCGTTGAGCTCCACCACCGCGGGTTTGCCCTCTGGCGTGTGTTGGGCAATCAGCAGAATTACCTTTGGATTGACCAGGCGCGCTTGCGCCAGCGCGAGGGAGTAACCCTTCAACACGCCGTCAATTGGCATGTCGTTCAGCAAATCCGCGCCGCCGAAGTGCATCAAAATGACTTGTGGCGGGTGCGCGCTGAACCAGCCCGCGAACTGACTGGCCATCAAGTTCGAGATCACGATGCCGCTCTGCGCTTGCAGGTCTTTATCGTAACCGGGCACGCCGCAATCAGGGCCGTCCGTCACGCCGCCAATGAAGTCGAAATTCGTGATGTTTGCAGCGCGGAGCTTCTGCCACAGCAGCGCGCGCCAACAAGTGATGAGCTCGTTGGACGAGCCGAGCACCATGATTTGTGCAGTGCCCGTGAGCACTGGGCCCGCGCCGGCCGCAGCTCCGCCGGAGCCACCGTTGGGCGCGCCTGATGTTCCGCCTGTACCTGCAACGCTGCCAGCCGCGCCCGCTGTGCTAGCGGTTCCCGCCGTCCCGGCTGTATTTGGCGCGCCAGCCATGCTGAGCGCTCCGGCTGCGTTTTGCATCCCTGCACTGGCTACGCTGCCGCCGCTGCCGCCGCCCGGTAAGCCACCGCCCGCGGCGCCCGCTGCTCCGGCACCGGCATCTGAAGTGCTGCTAGAGCAGGCTTCGAGCGACAGCGCGAGCGACCCAGTAGCTAACAGCGCAGTGAGCAGATAGCGATTCACGCCTACTATGGATAGCACGCCCGCGCGCGCTCAGCGCGTAGAGAGACGCTCCCGATCATGCGCCCGCAGCAGATCGAGCTGCGGGCCGAGCGGAATGATCCGGTTGGGGTTCACGCTCGGATGACTGGTGAAGTAGTGGTGCTTGATGTGCTCGAGATTGCAGGTCTGAGCGACGCCCGGCGTTTGATAGATGTCCCGCAGGTAGCCAGACAGCGCCGGGTAGTCCACCAGCCGCCGTAGATTGCATTTGAAGTGATAGTGATACACGGGATCGAAACGCAGCAGCGTGGTGAAGAAGCAGATGTCAGCTTCAGTTAGCGCGGCGCCCAATAGGAAGCGCTGCGTCGTGAGCCGCGCCTCGTAGCCATCCAGCGCTGCGAACAACTCACGTACAGCGTCCTCGTACGCACTCTGTTTGGTGGCGAAGCCCGCGCGGTACACGCCGTTGTTCACCGGGCTGTACAGCGCGTCGATCTCGGCATCAATGGCGGTTTGCTGGCTGCTTGGACAGAGGTCCACGTGGGCGTCGCCCAGCGCGCCAAACTCATGATCCAGCATACGCAGGATCAACCGTGACTCATTGCACACGATGCTGGACGTTTTGCGGTCCCAAAGCACGGGCACCGTGACGCGCCCCGTGTAGTCACTGTCCCCGTGGGTGTACACCTCGTGTAAGTAGTGGGCAGCGTGGATAGGGTCCGGCGTCGAGCCCGGAAAATCCCCAAACTCCCAGCCAAACTCGCCCATGTGCGGGTGCACGACACTCACGCTGATGGCCGCCTCGAGGCCCTTCAGCGCGCGCCCGATCAGCGTGCGGTGGGCCCACGGGCAGGCCAGGCTGACGTACAGGTGGTAGCGCCCGGCTTCAGGTGCGAAGCCGCTCGAGCCATCTGCCGTGATGGTGTGCCTGAACTTGGTTTCGGTGCGTACGAACGTGCCTTTTTCGTTCGCGAAATGAGACTCGTCTTGCCACTGGCCTTGGATCAGCTTGCCCATCAGGCCTGCACGCTAGCACCGCCGTGCGAAGTTACAGGTGCGGCCTGCAAGTGGCGTTGCTGCAGCGCCAACCGGCCTTGCAAGCCATGGCACAAGCGCCGCAGTTCGCCGGATCCGTTTGCTCATCCACGCATGAGCCGGAGCACGTGCTTTGGTTTTCCGGGCAACTGGAGCCGGCAGTGCCGCCGCTGGCTTTGCCGGCCGCTCCTGCCTCGTTCACGCTGCCGCCTTGGCTCATGCCGGCCGCGCCGGCTTGTGCGGCGCTGGAGCCGGCCTGTGCGCTGCCCGCGGTGCCGGCGTTGCCCGCGCCTCCCGTCGCGGAGGAGCCGGCACTCGCTCCAGCGCTGCCGGCGCTTCCCGCGTTGGCCATTGGGTCGCCACCTGCGCTCGATGAGTCAGACGAGGCAGCGGAGCTAGAACAACCGGCAAGCGCGAGCCAAACGCACGCGATGCCTGAGACGAGAGGACGATGCACGCTGCGAACGTAGCCGGTGTGCCCCGCGTGCGTCTTGCCTATTTTGCTCACAATTGCGCGTTTTTAGTGGTAGCGGCGAAGGCAAGCCGTGAGCCCAAAGGTATCCGTCTTACTGCCCGCGTACAACGCCGCGCTCACGCTGGCTGCGGCGTTGCGCAGCGTGCAACGCCAGACCGAGTCGAGCTGGGAATGCATCGTGTTTGATGACGGCTCAACGGACGCCACGCTGCAGATCGCGCGTGCCGCGGCGCAGGCCGATGCGCGCATCCGTGTACTCGCGCGCCCGCACGGCGGAATCGTCAGCGCGCTCGAGGCGGGCCTTTCCGAATGTCGCGCGCCGCTGGTTGCGCGCATGGACGCGGACGACTTGATGGTGCGCCAGCGCCTACAGCTGCAACTTGCCGCACTCGACGCCGCGCCGCAGCTGTGCGCCGTGGGCTCGCACGTACGGCTGTTTCCGCGCGCCGCGTTGCGCGAAGGGCGGCTCGCTTATGAGCGGTGGCTATGCGCCATCCGCACGCCGGAAGACGTTCGCCGCGAGGCCTTCGTCGAGTGCCCGATCGCGCATCCAACGCTGCTGATTCGGCGCGCTATCTTGGCCCAGTTCGGCTACCGCGAGCGCGGTTGGCCCGAAGACTATGATTTGGTCTTGCGGCTGCTCGAAGCCGGGCAGCAACTCGCTGTCGTGCCTGAGCGGCTGCTTCATTGGCGCGACGCTGAGGGGCGTTTGTCCCGTACGGCTGCCCAGTACGCGATTGCTGCGTTCGTGCGCTGCAAGGCGGAGTTCTTGGCGCGCAGTTTCCTGGCGCACGGCGACCGTTATCTGCTGTGGGGCTATGGCGATACGGGCAAGGCACTCGCCGAAGCGCTCGCGCAGTGCGGCAAGCACCCCGCGGCGATCCTCGAGCTTCACCCGCGGCGCATCGGGCAGTTGATTCGCGGCGTGCGTGTGGTCTCGCCGGATGCGCTCCCCGGCTTGCCGCGGCTGCCGCTGATCATTTCCGTGGCGGGTGCGACGCCGCGCGCGCAGATCCGCAGCGCGCTAGCGGGGTTCGGCTTCATCGAAACGCGGGACTACGTGTGCGCGGCGTAAGTAAGGCATAAGCGCGCGCTGGCCGCGGCGCGCGCGCCTTGACCGCGATTTCTCGGCGTGACAGCGTGCCCGCGCTTTGTTCAAGTCCACCCGCGCCCGAATTGTCACGTTGCTCGTCGTCGCGCTGGTTGGCGTGGCGGGGCTGTTCACCGTTCACTACGCGCGCTTCGGCTGGGAGCAGTGTCACCCCGCGCGCTTGCTGGTGACGCCCGAAGAGCGCAGCCAAGCCAAGCTCGCCATGCCCACGCTCGAAGAAGTGGAGTTCAAGGGTGAGGGCGGCGTGCCGCTGCGCGGCTGGTTCGTGCCGCCGAAGTCGGGCGCGCTCGTGATCTTGGTGCCTGGCTTGGGTGGCAACCGCGCGTCGCTCTTGCCGGAGGCAGAGATCATGGCGCGTGCGGGCTACGGCATGCTGTCGTGGGACGCGCGCGCCAGTGGCGAGAGCGGTGGTGAGGTCGCGACCTGGGGCGTGCACGAAGCGCTGGACATCGCAGAGAGCGTTCGCTTTGCGCGCACTCGTCCGGAGGTAAAGCGCATTGCGCTCCTGGGCTTCTCGGTGGGCGCCAGCGCGGTGAGTCGAGCGGCGGCAAACGACCCGAGCATTTCGGCCGTCGTGCTGTACGCCACTTGGACCAACTTGCGCGCAGAAATTCGCTATAAAACCAGCAAGGGCGGGCCTTTGGCGGCAAGCGCCGCGCTGCTCGGCTTCCGCCTCTCCGGCACGGACATCGACGCGATTCGTCCCGAAGACGACCTGCCGCGCATCGCGCCGCGCCCGGTGCTCTTCGTGTCTGGGCGGCTGGATTGGGACACCCCGCCAGCGATCATGGATCGCATGTTCGAGCTGAGCTCCCCCCCCAAACAAATCTGGAAGCTACCTAACGTGGGGCACGGCGGTTACGAACAGGCAAGCCCCGCCGAATACGAACAGCACGTGCTCGGCTTTTTGGATCAGTACCTGCAGCGTTAAGAGCTGGAGATCGATGCGGACGGCAGCCGCAGCAAGAGCGTGATCGTGATCGCCATGAACGCGGTCGCGGCCAGGGCCAACGAGAAGTGCACGCTGATCACGCTGCCTAGCAGGCCGACCGTGATGCCGCTGAACGCGCGCAACCCGCCCGAAGACATGTTGAACAGACCCAGCACGCGCCCGCGCATATTGGAGGGCGCGTTCAGCTGCACGATGGTCTGCGTCATGCTGCTGAACGAGAGCTCGAAGAAACCGGCCATGAACAAGCAGCCTAGCGCCAGCGGGTAAGAGCGGACCAACGCGAATGCACCCAGTGCGCAGGCCCACAGCGTTGCCAGCTTGAGCGCTGACGAAGTTTGAGTGCGCAAGAAGCCGCGCCCCGTCTCCAGCAAGAGCCCGCCGGTGAGCGCGCCTGCTGCGTCTGCGCCGAGCAACGCCGTGTAGGCCGCGCCCGGGTCCCCATGGCCCAAGTCAGTCGCAAAAGTCGGCATTTGCGCCTGATAGCTGTTGCCGATGAAGAAGGAAGCGCCACCCGCGAGAATGATCATCGCGGCGAGCACGGGGATGGTGCGCACGTCACGAATCGTATCCAGGATGTCCGCGAGACCGCGCACGGCACGCTTGGCGCCCTCACCCGCGCGGAATTTGCGCCCGTACGGCGCTGCGATCAGCCACAGGATGAGCGGCAGGTAGAAGCACGCATTCAAGAACATGCCGTGCTGCGGGCCGAGCGTACGCAAGATCAAGCTACCCACGCCGGGCCCGGCGAGCATGCCCAGGTAGCGTGCGCTCGCGTTCAGGCGCACGGCACTGGCAATGCCCTCTGCGCCGACTACGTCGTAAAGCAGCACTTGGCTAGAGGTGAGCCAGAACACGCCCGCACAGCCGTGCAGCACGAGCAGCAACATGGCGTGCCAGATTTGCAGCGTGTCAGTCACGAAGAAATAGCCCCAGCCGAGCGACACGGTCATGAACAGCGCCGCGCCGATTTGGATCAGGCGCCGCGAGTCGAAGCGATCGTTGAGCGCGCCGACGGGCACCGAGAACACTAGGTACGGCACCCAGTGTGAGACCACGGCAAAGCCGCCCAGGGCCTGGGAGTGGAACTTTTGAAACGCGACCCAGTAGCTGATCACGTGCTCGACATTGTCGGCCATCATCGTGAGCAGGAACGTGATCAGGAACACGCGGAAGCCCGGCAGGCGCAGCGCGTCGAACGGGCGGTGAGTGGGGTTGGACATTGTCTGGGGGAGCGTCAGATCAACTTCGGTCCAGCCAGATGTAGATCAACATGGCGCCGAGGATCGTGAAGAACCCTGAAATCAGCCAGGTAACGTCGGGAATGCGCGCGAGCAGCGGCCCGAAAGGCGGCCCCAGCGCGGCGCCGCCCGTAAGCACCAGCCAGGCCACATTGGCTGCAAACCAGCTCAGCCCGATGGCCAGCAGGCTTAAGCCCAGCCGAATCAGGCCGATCTTATGCAGGAAGCGCCCGTACTCGTACTGGTGTGGCTGCGGATCGACCGGCTTTTCGGGATCCCGAGGCGGCGCGTCGAAGTGCCACTCTTTGTCCTTGTGCGGTTTTTTTGGATGCGCGCTCACGAAAACAGCCTTCGCTCGCCGGACGCTACACGAAGGGGCGCGTGAAATCGCCTTTGCATCCGCCCGCGCGGCTCTCTTACGTGGGCGTGCCGCGCAGTCTGGCCTGGGGCTACAGCTATGGTGCCGCGTGTTTGGTCGGTGCTGGCGCGGCCTTGGCCACGGACCGCGTCGCGTCTTCGGTGCTGACGTTGATCGCGGCGGGACTCGTCGCCTGCTACCTGCGCTTCGTCGGCGTGCGTGTGCGCGTTGCGGTCTGGAAGCGCGTGTCGGGGGACGGTTATGAAGTTCTGACGCGCGCTTACGGTGTCAGCACGCGGCACATCGCGTCACGCTTGCCTGAGCTGGAGATGCGCAAGCTGGGTAACGCGGAGCTGATCGGTAACAACCGTTGGATCTCCTCGGCTCAACTGGCGCTGACGCTGCAGCTTGGCTCGGCTGCGTTGCTGCTGCCCTCGCTACATGTGGGTGCCGGTGAAGCCGATGCACTCGCTCGGCTGGCAGCCTTTCAGCAGGCGCTGCTCGCGCTGCGTGAGCTGGATAGCGTCACGTCTGCGGATACTCGAGGTCGGGCGCAGCGCGAAGGCGGGGCCTGGAAATATCCGGAGGTGCCGCCGCGTCCGGGCTTGAAAATCGAGGGCATGCGCTGGGCGAAGGGCGAGGCGGACCGCGTGCTGCTGCGTCACGGCGTGCGCCTGCCGCAGACTCCGCGGCTGCGCTCGGCGGCCAGCTTGTTTGGCGCGGCGCTGCTGCTGATTGCGGGGTCTGCGCTGTTGCCGTCGACGTGAGCTAGCACGGCGCGCGGGCTTCGGGGGAGGCGCGTTCGCCGCGGCGCTGCTGGCGTTCGCGCTGGCCACGTACACCGTGCGGATCCGTTTCGATCGGCGAGGTGGGCCGAGTGCTGCAGCCGTGGTCAGCGAGCACTCCGCGTTGGGCGTGGTCTGGGTCACGCGGCGTGTGCTGCTGGGTGATGGGCTGCGCGTGCTGTACGTGCAGGAAACGCACGAAGACGCTGAGTCGTCGAACACGATGATCCGCGCTTACTTGACGACGCGCCGAGGGGCTTTGCATCCGCTGACGGGCGTTGGTGACGAGCAAGACCCGTCGCGTGAGCTCTTGGACGCGCTCGGCGCGTCGATTGCCAATACTAGCCTGGTGGAAGCCGTGCTCAGTGAGCCGCTGCCCAACGAGCAGCCCGACGTGCACCCGGCACACGACCCCAACTATGAGGAGCCCCCGCTGACGGGCCCGGAGCCGGCGCCCGCGCTGCGTTCACACGCAGCGGGGGTTGCGCTGTGGGTCGGAGCCTTCGCGCTTTTGTGCGGGCTGGGTTCCGCCGCCTTCGATCTGCTCGCGCTGAGCCACGCCAAGGGCTGGGTGCAGACGACGTACTACTTCACGAACGAGGACAAGGGGAAATACCACAACCTGGTGGCGCGCACGCAGCTCGACTCGAGCGTCAATTTGAACCCGCGACCAGCAGCGGGCAAGGCGTACTCCAGCAACGTGTGCTGGGTGTTGGATCACCCGCGTGGCCACGACATCGCGCGCTACACGCCACCGAGCGGCCCGCCCATGCTGCGCGACGAAATCCGCTACTCTACGCTGGCGATGCTCGGGATATGCATGCTGTTCGCGTTCGCCGCGGCAGGCCCCTGGCTACGCGCACGGCGCAGCTTTCTCGTGTACGCCGGCTGAGATAACTCTCAAGGGTTACTGAAAAGAGCCAAACGGGCTGAAGCCGCCAGCGTTCACGAAGGGTCGCGGCGCGCGTAGGCGCTTCCACAAATACGCCACGTACAGGGCGCGGTGCCGCGCAGGGCTGCTGCCGCTCGGCACGAGTGAGTCGAACAGCTCCGCGGGGACCGCGTTCAACGCGCTTTCCAGCACCTCACGCGTGATGAGCGGGGCGAGGCGCGCGTCGCAATCTTGCAGCTCGCGCGTTGACACCTGCAGCAAGTGCTTGGCGACGAAAGAGCCGGCTTCGCGCGGCGCCTGTTCAGTGACGCTTTCCCAATCGTACTGAAACATCAGCGCTGCGCCGTTGTCGATCAACGTGACGCGCCCGGCTTTGATCATCAAGTTCGGGTTCTGCTCAGTGCGATCCGGATTTTGAACCAGCGCATCCAACCAAATGATGGGCGCGGCTTGCGCGGGCGGAATGCGCCGCGCATCACCCACTTTCACGTCCCGATAGCCCTCCAAGAACTCGAAGCCCAGGTTCCAGCCCTGGCTGCGTGCCAGCAAATCCAGCAGCTCTTCGTGGGGATAGGCACTTTCCAGGTTGGCCTCGAGCTCCACCAAACAGCGCGCGGGCGTCGGAATGCCCAGGGCATCCGCGAGCTCACCCACGACGACTTCCGCTACTAGGGGAGCCGTGCCGTGCGCAGTTGCGCGCAGCTTGGTGAACACGCGCTCTTGGCCGGTCTCAACGAGTACCGGCCAAGAGCTACCCTGGCGGAAGGCAGACAACACTTTGCGAGCCTGAACACGACGCATGTGCGAGCGGCACTGTACGCCATCTTGTGGCGCGCTGCGCGTGGTCATACCTTCCGCTTGTGCAAGGAATGACGCGGTTGGTGCTGGGCGCCTTGGCGGCGTGTGCCTTGGGTAGCTGCATGCCGGCCGAGTCGCCTCCTGAGGATCAAGATGCGCTGCCGGACGTGCCGAAAATCTTCTCCGCCGTGGCCAAAGTCCGGCAACTGCCTGCGGCCTCGGTGCCGGGCGCGCGCTTCTTGCGTCGCGCCGAATACTTACAGGCAATGGCCGACAGCGACGCGGCGCACGGAAACGCAAAGGGCGTCCTCGATAACCGTGCCGTGCGTTTCGGTCTAGGTCTCGGTGCGCGAGGCGTCAGCACCGACGACACTCGCAGGCTTTCGTCCTTGGGCTTTTATAGTCAACGCACCAAACTACTGTACGTTCGCGATGACCCTTCGCGCCGCTTCGTGGCCGAAGAAGAAGAGACAGTGGCACACGAAGCAGTGCATGCACTCCAAGATCAAAACGGCCTGCTGCCGGCTCCCGACGCCAAGTTTTCGGACGATGAGGGCATCGCGCGCCGCGCGCTGATCGAAGGCGACGCGACGCTGGGCATGCTGTTGTATCAGCAGCGCAGTTGGCACACTCCAGCTCGGCGCATTGCCGAACGCGTGATGCGCGGTTTTGCGGAAGAGCCTATTTCACGATTCGTGGGCTTCACGTCGGCAGAGCTTTCGAACCTGCCGCGGGATCAACAGGAGCTCGTGTTGTTCCCCTATCGCGGTGGTGCCGCTTTCGTGGGGCAGCTGGTCGCTGCCGGTGGTTATGAGTTGCTCGCGAAAGCATTCGCTGCGCCGCCGGTATCGACTGCGCAGATCCTTCACCCCGAGCGCTACGCCCGTGGTGAACGCCCCGTTTCGCTGCCGCAGCCCGCACCTCCGCTTGGGTACACGCAGCTTTCTGCCTACGTGTTGGGTGAACTGCTCACCCGGACTCAGTTATTGCGTTGCAATACGGAGGCGCGAGCGCTGGCCGCCGCAGAAGGTTGGCGCGGTGACGTGCT
>FSWQ01001908.1_pt1 | contig 15254 bp, 12 predicted proteins | sample 1637691 | NCBI WGS metagenome assembly FSWQ01 (sample SAMEA3914814, study PRJEB12502) | metagenome | biome: forest; material: soil | place: USA | collected 2011-09-16 | depth 0.1 m | reverse complement strand
TACGACGCCACCGCCTACAAGGGCATCTCTTTCTGGGCGAAGGTCGGCCCGGGTTCGACGACGAACGTGTACCAGTAACCGCCGCGGCCCTTGATGGTGCCAATCTGATTACTGTTGGACTCACCGTCCGAGATCATCCCCTCGCTCGCGGGGCAGGCTTTGGCTTCGGGAGAGCTTTTCACGTCTGCCGAGTTGACGTCGATTTTCTTACGGCAACCGACGCCAATGGCTAGCGCTGAGATAGCCAAACCAATCACCAAGACGTCCGTCGAGATTATTCGCTTCATCGCGCGAAACCTAACCTGGAACCGATTTCATATCCAGCGAAAACCAGACCCGCGCGCGCCGCAAATAGCGCGGCGCGCGCGCCAAACAACGCTCTCGAAACGGCGCTGCCGGATTGAGCCGAGGCGCTTCGCTGGTGGAGCAACGGACCTGCACGACAGCGCTCACGACGGCTCCGCCTCGTCGCTCGAGTTGCCCGCTCGAGTTGCCCGCTTCGAGCGCAGGACGATCGAAGTGATTGTTCAAGGCCCTTTACTCAAGGCACAATTTTTCAGCGCTACCGGCGCTCAAAACGCGCAAATCACGCGCGAAGGATCTTTACCGCCCAATCGAACCGCGTCGGGTAATTTAGGGTGATTGATTGTGGGACTAGTTCCAGAATTAGGCTGCTTTGTGCAAACAACGCGGTACAGTGTGCGCATTCGCGCCGTGCCGTTGGCCGACCTCTGGGAACCACGGTGGAGTGCGCACTCACGTCGGAAAGTTTTAGCGTTCATGAAGACTCGCGAGTTGTCTCTGGCTGGCTTGGTCTTGGCGGCATTTGGCGCCTCGTTCGCAGCTTGTAGCGCCCAGGGGACCACCGCTGCCCCCGAGCCGGCGGATCCGAGCGCTGGTTCGCCGCCGCTGAGCTCGGCGGGCACGTACACCGCTCCTGCCGGGGGTGCGAGCAGCGGAGCGGGCGCGCCGACCTCCTCGTCAGCCGGCTCGGGCGGGGCCGCCGTGGCCCACGGCGGAGCGGCCGGGAGCACGGCTGGCCACACGGGCACTTCATTCGGCGGGGCTCCGGCCGCTGCCGGCGCGGCCACAGGCACCGCGGGTGCGGCAACGACCGGCGGCTGCGTCGCCGCCACCGGCACGACCGCCGCCGCCGATCTGCCAATCGACGATTTCGAGGACGGCGACAACGCGATCCTAGCGAACGGGATGCGTAAGGGCTTCTGGTACACGTACAACGACGGCACGGCCAAGCAGGTCCCAACCACGTCGACCACGAGTCCGTTCACGGCGACGGGGGCGGGTCACACCCCTTCCCTGAAATCAGCCGAAACCAGCGGTCCGGCGTTCATGACGTGGGGAGCCGGGCTGGGCGTCGACTTCAACAACACGCCCGCGCAGTCTTGCCCGTACAACGCCACGGCTTACCTCGGCATCAAGTTTTGGGCCAAGACGACCGCGCCATTCAAAGCCATGGTCCAAATTCCGGCCACCACGGCCAAGATGACCACCGCCGACAGCGCGACCTGTGTTTCGACCACGATGTGCAACGACCACTACTACATTGCGGTTCCGGTCACCGCCGCCTGGACTCAGTTCACCATCACCTTTGCCGACAGCACGACCTTCAAACAGGAGGGCTGGGGCACCGTCGCGACCTTCGATAAGGCGCACCTGCTCGGCCTGCAGTTCCAAGTCAAACAGACGGTCGCGTTCGATATCTCGCTCGATGATCTGACGTTCTTCTGAGTGCCGCCGAGCTATGGGCTCACCCGCTCACCCTGAGCTCAGAAGCCGTATGCGTAGCCGATTGCCAAGTCGAAAGCGGTCGCTGACGAACCGAACATCTGCATCAAACGCACCTCGGGGATGAGCCCGGAGCTTCCGATCGGGATCATCGTACCGAGGCCGAGGCCGGCGAAGCCCTTGCCGGTCTTGTGCCAGGCATCGAGCGTGCCTTTGGCGCCCGAAGTCGAGTAATACTCGACCAGCACGTGGCTATCGACGTCGGCTACGCCACCTGACAGCGACACGTACGGGCGTAGGCCAGAGTGCTCGAAGGGGTCGCTGCCGAACCAGTAATTGGCGCGCAGTTCGGCGTGGACCGGCAAGAACGAGCTCCCGGTCTTGGGCGCCGGAGCACCGCCGAACGCGAACCCCAAGCGCAGGCCCAGACTCACGTTGGAACCGAGCAAGCGGTCGAAGCCGACCAGAACGCGCGAGGTCGCCCTGCCCACGCCGCCCGACACGTGATTGCCCGGACCGGGCGCAATATCCTGGCCGGGCACGAGCCCGAACTGACTGCCGCGCTGGAAGCACGAATAGCCGTCCGCGTCGGGGCGCCCAGCGGCATTCGACGCGCACACGTTGTCTTTGCCGGAGTAGATCAGAAAATCCTGTTCGAAGTGCAGGCTGACCCAGTTTTTCGGAAACTTGCTGGGTTCCGTGGGGGCGGCTTCCTCTTCGAGCTGGACCGCGCAACCTTCCGTGCCCGGCTCGCAGTCTTGCTTCTTTTTCGCAGGAGCTGCGGCCTCGGATTCTGCAACGGGTTGGGGCTCCTTGCCACCGGCCGCAGTGAACGCGTTACGCACTTCGGGCGTGGCGAAATCGCTATCTAGCTGCAGATCGGGGTTGGCTTGCAGGGCGCGCTTGAGCTCCGCTTTTCCCTTGGCGTTTTGCTTCAGCCCCGCGATGTAGACTACGGCGAGATCACGATGCAGACGCCCCACGACCTCGGACGAGCAAGCCGCTGCCCCGCACTGCTGAAGCGCTTTTTTGAGCTTTTGCTCCGCCTGTTTGAAATGAGTGTCTGCGTAGTCCGTCTGCATCGCCTCGTTCGCCAGCGTGGTGGCGGGCTTGTCCTTGTTGGGCGCGCAGAGCGCAACGCTCGGCACGAGCAACGCCGCGCTCAAGATCCCTGTCTTCAAGTGAGCCACGAGGGGACGGAGTTCAGGCATGATTCTCTGCAAAAGCAAGGCCGTGCCGAGGCGCTCGGCGAGTGGCACCATAGCCGCGCGGCCGGCGCTCCTGCAACGTCAGTTCAGCGCTATTGCACGCGGCTCGTGCTCGCTTTTGTCGCAAGCTCGATGCTCGGCTGCCACGCGCAACAGAAATTTCCAGCGGCTGCACTTGCGCCGAACTCGACGGCTCCAAAGTTCGAATTCTTCGAGTCGAAGCCCAGTGGGCTGGACGACACACCGACGTTCACCGATCTCTCGTCGCTGAACGCCGAAGCGGCCGGCGCGCACGGCTTCATTCACGCGGAGCGCGGTCACTTCATCGATGAGCGCGGCACGCGCCTACGCATCTTCGGCGTCAACCTGAGCGGGGCCGCGTGCCTCCCCGACCACGCCACTGCCTCGCGCTTGGCGCGGCATTTTCGCAAGCTAGGCTTCAATGCGGTCCGCTTGCACGCATTGGACGCGCCGGGCGCGCTCCTGACCAAAGACTATCAGCTCGCACCCGACGCGCTCGAGCGGCTCGACCATTTCGGCGCCGAGTTGAAGGCGCAAGGCCTCTATTTCAGCTTCGAATTGCACGCGGCGAGCGCTTACCCAGGTTTGGAAGGGGCGGCACTCGCCGGCTTCCCACAAGGCAAAGTCCTCGATCGCTTCCATGCGCCGTTCCTGGAGGCGCAACGCGTGATGGCCCGTGCATTGCTCGGACACGTGAACCCCGAGACGCAACGCAAGTACAGCGACGAGCCTGCATTACTGTACGTCGAGCTAAACGACGAAGACTCCATCTTTCCGTCGTGGGCGGGCAGTACCGACGATCTGCCGCCGGGCTACCGCGCCGAGCTCGCGCAAGGCTATGCCGCATGGCTCGCCGAACGCACTGCCGACGGCCTGCGCGCGCCGCGCCCCGCCGACGAAGAAGCCGAAGGCGGCCTGCCGACGTTTCATGATTCAGCGAGCGCTCGCGCCGACTACGCGCAATACCTGGCCGCTACGGAGCAGCACGCCGCCTCCGCGCTCGTGGGCTTCATTCGCAGCGAGCTCGGTCTGCACTCGATGCTGATCGACAGCCAAGCGAGCTTCGGCGGTCTGGCAGGCGTGCTCCGCGAAGCCAAGGTCAGTGACTTCGTGGACATGCACGGTTACTGGGACCAACCACACGATAGCGGGCATGGTCAGGGACAGTTTGCGCATTGGCCGATTCAGAACGCGTCGCAAGTGGCTGCGGCCGATGGCGGCACGCTGAGCATGCTCGGCAGCTATCGTGTGTTTGGTAAGCCCTTCACGGTATCCGAGTTTGCCGTGCCCGCGCCGAGTGACTACGCCGTAGAGTCGTTCCCGCTGCTCGTCGGCATCGCCGGTTTGCAAGATTGGGACGGGCTCTTCGCATACGCTTACGCCGATCAAAAGGCCGAGTACGAGCCCGATCACATCAACGGCGTGTTCGACTTGGCGGGGCACCCCGCCAAACTCGCATTCGTGACGATGGCCGCCAGCGCGTTTCGCCGCGGGCTCGTCGCGCCGGGTCAGAGCCGCGTCGAGCTCGTGGTCCCCGAACAGCCAAACCAGCTGCCATTCGCCGAGAACGCGTTGCCGACACTGTGGGCCGAGCAGGGAGTGCCGGCGAGCGCCGTGGCACTGCGCCAGCTGGGCATCACGCTTCACCCGGGTTCGGGGGAGATCAGCGCCAGCGATACGCTGAGCGTGAGCGGCACGCTCGGCAGCGACACGGGGCAGCTCTTGTGGGAGCGCGCCGGTGCCCATCCGCGTTTCAGCATCGACGCTCCGGCGCTCAAGCTGGTGTGCGGCCGAGTCGCGAACAGCGTGTTGCAGTTCGAGGGCGCGCGCTTCGAATTTGCGGATTTTGCGGGCGGCTATGCCTGCGCCAGCTTGCTGGCTCTGGACGACCAGCCCATCGCGTCCTCGCGCCGCTTGCTGCTCACCGTGGCCGGACGCGCACAGAACGCACATCGCACGGAGAGCCGCGACTCGGGCAGCTCGAGCGATCTAGGCACCGGGCCCGCGCTCGCCCAATACGTGCCGCTCACCGTGGCCTTGCCGCCCGCTGCCTTTCGCGCGGCGGCTCTGGACCCGAGCGGTGCGCCGAGCCAGGCACTGACAGTGGCGACGGCCAGCGAATCCAAGCTCACGACGACCGCGCAAGGGGCGGCGCTGTCTTACGCGCTCACCCGTTGAGCGTGTAAGGTGCGTGCCCATGGCAGGCGTGGTCCTCAAGGACGTGGTGAAAGTGTACGAAGGCGGCCTCAAGGTCGTCGACCAGTTCAATTTGGAGATCGCCGACCGAGAGTTCGTGGTGCTGGTCGGCCCCTCGGGTTGCGGCAAATCCACCACCTTGCGCATGATCGCGGGTTTGGAGGAGGTCAGCTCGGGGACAATCTCGATCGGCGGTCGCGTGGTGAATGACGTGGCTCCGAAAGACCGCGACATCGCCATGGTGTTTCAGAGCTACGCGCTCTATCCGCACATGACCGTGTACGACAACATGGCCTTCGCGTTGAAGCTGCGGAACGTGCCCAAAGTCACCATTGCCGAGAAGGTGCAGCGCGCGGCCCAGGTGCTGATGATCACGCATTTACTCGAGCGCAAACCCAAGGCGCTGTCTGGTGGTCAGCGGCAACGTGTCGCACTGGGTCGCGCCATCGTTCGTGATCCCAAGTGCTTCTTGTTCGACGAACCGCTGTCCAACTTGGACGCCAAGCTGCGCGTCGAGATGCGCGCGGAGATCAAGCAGCTCACCATGAGCTTGAACGCGACCACGGTCTACGTGACTCACGATCAAGAAGAAGCGATGACGCTGGGCGACCGCGTGGTGGTCATGAAAGACGGCATCACTCAGCAGGTGAGCTCGGCGCTCGAGATCTACAATCACCCGGTCAATCGCTTCGTCGCGAGCTTCCTCGGCAGCCCCCCGATGAACTTTTTCACGGGCAAACTGCGGCTCGAGGCGGGCAAGCTGTGCTTCGACGAGGGCACGGGGATGCTGCCCGTCCCGACCTGGGCGCGTGAAGAGCTGAGCGCTCGCGTCGGTCAAGAGGTCGTCCTGGGCGTGCGCCCGGAGGCGATAGCGGACGCCAAGCACGCGCGCTTCGTGACCGAGGACAATCAGTTGAACATGACGGTGACCTTGGTTCAGCCGCTCGGCCACAAGATGGACGTTTACTTGTCGACCGCAAGTCACCCGCGCGCCGTCGCTCAAATCGACGCATCGACGGCCATCCGCCCCGGGGAGAACCTAGCGGTGTTCTTCGATATGTCGCGAGTGCACTTCTTCGAGGCCGGCGAAAACGGACGCAAGTTGGTTCGCAACGCTTCGATCGCAGTCTAACCCAACCGCTGACCCGTGTTTGGGGGCGCGCATCCAAACGCTTGGCGCGAGCTCTGGTTATCTCCTAGGTTTGTTAGAACCTCATGACGGACCCCAGCAAACTCGCGATTCTCGTGGGCGGTGGCCCCGCTCCCGGCATCAATAGCGTGATCGGCGCGGCCACGATTCGAGCCTGCGTCGAGGGCATTCCGGTGCTCGGCATCCGGGATGGCTTTTCCGCCATCATGCACGGTGACATCAGCAAGGTGCGCCCGCTGAGCATCGAAGCCGTGTCGCGCATCCATTTCCGCGGTGGCTCGACCCTCGGCACCGCCCGCGCGAACCCGACCAAGGATCCAGCTCTGCTCGACGCAACGGTCGGTTCCTTGAAGCAACTCGGGGTCACGCAACTGATCACCATCGGCGGTGACGACACGGCGTTCTCCGCGCTGCGCATCGCCGAGCACTCACAGGGGTCGCTGAAGGTCGTGCACGTGCCAAAGACGATCGACAACGATCTGGACTTGCCCGAGTGGATCCCGACCTTCGGCTATCAGACCGCTCGTCACGTCGGCACGGGCATCGTCAAAGACCTCCTGGTCGACGCGCAGACTACGTCGCGTTGGTATTTCGTGGTCGCCATGGGGCGCAAGGCCGGTCACTTGGCGCTCGGCATCGGCAAAGCCGCCGGCGCGACCCTCACGCTCATCCCCGAGGAATTCAGCACGAAACTGGTCCCGCTGAGCGAAATGGTCGACACGCTTGCGGGCGCCATCATCAAGCGCTTGGCCTACGGCAGACCCGACGGCGTGGCCGTTCTCGCAGAAGGCTTGGTGGAGCGGCTCGATCCAGAAGAGCTCGCCCAGTTCGCGGACGTGGAGCGCGACGAGCACGACCACATTCGCATCGCCGAGATCGACTTCGGGCGCATCATCAAAGCGCGGGTCACCGAGCGCCTGAAAGACTTCGGCATCAAGATCACGATCGTGTCCAAGGATATCGGCTACGAGCTGCGCTGCACGGACCCGATCCCGTTCGACATGGAGTACACGCGCGATCTCGGCTACTGCGCCGCAAAGTTCCTGCTCGAGGGCGGCTCGGGCGCGATGGTTACGATCCAGCAGGGCAAGTTCAAGCCCATCAAGTTCGCCGATATGCTCGACCCAGAGACCGGACGCACGCGGGTGCGCATGGTCGACGTCGACACCGAGTATTACAAGATCGCTCGCCGCTACATGCTCCGGCTGCGCCAAGACGACTTCGCCGACGAAGCCGAGGTTCAGAAGTACGCGGCCGTGGCCAAGACGACTCCCGCGAACTTCAGAGCTCAATTGGAATATCTCGTTAAAAACGAGCCCCCACCGCTACAATTCGAGATTTGAGCGACAAGCCGGCAGCGGCGCGGGCAGAGCTGGAATAAAAGTGCTCGGCGGGCGCTTGGGCCTGAGCGCTCGCCGCGAAGCACATGCGAATCTCCGGAAAACTGACGCTCGGCATGATCGGCGGCATCGTGGCGATCTTGGCTATCTCGAGCTACCTCACGGTCAACCGCGAGGTGCAGCTGTTCGAGACGGACATGGCGCGCGACCACGAGCTGTTTGCCCAGGCCGTCGCCTCGTCCATGGCGCGCGTTTGGCGCGTGGACGGCCGAGCCCACGCACTCGGCTTGCTCGAGCAACTGGACGCAGGCGAAGGCATGGTGCGCGTGCGCTTCGTGCCCAAAGACCATAGTGCGAGCGATCCGCACATCGATCAAGCAGCGCTCAATCGGGTACTCGAGGGCGGGGCTCCCCTGCACGACAACCTCGAAGGCCCCTCGCCTACCTTGTACAGCTACGCCGCAGTGCATCTCGGAGCCGAGACACCGGGCGTGCTCGAGGTGTCCGAGTCACTCGAGCCACGCGATGCCTACGTTCGCTCGACCGTGCTGCGCGCGGGCGTGACCGCGCTGTGTTTGGCGCTGGTCTGCGCGGCGCTCACTTTCGCGCTCGGCAGCAGCATCGTGGGCCGCCCCGTGCGGGCGCTGGTCGATCAGGCCCGGCGCATTGGCGCGGGCGACCTCGGCATTCGACTGGATCTCCAGCAGCACGACGAGATTGCGGAGTTGGGTCGGGAAATGAACGCCATGAGCAGTAAGCTCTCGGACGCCAATGCGCGACTCGTGGCCGAGACCGCAGGCCGTGTGCACGCGTTGCAGCAGCTGCGCCACGCCGAGCGCTTGGTGACGGTGGGCAAGCTCGCGTCCGGCATCGCGCACGAGCTCGGCACGCCGCTCAACGTGGTCTCGGGCCGCGCCAAGATGATCTCGCAGAACCCGGCCGCCGACGAGGTCGTACGCAACAACGCGCGCATCGTCATGGAGCAGAGCCAGCGGATGGCGCAAATCATCCGCCAGCTGCTCGACTTTGCGCGCGCCGGCAAGCCCAACAAGGCCTCGGTCGACCTGCGTCACCTAGCCTCCAGCACGCTCTCGCTGCTCCGTCCGATCGCAGACAAAAAGCGAGTCACGCTGCGCTTCGACTCGCATGAACCGGTGTCCGAGGTCATCGCCGACGCCGCGCAAGTCCAGCAAGTCGTGACCAACTTGGTCGTGAACGCCGTGCAAGCCAGCCCCGACGGCGCCGAGATCGAGGTCGGGCTCAGAACCGCGGCGGGAGCCCGTCAGCCCGAAAGTTCGCGCAGCGCGAGCGACATGCCCGAGCCGGGGCGCGAGCGGGGCTTCGTGTGCATCACCGTTGGCGATCACGGTTCGGGCATGGGCGAAGAGACCTTGGAGCGGATTTTCGAGCCGTTTTTCACCACCAAAGACGTCGGTGAAGGCACTGGGCTCGGGCTTGCCGTAGCCTACGGCATCGTTCAAGAACATGGCGGCTTCATCACCGTCGAAAGCAAGCTCGACGAAGGCAGTCGTTTCGAAGTTTACCTACCGATTCCGGATCCCCAATGAAATCCAAAGTACTAATCGTCGACGACGACACGAGCATGTGTGAACTGCTTGCCGAAGGGCTCGTGCAACACGGCTACGAAGCGCGTTGGCACGCTTCGCCGCACGAAGCGCTAGCGGACCTCGCCGAGCACGAATACGACGTCGTGCTGACCGACATCAACATGCGTGACATGACCGGCCTCGAGCTGTGCCAGAAGGCCACCGAGAGTCACCCGGAGCTGCCGGTGATCGTGATCACCGCGTTTGGTAGCATGGAAACCGCAGTTCAAGCCATCCGAGCGGGCGCCTACGATTTCATCACCAAGCCATTCGATATCGACGTCGTGGCGATCGCCATCGAGCGCGCGGTCAAGCACGGCGTGCTCACGCGCGAGGTGCAGCGCCTGCAACGCGCCGTCGACGAGTCGCGCCGCTTCGACGAACTGCTGGGCGCGAGCCCCGCCATGAAAGAGGTGTACGATCTTTTGGAGCGCGTAGGCGAGTCGGAGTCCACCGTGCTCGTCAGTGGTGAAAGCGGCACGGGCAAGGAGCTCGTCGCGCGGGCACTGCACCGGCGCAGCAAGCGCAGCACGGGTCCCTTCGTCGCCATCAACTGTGCGGCCATGCCGGAGCAGCTGCTGGAGAGCGAACTGTTCGGGCACACCAAAGGCGCCTTCACCGATGCACGCAACGCGCGGCCTGGCCTGTTCGTCCAAGCCAAAGGCGGCACGATTTTCCTGGATGAGATCGGCGATATGCCGATTGGCCTCCAGCCGAAACTGCTACGGGCGCTGCAAGAGCGCACGGTTCGCCCGGTCGGCGGCGACACGGAAACGCCGATCGACGTTCGCGTGGTCGCGGCCAGCAACCGCGATCTCGAGACGGCCATCGAAGAGCGGAAGTTTCGCGAAGACTTGTACTACCGCATCAACGTGATTCACGTGGAGCTGCCGCCACTGCGCGCGCGCGGCGCGGACGTGCTGCTCTTGGCCACCCACTACCTCGAGCACTTCGCCGCCCAGTCGCAGAAAGACGTCCGCTCGCTCGATGCGGAGGCCGCTGAAAAGTTGTCCTCCTACGCCTGGCCGGGCAACGTCCGAGAGCTGGCCAATTGCATGGAGCGCGCGGTCGCGCTGACCCGCAACGAGTCGATCGGCATCGCCGATCTGCCGGAGAAGATCCGGACCTACCGCACCTCGCACGTGCTAGTCGCCGCCACCGATCCGACGGAGCTGGTGCCGATGGAAGAGGTCGAAAAGCGATACATTCTGCGGGTCTTGGAGGCCGTCGGCGGCAATAAAACCCTCGCCGCGCAGGTACTCGGGTTGGATCGCAAGACGCTGTACCGAAAGCTCGACCGCTACGGCTCGGAGCGCGGCACGAGCTGAGTTACGTCGCCCCATTTCGCCCCGCCTCGGGGCGAAAGTCCCTAGTTTCAGCCGTGCCATGCGCAACAACACGAGGAATGCGGGCTGGCATACGACGTGCTGAAGCACTCGTGATCATTTCGCGAAACGCGGGCTCGCCTAGCCTCGCTCCGCGAAAGGACGGCCATGAGCAAAGCGGAGGCAACCGGTACCGTGCAACTCGACTCACGACCGTCACCGGCGCGCTTGCTGCTCGCCGAGGACGATTTCGAGCTGCGCGAGCTCCTGGCCTGCGTGCTCCGTGCCGACGGTCACGAGGTCGTCGAGGCGCGGGATGGCAACGAGCTTTGGCAGCTGCTCAGCGCGCAGTCTTCGGGTGAGGTCGGCGCGTTCGCGCTCGTCGTTTCGGACGTGCGCATGCCCGGGCTGACCGCGTTCGACGTGCTCAGCCGGCTGCAGCGCGCGGTGGCCGAGACACCGGTGATCTTGATCACTGCCTTCGGTGACCAAACGACTCACCTGCGTGCGCTGCGGCTCGGCGCGAGCCGTGTATTCGACAAGCCGTTCGATTGCGACGAGCTACGCGAGGCCGTGCACGAGACGCTGCATCAGCAGGCGCGGCGCGCCTCTTGAAGCCGTCGCTCTGGCCGCTCAGTCGCCGCTCGGCGTGCCGTCCGGCGCGGTCTCGGGCCCTTCCGGATCGCTGACGGGAGCCGCTGGTGTGCCGTAGTCGGGCACATCGACGGTCTTACCGGCGGGCTTCTTTTTTCGAAAACGGGCGTGACAGACTTTGCTTGCCATCTCGTCCACGACCGCCGCCGGCAAGCTCGGCGGGCTCGAAAATGGCGGGTGCTCGAAGTCGAACAGGTCGAAGGGGACCGACGCATTCGCGTCGCGCGCGCTCAGCGCCGGCAACCCAAATCGCGCCTGAACGAGCCGCGGCACCGAGCTATGACTGTACACCTCGTGCGAGACGTAATGCGCCTTCGCAAAGGGCGACACCACGATGAACGGAGTGCGCATACCAAAGCGATCGAAGCGCGCGCGCACGTGGCGCTTCTCGAGCATCGGCTCGATGTCGTCCGGCGGGCACGCCGGTGGCGGCGGCACGTGGTCGTAAAAGCCGCCCGGTTCGTCGTACATGATGAACAGCGCGGAATGAGCCCAGGCTGGGCTCTTCATCAGCGCATCGATGACACGCGCCACGAAGCGCTGTCCGAGCTGCACGTCCGCGGGCGGATGCTCGTCGGTGGCGTCCGGGCCGCCGTACGTCGATTCGATCCAGACGTACGCCGGCAAAGTGTTGGCTTTGGCATCCGCAAAGAAGCCGTCCAAATCCTTGAAGTGATCGCCCTTGATGTCGTGCAGGTGAGTAAAGATCTTCTCTTCGAAGGTCATGCCCTCGGCGTACACCACCCACTCGATGCCCTTCTGAGACAGCTGATGAAACAGCGATTGGTCCTCGGGAATGCCCTCTTTCGGTGCCGTATTGCCGATGTGGCCGAACGTCGTGCCCGAGTGAAAGAACATGCGATTGGGCCAGGTGGGGCCGAGGATGGATGCGAAATAGCGATCGCCAACCGCGAACGTATTCGCCAGAGCGTAGTAGTAGCCGAGGTCACTCGCGTCGTAGTAGCCGAGCGCGCGCGCGCCCTTCGGGTTACTCGTCGAGACGAAGCCATCCATCTTGCCTTCGCCGAACTGCACGTGCGCGGAGTTCCAATCATGACGCGTATCTCGGCCACACAACGACGTCTGATGATACGGCCTGACGTCGCGATCAGTGGTTGGGTCGTGGTTCTGATAGCTGGACGGTGCCACGTCGACGTCGGGCTGGCCGAATTTGGGCAGCTCTTGAAAGTAGTGATCGAAGGAGCGGTTTTCCTGCATCACGATCACGAAGTGATCGATCGGAATGCGCTGCCCGAGTCGGTCACCGGCAGCTAAGGTCTTTTCCGGCAAATCGCCCTTCTTGAACTCACAGGCCTCACGACGCTGCAGCGCACTGCGCAATGATCCGCTAGACAGGCCCAAACCGAGCGCGCCGTACGTATCGAACGAGCTGGACGCGGCAACAGCGCTGGCTTGGGCACTGGCCAAGCCGCTCGCGCTCGCAACCGCGGATGGCGCGGACGCCGCCACCCTCGTCGCGGGCGGCGGCGCGCGCCGGTGAGACGCGCGCGCTGGATGGCGCTTGCAGCCCGACACCGCGAGCAGCACCAGACAAACCCAAGCCCAGAGTGGAGAGGCGCGCATCCGTGACCCGTATCCAATCACGAAACGTGTTGGCAAACTGGACCGCGTCAAACTCGGCGCTGAGTTTTGCTCATAATTTGCTCGTGTCCGCGCCAGTGCGCTAAGGCTCGAGGCTAAGGAGCTCCCATGAACACCGTTTTCGCTCGTGCCGTTGTCGCCCTCGGCTTCGTCGCTCTAGGCCTCGTCGCCCTGCCGACTTCGGCTCTCGCCTCGACCAAAGCCAGCACCAAGCACAGCCACGGCCTCGCCAAGAAGGACGTTGCCCCGAAAAAGAAGCACCACAGCCACAGCCACAAGTCGGCGGCGACGAGCGGCGTTGCGGCCCGGCATAGCAAGGCTGCCCCCGTGGCCGCCAAGACCGTCCCGGCCACGCCCTTGTCCGAGCCGGCCGCGGTCAAGGCTCCCTGAATTAGAACGCGCGACGCATCGCCAAGTCCGCGAGCGCTTCTTCGAACGTTGCGCCTTCGCCCACGAGCGAATCGTCGCGCGCGTCGAACTCGCCCGCCGCGCGATCGACGCCAAACTCGCCCGCGGGCGGCGTGAGCTGAATCCGACACATGCCGTCCGCGAAGCTGCCCTGCGCAGAGAACCCTGGGTGCTGCTTGTTGGCCTCGACTTCGGCCTCTTGCTCGTTCATCGCAGCAGGATCCCAGCAGTGCTCGCCAGGCACGTCTAGAGTTCGTACGCGACCGGCCATGCGGCCTCGTTTGGCGCCTCTGGAAGCTCCATTTGTATGGTCACTAATCAACCGGAAGCTTCCGGAAGGTCTAAGTTGGTCAGTACAGAACCAAACCGAGCTTCTGGAAGTTCTAAGTTGGTTAGTACAGCAGCAGACCGAGCTTCTGGAAGCTCGGCACTGGTTACTTCATAACCAGCCGGGAGCATCTCGAAGCGGACTAGTCATGCGCGCCAGGCTCGGTCGAGCGTCGCGAAGCAAATCGAGCCATGCTAGCCGTTGCCCCGGGGCTCGCCATCTGCGAAACCCCTTGTTTTTCGGAGCGGGAAATCGGGTTCGAACCGACGACCTCAAGCTTGGGAAGCTCGTGCTCTACCAACTGAGCTATTCCCGCGGAACGGCGTGACCATAGCCGTTTCTGAGGGTGATGCGAGCGAAAAATCGCGTCGAGCGACCCGGTTTGCACGTGGATTCAGCCGGGGGGCGGGCTCTGCCCGGGAGCGGGCCGTGCGCTGACCGCGATCCAGGTCGCGATGTCGTCGATGACGAGCGGGTCGACGTGGCCGGGCTCTTGATATTCGGCTGGCGTCGAAGGGCCGACACCGCTTTCGAGCAGATGATTCAAAGAGGGGTAACTCTTGAATGACGCGCGCTTTCGGTCCGAGAGCGCTCTCACCCAAGTCTGGAACTCATCGCTACCGACTTGGTAGTCCCGGTCCCCGTGCAGCACGAGGATCGGGCAGCGCAGCGAATGGGCGACGTGGGTTGGGCTGTAGCCGCGTGCGTCGAGAAAGTACGCGCCCGTCAGTGTTCCCCCTGTCGGCAACGTCACCACCTGGTCCGGGCGCAATCTCGGGTCTTCGACGGTTTGCTTGAAGAGTCGGGCCGCTTCGAGCCGGGCCTCAGCCTCGGGTGTGTCCTTGCTTCCGGCGGCGAGATACTGAAGTTGCGCGAGCAGCGAGTCTTGCACCGGCTTCGTCGGTCCGGAGCAGATGACGATGCCGGCGACGTTCGGGTTCTGGGCGGCGATTCGCGGCGCGAGCGCGCCGCCCTGGCTGTGGCCAAGCACGAAGATCTGGCTGGGGTCGATGCCGGGTGTCGAACGTAGGAGTTCGATTGCCGCGTGCGCACCGTCGAGCACTTCCTGCTGTTCGGTCACGATGCCGGCGGGCGATTGGCGGCTGCGCTTGACGTAGCGGAGCACCGCGATTTCTCGGCTGGCGAGACCCCAGGCCAAGTCTTTGAATACCTTCAGCCCGCCCACGCTTTCGTCCGCATCGCTCGGGCCCGAACCATGCACGAGCACGACCGCAGGAACCAGGGCCTGCGCTCTGGGCATCGCCAAGGTTCCGGGCAGCGCGGGCGCCCTGCCGACGCTGACGACGCGCTCCTCGAAACTCGGTGGCTTTGCATAGCTGGGGGCCAACCAAGCATCCGGTGCGGGCAGGAAGAATAGACCCACTACGTGATGAGCGTCGTCGAGCACCACTTTGATGGTCGCGCGCTCGCGTTCGAAGCGACAGACCGCGAACGCTGAATGCAGGCCTTTTTCAGGTTCTACGCGCAGCGTTTCGAGCGCCTGAAAACGACCCAGTTTGGCCTCTGCTGCCGACCAGACGGCGGCAAACTTCGGCGCGGGCAGCGCTGAGGCCATGTCTGTGCCGAAGTCACGCCTGGCGTCGTCGAAGTCGTGGTGTGCTGCGGCTTCGATCAGGTGAGTCGCCAACGCTTCGAAGCTGTCTTGCTT
>FSWQ01000552.1_pt1 | contig 15262 bp, 10 predicted proteins | sample 1637691 | NCBI WGS metagenome assembly FSWQ01 (sample SAMEA3914814, study PRJEB12502) | metagenome | biome: forest; material: soil | place: USA | collected 2011-09-16 | depth 0.1 m | reverse complement strand
TCACCGCACACCAGTACGTCGCTCTTCGGGTTCGCGGTGGCATCCAGGGTGAGGCGCAAGGTTTCGAGCCAGGCCAGCTTTTCCGGGAACGACGGCGACGAGACGGTTTTGCCGTTCGGCACGTAACAAGAAAAAATGCGCACGCCTGAAATGGTGGCGGCGATGGCGCGCTTGTCGGCGCCGGGCGCCTGACCGGAAAGACCGATCGTGATCTCTTTCATGGGCAAACGAGAGAGGATCGCGACGCCGTTGTACGAGAGCTGCCCGGCCATGGCCACGCCGTAACCCAGGCGCATGAACTCATCGGTCGGAAAGTCGTCATCGACGACTTTGGTTTCCTGCATGCACAGCACGTCGGGCTGAACGCGCTCGAGCCAATCCAAGGCGTGGTCGAGGCGAGCGCGGATCGAATTGACGTTCCAGGTGGCGACTTTCACTAAGGGCGCCGTAATACCGCGGGCCGCTGCTCGCAAGAGCCCTCGCTGAAGCCGCGCCGCGCATAGAAACGCTTGTCTTGGGCGCGCCTGTGTAATAGCGAAGTAGCGGGTTGGTCATGGTTTTTGCTCCGCGTCGGGTCTCTCTGTTGGTGGTGCTGGCGGTCCTGGCGCGCACTGGGCTCGTGTCGGCGCAAGCCGCGGCCTCGGGCGCGGATCCAGGTGCGGTGCCCAGCGGCGCCTCGGGCGCGCTGATCAAGCCCGCTGAGCCGCCCAAGGCGGACGCGAAGAAGCCGGTCATCGTGTTGCCGGAGCTCACGCATTTCGAGCACGCGGTGTACCCGCCCGAAGCCGCCAAGGCCGGCTTGCAAGCGGACGTCGTGCTCAAGCTCACCGTGGATCAAGCCGGCACCGTGACCAAGGCGGAGTCGAAGGACCCGGTGGGCAACGGCTTCGACGAAGCTGCGCAGGCCGCCGCGCTCAAGTTCACGTTCAAGCCGGCCACGCGTGACGGCGTGCCCATCACGGTGGTCATCCCGTACAAGTACTCGTTCACGCTGAGCGCGCCGCCAGCGGCTGAAGCGCCGCCGCCTCCGCCCAGCGTCGGCAATCTGGCTGGCGTGGTGCGGCTCGCGGAAAGCAACACGCCACTCGCAGGCGCGAGCGTCACGTTCACGCTGCCTGACGGCACGCAGCAGCAAGTCACCACGGATGAAGCCGGCAAGTGGCAAATCGCGAACCTGCCGCCCGGGCACTACAAAGTTCACGTTGAATCGCCCGGTTTTCAAGCCGTCGATAACCAAGAAGAAGTCGTCGTGGGCGAGGAAACCAACGCGGTTTATCGCCTTGCGCCAACGTCTACCGGCATCGAAATCACGGTGCAGGGTGAGCGCCCGCCGCGCGAGGTCACGCGCCGCACCATCGAGCGCCGTGAGATTGAGCGCATCCCGGGTACCAGCGGTGACGCCTTGCGCTCACTCCAAAGCTTGCCGGGCGTCGCGCGCCCGCCCGGTTTGGCGGGCCTGCTCATCGTGCGCGGCTCTTCGCCGAACGACACGCAGGTATACGCGGACGGCACGCTGCTGCCGCTGATCTACCACTTCGGCGGCCTGTCCAGCGTTGTGCCCACGGAGCTGCTGGACAAGATCGACTTCTACCCCGGCAACTTCAGCGCCAAGTACGGCCGCGTTCAAGGCGGCATCGTAGACGTCGGCCTGCGCAGCCCGGACACGCAGTGTCTTGGGGATTACGGCGTTGCCACTGACAAAAAGGGCTGCTTCCACGGCATGGCCCAGGTGGATTTGATCGACGGCCGCGTGATGTTGCAAGGCCCGCTGCCCGCGAAGGATTGGTCGTTCGCGGTCGCCGGTCGCCGCAGTTGGATCGACTTGTGGCTCAAGCCCGTGCTCGAGAGCGCGGGCTCGACCGTCACTGCCGCGCCCGTCTATTACGACTATCAGGCGATCATCGATCACAAGACCGCGTCGTCGCGCTTCAGCCTGCGTGCCTACGGCTCAGACGACAAGTTCCGTATCATCATCACTGACCCGGCGGCGCAGGACCCGGCATTCGGCGGCGCGCTGAGCTTCGGGACCTCGTTCTACCGCGCGCAAATGCTGTACCAAACGGACCTGTCGCCGAGCGTTTCGCTCGACTCCATGGTCTCCGTCGGCAAGAACGTGGCCGGTTTTTCCATCGGCAATTTCCTTTTCAGTCTGAATACTTACCCAATTTACGGGCGCAGCGAGTTCGGCTTCAAGGCGGCCTCCGGCGTGAAGATCAACGCCGGTTTGGATTTCTTGATCGCGCCGTATGAAGTGATCGTGCGCTTTCCGCAGCCGCCGCGGCCCGGTGAGCCTGACCCGGGGCCGTTCGCGAGCCGCCCGCCGCAAGAGTCGCACGAGCAAAGCACCTCGTTTCGCCCCGCCTGGTACGGCGAAGCCGAGCTGCAACCGTCCAGCCGCCTGCGCATCATCCCCGGGGTGCGCGTCGACTACTCGCGTGACACGGGCCACTCGGACTTCAGCCCGCGCATCGTGGCCCGTTATGATCTGCTCAAGGGTAACAGTCCCGAAGACGCCGATCAGCATCGCTTGCGCACCACGCTCAAGGCCGGCGCTGGCGTGTTTTACCAACCGCCGGAATACCAGGAGACCAACCCGGTGTTCGGCACGCCGGGGTTGCACTCCAACCGCGCCATCCACTACTCGCTCGGTGTCGAGCAAGAGTTCACGCCGCAGGTGGAGCTGAGCCTGGAGGGCTTTTACAAAGACCTCACCCGCCAAGTGGCGCGCACTCCGAACGACGAGGGCGGCTACACGTACAACAACTACGGCAGCGGCTCGGTCGTCGGGCTCGAGGCGCTACTCAAATACAAGCCGGATGCCCGCTTTTTCGGCTGGATTGCGTACACCCTATCGCGCAGCGTGCGGCGCGATGCGCCGGACCTGCCGCAGTATTTGTTCCAGTATGATCAGACGCACAACTTGATCATCCTGGGCAGCTACCGGCTCGGGCGCGGTTGGGAGTTCGGCGGGCGCTTCCGCATCGTTTCGGGCAGCTTGGATACGGCTTCATTGCCGCCGCCCGCGTTGCCCGCGTTGTACGCGGCGGATTCGGGCGCGTACAGCCAACTGCAAGGTAAGCCGTTCAGCACGCGCCTGCCGCTCTTTCATCAGCTTGATCTGCGCGTGGACAAGCGCTGGCAGTTCCGCACGTGGCGCTTCTCCAGCTATCTGGACATTCAGAACGTGTACAACAATGCCGCGGTGGAGGGGCTGAGCTACAACTACAACTTCAGCAAGCGGTCTTACCAGACCGGCATCCCGATCATCCCCAGCATTGGATTGAGAGGCGAATTCTGATGCGCTTTAGCAAAGCCTTTGCGCTAACGCGCTGCGCCCTCCCGGGCGTGTTGGGCTTATTCCTGCTCGGTTGCGGGCCAGATTTCGATCCGCCCAGTGAGCTGCATTCGTTGCGCGTGCTCGCGGTGGAGAAGGACAAGCCGTACGCGCAGCCCGGCGACACCGTGACCCTGAAAATGCTCTGGCAAGATGCCTCGCTCAATGTCGGGCGACCGGTGACCATTGCCTGGTCAGCCCCGTGCTTCGACCCACACGGCGATCTCTATTACCTGTGCTTCGCCGACAAGAACCTGTTCGGTGACAGCAAGCCGGTGCTGGGTGACTCGACGGCGATCACGCTGCCCACGAACATCATTTCGCAGCGCACCCTGCCCAGCCAGAGTCGCAACGCGCCGTATGGCATCGCGTACGTGTTCTTTGCCGCGTGTGCCGGAACGCTCACGGCCATTCCCCCCACCTCAGACACGTCCTTCCCGATCGGCTGCAAGGATGCTGACGGCAACCTGCTCGGCTCGGATGACTTCATCGCCGGCTACACCGCAGTGTATTCGTTCGACGGCTTCGGCAACCAAAACCCGGAGATTTCAGGGTTCGAGGTAGACGGCAAAACCCTGCCCGCTGATTCCTTCTGCCAAGACGCAGCCTGCCCCGCGGTCGCCGGCTCCAGCATTCCCGACCCAAGCAGCATCGACTGCAGCAACGATGAAGACCCGCGCTGCATCCCCACGTGCGCCGCGGACGGCGATCGCTCGTGCAAAGCTTGGCCCGTGCACCCCGTGTTGGATAAGGCGGCTGAGGCCAACCAAGAGATCGATGAAGTATCCAGCAAGTTGGTCGGCCGCAACCTGGGCGAGCAAATGTGGATCAACTACTACACGGACGCGGGCAGCTTCAAATCCCCCGTCCGCCTACTGAATGACGCCAGCACCGGCTGGAACGACGACTACGGCACCGACTTCTACGCTCCCAAAGACCCAGGCATGGTCCGCATCTGGAGCGTCGTTCACGACAACCGCGGCGGCGCGGCCTGGGCGGGCGTAACGCTGAAAGTGCACTGAGCGCGTAGCTTGGCTTGCCAAGCTCAGTGCAGGTTGCCGTCGGCCACCCAAGCCTGGAGCGTCTTGTAGTCGTTCGACGTGGTGCTGATGCAAGGCGACACGCCGCACATGTTGAGGGCGGAGCTGGACGGTCCCAGGTAAATGTTGGTTCCCTCGGCCTTGGCGTGAGCCTCGACGTCGTTCTCGAGATCTGGGCTGTGGCCACCTGAATGGCAACCGAGGCACGCGCCGTGGGTGAACACTCCGGCGACGTTGTCTCCGACATAGGAAACGTGCGGCACCGCCGTTGCCGAAGACGAGAACGCGCCGAAGCCGACTGCGTTCTGAGCACGCACCTGGAACGTGTAACTGCGCCCGCACTGCGCGGTCACTGCGTTGAAGTTGCACGTCGGGATGGCCAAGACCGTGACCGAGATACCGGTGGTGGTGACGGTCTTCGAGATCGGGCCCGAGAGCACCGAGACCTCGTAACCAATGATCGCAGAGCCGTTGTTAGCCGGCGCTGTCCAGCTGAGCAGCGCCGACGCGGGGCCGGGAGTTGCGGTCAGGCCTGTCGGCGCATTCGGCACGTTGCCGGACGCACCCGCGGTTCCTGCGCTGCCGGCGGTTCCGCCGCTGCCCGCGGTTCCTGCGCTGCCCGCGGTTCCGCCGCTGCCCGCGGTTCCCGCAGTTCCTGCACTGCCGGTGGTCCCGCCGCTGCCCGCGGTGCCTGCGGTTCCGCTCGTACCTGCGGTTCCTGCACTGCCGCTAGTTCCTGCACTGCCGCCAGTTCCCGCACTGCCGCTCAGCCCCGAACTGCCACCCGTGTCTTGCGTGCCTGCACTGCCTCCGGAATTGGAGCTGCCGGCAGTGCCACCTGCGCCACTGGCGTTCGTCATTCCGCCCGCGCCGGCTTCATCCGCTGCGCCGCCGGCAGGTGAATCAGTGCCACCCTCACCGCCTGCGTTGAGCACGGGCTCAGCCCCGGCAGCGCCGGATTGATTCGCCTTGCCCGCCGCGCTCGACGCAACGCCTGAGCTGCCGCTCGACGACGGCATCGGATTATCGACGCTCATGCTCTCGCTCGAGCAACCAAAGAACGCCGCAGCGACGAAAGCCGCGAGAGCGGTCACCACCGCGGGTCGTGTCAGCACTCGAGAAGCGATTTCTCGACCTTACCTGGCCGTGCTTTTGCTGTCCACGGCTCGACCGTGACGCTTGTGTCAGTGCCGAGGCGCGAAAGCAGCGATCGCGCGATCGGCAAGTGCCGGCAACGCTCGCTCAGCGAGATCGCGACCGACTTTTTTCGCGACCATTTGAGCCAAGGCAACAGCCACGGTTTTGGTGAGCGCGTTCCAGAGCGATGGCTGCGACCGCAAGTGAGGCCGAGCCCCGGATCGTGCGCTCGCTTGCAACGCGGTGGCGGCTAGCACCACCGCGCTGCCCACGCCGACGCCGATCAGCAGCGGCTTGAGCGAGCCACCGGACGACGGCTTACCCTCCGCTTCAGCAGGTGCCGCACGGCGCTTGCGTGACTTCACGACGCGCAGACTGGGTTCGTGATTCGGGCTTGCTTCGTGTGTTGCGGGCTTTGCCATGGGTTCTCCAAGAGCAGCAATGCAGTCGACGTGCCACCCCGCGACCCGCGTAGTTGCGGCAGAATTGAGCCCGCCGAGTGGCGCCTTGCGGCAGTGCGAAACGAGCCTGAGGCGAACCGCCACAATCTGTTCACGCGTTGAGCGTCCGCGACGCCGAAGGCTTTGACGGCGTTCGTTGTGGCGCGTGACCATCAAAAACTCAAGCTCGTTCGAGCGAGAAGCCGAAGCCGGCGCGACAGGCGCGGGCGGCTTCCACACTGACGCGACCTTGCTCGAAGTAGTCTTCGAGCTCGGGCTCGGCTTCGAAGGCGCGGGTCACGCGCGATAAGGCGACGAGGTACACGCACTCACGAGCCAGGCCGCCACCGCGTTGTGCGCGGCAGGCCGCTTCGACTGCGCTCGCGATGTCGTGGCCGCGACCCAGCAGACCGTGCACTATTTCCTGGAAGGGCACGCCCACGCGTACGTCACGCGCGGCGATGTGACGGCGGGCGAGCTCGCGACGGCGGCCGCCTTCGAGCACGCCAGCGCCGCGTTCGAGCAGTAGCGCGCGGCCTTCTTCGTCGTCACCGCTGCGTGCAGAGCCAACACGAAACAGGCCGAGCTCTTCACGCTGTGCGGAAACGCGAGGCCGCACGTGGCCTTCGATTTCATGCAACACGATGCGGCGCGCGGTCTCTTGGCTATGCCATAGCCCGGGGCGCACGCCGACGAAGCCTTCACCCACCGCGGCGGCGGCAACTTGATTGGCGCGCACTTCTACGCGCACGGGCAGTCCCGCAGTGGCGCGTTCCAACGCGCAGAACAAGCTGTTCGGATCAGTGCGGTCGTCGCTGCGGTGCTGTTTGGTGGGTGTGTCGTCCGGAGCATTGATCCAGCGCTCGGCCCAGGCCTCTGCGGCGTCGAAATCAATGCCCGCTTCGACCACGTAGCGGAGCGCGCTGAGGGCGGTGAATTGCGGCGTGCCAATGTGCTCGGCCGCGTGGGCCTCACAGGCGAGCTCCAGCGCGCGCGCGGCGTACGCCGCGCCCAGTGCGCCAAGGCCGCCAATGGCGCGCGCTGCGGCTTCCAATGCGCCGCGCAAGGCCGCAAACGGCGGGCACGCGGCATACTCGAAACGCGGCGCGCGTTGTTTACCCGAGCCCCAATCAGCGATCAGCGCCTCACGCTCGAGCGCGCCATTCGTCGGGCGCACGCGATCGATCAGCCGTATTTCGGCCTCCGCGCGGCGCAGCAGTTGCTGCGTGTTTTGAAACAGCGGCGTCCGGTCCAGTTCGATCACGCCGCGGGGTTGCGGAGTGATCGACATGGCTCAGAGCTTATTGGCGGCGATGTTCGCCAGCTCGCTGCGCTCACCCTTGGACATCAAAATGTGCCCAACGATGGGCTCGCCACGCATGCGGTCCGCGGTGACGGACAAGCCGTTGGTCGAGCTATCCACGTACGGGTTATCGATCTGGAACGGGTCACCGGTGAGAATGATTTTGGTGCCTTCACCACAACGGGTGATGACGGTTTTCACTTCGTGCGGGGTGAGGTTCTGCGCTTCATCCACGATCACGTACTGGTGCGGCAGGCTGCGGCCGCGAATGTACGTGAGCGGCTCGACTTGCAGTTGGCCGGCATCGAACAGCTCTTCGAAGCCGCGCACGCCGCGACGCTTGCTGCCGCCAGCGACGAGCAAGAACTCCAAGTTGTCGTAGATGGGTTGCATCCACGGGTTGAGCTTTTGGTCCACGTCACCGGGCAGGAAGCCGATGTCGCGGCCGAGTGGCATCACCGGGCGGCTGACGAGCATGCGCGAGTACGCGCCGTCATCCACCACGCGGCGCAGGCCCGCAGCAAGCGCGAGCAGCGTTTTGCCGGTGCCGGCTTTGCCGACCACAGTGAGCAGCTTGACGTTGTCGTCAAGGAGCAGGTCGAGGGCAAACGCTTGCTCTTTGTTGCGCGGGCGAATGCCGAGCAGGCCCTCACGCGGCGTTTTCAGAGCGCGAATTTCTTTCGGCTCGTGATGAAAACGGCCCAACGCGGTGCGCGGTCGCGCGCTGTCGTCACGCAGTACGACGCAGGCATTGGCGTTGATCTTGTCCGCATCAGCCGGCTTGAGCGAGCTGACCTCGAAGAAGCGATCCAACTCAGCTGCGGTGACTTGCAGCTCGATGATGCCGGTTTCGACGCGATCCAGATCGACCGCGGAATTTTCGTACGTTTGCGTGGTGAGGCCAAGGGCGTCCGCGCGGATGCGCAGGTTGACGTCCATGGTCACGAAGATGGTGGGCTTGTCCGGCGACTCATCGCGGAACTCCAGCGCGGTCTGCAAGATGGCGTGGTCACCCGTGTTCGGGTTCAGCGCGATCTTGAGCTCCAGGCGGCGCATCGGCACGTGCACACGCAACGTGCCGCCATCCTGTAGCGCTACGCCCTTGGACAGCGGGCCCTTGGCGCGTTGCGCATCCAACAGGCGCGAGACGGTACGTGCGTTCCGGCCGCGCTCGTTCGCGTCACGCTTGAACTGGTCAATCTCCTCGATCACGTAGATCGGGAGAATCACGTCGTTGTCCTCGAACTTCAGAAAGGCGTGCGGATCGTGGATCAGAACATTCGTGTCGAGGACGTAATTCTTTTTCATCGTCACCTTGGCGCGTGTGCGCCGCGGAGAGGCGGATAACCTTGCCCTACGCGCCGCGCAACGAGGAAACCCTTTGCACGAGCCTGAGGTTTCAGGGTGTCACAAAAGGCTTTTCACATCCAGCCGTTATGTCTCAGGCACGAACGCGGGACGCCCGGCCGATGTGTGCACGTGTTGATCAGTACAGGCGCAACTCAGGCCGCGGAGGCCGCCGCAAGTGCAGCGCCGAGCGCCACCAGGCGCTCGCCATGTGGCGAAACGGAAATGCGGCAGCATTGCCAAAGCGCCGGAAAAGACCAGGCCTGCGCGCTCTCCAGCGCGGCGCCTACGTAGCCGGCGTAAGACAACGTGCCACCTCCCAACACGATTAGATCGGGGTTCAGCAAGTTCACGAGCGTGGCCAGTGCAAGGCCCAATGCATGTCCCGCTGCATGAACCGCGCCGAGCACGGCTTGGTCACCTTCTGCGAGCCGCGCGGCCAGCTCAGGTGCTGAGAGACCGCACTGTTTGAGCAGCGCTGCGCCCCCCGCCACTTCATCCAAGTGACGCGTACCGTTCACGGATTGGATTGGCATGTAGCCGAGCTCACCCGCCCAGCCTTTCGAGCCCGCCGCGACCACGCCATTCATCTGGAATGCAGCGCCGACAGCAGTGCCCACCATGACCAACGCAGCGGTTGCGCCGGGCGCGAAGTCTTGGCGAGCGGCAAGCAGCGCGGCAGCGGTGTCGTTGAGCGCGGCCGTTTTCTGGCCGGGCAGCGCGAGCAGCCAGCCGTCGAGGCCGGGCAAGACATCACACGCGACGACTCGGCCTCGAGCATCGACGATGCCGGGCACGGCAACGCCGACTGACAACGGCGCGGCGGGCAGAGACGCCAGAAATGACGCTAATTCACGCTCGAGATCCGCGGCTCCAAAGCTTGGCCCTGTGCCGATGCGACGCACACTAGCCACTTCAGCGCCGGCAAACGCAACGAGCAGTGCCTTGGTTCCCCCGATATCCACGCCGACGCGAATTGCTGACATGACCTGCTCCTTGGTTGGGGCTGCTTCGCCGTGCGAGCCGGCTATTGGTGCCAGCGCTCACGAGTGAGATCGGGTTTTAGGGTGGAGCGCTCCACGACCTTGCCGTCGCGGATCACGAACGAGAGCTTGCGCAGGTTTGCGGCGCGCTGCAGGGGGTCAGCGTCCAGCGCAATGAAGTCTGCAGGAGCGCCCGGCGCGAACGACACCTGGCGACCGGCGAATTGCGCCGGCCACAGCGTGGCTGCCGAAAGCCGTGCCCAAGGGTCGAGCCCGGCGCGCTCCAACCACTCTTGCGCGGCGAGTGCGCTGTAGCCTTGGAAGGTGCCGGCGGCCCACCCGGCATCACTGACTTGCACGACGTGCACGCCGCCCTCTGCCAAGCGGCGCAAGTTGAGCAGCGTGATCGCTTGTCGCTGTTGGCCACTCTGGAGCTCAGGCGACCATTCGTTCCAGAGCGCTTTTCGAGCGTGATAAGTCGCTAGAACAGGCGCGGAAACCGCGACCGTCAAGAACGGGTCGGCGAGTGCCTGTTCGTTACCCAGCACGCGGTCCAGCTCGAAGCCGGCCATGCCGGCCGCAAACGCGACGTTCTTCTCTCGGAACAGTGCAATCAGATCGTCAGGCACCGGTCCATCCGGCAAACCGTAAATGAACGCAGCACCCAGCTCTGCGGCCTCGCGAGCATGCTGCCAATCCTCGATGACGACATAGCCCTCGAGGCCGCGTTGAGCGGCTTGTTCGAGAGCCTGCGCGAGGAGCTCTTTGCTGAGACCGGGAAACTGCTTGGAGCTCGGAGCGCCGTAGTACAGGCGTACGAAGGGCGTGTCGTGACTCTTGCGCTCGTCCAGGAGGGCTGCAATGTCGCTCGTTTTCTGCACGGCGACGCAGCTAAATTGCGTGCGACCCGCGAGCGCCTGGTCCGGGAAGATCAGCTCGGCAGCAGGATACCCGAGCGCGTGCGCGCGCTTTCTCTCGCGCAACACCCACTGACTCTGCATGCCGAACGTGCCCACGTGCGCGACGCCGTAGTAGAGCTGCACGCGCAAGCTCTGGCTGATGCTCATCTCCTGATACAGCACCTCGTAGCTCAGGGCGGAGTCGTTCCCCCAGAGTGCCGCGCTCAAGTCCCACAGCGCCGGCATCAGGAAGCGGCCATTGCCTTGAATGTGCTGGAATTTAGCGGTCGAAATACCGGGCGGGCACACGGCACCGTTAGCCAAGCAGAGGTCCGCCTCGCGCACGGTGTGATCGTTCGGGTCAACGAGCTTGAAGCCGTGCAGGACCACGCCGAGCTCGTCGACGGAGTCGGCATTGCTCGCGCACGCGCTGCACAGCAGCAGCGCACCAAACAACCACGCGCAACGCCTCACCATTGGTAAAACCCAAACAGCTGCATGACCAGCCCCCACGCAAACACGGCCTGCGCGACACGAAACTGATCCGCCGGGCGCAGCTCGCGCAGCGCCGCGATCACCGGCAAGCTGAGGTACGGCAGAATGAACAGACAAATGCGGGCCGCTTCGCCAATTTTCATGGCCCCGGAAAGCAACATCAGCGCAAGGCTGAGCGGTCCCAGCCAAGCGAGCGCGGCCGCGCGTGGAGCCCCACGCTTCAAGCCGTTCCAACCGCGCACCATCAACCAACAGGCGATGGGACTGAAGAAGAGCAGGATCTCCGCGACCGCACCCAGCCGGTACCACAGGTAACGCCGCGGCTCAGCGAAGAGCAAAAACCCCTTCTCATTTTCCATTGCGGAGGCGCGCAGGAAGGACGCCAGCCAGTCGTAACCGAATAGCGGTTTCAGACTAAAGACCAAGACCGCGGCGACGCCCACGACCAGCAGGCTGCGCGTGGCGCGCCGCTTTTTGAGCCATTCTGCGCCGAAAAACACGGGCAACAAGAACAGCGCGCCGAACGTGAAGCAGAGCGAAAGCGCGAGCAGCAGCGCCGAGGCCAGCCACGTAGCGCGCCGTTCGTCGTCGATGAAGCAAACCAGTGCCGCAAGGAACAGCGCGGCGATGGGCGCGTCGACCACGGCCAAACCGTAAACCAGGTTGGCCGGCAAGATCAGATACAGCAACAGCGCCGCTGGTGGCGCATCACCGAACACCAACGCCAGCAACCGGCGCAATGACGGCAACGCCAGGGCAATGGACACCGCCGTCACGCCAATCGAGATCAGCGCGGGGTCCCGCAGCAGGTGATACAAAAAATAGTAAAACAGCACCGGCCCCGGCGGGTGCGTGCGCGCGTGCTCCAGCAGCTCGAATTGAATCGCATTGAAGTGCGACAGAAACCAGAGCGGGCCCTGAATCACGATCGCGTCGTTGTAATATTCGATGCCCGAATCACCCAACGTGGCCGTCGGGTAGTCGATGCCGAAGCGCCAGCCGTTGAGCAAGTTGCTCAGCACAGCAAGGCCAAGCCCCGCGCAGAACAGCCACACGAGTGACGTTCGCTTCGCCGTCAGACGCCGCCAACTAACGACGAACGCCGCTTCGACGAGAACCGCCAGCCCCAGCTGCGGCACGCTCGGCCGCCGAAATCTGAACACGCTCAGCGGGTAAAAGTCAGTGAGATCCCACGGATCGCGCTCCTCCTTCTTGAAGAAGTGCAAACACACGACGTGCAGCAGCACGATGGCCGCGACCATCAGCACGGCGCTCAGCATCACCTGCTTGTTGCCCAGCGTTGCTTTGGGCTCCGCTTCGACTAATCGCCCCGCATCCATCATCACACCCAACCCCACCCGCAGAAGAGACGTCCCGACCCCTCAATAGCACGGAAATGCACGGAAAACCCGGTCGCTGGGCCAGCGCGTCGTCAGACGTTGGGCCCGCGCCGTACGGCCGCGCTAGAGTCGCGCGGTGACTGGGCGCTCTCGCTCCTTTTGGCTGTCGGCCGGTGCGCTCGCTTACGTGTGCGTCGGCGCCGCGCATTTGGCGGGCAGCCCCTTGCCCTGGTTCGCGCTGCTCATCTTGCCGGCGCTGCTGTACGAGGCCTGGCGACGTACCGCCGTACCGGCTGGCAAGGATGACGTTTCGCAGATTTCGCGCAGCGCTCTACGCGCGGTGGCGTGGGGTTGCTTGCTCTGGGTCGCGGCGCGCACCGGCCCCGCCGGGCGCCCGGCGTTGGACGCGGCGGCGAACCTCGGCATGGGCACGGCCGCCGTAGCTGCATTGGTGGCCATCGCGCGCATCGCGCGGCGACCTGGCTTGCTCGCACCGCCGAAGGCCGCGCTATCGCTGGATGCGGCGACTTTCGCCGGTTTTTTGTGGGCCATGGCCACGGCCTTGCCGCTCGGCATCGCGCTCCTGCCCGCTGAGCGCGTGCGGCTCGATCCGTTGATGATCGACTACGCCTCGACCAGCGCCGCCATTGGCTCGCTGCTGGTGTTCGTCGCGGCCAGCTTTCGCTTGCGCACGCTGCGCCGGCTCGAGCTCGGCGTGGGTGACCGCGCTGCGGGCGCGCTGTCGTTGGCCATCACCACCTTCTCTGTCGCCATTCCGGCCAGCTTGCTGGACGTTGCACCGCCTGATCGCATCCTGCCCGTGGCAGTGGGTATCGCCGCGCTAGCCATGACTTGGGCCGCGACCACACCCGAGCCAACCACGGTGTCGAGCGGGCTACGCGGTGTGCTGTCGATTTTGATCCTGGGCACACCGATCATTTTGGGTGCGGGCGCGGTGGTGCGCTCAGCGCCCGAACATTCGGGAGCCATTTTACTCAGTGCCACGACACTGTGCATTTTCGTGGGCTTAATCGCGCGCGCCGTGGCGCGACCGCTGGGACCGGAACAATCACGCTGGCTGAACGCCATCGAAGCGGCAAGCCGCGGCGCGTTGCAACCGGAGCCAGATTCGGCGCTGCGAGCCGCGCTCGAGGCGCTCGGGCAAACCGCCACCACGCCCAACGCTCGCCCCGCCATCTTCCGCAACAGCCCGCAAGAAATGCTCTCGGTCGACGTTGCTGGTTACCTGCACGTAGAAACGGCCGAGGCCCCAGAGCGCTTGTACACCCTGGCCGCCGAAGAGCCCGAGCGCACACTGCGCGCCGAAGCTCTGCACGCGCTCGCCGTGCGCCGCCCCGAAGTGCGCCCACTGATCGCCTGGTTCGAGGATCGGCGCGCGTTCTCCGCCACGCTGGTAGTGGACGAGGACGGCCCGATTGGCTTCATTCTACTGCCCGCGGGCACCCGCACCTCGGCGATGACGCTCGAGGAAGCACGCGCGGTGCGCGTCTTGGGCGACCGCATCAGCGCGCTTTTGGCCGTGTCCTCAGCCCTAGCGCGCTCGCGCGAACGTGAGCTCAAAGCGGTGTCGCGCGCCGACCGCGTCGACGACGAATGTAAGCGCCTCGAGCACATCATTTTCGCGGCTTCTGGCCGGCATTTGGAGCTCGCGGAGCGGCTCGCACGCACTGTACGCACCACCGCGTACAGCCCCGCGGCGCGTCAAGCGTTGGAGCGTCTGCAACGCCTCGGCAAACAAGGCGCGCCGATTTCGTTGCTCGCGCCGCTTGGCGTCGAAGCCATTGGCTGGGCCGCGCACGCGCACTTGGAGAGCGGGCGTGCGGGCGGCGCGTTCGTGGTGGTGGACGGCACGAACCCCACCGAGCACGCGCGCGAGCTCTGGCAAGACCCGGAACGCTCGCCGCTCGTCCTCGCGGATGGCGGCACACTCACCATCTTGGACGTGGCCGTGTTGCCGCTGGAGATCCAAGATCTGATCGCGCAATCCTTCGCGCGCCGCACCACAGCCTTGACGGTATCTTCCGTGGCCAAGCCCGGTCTGTTCGTCACGTTGCGCGTGCCCATGGCGCGCTTGCTCGATGAAGGGCGTCTGAGCAAGGAACTATCGCGTTGGCTCGGCGCCTCGGAGCTGCCGTTGCCGACGCTCGCGGATCGCGCCGAGGATCTACAGGCTTTGGCGCTGGAAACGCTGTCGCGCGTCGGCCTATCGCTACGCGGCGAACCGCTGGGCCTGGAGCCGGCCGCCTTACGCCTGATCGCTGAGCATGATTGGCCGGGAAATGAGCTGGAATTCCGCGCCCGCCTGCTATCCGCTGCGCATCGAGCGCCCGGCACCGTGGTGCGCGCGGAAGATCTCTTGGCGACCGGCTTTGCGCCCGCCGTAGCGAGCGCCCTCGACCTGACGCCAGCGCCCGCCCTGCTCGCAAGGCGCCCCCGGCCGCGGCGAGCGCCTCGCGGGCGCTGAGTTTTGCGCGCAAGTCGACGCGCGCGGCCCCAAGGACTAGGCTTCGAAGTCGCCCGTGACCATCGCGCCCATCACTGAACGGAGAAAGCTCGGTGACCGCTTCGTCGTGGAGCGCGAAGTCGGTCGCGGCGGTGCGGGCATCGTGTACCGCGCCTACGATCTGCTGAGCGAGCGCACCGTGGCGCTCAAGGTGATCGCCTCCGAAGCAGGTGTGGCACCCGAAGAAGAGGCGCGCTTCACCCGTGAAGGGCAGCTGCTCGAAAACCTGGACCATCCGGGGATCGTCAAGACTGTCGGGTTCGGCGTGTTGGATGAAAGCGGGCTGCCGTTCGTGGCCATGGAGTGGCTGGAGGGTGAAGATCTAGCCGCGCGCCAGAAGCGCGAGCCCCTCACCATTCCGGAAGCAGTGGAGCTCACCATCCGCGTGGCGGAGGCGCTGCAAGCCGCGCACGCCGCGGG
>FSWQ01004589.1_pt1 | contig 15298 bp, 15 predicted proteins | sample 1637691 | NCBI WGS metagenome assembly FSWQ01 (sample SAMEA3914814, study PRJEB12502) | metagenome | biome: forest; material: soil | place: USA | collected 2011-09-16 | depth 0.1 m | reverse complement strand
GCACGCATCTGATCACCGTCTTTCAGGCCTTCCGCGCACAGCTCGCTGTAGCTCAGCACGATCGAGAGCAAGTTGTTGAAGTCATGCGCTACGCCTCCGGCAAGGCTGCCCATGGCCTCCATTTTCTGAGCTTGGCGGAGCTGACCTTCGCTGCGAAAGAGCGCGGCCTCCGCCACTTTGCGCTCGACCGCGTGACGAATCACTCGTTCGATCAAGGCGGCCGTCAGCTCTTCTTTGACCAGGTAATCCGCCGCGCCCATCCTCATGGCCTCGACGTCGATGTCGTGGTCGCCCCTGCCGGTCAGCACGATGATCGGTCCGCGAAACCCCTGCGCGAGAGCCCGTTGGATGAACTCCAGCCCGGTATCCGCGCCCAAACGGTAGTCCACCAAGCATGCATCAAATGGCTTGGTCAGCTCGTCGAGCGCCGCCGCAGAGCTGGAAACCCAGGTCACATCGAACGCGGTGCGCTCGTTCCGCTTGAGCAGCTTTGCGGTCAGCAGAAAGTCTTCCTCGTCGTCTTCGACGAGCAGAATGCGCAGTAGGGGTGCAGCCATCTTCAATTCACCAGCGTTGGGGGTAGCTTGACGACTTCAAACCAATATTGACCGAGCACTCGCGTCACTTCGACGAGCTCAGTGAGCGTGATGGGTTTGCTAATGAATGAGTTGCTGCCCAAATCATAAGCTCGCAAAATGTCCTGCTCCGCGGTGGAAGTGGTCATGACGACCACCGGAATGCGATGCAGGTTCTTGTCCGCTTTGATTTCCGCCAGCGCTTCGCGGCCGTCCATCTTGGGCATGTTCAGGTCGAGCAAGATCAGCGCAGGCGTCGGCGGGCAGGCCGGAGGCGCGTACTTGCCGGTGTGACGTAAGAAGTCGAGCAGCTCCTCGCCATCACCAACGGAGTAAACCTCGCGACTGAAGCCGTTCTTCTCCAGGGCTCTGCGCGTCATGTGCAAGTCGTCCGGATCGTCGTCCACGAGCAGGATGACCTCGGCCTTCGCGTGCGTGCTCACGACGCGCCCCGCTCTTCATGAGGGGGGCCAGGAGTGGGGGTGACCAAGCTCCGTGGCGTCGCCTGCAGCAGCGGCAAAGTGACGATGAACGTGGCTCCCTGGCCCGGCACGCTACGCGCGGTGATGGTGCCGCTGTGTCGCTCCACGATCTTCCGACAGATCGCTAGTCCGATCCCGGTTCCCTCGTAGTCCCCCCGACCATGCAAGCGTTGGAAGATCGTGAACACGCGGTCCAGGTATTTCTCGTCGAACCCAATGCCATTGTCCGTGACGGAGATGCGACACGTTCCGCCGGGCAACGCCCCGCCGGGATCCGCGTCATCGATGGTCTCCGCACTGACACGCACGACCGGTGTTTCGCCCTGGCGGTGAAACTTGAGCGCATTGCCAATCAAGTTCTGCAGCAACTGGCGCATCTGAATCGGATCACTGGCAACCGTGGGCAAGTGCAGCACCTCTGCGCGACCGCCGGTTTGCACGAAGCGCGCCTCGAGATCCGAGATGACTCCCTGCACGACCTCGTTCAGATCGACCGGAACGAATGGTTTCCCCTTCGACGAAACCCTCGAAAACTCCAGCAAATCCGCGACCAAGGTAGTCATGCGCGTCGCGGCGTTCTGAATCCTATCCAGGTAATCCCGCCCCTCGGAGTTCAAGGTTGCGGCTTGCTCATCCCGCAAACAACTCACGAAGGAGCGGATCTTTCGCAGAGGTTCCTGCAAATCGTGCGACGCGACGGTGGCGAACTCCTCCAGCTCTCGATTGCTCTGCCCAAGCAGCATCGCAGACGCCCGCAATTGGTCTTCGGTGCGTTTGCGTTCATCGATGTCCGTGTGAATTCCCGCCCACTCGCGGATGTCGCCGTCATCCGTGAAGACGGGCACAGCACGCACCGAGAAATGACGATATTCACCGTCGTGCCGCTTCAAGCGATGCTCGTATTCACACGGACCACGCGCGGCCACGGCACGCTGCCACAACGCCAGGTTGGGTGCGCGGTCCTCCGGATGCACGGCCTCTAGCCAGCCGCGGCCCTGATACTCGCGCGGCGTTTGGCCGGTGTACGCCGCCCAACTCGGCTGTTCACCCACCATTTCACCGCTCGGATCATTGGTCCAGATCACCTGCGCGATAGCGAGGACCAGGGATTGATAGCGGTCCAAGTGAGCGCGCAGCACCTTCGCGGCGTCACCGCTCCGTTCGATCGCCTCTCGCTCCAGCTGCGCAATGCGCAGTTTTCCGATCGCTAGCTCGGCGTCAGCCGTTTCGAGTGCACTCATCGCAGGGCCTCCCATTCAAAAGCCGCCAAGGCGCAGCTAACGGAAGGAACGCGCACAGCGACTTTCCCTAGCCCAACATTTCCCTGACCCCTGACGGTACACCCAATTTAGCCTGGCGGTTCTCACCATTGCCAACACTTGTTGCGGCGACCAGAACACCGCAGCTGACTCAACCCATAGTACTTGTGCCGATAACCCCCCAGGTATTGCCCGCCATTACCGCTCGCCGACATTGTAGCCAAGAGTCAGCACTAGCCTGAGCAGGGCAATGAGCGGATGCTGACTGGTTATCGCCGGGTGACGCGCGCACCAGATATCCAGTTTGGCGTGCGAGACCCGCCACAGTCAGCAGGCGATGTCGAACGTAACGCTGCCGCGCCGAGCGACAGCGGCGCGCACACGGCTCGTCATACCGTGCCAATGTGTGCCGCGTTCCTCGCGCGCAACGTCCGCTTCGCACTCAGAAAAGTCCGCAAATTTGCGCTCTGTTGAGTGCCGTCACCTGGCACGCAACGTGCTCAGCCTGCACCGAGAGGGCTAGAACATGATCAGAGACCAACCCCAAGCGTTGAGCTATGTCGCGCAGATCTGCGTCGCTGCCGGCGTGCTCGTCAGCGCTGCAATCGGCTGCGGCTCGAGCGACGACGGACTTCGTCCACTCGCGGGCTCGCTCGGAGGTGCTAGCGGGATGCAAACGCCAGGTGCTGCGGCAGGCGCAAACGCAAATGCTGGTACAGGCGACGCTGCGCAGTGCAGCTCGCTCGCGACGCCGGGGGTGCTGCATCCTTTCCCGGCTGCAACGTATGCCTATTCACCGCCACCCGGCGAGCCGGCACAAGCGAGCACTTATTGTGGGACGCTCGGCAACCGGCCGGCGCCCATAGGCCCGACACCGACGGACACCCCACTTAGCCTGCTCTTCGGCATCCTGTCCGACTCGAAAGGCTTGGACGACTATGCGATGCAAGTCTCGGATCCTTCGAGCCCGTTGTATCGCCACTACCTGACTCCGGCGCAGATCGCCGCCATGTTCGGCCCGTCCAGTTGCAACTCTCTAGCGTTCATGACGTGGGCACACGCCCACGGCCTCAGCACGAATGAGGAGCTCGCCGGCTTCGTGGACGTCAGCGGAACGGTGGCCCAACTCAACGCAGCCCTGAACGTCACATTCGAAAATTATCGACGCTACGACGGCAGCATTTTCTACTCGCCCGATCGCGTCCCCTCGATCGATTCGAGTGTGCCACTGTCGGGAGTGTCGAACCTCGACAACTGTCATCTGCCCGTAGCCGCCAGCTCCGGTCTGTCGCCAGCCATGTTCCTCGGCGCGGACGCCGGCAGCGCAGGCGCCAGCAACGAGGGCGAAGCAGGCGCTGCACCGTAGCCAAAGCCGCTATCCGACCACCCCATCGTTGATCGCGCCACCAGGCGACGCCCGCCGATAGCCCAGCAAATTAACCATTGTTCGGCGAACCGGCGGCCGGCTACGAAGGCGCATGGTTGCCCGCGGATTGCCAAGCTCGGTTTTGAGGGTGCTCGCTTGCGCGACGCTGGCCTGCACGGCCGCGAGCTGCAGCGAGAGAATGCGCCCGGTCGAGCACGTGCCCGAAACCACGCCACTGAACCTGGAGGACCGCTACCGCGCCGTTTGGCTCTCCATGGACGTGAAAGCAGACGCCAGACCCGAACGCGAGCTGCTGCAACTGGGTGTGCCGACGCCTTCGTCGCTGGTGCTCTGGCATCTGCCGGAGCGCGGCCAGCACGGCACAGCCACCGTGTTGCTCGACGGAGCTCCGCCTGGCGCGGGTTGCCTCACGCGCTCGGCGCCAGCGCCGTGGCCGAGCCCGAGCCCGAACCCTACGTCCGAAATGCCGCAGCTGCCCGAGCGTATCGAGCTCGGTTGCTTGACCTCGAGCAGCGTGCACCAAGTGCACATCGGCAGCGTCACCCTCACGGCGAAGACTGCCCCCGATGCGAACAACGAAGAGCCCTTCAGTTTCTTGGCCTGGAGTTGCAACAATCCGTACAGCAACCGCAGCGGTGCGCTCACCTTCGAATTGAACAAGATCAACTCCCTGGGCCTGCTCCGCGCGCGCGCTCAGGGAGAAATTGCGCCAGATGGGCTTCCCCATCAGCCGAGCTTCCAGCTGGCGTTGGGCGATCAGATTTACGTCGACGGCGACAACGAAGTCCGCGACGCCGCTCACACGCTGTCTCTGTTCGTGGGTGACGGCTCGCGCTCTCGCTTTGCACCGGCGGATACACCCCGGCTACTCGACACCATCTATCGTTATCATTTCGCCATACCGCCTCTCGACGCCGCTCTCGGCGCAACGCCCGCCGCCATGGTCTGGGATGACCACGACATCCGCGATGGTTGGGGCTCGCACGGCGACGAATGCAAGGGGGACTGGCCGCAATATTTCCAAGCTGCAAGGCAAGCCTTCGTCGCCTACCAAGGACAGCGCAATCCAACGCGCGAAATCGATCCCGCATCCGAAGATCTGGATGTGCTGTTCCGGTGGGGCAAAACCACGTCCACGTTTTCGATCGACGGGCGCACCAATCGCAAGTTCGAAAGCCACACCATCATTTCACCCACGCAGTTCGAACGGCTGTGCCTTTGGCTCGGAGAGCCCCGAAACTGCGCGGAACAGCCGCTCCAAGCGCTGAGCGAAGCGCCGGGCGCGAAAAATGACGAGCCTCACCTGTATGTCTTGGGCTCGCCCTCACCCATTGCTACCGTCGACAAAGGGCTGACCAAGTGGGTGGGAGCTTGCAATTCGACCAACAGCAATGTGCTGCTCGGTGAAGGCTCCGACGACGTGCGCGACACCTGGTTCTGCAATAGAGACGACCAACGCAAGCTTCTCACCTTGTTGGCTTCCCACTTCGTGCGTCACCCGAAACAACGCCTGATTGTGGTCAGCGGCGACGTGCATTGGTCAGGCATCACCTCGCTGCAGTATTTGGACCCCGCACGGAACCAGGTGGTGCAATTCGGTCATGAGGTCATCTCCTCTGGCCTAACCAACGATCACGTCAAAACCTTCGGCGAGCGGCGCGGTGCGTGGGAGGGGGGATACTTGGTCGAGAACGAAGGCCGACAAATCTATTCGGAAGTGCACGGATCCATCGTTGGTTCGCCGAGCTTCGCCGAGGTCGTGGTCCAGCCCGGGGCTGGCACGCTGGACCTGTCGGTGCTGTTTTACCCGAGTCGCGTTTCCACGCGCGGCGGCGAGAACTCGCTGCGAAGCCTCGCCAATGATTGGCGCACGCTGAGCCGCGTGCACACCGTACGCAGCTATGACTTCTCGGCCGACCCGCACGCCGGCAACCCCGGCTTGTTCTTCACGCGCGTCCCCTTGGCGCAAACCGTTCCCTCAGGTCCCGGTCGGACCTTGCACCAGGCGTCTGTCGTGTGCGTTGCCAACGTCGACAGCGCGGCTGACGCCACAACGTGGCGCGAGGGTCGCCCTGACCTCACTTGCGACGCGCCGCGCTGACCGCGCGCCGGCCTCACAGGGATTTATAGCTACCGATCAGATCCGTCGCTAAGATCTTACCGTTGGCCGCGGCAGCGGATTGCGCGACCTGACTGTACACGACCTGATCGTGCAACTTGAGCACGCCAAGCGAGAACGCGTTGGCTGCGACCAAAGTGTTCTCCTGATACACAAACGTTTGCGTGACGCGACAGGTCTGATCGGTCAGGCGTTCGACCTCGAATGTGGAGCTGCCGGCCATGGGCGACCCGCTCAGGTAAGCGTAGCGCATGGTGTAGTGGTGCTCTGCGTTCGGCTCGAGGTCGAGTAATTCGATTTCCCCGTAGTCGCTGGTCGCCTCGTTCTCGACGCGACAGCCCAAGCCAGCGTCGCTCTGGCCCTTGAAGATCTGGAAGCGGCCCTGAAAGCGCTCATGCCACCCAAATGGCTGTCCCCAGTTGACCCGCGCGCGATCCACACGGATGAGGCCAAAGCGCCGCTTCGGGTCAATCATCACCTTCTGGAATGCCGCGGCGAATTCCTCCGCCGACAAGGAAATGTCGAAGTAGTGCACATCACGCTTGATGGTGAAGATCGCGTCAGCGTCAACGCGCAGCAGCGTCTTCTGCTGCATGAATGCGTTCCATTCATCAGAGTTGGTGGGAGAGTTCGGACTCGCGCACGGCATGCGACCACAGCCCGGCAAAGCGAGTGACATCAGGCCACAGAGCGTGAGCGTTTGGATCTTCGAGAGTTGCTTCATGGTTTCGAGTCCTGGCTGGCAACGCAACGTTCAGGCACGGAAGTCAGCGGTAGATCGAGCGAGCGACCCAGTTGCGTCGCTGTCCACACGATGCTGTGCGTGTAGCGCTTACTGGAGCCGGAGCCACCGCTGCCCGGAAGGGTAACGAAGTAGTTTTGCTGCCCGAGCAAGCGCGGCGCGGAACCCAGCTCGGGATTGGCAGCGAAGTAGAAGTAGCCGTCGCTTTCGTACCTTCGGAGCTTCCCAGACAGGCGCTGCGACTCCGACCAGCTCACCTCGGCACGGTTGCCGTGAACCTGACCAGACACGAAGCCGAGCATTTGATATTCGCACTTTCGCAGCTCGTAGCGGCCGCTCAGCTGCTCGCCGTCTTGCCAGAGCCAGAGCGTGCCGGACTCTGGCGACGAATACGTTCCGGACAAGCTCACCGCTGTAGTTGGCTTGGCTTCGGCAAAGCTTTCGCGAGCCGAAGCTGCATCCACACCGTAGAAGTCAGTGCTCGCGCACGCGGCCAAGGAAAAGCACGAAAGCCCGAGCCCCAAGCAACGCGCGATCACGTGAAGACCGCCGGAATTGGCGCTCCGCCAAGCACCGCTGCCAGCGTCGTGGTCGGGCGAAGATGACGAGCGCGCGACAAGGCCTCCGTGTTCAAGCCAGGCCACTGGCCGAGCACCGGACTTGCGTGCGGCGCGCCACCGACGACGAGCGCAACGGAAGCGTGACCGTCGTCCGTGCCGCCGAGCGGAGTCTCGCCCAAGCTGCGGCCGAACTCAGTGCCTACGACGATCCGCACGCGCCCGCGCTCGTTGCCCAGAGCGGCGCGGAAATCCCTCACGGCGCGCGCGAAGTCGTCGACAACGGCGGCAAGCAGGCCATGTCCCGCACCGCCTTGCGCCGCATGCGTGTCCCAGCCGGATGCCTCCACGAGCGCGACTGGCGGCGCAGTTCCCGAAAGTACGCGCTTGCCCAAAGCGGAGAGCTGTTCGCTGAGCGAGCCCGACACGGAGGCGCGGCCGAGCGGCCCCCAGCAATGCTCTACTGAAGCCAGCATGGCACGCTCCGCGGCCCGGTGTGAGCCCGTGAATACCGGCGCGCCCACCGCAACGACCGCGGCGGCTTCGCCTGCCACGAAGGCCGGCATGAGTGGCGCAAGCTGTGGATGAAGGGCGAAACCCTCTGTTAGTAGCAAGCCTGCGCCTTGACCGCGGCCGGGGCCGAGCAACGCCGTGTGCGGCCGCGCGCGGTAGTACAAGTCGTCGTGATGCGGCACGATCAAGCTGAGACCATCCGCACCGCCGCGCAGCCACACGAACACATCCACGTTCGAGGCGCTCGTGCCCAGACCGGCCGCACACGCCGCCGCCAAGCTCGAACGGGCCCCTCGGACCAACCAATGTCGACGCGACAGCAAGCCAGGCGCGCTCACGACAGCGCTCCGTGGATCACGCGCTCGGTGAAATGGTTATCGAAGACGCCTTGGTCGTTGAAGTGTTTGTAGGCAGCCAGCCAAGTGGGCAGGGCGGGATATGCCGCTGCCAGCCAGCCCGGTTTACCGGTGAGCAAGTGAGTTTCCCCCCAGTGCGGGCGGCCACCTTGCGCCATGCACGCCTTCTCGTAGCTCAGCAGGGCTTCTATTGCGCCGGGGTGATGTCGGAACATCGTCATCTCGATCGTGGCGTGCGGCACCAGCTGCGCCATGGACAGCGGCGCCCGTGAATTGCGCACGAAGCGCACGGCAAGCGGCGCCGTTTGGTAGATCCCCGTCCGGCGGTTGTGCTCCACGAGATCCAAGAACGATTGAATGCCCGCCAAGTACCGATTGTCCGTCATCGGAAAAAAATATTCTCCCGACACGACCTCTGCGGTGTTGATTTTACCGATGTTGTACACCACGAAGCTGTCGTCGATATGATCCGTCTTGGTCGCCAATTGCTCGAGACCCGCTTGAAGGATGCCGGCAATCAGGCGCGGCTGGTTCTTCATCAGCGCGTGCACGGAGCTCTGCACGGAAGGCAGAAAGACCAGGTTCTCCGCTGCCATACGCGCACCCGGCAGCGGCACTGTGGGCGCATCGGGTTCGGCCAACCAGCGCTCGGTCACCAAACAGCTGAAGTCCTGATCCCGATTGCGATACGGGTTGATCGCGATTTCATAGTTGCGCGTGGTCTCGAGGGGCTGGCGACTGCTGGTCAGCTCGGCGCGCACTTCGCGCCAGCTACGCACGGTACGGCGCTCTCGCAGGCGAAACGCCGAACGCACGCGCATGGTCACGGAATAGATCGCGCCCATGCAACCGAGCGAGACCACCGCCGACAAAAAGCGACCAGTGTCCTGAAGGAGCGTGCGCTTCGTGCCGTACTTTTCGTCGTATTTCTTAGGGCAAGTCAGGCCGTTTTCTGGTTCCAGCCGCCAGATCTTGCCGCCGGTAGAAACGAGGTCGAGGCCAACCACGGCGTCCGCCAAAGGCGGCAGATGCAACCCAGAGCCGTGCGTCGACGTCGAGATGGCGCCGATCATTGTCTGTCCGTCGTAGCCACCTAAATTCTCGAAAGCCAGGCCAGCGCAGGCCAGCGTCGCGTTCAAGTGGCGAATGCGCGCGCCACACACGACCCGCACCAGTGGTTCGGCATGCATTGGGTCTCGCCACAGCTCGCTCTCGAGAGGCAGCAGCACCGCGCCGCCCTCGCCTAGTAAGCCCGTCATTTCGAGCAGTGTGTCGTCGGCTTGAAGCACGTCCGAAAACGACAGCCCTGTCGCTACCGTGCGCGCCCGACCCTTTCGCGCGGTGACCTCGCAGATCACTTCCTGCAGCGCCTCCAAGGTGCGGGGGCGTACGACTCGTTGAGCGTACACCTCTTGCGTGCCACTCCAGTTGCGCCAAGGACTGGACGGCTCGATCACCACCGGCGGAGGAAACAGTGAATCTCCGCAATCCATGTTAGGGAGTCTCCTGCGGAACGTAGTGAGTAATGCCGGCCACGGGGTCTGACAGCTGAGCGAGATCGAAGCCAAGGGCGAGGTGCACGAAGCCGACCTCGCGGTCCGTTTCGTAACCGCCCTGCACGGACAACGTCAGGAGCTGGCCGAGACCCGCGCCGAATCCGCACTCCGCGCGCCAGGCGTTGTCGTGCGCCAGGTAGCTGGTTCCAGCAAGCACGCGTATGGGTACGAAACCGCCGAACACCGGCGTGAGCAAGTAATCGACCCGAGCCCCGGGCCCCCCATCCCAGCCTGGGTTTCGGTAGTGGAGCTCCGCGCTCAGGTGAACGCCGAGGCGATCGAAGAACAGCACACCGGGTAGCAGCGCGGCGTCGAACTCATACAGTGGCCCCGGGCGACGCTTGCTCCAGGCCGCCGAGTGACCGAGCTCTGCCGGCACGGTGAGCCAGCGCGCATGCGGCGGTACCGGGACGGTCTCGTGGTACGTCGATTCTTCGGCGGCCGCGAAGCGCGTTGCCGCCAGACAAGCCAACACAGCCGAGATCCGAAACAGACGCAAAGGGGCGGTGCTCATTTCAGATTTGCCTGATTTCTGAGGGCAATTTGCAGAATTCGAAAGCGTGCGGCGCTCGGCTGAGGCGCAGGCCTGGGCTTGTCCTGGTCGCTCGGCCCAGGGTCAGCGGTGGACTGCTCGCAAGCGCGCAGAGTGACGCGAGCGATCCATTCATCGTTGCAGTACCAGCGCGCGTTGTTGGCTTCAGCGCGCTCGGCGGGGCCGGCCTGCACGGGTGCGTCGCCCGGTCCGACGGCGGTTTGCAGCTCGGTTGCGGCGCAGCGCGCGCCGAAGCGCTGATCGATCTGCAGCTCGCTATAACACGCGCCTTCTTCGAGACTCGTGGCTTGCAGCAGATCAATCGGCGCTCCGCCTTCCAGCTGATCGGAGATGCCAAACCACTTGCCGCCATCCGCATCAATGACCACGAGCGGGCGATTCGAGAGCAAGCCCTGCCGGTCACCTGTGCCCGGCGTCAGACAGAAACAGGCCGGTACCGCGAGCACCACCAACACCGCCAAACGCAGCCTCATCATGGCAAATTGTCCTTTGGGCAACTGAGCGCGGCTGCTGTCAGACGCGCGTTGATGACGGCTTGTGGCGCGCATAGCGACGCGCAGCTGGCTGCCAGCTGACAGAGTGCCGGGGATGCGCTCGCGCAGGTTTCAGCGGCGCCTCCGGCGCCAGCAGAGTCCATGCCCGCGGCTCCTGCGTCGCACGTGGCGCTGCTCGCGCTGGGCGCCCCGGCGGCGCCGCATTGCTGCGGCGTTCTGACTTCATCCAAACACGTCAAGCACGCGCCAAGCGCCGGGTCAGCAAGCAAGGTGGCGTCGCTTTCAAGCTCCTCCGTGAGCGCCTCCTCGCACGAATTCTGCCCGTTTGCGGGACAGGGCTCGGGCAGCAGCGCGCAGCCCGTCTGTCGATCCGCGAGTGTTGTCGTGGCGTGCAGCGCGATGGGCACTTCATTGCATGCGCCATCGCATACTCTTCCCTTGAGCATCGACGAACAATCGCTGACGTTCGACAAGCAGTCAGCACAGCGGGATAGCCCGGTCTGGCTGATCTGATAGTAGTCGACGCCGTTGTTGATGCCTTTCATGCAGGCGTCCGAGCTCGGTTCACCCGTGCAGTGCTCGATCGACCCGCACAGCTCCAGCGCGATGTCTTCCTGCCCCGTGCAGCTGGCCACGGCAGGCAGCGTGACGCCGAGCAGCCAGAGCCAAGCGCTAGAACGCATCGGTCGCAATCCCCCCGCTCACGCTCCAAGACAGGGGATAGGTCACCTTGTTCGCCCAGGTGTCGTAGCGCACCATGTAGCGCGGAAAATCCGCGCCGAACCAGACGTAGTTGCCAACCACGAAATCAAGAGAAACGCCGCCCAAGCCGGCCTGAATGACGTGTCGCGTGTTCTGCTTGAACACGGACTCCGCGCTGTATGCCACACGCGCGCGCGCCCCCAGATAGACATCGAAGTGCGAGGTCGACTTGGTGATCAGCTCCGAGAGCGGGATCGGAATGCCCGGTCCGATATCGAAGGCCACGCCGATCGGCTTCTCGCCCAACTCGTCTTCGATTGGAAGACGCAACTGGACGCCATAACCCAGCACGTCGAAGGGATTGATGGAATCGTGTGCGCTGGCGTCGCTGGCCACGAAAGCGTCGAAACCGAGCCAGACCGGCGTGCCCGCCGTCAGCTCGGTGGAGATCCCAGCGCCCGCCAGCTTGGTGTGCTTCGGGCTCAGATCCGGCGTCTGATACACGAAGTTCCCGCGCACGTCAGCGGGTGCGCCGGTCGGCCCGGGGGCGAGCGGGACGCGCGCGTCGGCCATGTCCTGCGTCAATCGAGGGTCGACGTGCGCCAGGTACTTGCGCCGATAGTTCAGCCAGTCCTGAGAGAAATCACACTTGGCAGGGGACGAATCCACGCGCCGCACGCCGGGTGTTTTCTCATCCACTACCGAGTCGACTTGGCGCGCCACCAACCTCAGTAGGTCCGCAACCGCGTCCACCGACGCGAGCCCGCGGTCTGACAAGCACGCCGCGGGCACCACTGCATCGCCTTGCAGACCTGCAACGCTCACACGATAGCCGAGCAGCGCCGAGGCCTCCTTTTCACACGTCGCGATACGCAGCGCATAGCGCGCGCGATCGGTCGATTTGCACTCCGAATGATCGGCTTCTGGCAAGCAGCCTTCGGTGTCGTACTCGCCGAGCAAGTAACCAAAATCCCGAGTGTCAGACATCATGTGATGTCGATCGGAGAAGTTCAGGCGCAGGGAGTCATTGGGCGTGCCTGCGGAACCGAAAAAATAGGTCGTCCAGGAGCGCAGATTCCAAGGCTTGAGATAGATGATGTATTTGAAGTCAGGAGTTCGAGCGACGTGCGCGTCGGAATAAGAGTCCTCCACCATGTGCATCATCGTGTACATGCCGACGGCCGACTCGTTGGCTACGGCGGGTGCGTACAAGATGCTGCGTAACGTCGAGTCAGCAACTCCAATACATTCGACATACGCGTCGACCACCAGGCCGCGGGGCAGCCCGACCATAGTGCCGTGAATTTTGGTGACCTGCTCGCCGCGGGCGTTGAAGTGAAAGCACTGCAGGTCCTTCTGCAATTGGCGATCGAGCAGGTGGTCGGCTTTGCCCGTGGCGAGCACCAAGCCATTGACAGTATAGGCCCCGAAGTCCGCGCCCATCTCCGCGGAAGGCAGTGGATAGCCGCGATATGGGACCGCGAGTACGCCCGTGCGCACCAAGGTCGGGATGACCTCCGGACTATCGCGCAGCAAGCGGCGATAGGCTTCAGCCTCGATGGACCGATGCCCTGCTTCTTTGAATGCCCCAGCGCGCGCGCCAGCGAACAACACGCTGAACAAGGCCGCGGCGCAGACAAGTCTTGCTTGGGGCACGCTGGTCACAACCCGACGGCCACTTTCAGCGAGAAGCCAAACATGCCCTGCCATTCACTTTGACTGCGCAAAAAGCTGCCATCCCGATAGTAATTCTCGTGCGCCCAATAGATGAACAAACTGCCACCCACAGGGTTGCGCTCGCACTCGCATACCGTTGTGCTCTCTTTGGGGATGCAGCAGCTTCGGCTGAAGTGCGCGCTCGTGATTAGCTCGGTGGCCAAGGTCAACCCCACGCGAAGGCGCAGGGCATCTTTGTAGTCCTTGGAGGACACGGCGGTGTCGCCAGGATGGAGCTGCTCGTACTCGTCACCGGCCGCGCGCGACTCATCACGAATGTAGCCGACGTCAGCGCCCAAAAAGCGCCAGCCTCCCTCGACGCCGAAGCCACCGCGTAGCCCCGTTTTCGTGTGGTTGTTGCGCGGGCCGCCCGAGATTTGATCGTCTCGCCCGCGGTAGCGCATACCGAAGCTCGCCCACCCGCCAGCCCAAAATAAATTACCGCTGAGAGGAGGAACGGCACTCACTTCCAGCTCTTCGATCACGTCGTAGAACGGAAACGAAAAGCGTGATGGGTACTGTGAGTTGAGCCCGAACAGGAGATACGGGTGGTCGAAGACATGATAGCCCTTGCCGATCACGATGGCCGGCGGAGGCTCAACGGGGGGATTCGGCTCGCTCGGGTTGCTGTGCGGCGCAGCCTCACGCTGGGCCACGACGGGAAGCTCCTGACAGGTTGCAGACTCGCACGGACCAGCTGACGCCGGCGGCGCAGGTGTGCCCGAAGGCGTCGCTGGTGGCCCCCCACCGACGGGCGTTGACTGGGTCGGCGCCGGCGTGACCGTTGGGGCCTTCGATGCAGCTTGAGCGCGTGCACCGACCGGGACCAAGAGCAGAGCAACGCAGCCGGCAAACCCGATGCCGCAGAGCGCAGCGCCGTGCGAGTGAACAGAGAGAATGGTAGTCATGAGCTCACTTCCAACTCAGAATTTGCCCGCGCCCTGCAAGCCCACCGCGCCGGCCGCCACGTACGGCCCAACCGACCACGACACTTGATCCGTGCGTTCCGAGAGCGGCAGCAACTGGCTGACCAGCAAGCCAAGCGCCAGTCCCGAACCTGCCGCCAGGTACTCTCCCGGCTCGGGGCGATAGCGCGCGCCATGCAACAAGGGCACAACGGCTCCGATAGTCGAGCCGATCACGGCGCCCACGAGGACATCGCTATAATAGTGTTTGCCCGCGCGGACACGCAGGTTGGCAGTGGCAGACGCGAGCGCAAACGCACTGCCCCAAGCTGCATATTTTGCCCAGGAATGCTGTGCTGACTCTGCATAGAGAAATGACCCCGAGACCGCAGCGGCAAACGAATTGCTGGAATGGCTCGAATAGAACGACGCGTTGTAGTCGCTCACGTCGTCGTAGCTGCGGTTTCGAGCATAGGTGAAGGGGCGCGGGCGTGGGAATAGTAACTTTGCTAGCGCATTCAGGGTTAGGTTCAGCCCCATGGTCTCGCCATACACGAGAGAGCCATTCAAGAGTCGCCATCCCTGCTCGTGCGAAAGCACGAGTAGCTCGGGTTCCGCTAAGCTCACGAGCACGAGGCCATTGCTGATCTGATTGGCTTGCAGAGAGCTTCGACCACGCCGGCCTTCGTCCCCCGGAAACCAAGCGAAGTCACATTGACAATTCCGAACCGGCGCGAGCTCCTCCAGCGTGGCGTAACCGAGGATCAACGCCCCGGCGGCCGCAATATTGGTGCGGTAGTAAGCAGCCGAACGCTGCTCGTTCGGGGCCGCCTGGGCAAAAACCGATGGCACCCAGGAAGTGGCCGCCAAAAACACGAGCGCTGCGCGTGCAGCCCGACGTGCAACGCATCTGGCCGTGCTCCGGCTACGTCGGCGCGCACGCGCGCAGCAAACTGCGTCTAGAACGAGAGCCACGCGCTCTCCGCTTCGAGCTCGCGCACCTGACGCTCCCCCTTTTTCAAAGCGTGAACTGCAACCCGCACGCCGCTTTGGTTCTGCTCCAATATCAAGTAATTGAACGGGCGCGGCCAGGGCAGTGGCATGTGCGTGTCCTCGGGCCACTCGCTTGGCTCGGGATTGCTCGGCCGCGGCCCACCCCCGCCCGCCGTGACAATGAACCGCTTCGCGGGCCGCCGGTCGGCTTTCTCACTCTTGAAAGCGTAGCGCTCGTAGCCATGTGCGTGCGCCGAGATCAGCGCTAGACCGCGCGCACTCGCCAGCAGGGCGCGCGCAAAGTCGCGTGCATCGGCTTGATCCTTTTGGACCCAAGGACTCCGCGTGTACGGCGACTGGTGCACGAAGACAATCGCCCCCTTCAGCTC
>FSWQ01000421.1_pt1 | contig 15331 bp, 13 predicted proteins | sample 1637691 | NCBI WGS metagenome assembly FSWQ01 (sample SAMEA3914814, study PRJEB12502) | metagenome | biome: forest; material: soil | place: USA | collected 2011-09-16 | depth 0.1 m | reverse complement strand
CGCCTGGGGCGTGCCTCTGATAAGCGTCCCGCCGTGGCGACCCTCATCGACGGCAAGGCGATCTCGAAACTGGTGCGCGACGAAGTAGCGCGCGGCGTGGAGGCTTTCAAAGCCCAGCACGGCCGCGTTCCCGGCCTGCACGTCGTGCTCGTGGGCGAAGACCCCGCGTCTACCGTGTACGTGCGCAACAAAGAGAAGGCCGCGGCCGAGGTCGGCATTGCCGGTCGCGTGCACCGCTTGCCCGGCACCACCAGTGAAGAAGACCTGCTCGCCCTGGTTCGTGAGCTGAATCAATCCGGCGAGGTCGACGGCATCTTGGTGCAGTTCCCCGTGCCGAACGGCATCCGCCAACAGAAGGTGGTCGAAGCGACTGCCCCGTCCAAAGACGTCGACGGCCTGCATCCTGAAAGCATCGGCGCGCTGTGGGCCGGTATCGCTGGGCTCGTGCCGTGCACGCCGCGCGGCTGCATGCGCTTGATCGCCGAAACGGGCGTGAAGGTGGATGGCGCGAAGGCCGTCGTGGTGGGTCGCAGCAATCTCGTGGGCAAGCCCATCGCCGGGCTGCTCTTGGCGGCCAACGCCACGGTCACCCTGGCTCACTCGAAAACGCAGGATTTAGCCGCAGTCTGCCGGGAAGCAGACATCCTGGTCGCAGCCGTGGGGCGCACCAAAATGATCCCCGGCGCATGGATCAAGCCGGGCGCCGTCGTGATTGACGTGGGCATGAATCGAGATGAATCCGGCAAGCTCTGTGGTGACGTGGACTTCGAGTCCGCGGCAGCGGTCGCCTCGGCGATCACTCCAGTGCCAGGCGGCGTCGGGCCGATGACCATCGCGATGTTGCTCGAAAACACGCTCATTGCGGCGCGCGGGCGCCTGGCACGTGCCTCGCGCACGCTGATCACCTGAGCGTGTCGCGCGGGTAGCGCGCGGCGGGCACACCCACGAACGCGCACAGCGCATCGAACACGGCGTCGCAGCGCGCGTGCAACTCCGCCAATGAGCCGTCGTTGTCGATCACGTAGTCGGCGCGGCGTACCTTCTCGTTCAGTGGCATTTGCGCAGCAATTCGCGCGTCCATCTGCGCCGCGCTCAGCCCGTCGCGCGTCGCCAAGCGACTGCGCAAGAGCGCTGCCGGAGCGCTCACCACGACCACCGGCGTGTACGTCTTTTCCAGCCCGACCTCGTACAACAGCGGCACTTCGTAGCAAGCCAGCGGCTCGCTTTGCTCGGCTAGCGCCGCGAACTGCGTCGCCGCAAGCTCGCGCACAATCGGATGCACGATGCCGTCCAGAGCTCGCCGCGCGTCGCTGTTCGAAAACACGCGCTGCGCCAGCTGCGCACGGTCCAGCTCACCGGAAGTCGTCAGCACTTCGGCTCCGAACTCCGCGACGACCCGCGCCAGCCCAGGGCTGCCCGGGACGACCGCCAGGCGCGCCAATTGGTCCGCGTTCACCACGGGCAGCCCGCGTTCGCGCAGACGCCGCGCGACCTCGCTTTTGCCGGAGCCAATGCCGCCCGTGAGTCCAAACACTCGCACCCCCCAAATGTACGCCAAGCCCGCCCAGACGGCGCAGAAACGAGGCCCGCGCGCTCGGCGCTGGTGCTTTTCCCCCACGAGGCTAAAACCGAGGCACGTGAAGCTGCGACCCCTGTTGATTTGCGCGATTTTGGCGCTGCCCTGGTTGGTTCCGGGGCGTGCGGCGTCGGCCGCCGCGGAGTCGCCTTCGCCGCCCGCGTCCGTTTCCGCCGCGGTCGTCGCGCGTTTTCGGTTCGATGCAGGGGCGCCGCTCGTGGCGCCCGCCGGTGTGGCGCCGGATGGCACCATCTGCGTGGGCACGACCGACGGCTACATCCACGCGCTGGCACCAGACGGCAGCTACCGCTGGAGCTACAGCGTGCACGGCGCGGTGGTGCACCGCCCGCTGTTTGCGGGCGCGCTTTGGTACATCGCAACGAGCGCGGAGCGCGTTTATGCGTTCACGCGCGAAGGCGGTTTGTATTGGGTGTTCAAGCCGCCTAGCGCCATCGCCAGCGAGCTGGCAGTGGATGCCAGCGGTCTCTTGTACTTCGTGGCGGCGGATCAATTCTTGTACGGCGTCACCGCGCACGGCGGCGTGTCTTTGCGTGCCGCGTTCGGCGCGCTCGCCGCCGGTCCCAGCGGCGCTCCGGATGGCGCGGTTTGGGCCCTCAATCAGGCTGGAAACGTGCTGCGCGCGCACGGCCAAGACGTGCGCCGGTTCGGCCCCGAAGCCGCGCCCGAGCTCGACTTTGGCGCGCCCGACACGCTGCGCGATCCGGAAGGGCACCTGTGGCGAGTCCAGAATGGGGCGCTCACATTCAGCGCAACGCAAGCCGCTGAGCCGAGCAATCTCTCACTCGGCAACTCGCCGCTACTGACCCCCGTTTGGTCCAGTGCCGCGCACTACGCGGTCGTCAGTGCACGCAGTGGCGTGGTCATGGCCGTGGACCCTCCGCGCACTCGGCAAGCGCAGTAATGGACTTCAAGAGCAAGCTCGCCACGCTGCCGCAGCCGAAGCCGGCAGAGCCGCTCTCGGCCCGGGCCTCCACGCTGGCTGAGCTGCGCGAGAAAATGGCCGGAATTCTCGAGTATTCGGGCCCAACGCAGCAGCCTCGGCCCGCGCCGGTCGAGGCGGACTCAGCGAATCTAGGTTGGGTGCTGCCGTTCGCGCGCGAGGACCGCGACAGCGGGCCGCTGTTTCGCCGCCACCAAGTGCTCGAGCCGTCTCATCACGTGGGTCGCATGCCAGTGGATGCGGCCGCCACTTCGCGCGCGGAGCTGCTCGGCTTGCTCGCGCTCGACCCGCGCGTGTCGTCCGCTGATCCGCGGCGCGCGCTGTACTTCGACACGGAGACCACGGGCTTGGGCGGCGGCGCCGGCGTGCTCGCATTCTTGATCGGCCTCGCCTGGTTCGACGACGAGCTGCGCTTGCACTCGGAGCAACTGCTGCTGCGTAGCCCGGCCCAGGAATTACCGCTGTTGGAGGCCTTCGCCGAGCGCGTGGAGGCCTGCGATTTGCTCGTTTCGTACAACGGAAAAGCCTTTGATTTGCCGCTGTTGAACGGGCGCATGGTGATGAATCACCGCCCCAAATTGCCCGAGCGCGCGCACCTGGATTTGCTGCACATCGCGCGGCGCCTGCACAAGAGTCGGCTCGGCGCGTGTCGTCTGATCAGCCTAGAAAGTGACGTCCTCGGCTTCGTGCGCGGTCCCGACATCGCGGGCGTGGATATCGCGCCCCGTTACGCGCATTTCTTACGGAGCGGGGACGAGAGCGCGCTGGAGGCCGTGGTCGAGCACAACGCCTGGGACGTGGTCTCGATGGCCGCCTTGGTCGGCTTGTATGGCGAGCCCTTCGACCTGCTGCACGAGCATGATTTGCTCGGCCTGGCGCGCACGTTCAAACGCGCGCGCGCTTTCGATGAGGCCGAGCGCGCAGCAACGGTCGCGCTGGAACGCGGGGCAGGGCCCGAGGCCCGTCGCGCTCACGGCGAAATCGCCAAAGCTCGCGGTGATCGCGCGCAGGCCCTGGCTCACTTCGAAGCCTTCGCCGCCGAAGTGGACGACCCGGCCATTCGCCTCGAGCTGGCCAAGCTGTACGAGCACCATGTGCGGGCCCCGATTAGCGCGCTCGGCTGGGTCGACCAAGGCACGAGCGAAGACGCCGAGAGCGCCGAACGCCGGCGCGCGCGTCTGGCCCAGAAGATCTCCAAGGCGGCCCAGCCCGCGGCACCAAAGCGCGCCCGCACGCGGACCGCCAAAAAGCCGGGGGAACCCTTGCGCTAGGTCTGCCTTCAGGCGCAATTTCTGCTATGGGAGCGAGCCTCATGGCTTACGACCACAAGCAGATCGAGCCCCGTTGGCAGGAGTATTGGGCGGCTCAGCAGACCTTCAAGGCCGAGCGCCGCCCTGGTCACCCCAAGTACTACGTGCTCGACATGTTCCCGTACCCGTCGGGCACCGGTCTGCACGTCGGTCATCCAGAGGGCTACACCGCGACGGACATCGTCGCCCGCTACAAGCGCATGAACGGCTATGACGTGTTGCACCCGATGGGTTGGGACGCGTTCGGGCTACCCGCGGAGCAATACGCCATCGAAACCGGCACGCCGCCCGCCCAAACCATCACCAAGAACACGGACACCTTTCGCCGTCAGTTGAAGTCGCTCGGCTTTGCGTATGATTGGTCGCGCGAGCTCAACACCACCGATCCCTCCTACTTCCGCTGGACGCAGTGGATCTTCCTGCAGCTGTTCTCGCGCGGGCTGGCATTTCAGGCCGAAATCCCGGTCAATTGGTGCCCGCAGCTGGGCACCGTGTTGGCCAACGAAGAGGTCGTGGACGGCCGCAGCGAGCGCGGCAATTACCCAGTAGTGCGCCAGCCGCTGCGCCAATGGCAGCTGCGCATCACCGCCTACGCGGATCGCCTGGCGAGCGAGCTCGAGCCGCTGGACTGGCCCGAGACCAAGCAAAAGCAGCGTGATTGGATCGGCCGCAGCGAAGGCGCGGAGGTGGATTTCCCCGTCAGCGGTCGGACCGAGAAGCTGACCGTGTACACCACGCGGCCCGACACCCTGTTCGGCGCGACGTACATGGTGATCGCGCCCGATCATCCGCTCACCCTCAGCATCGTCGGCGACGAACAACGCGCCACCGTCGCCGCTTACGTGCAGGCCGCCGCGCGCAAGAGCGATATGGAACGCACCGCGCTGAACAAGGAAAAGACCGGCATTTTCCTGGGCGCGCACGCCAAAAACCCGCTCAGCGGCCGCGAAATCCCGATCTACACGGCGGACTACGTGCTGGGCGCGTACGGCACCGGTGCGATCATGGCCGTCCCCGCGCACGACGAGCGCGACTTCGAGTTCGCCAAGAAGTTCGACCTGCCGATCATCCAGGTCGTGAGCAAGGACGGCTCACTCACCGACACCGTCGACGCGCCCTTCAGTGACGACGGCGTCGCGGTGCGCTCGGGCCAGTTCGACGGCCAGCCCACGGCGCAGGTGAAGAGCAACGTGATCGCGTTCTTGGAGGCCGAGGGCATTGGCCGCCGGCGTGTGAACTACAAGCTGCGCGATTGGGTTTTCAGCCGTCAGCGCTACTGGGGCGAGCCCATCCCCATCTACTTCCCGGTCAAAACTGACGGCGACCCGCGCCGCGGCGATGCCCACGAAATCGACTACAAAACGCCGATCGCGGTGGATGATAGCGAGCTGCCACTGCTGCTCCCGGAGCTGGAGGACTACCGCCCGGGTGATCCGCAAGGCCCGCTGGTTCGCGCGCTCGATTGGCGCTTCTTCCAGAAGGACGGAAAGTGGTTTGCGCGCGAGACCAACACCATGCCGCAGTGGGCGGGTTCCTGTTGGTACTACCTGCGCTTCCTCGATCCGACCAACGCGAAAGAGCTGTGCTCCAAGGAAGCGTACGACGCTTGGATGCCGGTGGACTTGTACGTAGGCGGCTCTGAGCATGCGGTATTACACCTGCTTTACGCGCGTTTTTGGCACAAAGTGCTGTTCGACGCCGGCGTAGTGAAGGACGCGGAGCCGTTCCAGAAGCTAGTGCACCAGGGCATCATTCTGGGCATGGCGTACCGCTACTACGTGGTCGTCGGGGAGGGCGGTGCAGTCGTTCGCGCGCTGTCCGGCGACGAACCGGGCATCAGTCCAGACGCCGATGGTGATCTGCGTCTGTCAGCCAGCGGCGAAAAAGTCGAGGTACGCTGGGCGAAGGAAGCGGAGCTCGAACCGCGCGACGGCAAGCTCGTGCACCGTGAGTACGGCGTGCGGCTCGTCGGTATCGCCGAGAAAATGGCCAAATCCCGCGGCAATTCCGTGAATCCGGATGGCGTGGTGGAAGAGTTCGGCGCGGACAGCCTGCGCTTGTACGAGATGTTCATGGGCCCGCTCGAACAAGCGAAGCCCTGGCAGTCGAGCGGCATCCAGGGTGTCCGTCGCTTCTTGGACCGTGTGCATCACATCGCCTCACGGCCCTTGAGCGAGGCAGCACTGGATTTGGAGACCGCCAAGCTGGTGCATCGCACCGTGCAGAAGGTCGGCGACGACATCGTTGCCCTGCGCTTGAACACCGCAGTCAGCGCGATGATGATCCTGGTCAACCACCTGAACGGCCTGGAACAGCCGCCGCGCGAAGCGGTCGAGAAGCTGCTGCTGTGCCTGTCGCCGTTTGGGCCGCATCTGGCCGAGGAGCTCTGGGCGCAGCTGGGGCACCCGCCGTCGATTGCCAACGTGCCGTGGCCAAGCTTCGACCTCGCGCTGTGCGTGGATGATGTGCTCGAGATCGCGGTCCAAGTGAATGGCAAGGTCCGTGGTCGCGCCGCTCTGCCGCGGGACGCAGACGAGGCGGCCGCGCGCGCGGCCGCTCTCGCGGACCCGAACGTGAGCAAGTTCCTGGAAGGGAAGGCGCTCAAGAAGCTGGTCTACGTGCCCGGGAAAATCCTGAACTTCATCGTGGCTTGAGCGTGCAGGGTGTCCAAAAATTTGGCCGCCCTGGCGTTCGGCGCGTACCGTCCCCTCAGTACAACCCACCTTCAGTGCTCACTCGATACCTGCACACCTGGCGCGCTGTTTCAGTCGCGCGCAGTCGGTCTGCTGAACGAGCGAAGCGCTGTGGATAGCTTGTTGTTTCCCGTGAAACTTGAGCCGTAAGTTGCGTCGCAGCCTATGCTTTTGTTTGGGTGCCAGCCTGTGGGCATCGCTCGCCACGGGGTGCGGCTACCGAGCGGTGTACGCAGCACCGGCCGGTCAGAGGCTGTCGGTTCAGATTGGGCAAACGCTGGTGCCCGAGCCGCTCGCGGTTCAGGCGGCAGCCAGCGGGGCGCGCGCTGAGCTGGCGGCGGCAGGCCAACTCAGCAACGACTCCGCGTTCCCGCATCTGGTGGTCGATGTCCTGCGAGCTGACGAAGGCTCGCGCGGCATTCACGTGCAAGCCGGCCAACCCCAGGCTGCCGGCATGAGCATTGCGGTCGTTGTCCGAGCTCGCGTCTTCGCGGCTGACAACCAAGAACCGACCTTCGACAGCGGGGACCTTCGACGCGCCGTTCAAGTCACCGGCGACGCCGATCCCCGCGCCGACAGCGCGGCCTACGACACCGCCCTCAGAAGCGCCGCCGAACGCGCCGGCAGGGCAGCCGCCCGCGCCGCCCTAGGCTTTCCCGAGCCCGCCGACGAAGCGCCATAGCGCGAGGACTCCGCCCCATGCATAGCTCTCCGAAGGCGCTATGCGCAGGTCTCTCCCAAGGCGCCATGCGCAGGCCGCCCAGAACTAAAACGACGTGAGAGTCTTGGAAGACCAGATCACGATCAGCGACTGAGAGGCGAAGCCAACGAAAGCTGACCGCACAGGCGGCTGCGATCTCTCAGCGCAGCGCGGGCGGCCTAGCGGCACTGCCATCCACTAGGCCAGAATGCCTAGTCAGTCACTTCAACACCGACCAGCGATGTGGTCGCCCGCCCGAACACAAGTCTTGGAAGACCAGATCACGATCAGCGACTGAGAGGCGAAGCCAACGAAAGCTGACCGACCAGGCGCCTGCGATCTCTCAGCGGAGCACGGGCGGCCCAGCGAATCTGTAATCCACTAGGCCAGAACCTAATCAGCCACATCAACGCTGACAGGTAACCCCTTGCTCTGCCTACGGAACTCCCACAACCCGCTTGAAGCGCTTCGCATCTGCGAACATGTCCACGTTCGTGAACACGTACGTAGCGGCTTGGTCACCGCCGGCGAGGGCGATCGCACCGAGCTTCTCGATGGCGGGGTCCTCGTAGCGGGACTTGTGACCGGCTGGGCCGGGCAAGCGGTAATACGCGCCTTTGCGCTTGGACAGGCCGTGGTGAAGCGGATCGCGGGCGGCGAGGGTGTCCGTTTCCTCGGCCAGGTCGTCCGCTTCATCCGGCTTCCAGGCGGGGCCGGGCTCGAACACGATGGTGTCGAACTGCTTGCGCACGTTCTTCAGAAAATCCCGCAATGCCGCGCGGTTAGCGCGTGAATGCGGAAAGTCCGGAGGGGCCACGAAGACTGCGGTTTTGGCCAGCAGTTCCTTGGCGACCTCACCGAGCGTTTTCAGGGCAGTCTCGATCACCTTGCCGTCGCGGAAGCCTTCTTGTCCGATCTCACGCGGGCCAAGCAGCGCGAACTCGAAGCCCGGGGGCGCCTCACGGCGCCAGCGCCGGACGGTGCCCGGCCCGGGGACCGCCAAGTGCGTCTCCTGCACTTCGACGAACAGGTATTCTTTGAAATAACGAGTCGCGGGTACCGCGAAACCAGCGCAACCAACGACCATCATGCGGCGGCAACCGTATCACACGCCATCCCACACCGCCCGCTCTAGGCCAGAAAAATCGCTTCCGACCGTGATTTGAGCCCTGCGTTTTCGACACGCGGCTGTTGCCGGCTACCTACAAACGCGAAACGGCGCCCGATTGCTCGAGCGCCGTCCGCCGCACGGAAGCTACCTTTTACGGCTTAGCCGCCGTAGCAGGCCGTTTCGCAGCCCTGGTCGGCAACGCAGCCGATCAAGTCATTCGTCGCGGTGCCGAGCACCGAGCCGCACTCCTGCGAGCCCATCATGGTCAGGCTGGTGCCGCAGTTGGCAGCACACGTGCCCTTGTCTTCCTCGCTAATTGACTGGTTCTTGGTGAACAGGTCGACGAGGCAGCTCTGGTAACAGAAGAACTCGCCGCTGTCCTTCGGGCCGCCGTAGCCGCACTGGTTGCCCGGGCCGGTGGCGTAGCAGGCCGAGTATTCCGTGCAGCACTTGGTGCGCACGCACTTGTCGCAGTCGGTCTCGTCCGTGGTCATTTCACAGGCGGTGGAGTCGGGTGTGCCTGTCGCGCCAGCTTCAGCCGGATCGCACTGGAACGAGGTGCCAGCGGTTCCGCCGGCCCCTGCGGTAGCAGTGCCAGCCGTGCCGCTACCAGCTGTACCGCTGCCCGAAGCGCCCGCGGTGCTGCTGCCCGAAGTGCCTGCGGTGTTGCCGTCACCGGCGTCACCCAATCCGCCGTCCGAGCTCGTGGTCACCGTACAGGCGGCTCCAACGAACGCGCTGACGACACCCGCTACCAACACCACTCGCCAATAAGACTTAGTCTGTTGCATCTTCATCTCCCGATAATGAGTGCCAGGAGTCTCTCATCCTTCGCCTGACACAGGAAAGCAAGCGGCCATCCGAAGCGGCCTGCTTAGTTATACGTTAGCCGAAGCGGAGTTATTCTTTTGTGTCGAGGCGCTACCGCTACGCTGCAATGGCCGCGGCGCGACACCTAGTAACTGTCGGATTATATTGGGTTTTTCTGCAGCCCTCCGGCGGTGCCACGGCGCCACAGTAACAAGTCCGCCGGCCGATCGGCGCGCGGCGAACTTGAAAAAGATCAGTAGCGAGCTCAGCCGCCGAGCACTTTCTTCACGCGCATCACCAAGTCGTCGATTTTGAACGGCTTGGTGATGTAGTGGCGCGCACCAGACTGAATGCCCTTGATCACTTCCGACGGACCGGTCTTCGCGGTGAGGAAGATGATCGGGATGCTCTTCAGGCCGGGTAGTTGGCGCACCGCAGCCGCCACCGCGTGGCCATCCAAGCCTGGCATCATCACGTCGAGCAGCAGGAGATCAGGCGCCGGTGCTTTGCCGGCGAGCGCGAGCGCGGACTGGCCATCACCGGTAACCGTCACCTGGTAGTACTGCGCCAGCACCTTTTCGAGCATGGTGCAGATCGCGGGATCGTCTTCAGCGATCAGGATTCGCTTCATGGGGGCGTCGGACAAGCGCTACTCCATTCGCCGGATGATTTCGAAGCCTGCAGGGGTGTCCAAAGGGGTCACACCGGTTTCGAATTTCAGGAGCGCAAAGGCGTACTCGGTGAAGGCTTTATCCCGCTGGTTTCTCCCGATTTTGCCGAGCTTTCCGTGGTCGGTTTTCACTTTGGGGTCGTCCGAGAACTTCAGCGCAAGCGGCTCGAAGTCAGCGCCCGCCGCAACTTGCGACACCACGTTGCCAGCCAGTGCCTGGGCCTCTTCTTTAGTGCGTTTGACGCTCGCCGACGCTCCGACCGCGCCCTTGTACGCGATCAGGATGTGCCACACGACGATCGACTTTGCGTTGTCTGACGGTGGGTGCGGGGGCACACGGTTCTCGAACTCATCCATACGATCGTGGAGCGACTTACTTTCCGGTTCGGGCGTTTGCGTCTGCGCTGGTGCGGCGCTTGCGGAGGCTTGAGCGCTGCTCTTGCCGGCGGGCGGTTCAGCGGGACGATGACAGGCGCAAAGGGCGAACGTGAGCAGGTAACAGGTCGCGGACAGGCGGCGAATCAGCATTGACGGTGCGCTTAGATAGTTGCGGGGCTGGGGCGAATTCAAGGCCTACCATGGCCGAGCTCGTGCTGGGGTGCCAAGCGCGGCCAGCGCGCTGGGAAAAAAGCCCGGACTCGCTTTCGTCTCGCCCTTTGCGCTGGCGATTGCTTGCCGACGGCGCCAAGGCTGGCCCATAGTCCGGGTCGATGCCGAAAATCCTCCACATTGAGGACGATCCCGCGAATCGCTTGCTGGTGCGGAAACTGCTCACACCGGCGGGCTTCGAAGTGACGGACGCAGCGGACGGGCTCGAAGGCATTCGTCTCGCGCTACAACAGCGACCCGATTTGGTGCTCGTGGACATCGCTATTCCTGGGCTCGACGGCTACGAAGTCACGCTTCGGTTGCGCTCGGAGCCCAAGTTGCGGGGTGTGCCGATCGTCGCGATCACCGCTGAGGGCGATCGCGACACGAGCTTGGCCGTCGGCTGCGACGGCTTTCTGCAAAAGCCGATCGACGCTCGGTCCTTCGCGGACAAGCTGCGCGGCTACTTGGACGGCCGGCGCGAAAGCACATCGCCAGACGCCACCGGGCAGCACTTGCGGCTTCAGAGCCAGCGCATCGTCTCCCATCTGGAGGAGAAAATCGCCGAGCTGTCGGCGGTCAATCAGCGGCTGCTAGGCGCGGATCAGGCCAAAAAAGAGTTCTACCGCAACATTTCCCACGAGCTGGCCACGCCCATGACTCCGATCGTGGGCTACCTCAAGCTGCTCATCGATGGGGAGCTGGGTGACTTGGCGACCCCGCAAGTGAAGGCGCTGCGGGCCATGTCTGACTGCGTGCTGCGCCTGCGCCGCTTGATCGACAACCTGCTGGACGTCACCGCGCTCGAGACCGGACGCATGCGTTTCGCGCAGCGCGAGTTCGATCTGGCGGAGCTCGTGCGTCAGGCGATCGCCCGCCAAGCCGGGCTCAACGACGGTCGTCTGCGCTTGGTCGCGGACTTACCGAAGCGCGGCACATTGGTTGGCTACGGCGATGTCGAACGGCTGGGCCGGGCGATCGATCAAATGCTCGACAATGCCGCCAAATTCACGCCGGACGGCGGCACCGTTGGCGTGCGCGCTCGGCACCTGAATTCGGGTCATTTGGAGCTGTGCATCGCGGATACTGGGCCTGGCGTGCCACATGAAAAGGCCTCGCGCCTGTTCGAGCCATTTTACCAGGTGGACGGCTCGCCGACTCGCGCCTTCGGCGGTACCGGCGTGGGCCTGGCCGTGGTGCGCGGCGTAGCGCTTGGTCACGGCGGCGACGTGCGCTTAGCGTCACCGGGCGGGGAAGAGATCGTCGGGGTGCCGTTGAACGGCGCCGCGTTCTATTTCGTGCTGCCGCCCGGGCGCGTCTCCGGCAGCGAACCGCCGTCGCGACCGGCATGAGCCTCGACCCCATTTATCTGGATTGGAACGCGACGACGCCCCCGCACCCCGAGGTGCTTGCGGCGATGGCGCGCGCTGCCGAGCAGACCTGGGGCAACCCCGCAAGCACGCACCGCGTGGGCCGTCAGGCGCGCGCGCTCGTCGAAGACACTCGCGAAAAACTGGCCGAAATTTGTGCCGTGCACCCGCGTGACGTGCTGTTCACCTCGGGCGGCACCGAAGCCAATAACCTGGCTTTGAGCGGCGCACTCGGGCTGGCGCTGAGCCGGCTCGAGCATCCCTCCGTCACGCGTGTGGCGGAGCAACTCGAAGGTCGAGGCACCCCGGTGGAGTGGGTAGCGGTGCCGCCCTCGGGGCGCCTGGACCCGGAGGCGTATCGAGTTGCCTTGGAGCGCTTGCCGCGCGGCTCGGTGGCGGCGTTGATGGCTGCCAACCACGAGACCGGCGTTCTGCAGCCCCTCGAAGAAGTGGCGCTCATCGCGCACGGGCTCGGCGCCACGGTGCACGTGGACGCCGTCCAAGCCCTCGGCAAATTGCCCCCGGAAACGTGGCGCTTCGCCGATTCGCTGGCCGTCGCGGCGCACAAGATCCGCGGCCCGAAAGGCCTCGGTGCGCTGGCCTTTCGCGGGGCGCGGACGCCCAAACCCGTGTTGCTCGGGGGTAGCCAGGAGCGAGGCCTGCGCCCGGGCACGGTCGACCCCGTTGCGGCCGCGGGCTTCTTGGTCGCACTGCTGCGCGCCGGGGCAGGCCCGGAGCGCTACGCGCCGCTCGCCGCTTGGCGTGACGAGCTCGAGCAAGCGTTCGCGCCACTCACGCACGTGAACGGGGAGGGCGTGCAGCGCTTGCCCCACGTCTCGAACCTATCGTTCGAGGGCGTGTCAGGGGATGAGTTGGTAGCAGCGCTGGACCTGCTCGGCGTGTGCGTTTCGAGTGGCAGCGCCTGCAGCGCGGGCACCACTGAGCCGTCCTCGGTGATCAGCGCCATGGTTGGGCGCGAGCGGGCGCGCGGTGCAGTTCGCATCAGCCTCGGCGAGAGCACCACGAATTCGCAGATTCATGCGGCGAAAGCCGCGTTTCGTCGCGCGCTCGGGCTGCCGCCGCTGCACCCCTGAAGTGATCCTTGATCCACACCCCGGATTGTTCGGGGATGGAGTGCATTGCGGTTACACAAGTACTTACGATGACTCGTGTTTATCGTAGGGCACCGGCCCGCATGGGGCGTTCCATTGAATAGAGTTCAATGGTGCTGAAACTGTACGCCTTTTCAGTAGTCTCGCGCGTGCTCAGGCATCACCTTAAATGATGGTGTCTAAGTGTTCGGCTTTAAACGACTAATTGCGGCTTCATGCAGCGCTAGCGCGGCAGCGACGGAAGCGTTCAAGGAGTCGATGCGACCGCTCGCGGTCAGGCGCCCAACGGCGCTGCAGGCGCGGCGCACACCGCGGCCCATGCCCTCATGCTCGTTGCCGACGACCAAGATAGTCGGGCCGTTGAGGTCCAGCTCCCCGACGCGTTGCGGGGCGTGGGCGTCCAAACCGACGACCGAGATCCCGCGCTCACGCGCAGCCGTCAGCGCGCCGACCAGCGACGGCACTCGGCACAGTCGAGCGTGTTCGATGGCGCCCGCGGACGCTCGTCCGGTCGCCGGGCTGAGCGGCGCAGAGGAGTGCTCACCCCAAAGCACCGCGGCGTCAGCCACGCCGACCGCCGACCGAATCACCGCGCCGAAGTTCTGAGGATCCTGGATGCCGTCTAGAGCGAGCGCGAGCAGATTTTGATCGGCCAGCAGGTCTTCTAGCGGCAGCAAGGTGAGCTCGGGAGCCCAGGCGGTGACGCCCTGGTGTTGCCCGCCGTCAGTCCAGCGGTCCAGCTCGGTGCGGGGTACGCGGACGACTTCGGGCACGCCTTGGTCGGTTGCGAACCGGGCCAGCGCCTCCAGAGTCGGACTGTCCTTCTGTTCGAGCGCCACGCGCTGCAACGCCGAGCGGTGCACGCGAATGGCCTCGCGCACGGGCTGGAGCCCGGCGATCAGGCGCAGGCCTTCAAGCCCCGCAGGTGGGGTCGGGGCGCCACGCGGAGCGCGCTTAGGCCACTGCTGACGCACGCTGGATCTCATCACTGATGGCCCGCGCCGCGGCTGCGGGGTCGGCGGCGTCGCGAATCGGGCGGCCCACCACGAGTAAGCTAGAGCCGGCGCGAATCGCGCTGGCCGGGGTGCCCGTGCGCTTTTGATCGTCAGCGCCGGTGCTGTCTTGCGGGCGAATGCCGGGGGTCACCAGCACCGCTTCGGGGCCTAGGGCAGCGCGCAACGCGGCTACTTCGACCGCGGAGCAGACCATGCCGGGAATGCCCTGCGCCTGCGCCAGTTGGGCCAAACGAAGCGCTTGTTGGCTCGGGTCTGCCGTGACACCGACGGCCTGTAAATCCGCTGCGTCGAGCGAGGTGAGGACGGTGATGGCGAGCAGGGTGAGGCCGGTGTTCTCGCGCTCCGCCCGGCGCGCGGCCGCTGCGAGCATCTTGGGACCGCCGGCGGCGTGCACGGTCAAGTAGCGCACGCCGTGCCCTGCAGCGGCAGCCACGGCGCGTTCGACCGTTTCCGGGATATCGTGCAATTTGAGGTCGAGGAACACGTCACAACCAAGGCGCCGCCCCAGCTCAATGACACGCGGCCCTTCGCTGACGAACAGCTCTAGACCCACCTTGAGCACGCCGACCGCGTCAACGACGCGCTCAGCGCCGAGCTCAGCTTGGGCGAACGAAGGAAAATCCAAAGCGTAGGCGAGCTTGGCTCGCGCGGGATGGCGGGCTGGGCTCACAGACACGAGCACAACGGATCGCCAGCCGGGCAGCTGCACGGTTTCGCGCCGCCCCCAGGCTTCGGGCCAGCGGCTGCAGGGCGACCGCCGGTCTGGATGGCTTTTTGAGCGTTTGCCGTGTCGGTCTTGGCTTTGGAGAGCTCGGCCTCGAGGCGAGCGCGCGTGGCTTCGTCCTTGGCACTGTCGCGCTGCTTCTCCAGCTCTTCCTGATGCTGCTGTGCTTCTTCGAATTGCGACTTGAGCGCGGTGAGCTGCTGCTGCGCTTCTGCCTGCGCGCGCGCCGCAATTTCTTTCTCGTGCTGCGCCTGCTTCGCGTTGTTGGACATCACGATGCCGATCGCAATGCCGCCAACGACGAGCACCGCGGAAACGATGCCGACCACGATTTTGAGGCGCTTTTTGCCTTGATCGCTCTGCAGGGCGACGAGCTGCTGTTCATGAGCCTGCTGCACGGCGAGGGCTTCCATGCGCGAGCGGTGTTCGGTCTCCGCGCGGGCTTTCTCGAGCTCGCCGTGGCGGATGGCTTCGAGGCGCGCGGCCTCTTCCTTGCGGCGCTGCTCTTCGGCGCGACGGGTTTCTTCCTCGGCGCGGAGGCGACGCTCCTCGGCTTCGCGAGCGGCCCGCTCGGCGCCGGCTTTGGCGTCCGCCTCGGCGCGCGCGACGGCCTCTTTGTCGGCCTCTTCTTCTTTGATCCGATTCTCTTCCAGGCTCATCAATTCTTTGAGCGAGAAGAGAACCGAGCTT